>Ga0247611_10001216_pt1 | contig 46791 bp, 41 predicted proteins | sample 177DNAGHGhighgp2_FD_192422 | JGI IMG/M metagenome (GOLD analysis project Ga0247611, IMG submission 192422) | Sheep rumen microbial communities from Palmerston North, Manawatu-Wanganui, New Zealand - 1770 DNA GHGhigh gp2 | ecosystem: Host-associated > Mammals > Digestive system > Stomach > Rumen... | reverse complement strand
TGGAGGAGTGTGTCAATAGTAATACTTTACGTCGTCTCGGGTCAGTACGAAATCACAACTGAAAGCATCTTTCCACCAACTAATCGAAGCACTTCCATGCTCCAGTTTTTGGAATGCATCCGATGAAGGATTATTAGTGCGCCCATAGTCATACCAAGGCATAAAGAACAACCATTTGGCTCCTGCTTTCCATTGGCTTGAAATGGTAGCAACCGAACCACATTCGGTCAATGCAGCCATCTTGCCTGGCTTCTGCTCTTGTAGAAACTGGTAATTCAGTGTATAACAATCGTTCGCATCGTTTTTGTTATAGACATCCATACCTACAATATCCACATACTCATCGCCAGGGTACCAATCAAACCCCTTGCTGTAAGGTTCGTTCCAAGCTGCAGCAGGTGTGAATGCCCATATCAGGTTGTCAATACCTTTTTCAGCAAAACGCTGGTACATCACTTTCCACAATTGTTTGCAGGCTTCGGCATCCATTCCCCACCAAAACCATCGACCTCCAGCCTCATGAAGCGGACGCCATATTACGGGGATATGCTTGTCGCGCAACTTCTTCAGACAGGAAGCAACTTGGTCAATATCCTTTATCATTCGAGCATATTCCTGCGAACCTTCATCAAAAATCTTTCGCACATCAAACTTGGTTTTATTTCCCTCACTGCCAGAATAGAATGCATGATCCCTACCATTGTTTGCAGGAACATTCCAATGCCACATCATGGCTACGATTCCACCTGCCTTGTGCCAGTTCTCCACCACTTCGGTATTGGCATAATCTATCCATCCTCCTGGCTGGGAGAATTGAAGGTGGATGAAGTCAAAGCAATTCAATGCAGGCCACTTACCTGTATGTTGATGTACCCACATCGCCTCGTTGATGTTCCAATTGACATTAGCGCAAGCTCCCGAAAGAGTCTTTTTCCCATAAATGCTCTTCAGGTAGTCAAACAGCCGAGTTGCCTCGGGCGAACGCTTTGCCTGCAATACTCCCCTATCAGCCAGCTGCTCTGCCTTTGAAAAAGACACACATAAGGTCATAATACCTATCAAGACAACAATCTTCATTTTTTCCATACATTAGTTTTTAGTAGTTCTGTTTTAACAATGCAAATATACTCCTTTTCTTTGAATTATCACTTTCGTCATTGCTTATTCTCCACAAAAAACACTCAAAAAACAAGAATATTACACCTTTTTATATACTTTTTTATCTCGCATGTAATTTCGAAATAAAAACCCTCCTCATGCAACGCCCCCTACTATCATCAGCAAGCGTGAACGATTGGGATGCCCCACAATCACAAAATTGGGGAGGAGACGAACCGTAAAGCAATCGACTGACCGAATACATCTACAAAGCAAAAGAGCAGACTCCGAAAGCCTGCTCTTTGTTGTTGTCGGAAGGATGTGTCCGCTTATTCCAATTTGATTTCAGGATGCTGCACAGCAAGTGGCAGATCGCTCTGCGAGAGATAGAACATATAGAGGACAGCAGGCTTAGTGCCGCGATTCTCGCCATGATGGATGGTATTTACCATTTCCACAACAGCCTCTCCCTCATGCACCGTTTTCTCCTTACCATCCAAACCGATAATCGTCAGTTCGCCTTGCACCAACACGCCGTAATTCATCACAGGATGGTGATGCCACCCCAGCTTCTGACCAGCAGGAAACACATACTTCATCGCCACCAATTCAGGGCGTCCATGAAAGTAGTCGGGCAGCTCAGCACCGTCCCAGCTCTGGCTGGTACGAATCAGTTCGGCCGACTCCACCTTGGGTTCAGGAACGGGATTATCGGCTTGAGCCTCAGTACATGCGAAGTAAACACCAGTGCCGCAAACAAGGGTGGCGGCCATCACCCACATCAACATCTTTTTCATTGTTCGTTTAGTTTTTCTGTTTGTTAATAATAGATTATGATAATATTAAACTTTCGAGCATTCGCTACCTCAATGTCGAGTTTCCTTGCTTTTTGTTCATGGTGCCAATTTGGCATCTTGAAAATTCATCGCGAGTGACCTCAAACATAAAGTCATCTCCTTCGAAGCGTTCAATGTTTCGACGAACCTGCCTTTTTAATTGCGATGTTTCAATCCCATAGGCTGCCGCCAAGTCAAAGTCCAGCATCACACGCTGACCTCGTATTTCATATATCTTGCTTTGAATGGTTTGGATATCATTCATATTAGTCATTAGTCTTGGTTTCTATTCGATTACACCCTTTCCGCCCGCAAAGATAGTATTTTTATTTGATATATGTATCATTTTTAGAAGAAAATTTTCTTTACCACTTTCGAAAACACGTTATAGAAGATAATCAACAACAATCAGAAATCATCGTCCGGATCTGTCTTTAGAGCTGTTTCCATTTCGGTTAGGAGTATTTCCACAATTTCTCGAGTAGTCATGCCATGGCTTTTCTTTTGAGCTTTTTCAATTTTACGTGGCGATGCTTTTTCGTTTTGTTCAATAACTTCACGCATGGTCCAAGTTTTCGTCTGACCATTTGATAGTATTGCATGCATTGTGGGAACAATAACAGTCACTTGTGCCCGTCCATCTTTACAACGTATTTTCATCGTAAAGTCTGTATAAAACGGTATGTCTCTACCCAAAGAGAGTTGACGATAACCATTATAAAACTCGCCTTTATAATTTACAACACCTTCATCTTTATCACAATAGTCAAGTCCAGCTTTCGACCTCCCTTCTGTTCCAGTCCAGTCGCTAAGAGCCTCCATAGCACGTCGGTACAATGATGAAGCCTTTACTCCATCTACTATCACAACTCTCTTCTGTTCATAGACACCTTTCTCTTTAATTATTATGGCTGCAGAATCAACATCAGGCACCTGTGCATTGATAGCCATTCCTGCCATCAACATCATAAATGATAATAATACTTTTTTCATAATTAAAAATTTTGTTTGTTATTTGTTTCCTTTTGCCCTGTTATGTGCTTTGCATAGCATTTGGCAGTTCTCTATTGAGGTGCTGCCACCCTTGCTCCATGCAGTCACATGGTCGGCATCCATTTCAGTTATTTTGTATATCTTGGTGCGTACATTCTCATGTCCTTTCGCACATTCTGGACAGTTACTGATGCCTTTCTCGCGAGCCTCGTTTGTCTGACGGGCGTACACAGTTTTCTTTACGCTATCTTCAAAGATACGGATATTGAGCAAACTCTGGTCTATTTCTCCACCGAGTACATATTCAAAGATACCGCGCTTGTTAGTGACAAACTCATCAGCATATAGTTCGTTTACTCTCTGTTGCAACTTGGCAGGGTTGTATGAATTAGAGTGATATTTCTCATAGAAAGCGCCCCATTCCAAACCTCTCATTTCGCTCTTTGGCTCACCGAATAAGGCCTTTGCCCATTCTATGACGGTATCGAAATATGTCTTCAACTCTTCTATATTGTCATCATTACGATGCTGACTCATATAGCCTCCGACATTATCTTCACCCTTTGACACCCATACAAGAGCCTCATGAAGGATTTCCTGGCGGTTGGCATTGCCTTTTATATAACTGCTCCATTTCTGTAGTTGTGGATGGCGAGAGTTGCTGAATGTTTCTTTTGCTTTTGTAACGAATGGTCCAGAATAAGTAGCGTTCAGCAATTCCTGCTTGTTCAATGGCACACCAGCAATATTGATAGTCTCAAACCATTCCTTTATTTCCTTCTCAGTACCGTTACAGATGTAGATAAGAAGTTTATAGTTGAGAATCTTCTCTTGTTCCTCAGGATTAAGCCCAGTGAAGTATTGCTCCATGCCAAAATTATCTTTGATGGCAAACTTTCCTGTAACAAAACGTCCGATACTTGTTATACGCTGCTGTCCGTCGAGAATCTCGTAGCGACCTGACTCAGGCTCATTGAAATATATCAGTCCTATCGGGTAGTCCTTCAGAATGCTTTCAATAACAGCAACCTCTTTCTTCCCGTCATTTTCAGCATAGAGGTAATTACGCTGATACTCTGGCTGGATAGTCAGTTTGCCAGACCATCCGAACAAGCCTTTGCCTTCCAACTGATTGTAAACAAAGCCCTCACAAATTTCCTTCACCGTAAGGTCAGTTAGTAATGTTGTTTGCATAGTTATTGTTTTTTACGGATTATGATTCTTGCATAACTTATTTTGGGCATCCCATCAACTGTAAGAACAAGATTTCTCATATTTGCTGTCATGTGTCCTGTACCACCTGCTTGCTTATACCTTCTTATCCAATCCTCACCAATTGGGGCAATGCCTAATTCCTCACAAAAATCTGTTGAGTCAACACCAACGATTTCAAATTGTTCGGGACAATATTTGTCAAGAAATGAACGTGGTACACCCATCAGGCCTTCATAATCAGAAGGAATAGCATCATAGAATGGAACTTCTATTGCATCGAAATTTTCATAATGTTCATATTGTCTTCCTCTAACTTCCTTGTGTTTTGAATAGATAATATTGTCTTCCATAGTCATCAAAGGCAGAGGCTCGTGACGCCGACCATGATCAATATTTGTATACCATCTAACTCCATTAACTCTCCATAGGAACTGACCATCTTGAAAGAATGCGTTTTTCTGATTTGACATTTTGCTTGGGTCATAATGGGAAGCATCTGCTATAAAGAATGCTGCACCTCCATTGAAGTATGAACTACCAAGCCAGACCTTTCCTTCTTTTATATGAGGGAATATTTCTTTGTATGATACGGCATTGATATTGCCAATAATGACAAATTGCTTCCCTGCTTCCATAATCCAAGTAAAGAATTCTCGGAAAAGCGAGAAAGGAGGATTGGTAACAATGATGTCTGCTTCATCGCGCAATGCCTTTACTTCATCACTACGAAAGTCACCATCACCCTCAAGGTATGACCAATGAAGGTCATTGATATTAAAGCGACCATCGTTGTTAATGTCCTCATCAAGGATGAATATCTTTCCGTTTGTCCGACTCTTATCTGCATCGTAGTATGGACTGTCCGTTTCAAAGAGTGTCGGTTGCCAATCCTTTATCTTCTTCGACTCTACAGCATAGCTGGTGCTAATAAGTTTCTTCAGTCCAATGTTCTCAAAGTTTTGAGCAAAGAATTTTGTGAAGTTACTCCACTCAGGGTCATCACAAGGAAGAAAGACAGTTTTACCACGAAATACATCAGGGTCATATTCCAGGTATGCATTTATTTCATTCTGAATGTCCTGATACTGGGTATAGAACTCATCGTTCTTCGCCGTCTTTGCATTTGCTAAGTTATTATTGGCCATACACGATTGATAGTTTTAAGTTCTGCATCGACTATCAATCGCAAGCGCACAAAGAAAGCGTGATGATCCTTATGCGTTAAGCTGAGGCATGCCCAGGAATAGGAACCCCATCCAGTCTATAAGAATGCATCACGCCTATTGGCGCGAATGCATTGCTATACATCGACTGGAATGAGAATGCCATATCCCGACACCCCATATCTATTACTTCTGAGCGTTTCTTATTCCAAATTGTTTCCTGGGCATTTTGGCTTAACGCGAAATAATAGCAAATGCTTCTATATTAGTCCGGATTTCTCCCGAACTGATGGCAAAGATACAAAAACTTTTGAATACACATGATATTTCTATAAAACTTTTGTTTTTTTTGCTAAAAACGAAGTATTACATATAGAAAAAACGTATATTTGTAAACAAATTCAATATTGTTATGAAATTACCTTCAAGAACAGAAATATATGAAGAACAAGATATGAACTACTTCTTGTTTGAAAACGATGACAAATCAAGGATCCTAAGTTTTAATCGTATGTTATATCACGAAGTGTGTGATTGTACTCACGGAGAAATCGTTGAAGTTGTTTTGGATGGGAATAAACAAAATGAATTATTACAATACGATGTCGTACATTACTTTAATGATGCCTATTATATATGCACCAAACTTTCATTTGATCTATACCCAGAATCTCACTTTATCAACGAATACTATAATGCAATAGAAGGTAACGCACTCGATCATTGGATGGTATTCAGCATGGTTTATTGGATGCTTGCGCGCAATATTGCTCTTCGTCCTCAACACCTAAACATGATGAACACGATTTATAATTTTTTATTCGATGACAGAGATTATTTTATAATGAGATTCTTTATTGTGTTCTGCGACAGTATAATCAGAAAACATGGAATAAGCCTAAAAAAAGAATTTATAAACTTAGAATTATATCCTATAAAAGCGTCATTTAATCAAACATCAGAAATACGACAAATTCCCTGTGTTCGTCCAACATTGGATAAGCATAGTAGCAGTTATCGTTTATATAATAACTGGATCGGAACGCTCAGATCACACGTACTCAAATTCTTGGCAAAAACGAGTTGTACTATTATTCAGGAAGGATTATTAGAAGATAAATCAAAGGAACAAAAGACTGAAAAAAAAGAAAAAGGTCAAAATGTATTTAAACCAATAGGTCAGACATTCCAGAAAACCACTAAAGTGACGGATCTTCAGTTGACACTGATTATGCAACGTTTGACAGCTGCGAAAAGGCTTGATCCAAATTGTTCGGCAGACGATTGGTTGAAGCTGTTTTCTGGTGTTGATAGCATGTTTACTATAAAATGGCTTGGCAAGCCAGGCGAACTACGTGACTTGTTTTATATGTTAACTACTCCTAAAAACAGGGTAGAAACTGGATATATCATCCCTCAATATAATTACCAAAGAATTGTGCTATCCCACTTCACAGATGAAAAGGGAAACAGGTTTAGTCGCTTACGAGGACAAAAGAGCATAAATACATTTCTTCCCATTCTTGCAGATTGTGAATTCACACTTCAGTGCTTAACAGAAAGAATGACAACCATTATGAAAAACCTCATTATTGACAATGAAAAGGCATTGAGTGAATTTGGTATTTACTACAACACTACAGCCACGAAGCAAGATGATGGGCAACGAATAATAAATAAAAAGTAGACAATAATGTAGATCATCTTGACGCCCAACCAGATTTTTTAATAAAAGAGCAACAGGCTTAACTCAAGCCTGTTATTTTTTTTGCATACACCTATTAGAAATAATGTACTTTGCTGACAATGTCTACCACATAGTCTACCCAAAACAGCTTTTTTGCATGTTAATGGAAACCTGCACTAAAGCGGTTTTATAAGATTATGAAGAAAATAATTATTGAATCAATGAGCAATGACTCATTACAGTTTGAAGTAACGCCCGCTAATAACAACGGACAAGTGATTAACCCAGATGCAGAGGCTAACCTCAATCAGGACGTATGTGACGTGCAAGAGGAGAACTTTTTACCTCCTCTCACTCCACCTGAGCTGTTGCCAAAGTTAGAACCGAGTCCGAAGCAGTTGTATTCTCGCTACCTGAACAAGTTCAAACTTGATGGTAAAGACCCTGGTGATGAGTCGTACGAAGACCAGACTGAAGCAATAGAGAAAGCAAGAATAACGACTCAGACCAAGCTTGACCCACCTAAGACACTCCTGTCAATCGGCAACTTGAGTTTCATTGAACGTGGGGATATTTACGAGATTAAAGGCGACCCTAAAACAGGGAAGACCAGTGCAGTCAAAGCATTGATCGGTGCCACCCTATTTGGCAAATGCTGTGGCATCGAAGTCAAAGAAAAGAATCTGAAAATCGCCTACATGGACACAGAGCAAAAACCCGAGGACACGCAAGGTATATTGAAGTATGTTCAAAATATTGCAGGGGAAGATGCAGATGAATACATCGATAGATATTTCTATTTGTATGCACTACGTATGCGTGACCATACGACACTTGGTAAGGACTTACTGAATATTGTTATCAGCAAGCATCCCGACATCATCATCGCTGACGGTATAGCAGACTTTGTTAATTCTTTCAACGACGAAATTGAAAGCAAAGCCATCATCCTTCTGCTGCTGCGCATTGTACATGAGTTCAAATGTGCTATCATCTGCCTCATCCACGAAAACAAGGCACGTGATGACCACAATGCCAAGGGTCACACAGGACAGCTTCTCACTCAAAAGTGTGCCATTGAGTTACAAACTACAATTACCAATAGTATCATTAAGGTGCATTGTACCAAGTCGCGCCACAAGTCAGTACCCGACTGGTATCTTATGTACGACGAAAACGGCATGCTTTGTGATGCTAGTGGACTATACAAAGAAAGTATTCATAAAGAACCAGTAGCGACTGAATACCTGAAAGTTGCTCAAGAAATCATCAACGAGCAAGGTCCCATCAATCGAACTGACCTGAGCAAGAAGATGGCTGAGAAGACAGGGAAAACACAAAATTGGATGGCTACTCAGATTACAGAACTAAATGGGAATGGTATCTATTTAGTGGGCGACAAGGTACAACTCACACCACCTGAATCTGCAGAATAATCGTTGTTCTTATATCACTTTTATGTAGGCGAGCCACTGCAACGTTGTTTGTTGGTTGGTTCGCCTATATATAGGCGAACCAACCAACAAACAACGACAGGGCTTTTGTCACATACCAAAGCATTTCAAACAAATCTCATAGTAAACCTAAAACACGAAAATGCCCGTATAGTAGAGGGCGATGGAAATTTGGTGAAAGTAAAGTCGCAACTTTCTGCTCTCAACTGAATTCCACACGTACCCCGACCGCGACGAGCCAGGCGAACGACTCTTCATGCAACTCCGACAACTGCTGCCCAACCTCGAGCACCATCAGTTGCCCCAGGCTGCAAGGACTATAGCGACTATTATCTAAAGACAGCTGTAGGGCAAAGAACCCTGAAAGGGTGGCATAGTAAAGGATAGGGTGTGAACCCTATCATCATCAGGAATCCATTTCCCAAAAGCGCCAAAGGTGCGGCATAGTATAATAATATGTCGCCCTTACAGGGCGATGGGTGGTGATGTGATGCAATACGGGGGCTTACACCCCCGCCTATGTTATTTCGCCCCGTTGGGGCTATGGCCTGTAGGTTGTATGAAAACACCCTCCCTTATCAGCCAATAACCCACCACTATCGGGCAATAATGGCAGATTATTATGTCTATAAAAATATTTTCATTTTTTTTGCAAAAAAGTTGCTAAATAATTTGCATAATTGAAAATAAATTCGTAACTTTGTACCGTAATTCAAAAAGGGTTACAGCGGGAGGCAGCCACCCGATGCAGTTGGTTGCAAAACTTAAATCTAATACCATTAAAACACAAAAGGTATGATAGAACTTTATTTAACAAAGGTGACCGAGAATTCGGAATCTGAACAGGCGGGTAAGCTTTACGCCCGCGTGAGTTACAAACAAACCATGGACCTGCACGACATGGCTCATCACATGGCTGAACACAACACGGCCTTCTCCGAGGGCTTGATCGTGGGTGTGCTGACCGACTTTGTGAAGTGTGTACGTGAGATGGTGCTCAACGGCAACACAGTGAAGGTGGGCAACCTGGCTATCTTCAAGGCTACAGTGGAGGCGAACGCATTGGAGGCGCTCTACGACGCTCAGCTGGACAAGGTGGCATCGGCTACCATCGGAGTGCTGGCTGAGGGTGCCAAGACCGGACCAGCCGTGAAAACCGTCAAGTTGCTGGCTCAGAGCACAGGCGACTTCACTCGCGAGGAGTTGAAGAAGGATGTGAAGCTGGGTTGGACGGACAAGGCGAAGGAGCAGATCGCTATTGCGAAGGGTGAGAACCCATCGAACGCATCTGGCTCAGGCACTTCGACGGGTGGCAACCAGAGTGGCACTCAGGGTGGAAGTCAGAACCAAGGTGGCAACACCGGCCCATCGGGTGGCGACGAACCGTTCGATGGTGGGAACTAAAAGGCAGACCCCCTCTAACAGACCCTCCCCCTTTCCCCTCCCTGCGAGGGAGGGGAGTGGGATGTGAGAAGATGGAAATCGTCAATGTTCAATGTTCAATGTTCAATGTTCAATGTTCAATCGTCAATAAATTAAAAAATGTATGGAAGAAGGAAAGAAGAAAGTGATCGTGGAAGTTATCCGCTTCATCATCACAGTATTGGGAGCCTTGCTAGGCACATCTGCGCTACAGGCATGCTGCTAACATCTCAAATTGTATGGGATGTCTGAAGATAAAAGGAGAGTCGAGGCTCTCCTTTTTGGGTTCAAGGTGTCATACGCCCCCGCCCTAAAGGGCACCCCCTCTTCTCTCCCCTTGGGGGGAGTGCGAAGGGGGAGAAATTCGCTCTTGTCCCCCCTCAGTCCCCCAAAGGGGGAAGACTGAGGGGGAGCTTTGAGGGTTCAAGAACCCCGTAGGGGTGACAGAACAAAGGATAGGGTGTCAACCCTATCATCATATTATATTATTTCGCCCCTACAGGGCTCTTTTTTCGTATTTTATTATTCTACTTTCGAAAAAAATTCGTAATTTTGCAATCTAAACTATAAGTGCATGAATTTCCTAGAAGAGAAAATACAGGCTGACGGGGTTATCAAACCTGGCAACATTCTGAAAGTTGACGGGTTCCTGAATCATCAAATCGACATTGATATCATGCGGCAGATTGCGGACGAGATAAAGCAAAGGTTCTGTGGCGTGAAGGTGGACAGGATTCTCACTATCGAGGCAAGCGGTATTGCTATTGCGACGCTGGTGGGCGACCTTTACCATGTGCCTGTGGTGTTTGCCAAGAAGAGTGTTACGGCTAACAGCACGGATGAGAAGTATGTGGCAAAGGCGTATTCGTTCACCCATAAGAGCGAGAACCAGGTGCTTGTGTCGAAACCTTATATCAAGGCTGGGGAAAATGTGCTCATCGTAGATGATTTCTTGGCTGAAGGGGAGGCGGCTCATGCCTTGATTGACATCGTTCGTCAGGCGGGTGGCAAGGTGGCCGGCATCGCTGTCTGCATCGAAAAGGGTCAGCAGAATGGTGGCAAAATGCTGCGCGAAGAGGGTTACCGGCTGGAGTCGATTGCCATCGTTGATTCGATGGACTGGGAATCGCAAACGATTAGGTTTAGGGCGAAGAACTAAGTGAATGGAATTATTGACAAAATAGAAAAATGGTATTATGAAAAAGGAACTATGGTTTTTAGCTGTTGTGCTGATGAGCATGGCATCATTGACGACTCGAGCAGCTATTGAGACGACGCACGTCATTCAGGAGAAAACAAAACAAAGATGAAGAACAGAAAAGTATTATTTGCATGCTTGACTTTAATTGTTTGCACAGCATGCAATCAGGGAGGAAAGACTGTGACAGACACAGCATCGGACATGGATAGTCTGGTCTGTCCTAAGTACGCTACGGGGTATCAGGTGAAGGACAGTGCTGGTGTGCGCTTGGTGGATGTAGGTACAGATTACCATTTCGCACTCGTGGGAGCAGACAACATAGAGGTTCCGAATGGTTACACGAAGGTGAAGGTACCTATCAAGAGTACCATCTGCATGACTGCCCTGCAGCTATCGAACTTTACCATTCTGAACGCTCACGATGTGGTGAAGGGTCTGACAGGCACGAAGAATCTGTTCAACAAAGACATTCTGGAACGTGTAAATGACGGACGTATCGTGAAAATCGGTATGGAGGGCAACTTCGATACCGAAATGGTAATTGCTGCCAATCCCGACATCATCTTTATCTCGCCCTTCAAACGTGGCGGCTACGATGCAATCACGGAGACCGGCATCACGCTGGTGCCCCATCTGGGCTATCAGGAACTGGATCCGCTCGGTCAGGCAGAATGGATAAAGTTCGTGGGGATGTTCATCGGTAAAGAACGTGAAGCATATAAACTGTTTACTGAAATCGAGAGCAGGTATAACGACCTCAAATCAAAAACAGCAAACATAGAACAGCAAGACTTGCCCAAAGTGTTCAGCGGTGAGATGCATTATGGGAACTGGCATGCGGTAGGAGGAAAAAACTATCTTGCTCAGATATTCCGAGATGCAGGTGCCGACTATGTGATTCACGACGAAGAGACGGCAGGCGAAGACCTTGAATTCGAGAAGATGTATGAAGTGGCTGCAAATGCCGACTACTGGCGCATACTGAACAGTCATCCTGGCGATTTCTCGTACGAGGCTCTGAAGGCAAGCGAACCACGCAACGAACTCTTCAAGGCCTTCAAGGAAAAGAAAGTGATCTACTGCAACATGAAGCAGACACCTTATTATGAAATCGCACCTGTGAAGCCCGATGTGTTACTGAAGGACTTTGTAGCGATTTTCCATCCGGAATTGGTCGAAGCTGATTACGAACCGACATTCTATTACCTGCTGAAATGAGACGAACCCTTCCATTGATGCTGACGATGCTCGTCGCGATTGCTGCTATGGCAATCGTCAATCTGGTAATCGGCTCGGTCGAGATTCCCGTGTCAGACATCTGTGCCATTTTGCTGGGAGATAACAGTCACGAAATATGGACCAATATCATCTGGAAATCACGTTTGCCTCAAGTATTGACCGCTATTGTAGCCGGAGCAGGATTGGCCGTAAGCGGTTTGCAGATGCAGACAGTGTTCCGTAACCCCTTGGCAGGTCCGTCTGTGCTGGGTATCAGCAACGGTTCGGCTCTCGGTGTAGCGTTGGTGGTATTGTTGTCTGGGAAAATCGGAGGTGTAGCACTTAGTCGTCTCGGCTATCTTGGAAATGCAGCCATGTCTGTTGCAGCCATTATCGGTGCGCTTGCTGTAATGCTACTGATTGTCTGGGTAGCTCAGCGGGTGAAGGGGAACGTCACTTTGCTGATTATCGGTGTGATGGTTGGCTATCTGGCGAATGCCATCATCGGGGTGCTGAAATTCCTCGCTCCCGAAGAGGACGTAAAGTCGTTCGTGGTATGGGGCTTAGGCTCGTTCTCTCGCGTATCGGGAGATGAGATGGTGCTGTTCGTCATACTGATGGTCATACTGCTACCATTAAGTTTCCTGTTGGTTAAACCGATGAACATGCTTCTTTTGGGCGAACGCTATGCAGCCAGTCTTGGCTTGAACGTAAGTCGCGCTCGATTGCTCGTCATCATCAGTTCGGGCATATTGGTTGCTATCGTAACCGCATATTGTGGTCCGATTATGTTCATAGGATTAGCCGTGCCCCATTTGGCGCGTGCCGTATTTCGTTCTGCCGATCATCGCGTCCTGATGCCTGCTACCGCTCTTTGTGGTGCGCTTCTGGCACTTGTCTGCAACTTCATAGCCCGTATGCCAGGTTTCGAAGGAGCCTTGCCCGTCAACAGCGTGACAGCACTTGTGGGCGCACCTGTCATCGCAGCCGTTATCTTCGGCCGCAGAAAGAACGAGGTGGGCGAATAATTATAAAATGTTCATGATGTCTTTCAGGTTACATACGGTAAATGTAGCCACATCTGCTTTTTCGTGTTCAGGAAAGCGGTTGAAAAAGAGCGTATCAAGTCCTGCTGCTTTTGCACCCATGATGTCTGTCTGCAGATTATCGCCAATCATCAAGGTGGAAGGACATGCAGCTCCCGACACCTTTAAAGCATAGTCGAAGAACTGAGGAGAGGGTTTGTTGGCTCCTGCATCCTCGCTGAGAATAATCGTGTCGAAATAGTCCTTCAGGCCACAAGCCGTCAGTTTCTTGTATTGTACCTCATGGAAACCATTGCTCGTCATGTGCATCTTGTAACCTCTACGTTTCAAGTAATCCATCAATTCATGAGCACCCTCGACAACCCCAGGCTTTGAGGAACAGAAATCAAGAAAGCGGTCGCTTATCTCCAGACATAACGACTCAGTCACTTCCAATCCATGACCTTCGGACAAAGGACGACGGAAACGTTCCACAATAAGGAAGGGACGATCTATCTCCCCCTTTGAATATCGCGACCAAAGGTCGATATTTGCAGTCCAATAAGCATCGTAAAACGTCTGAGGGTCATCAAAGTACCGTTCCAAATGAAATGCTTCGAAAGTCTCGCCAAGCGCAATGATAGCATTGCCGTACGTATCGTACAAAGTGTCGTCGAAATCGATAAAAAGGTCTTTATATTTCATATATCTTTCCGTTATCATCAATCAGTCGAATGGTAAGTATGCTATTGGGAACGAGCGGACTACAATGCTCCTCACAATGACGGATCATCGTCGAGACAAAGTCGTGGAGTTTGTTTTGAGGAATCGCTTTCCATAGTTCGCGAGCCAAGGTGATGGAACTGAGGTCAACAGTAACATGCGCCTCGTCAAGCATCCTTTGGATGAAGTCTTTGTTCATGGTCACCTTGTGCGAATGAGTGTCCAGATGACCTTCTGCCAGTTTCACAGCTTTGCCTATCATGATTGCAAGAACCACATGTCGGAATCCCAACTTCGATGCAGCCTTCAGTGCCTCTCCAACAAAGTTCCCGTAGTGGATGCATCTGATGTTGCTCTCCCGACAAAGCGCATCCTCACTTGTTTTACCCGATACCAATGCGATTTCCACACACCCAATTGCCTGTGCAACCTCCATTTCGCGACGTACGCTTTCAATGAAGGCTTCATTGCTTAAAGGCGACACAATGCCCGATGTACCGATGATAGATATGCCACCTACGACCCCTACCCTCGAATTAAATGTCTTCTGTGCAATCTCTTCGCCATGAGCAACAGAGATGATGATATCGCATCCCCTATCGGTCAGTTGGCGAATCGTCGTTTCAATCATCCTACGAGGAGTGAGGTTGACAGCAGGTTCGCCTACAGGCAGTCCCAATCCCGGCAAAGTGACGACCCCTACCCCCTCGCCTTGCAGGAATCGAATGCTGGTAGAGTCTGTGAACTGCACTTCAGCCGTAATCGTACATCCACGTGTCACATCGGGATCGTCGCTGAAATCTTTCACCACACTCGCAACTCCCAGCCGTTCAACCCGAGCAGGCACACTGAGTGTTTCGCCATCAGGTAGAGCAAAGGTCACCTCGTCGGACTCTTCACCCATCAGCGACAACAGCGCAGCCTTCACGGCAGCCGTAGCACATGCACCAGTTGTCAGTCCTGTTTTCATAGGGAAGAAATCAGGCAAGAGCTTTTCAACCATTCGTCGCAATCCATGTGGACCGTTAACAGTTGAGAGTTGAGAGTTGAGAGTTAATAAGGAACCATTATCTGATGATAATGAACCGTTGTCAGTTGATAGTTGATAGTTAATCTCAGGTCGTTTCAGGGCTATGATACGCATTCCTCGTCTGCGAGCCTCAGCAACCTTTTCCATAAATCCACCCGTGATGCCGCTCTCTTTCAGTAATATGGCTTCAGCATCAACATCTATGGTATTTCCGTCCTCGTAGAAGCACAACTGATCGTCAGTTGCCCCTTGCTGATGAGCCAAAGAGATGCTACTATCCCTATTCAGGATTCTATAAATTACCTTGACCCCCTTTGACTCCAACCATTTCAGCTTGCCTATGCTTTGAACACCCGTCGTAGCAAGTAATGAATGCATATTTGAAGGAACCTGCCCATAGTCGTCAATCCACTCGATGTCAGGATCTCGAGGCGGATAGATACGATCGTACCGTATGAGGGGTATCTGCAACAACGAAACAACTTCTGCAATCGTCTGATGAAGCGTAGCAGCAAACGGATGAGCAGCATCGACAATCAAACGTATTTGGTGTTCGCGACAAAAGGCACACATCGCATTACCATTCATCACACCATCGATACGCACTCCATGATGCAAACTGATATGCTGTTCGCCCGTCTTCGTGCTATAATAAAACGGCTTACCAGCAACTTCCAGCACCTCAGCCGCACATCGGCCTTCTGTCGTTCCTCCGAATACTAATATCATGATGCCGATTCGTCGCCTTTTCGGAAAAGATGTGTGAAACTCTTGTTATAAAGTTCAGAAAGCCCCTCACGATTATCAATTGCCTCGCCCACGACAAGCATCGTGGTGAGAGTCAGCTTGTTATCGTGGACTATCTTAGCCAGATCCTTGAGCTTGCCACGATAGATTTTCTGATCAGGCCAAGTCAGGTGATAGCAGGCAGCTACGGGCGTATCCTCAGGGTACTCCTGAAGGAGTTCGCGCTGCACATCATCGACAATCGAAGCACTAAGGAAGATGCACATCGTGCTCTGACTCTTGGCAAGCAGGTGGAGCTGTTCTTTCTCTGGCATAGGGGTACGTCCTTCGCCACGAGTGAGGATAATCGTCTGACAACGCTCAGGAATCGTGAACTGACTCTGCAACTCGGCTGCTGCTGCAAGGAAGGAGGAGATGCCTGGGGTGATATGGTATTCCATGTGGTTGGCATCGAAGAAAGCCATCTGCTCCTGAATGGCACCAAAGATACAGGGATCTCCTGTATGGAGACGCACGATAAACTTACCCTCGTCGTAGAACTTTTTCATCAGTTCGCATTGCTCCTCGAGTGCCATATCAGCTGACGAACGCACGACAGCCCCAGGCTTATGGCACTCCGTCAAAGCCTTCGGCACCAGTGAGCCTGCATATAATATAAGGTCTGCACGTTCGAGCATCTTGCGACCTCGAACACTCACCAAATCAGGATCGCCAGGACCAGCACCCACTATCTCGATGTGTCCATGCTTCTCACGCAGATATTTATAGTCGATAGCGAGGGCTGCTGTCCAATTCCTACCCTTCACCTTGGGAACAATCAGTTTGCCATTGTTAGCACCAAGGATGGCTGCTGCCTCGCAGACAGAGGGTGTACCCACATGCTTCTGAACGGTCGTGCTAGGATTTGGCACCTCGACCTTGGCGAGTTCGTCGGCCGTAAAGAACACCACCTCCTCGTCGTAGTCATCTTCGAGCATGGCACAGAATTCCTCATCCTCTTTAACATCGATGGTGCAATACTTATGAGCACACGGCAGCACACCCCTAGCAGCAAAAGCATTGTCGATTTCATCGTAAATCGCTTCGTAGTCGTCTGGATGATGAGCCAGCCCAAACCCTATCGTTCCCACCATCGGCACAAAATGCAGCTCGAGCATGCCGTATGGAGCCTGACGATTGTAAGGAGTAACCATGATGAGCAGTTTGTACTTTCGAGGATCCGCCTCACGAATATCTGCGATGATGGTGACGTGATCAGGCTTCGTAGCCTCAAGAAAATCAGTACCCTCATCGCGTGCCTCAAGAAGCAAGGCGGTAGGCTGACGGTTAACAAATGCGAAGATGCAACGGTTCATGTCGTCGACATCAGTAGCGAGCGGCCAGTCGAACCGTTTTTCGAACGTATCGAGCGCCCAGAGTCCTGCATTGTCGCTCTGAGTAGTAATCACTTCACGGGCTCCGATAATGCCTGCTACCTCACGGGCCAAATTGTTCGCCCCTCCGATATGTCCTGAGAGTACGGAAATGGCGTTCTGTCCCATACTATCGACACAGACCACTGCAGGGTCTTCGTGCTTATCGTTGACTAATGGGGCAATGGTTCGCACACAGATGCCCATAGCTCCGATGAACACAAAGCCATCGAACTTTTTCCACTCTTTGCCAACCATCGCACGACTGATGATTTTGGCTTTCAGCTCCCTTTGGAGCATCGAGGCAATTTCCTTGCCGGCCTCGCTGATTTGAATGATTGCTACTTTTTGCATTTGAATCTCTTTATAGGCTTAAAGTCTGTTAAACGACAACCACCCTAGCATTTATTAAAGAAATACTACTGAGCCATCGCTTGCGTCAACTGATCGGTATCGATTTGTATCTTTTCGTCAACAATCTTCAAATTCAAAGTAGCAGTCTTATTATTAACTGTAGTGGCAGTAATGGTGAAATCTCCATTGGCTGCACCATCGACTACAGCTACAATACCCGACTGGTTAACTGTAGCACGCGTAGGATCGCTCGAAGTCCACTTGATGGTGCGATATAGCACAATTCTGGGTACAAAATTACAAAAGAAATAAATACGTTGTACTCCCTACCTTCAACTTTTTTACTTTTCATCTAATTAATAATTAGTCAGTTGACTAATTTTACACTTTCCAACCCCATTTTTTTCTTCCATTTATTGACCATTGACCATTGATTATTGACCATTGATTATTGACCATTGACGATTGACCATTGATTATTGAGTTACCCCTAGGGGCTGCAAATTATTTCGTTCGTGAGCGATGTTTTGCCCGTCCCTTGATTTGCAGTACAAAGTTACGAATGTTCGTAAAATTTCGATTCTTTGCCTTTCATACCCCCGAATTTGCTATGTAGAGGTGGCAAAATAGACTTGTCTTAAGACCCGATAAAATTTGTTAATTTGTTACTAAGAAAAATTTTGTGGAATCAGAGGATTGTTGTATATTTACAACCAGAAAGGCTGCAATTACAATTATATACTTATTGTATATACAATTCCTATAATTGTGTAATATTCAAAACAACAATACTATCTAATGCACTTTAATATAGTAATAGGATTATGGTTATTAAGAACAATTGCAGTGGAAGGAACTTGAGTAAGGCAGAGATCAGTGCAGGCCTCATCCCAAAGTTTGTGACTATCCGTCTTGACCAATGGAGCTTTCACGCTGTTCATTACGATACAACCATCGGGAGTAAGGTATTGCAACACTTTAGCCATTATTTCCTTGAGTCGTCCTCCGTGACCTCCAATGAACACAGCATCAGGACGAGGAAGGTCAGAGAGGTCCGTATCGAGGAAATCACCGATATGGATATCGATACCTGGGGCACCAAAACGACGGGCATTCTCACGGATGATGTCTTCACACTCAGGACGGATCTCGAAAGCGCAAACTTGCAGGTGAGGGAACTGCAGACGAGCCTCGATAGACACGCTACCTGTGCAGAAACCTATATCCCAGAAGACACGTTTTAGGGGTAGGTCGAGAGCTTGAAGCGTCAGCAGACGGATGGGCATCTTGGTAATCATCTTCTCACGAGAGTCGAGCAAAACAAAGTCTGTATCAGGAATACCGAACGGCCGAGTGCGAGTGTCCGTTTTCTGCAAGATGAGACAGTTTGGATGTTCGTAGATTGCTTGCGCATCATAGCGACTTACACGTTCCTTTGTTTCATTACCCAGGCACTCCCCTACCGTCATCTGATAGTTCGTATATCCATATTCGACCATTCGTTGATGGATAGCATGAGGTGTTTTCGCCCTGTCGGTCAGACAACCGATCATTGTCACACCACCAATAAGCGCCTCATCCAGTTTCTGCCAGTCACGTCCTGTAAGTGAAACGACATGCATATCGTGGTAGGCAACACACATGCGATGAGCCAGCATTTGCAGGGAATTGGGCGAAGGGAATACTCTCATACTGACACCCTTACACATGCGTTGTACGGTGTTGGCAAATCCAAAGAAAAGCGGATCGCCCGATGCAAATATGACGATATGGTCATACGATTCATACGATTCGAAAACCAGCTCAAGCGGCACAGTGATGTCAATCCATTTCGCACCCTCAGGCAGTAGTGAACGGACGATTTCATGATGACGCTTTCCGCCTGAGAACACACGTCCCCTATTGATGACCTCCATCACTTCGGGTGGAAACCACCCCTTCCGGCTGTCGCTCATTCCTATGATGTCACATGTCTTCATCGTTGATAGTTGATAGTTTACTGTTTACTGTTGCTTAGAGATCCCTCCCTGGTTTGAGTTCTTCTGCATCGTCGAATGTGAGGATGGCATTACAGAGAGTGGCAGCCAGATTGCTTCCACCTTTACGTCCCTCTACGATGATCTTTGGAATCGTCTTGAAGGGTTTCACCATGTGTTTCGACTCGCACACATGTACAAACCCTACAGGAGCGGCAATGATACCAGCTGGACGTGCTTTTCCTTTGCGGACCAGTTCGCAGAGTTCCATGAGTGCCGTAGGTGCATTACCAAAAGCGAAGAGCGCATCGGGATGCTCCTCAACCGCCAGACGGATGCCTGCTTGCGTGCGAGTGATGTTTTGCTCCTGTGCCATTTCTGCCACTCGCGGATCGGAGAGATAGCATTTTACTTCAACACCCAAACGCTGAATGGCTCCCTTACGGATACCGCTCGTCACCATTGTGACATCAGTAATGATGGTTTTCAACGCTCCACGTTTCACCTTTTTATACATATCCTCCACAGCACCCTGGTCGGAATACAGAATCTGCTCCATCTCGAAGTCGGCAGTAGTGTGGATGGCATGCAATAATGCCCATTTGTGGTCGAGCGGATAATCACGTTTCAATTCAGTAGCAATCGTACGGAACGACTCCATCATGATGTCCTGTCCTATCTTCGCATCCCCCTGCCCTAACCTCTCACCGTGATAATATCCTCTTGGTGTAATCATCTTGCCATCGGCTACATACGACTGGCTGTTTCCGATAATAATCACCGTAAACATATCGACATCTTCAGGGTCGAACTGAGCAAGCGTCGTCATCTTCACCTCCTGCTGCTCACGACCAGCCTGACGAACATATCCCACAGGCGTATCAGGCGAGCGCATCTGCATGAACAATTCCTGCAAGCGATAGAGTTGCCAATAACGACCATGTGACTTGGGGTTATAGACAGCTGTGACAAAATCACCCGTTGCTGCAGCCTGAATGCGTCGTTCGATCACCTCCCAAGGTGTCATAAGGTCGGAAAGCGAAATGATGCACATATCGTGACCAATAGGTGCACCCAGTAGGGAGGCAGCCTTCTGGAAAGCAGAGATGCCAGGGAGAGCAATCACTTCGATGTCTGACTGCCGTTCACGTTTCATCTCGTAAATGAGTGGTGTCATTCCATAAATACCAGCATCACCCGAGGAAATCACCACAACCGTCTTTCCCTCTTCGGCCAACATGAATGCCATCTCAGCTCGTTCACGTTCACGTTTCATACCTGTATCGATACACTCACAGTCCTTACGGACATACGGCTCGATGAACTGGAAGTAATACTTATATCCAACGATGACATCAGCCTGCTGAACTGCTTCGAGAACAGCAGGAGTGATATCCTCCTTGCTTCCCGGACCTATGCCTGCTATGATGATTTGCTTCATGGTAAAAAAAATCCTATTTACGATTTGACTATTAATTTTAATTGATTTATTGACGATTTGATTGTCTTGTCATACTCCCTCCCCCTTCGGGTACTCCCCCTCTTCTCTCCCCTTGGGGGGAGTGCGAAGGGGGAGAAATTCGCTCTTGTCCCCCCTCAGTCCCCCAGAGGGGGAAGACTGAGGGGAGAGCTTTTGCGTTCTTAGCTCCTCCCCTTAGTTAGGCGGAAAGCCCTTCTTGGTTATTTACAATTTCACTCGACAATTCACATAGACCGAACGACCTGGATGAATGGTTGAGAAATTCGAGTTCCAAGGCCTCGTATCGCGTTTGTTGAAGATGTTCTCCACCCCCACTCCTGGTTCGATGCAGAAAGTGGCGAAATTGAAAGAATGGGTTGTGTTCAAGTTCCATTGCTGATAGCGAGGCGCATATCCGTAGGTGCTTGAATAGCGTTCACCCTGAATATGTCCGTTCAGAGAGATATTCAGATGATACCCATTCCATGTATGGTCCCATCCTGCAGACACATTGGCAACATTACGCACACTCTTGTCAACAGGAGTTTTGGTTTCGACATATTGCTGTGTCTTTGCATCAAGGGTAACCGTAGTAGCACGTGAGTCCGTATAGGTGTAACCACCGCTAAGGGAGAATCCGTAAGGCAGCAACAACTTTACATTCACGTTCACTCCACTAATCCTCGCACGGTCGATATTGTCGCGCTGACGAATGATTGTCCACCCATCGTTATAGAATTGAGTGAGCTGAGCATCTCCATCAATCTCTGCCTGGGTCATCGTTCGGTAGTTTATCATGTTACGGATGCGATTGACAAAGGCATTGATGCTCACGTTCAGCCACTTGGTGCTATATTCAACATTCCCGTTCCAGAAGTGGTTCCTCTCGGGTTTGAGCGAAGCGTTCGGAACCGTACATCGCTTCGTAGTCTTTGCCTGATCCGTAGCATAGAGTTGCGACAAAGTAGGTATGCGATAACCTCCAGCATAGCTGAGACGTATCTTCAATCCACCTTTGTGAAAAAACAACGCTACGTTTGGAGTCAGGTTGCTATGGAAATTCCGATTGTACGTATAGCGCAAGCCCAACACGCCCTCTAATCCGTCTGCAATCTTCACCTCGTCTTGAGCAAACAGATGGTAGGTAGCCAGATGCTCCGAATCGATGTTATCACTCGCAGATGTAAGGCTCGACTGTTCCAGTTCAATCCCTCCCGAGAGTTTGTTCCACGAAGCCAGTCGGAATATACCCTTCAATGTTTCGTTGAAGTAATGCGTACGTTTCCTCACTTCTGTGTAACCAGGTTTCTCAGCAGTCTGCCAGTAATCGTACTTGGATGTGAAGTTGTCGCTCATCAAATCCAGATAAATATGCGTACGTTCATTGGGAACCCATCTCGCTCCCGCTCCATACCCATACGACTGATGATAGATGTCATAGGTATAAGCCTGCTTGGATGTATAGCTATAGTCTTTACCTCCATTCGCATTCCTGGTGGACTTCTGCGTGAAATACATGGCACTCTGCGGACGATCGGTCGTGTTGTCATAGTAGTTCCCCGACGCATACACATCGAGCTTATCCGACACAACCCACCCCAGACGTTCGCTCGCGTTCCAGCTCTTGTAACCCATCGACATGGGACGGCCGGTCAGTTTCAGCACCTCAACCCCGTCATTTTCCTGAAACGCCTGCAAATTGTTTACCTGCCAATTGTCAGCCTGCTGATGAGCGTATGATGTTTGGCTCGACAACTTCCCCACATTCACATCCACATTCAAGTCGTTCGTCATACGTCCCTTCGAACTCACCCATGTGTTGGCAGTCACACTCACATCGTCCTTCGAATCATCCGTGATGATGTTTATCACACCAGCCATCGCTTCGCTGCCATACAACACACTTGCCGTCCCAGGCAGAATCTCCACACGTTTTATGTTGTCGATACTGATGCGGCTCCATCGATCGTCCCCGCTCATTCGCTTGCCATTCACCAGAATCACCACATAATCGTCGCTTACACCGTTGAAGTTAACAAACGTACCCATACCGTTCGTGTGGGTCGTGATGTTAGGAGTCAGCTTCGATAACGCATCCTGCAGATTTGTCGCTTTGGCATCTCTCAACTGTTTCGCAGAAATCACCTGCACAGCAATGGGCGAGTCGTCGTTCTTGTGATACGTACCAGTACCTGTAATCACCACAGGATTCAAGTCAATCTGACGTACTCCGTCAGTCTGCCCATATCCAAACATCGGAACCATCAGGCAGAATAACAGAGATTTTCTTTTTTCGATATATCGTTTCAACGTTTAGAATTTAAAAGCTTAAGAGCTTAGGAGCTTAAGAGCTTAGGAGCTTAAAGCTTTAAAGTTTATAAGATGAAGTTTCAGCACCCAAAGACAGATGCTGAAACCCCAAGAAAAAAATATGAAAAATGAAACCTGAAATTAATCCTCAGGATTCTTAGAGTGATAGTAGTCGAGCAAACCATAATCGTTAGTAACGGCACGCTTGATGTGGTTCAGCCACAACTGACGTACCTCAGGCATTTCGAGCAAACCAATCACGCAGCCATCCAGAACCTTGTCGTTACAGTTATATCCCAGATGCTGGAAGTACATCTTCCAAGAAGTATCCTCAACCTCACCCTCTTCGTTAGGAGTGAAGCCTTTACCCTCTTCCCAAGCATCATCGTTGCCAGCCATGTCGTTATGAGCATGATCGCCCGCAATTGACATCAATGGGTAGCAATAAACCGTACCGCTAGTTAGGCCGTTAATCTCCATACGCTCATAGACGTCTGTCTTGAAGTTATCGGGCATATCGACCGTACCAACATAATACTGCTTACTTCCACTAATCTCCTGAAGGGCAGTCTCCAACTCCACATAGCGGATGTTTGCGCCGAAGTAGTCGTAACCCTCAGGGTTGCCATGACCCATGAATGCAACAACATTGCCATTAGCCAACTTCGACTTTGTCTTCTGATACAGCACTTTTGCCAACACATCAACATCGTCGTCCTCAGCCATCAATGGCGTACCGAGATAGATTTTCACCTTCGACAGGTATTCGTCGTCGAGGTCACCATAGAAGTTATTCGCAAAATTCTTGATGTAGCTGTCGCGTACATTCTTGTACTCCTCACCAGGGATTACCTGAAGCGACTGAATCACAATCTCCTTATACTGAACAGCCTTGTCGGCAAATGCATTCAGCCAGAACACTGGAGCATAGAAATTACGAGCAGCCACATTCTCGCCTGCTGCTGCACGGTTGATACAGATGACAGAAGAGAAACTCAGGAACACGTCGTAGTCGCTAAACTGTGCCTTCGTTGCAGCTACTGTTGCATCAAAAGCATCGTAAGCCTGCTGCCAAGTAGAACCGAAGGCAACAAGAAGTATCACCTTGTCGTGCTTCTTATTAGCTTTAACCGTGTTAGTTACTGCCTCTTGATAGAGGTCGTGGTTTGATTTCTCGTTGTCGTCGTCGCTACATGCGATGAACGCCATACTTGCTATCATTGCTACCATAGCAAGCATCATAGATTTAATCTTCATAATGTGTAAATTAAAATAAAACAAAATATTTAATTGATAGTTTACGGTTTACAGTTGAACCTATAACCTATAACCTATAACCTCTCACCTATAATCTCTCATTCTTCTTCACCCTTCATTTCCTCCCTCTGTGTTCGCCTCACAATTTTCTTGCCCTTGTTGAACTTGACGGTCAGGGTGGCAAAGAGCGTAGTGCCTGGAGTGGTCGTACCCAGATGATAGGGACGAGGTGTGGTATCCTTGAAGTTGAATATATTATCGACACCCACCTCCAGCTTCCACGATGTTCGCTTATCGTGCCCTAGGTCGTGCGTCGTGTTGAGGCGCCATATCTGGAACGCCTTTCCGTCTCCATCGTTCTCATAATAGCGCTTGCTCGATCCGCGTGTGCTAAGATTCATACCCAACAGATAGTTGCTGGAGAACCGATGCTTCCAAGTCACATATCCGTTCCATTTATGATGAGCCATTCCGTCGATTACAACTTGATGGAAAGCAGAGTGTGAAGTGTCGTACACATTTGCTTTGGTGTCAAGATAACTGTAATTGCCTCCTATGGTCAAATCGTCGGTTATCTGATACGACAAACTGACATCCAGTCCCCAAGTCTTTGCATTCTCCGCATTACGATACATACGAGGGATGATGTTCATGCTGCCATCTCCAGAGAAGGCTGATGTAGCACCAGGCGGTATATCACTCACAGGTACGTTGATGAGGGTTATCATATGATCCAAACGGTTGAGATAGCCAGTTGCAGAAACAGCAAACCGTTCGGTTCGATACTCGAGGTTGGCCTGCCAATAATTGCTGGTCTGAGGGTTGAGGTCGGCATTTCCCATATAATAATAGGTGTTAGCTCCCATCTGCTTCACATAGCGATAGTTCAGTTCCTTGGTGGTTGGTGTCTTGAATGCCTGACTCCACCCCAAGCGTATGCGAAAATTACCAAAACGCAACATGGTGCTAAGCTTAGGTGTGACATGCACACCAAAGGCATGATTGTCGATGAGTCGCACACCTGCGGTAATATTCAGCCAATTCAAGGGGTCGAATTCATCCTGCGCATACAGAGCAGCTGTCCAATCGTCAGCCTTGCCTTTTGCTACTCGCATCGGAGCTTTCAGATAGTCGTATCGGAATTCTGCACCAATGCTGAGCGTGTTTTGATGAGGCATGAACAATACAGCTTTGACCTGAGCCATTGTTCGCTGCTGGTCGCTTTGTAGGTCTTTCTGTCCTGGGAAGTAAGGATAATAAGGAGTATAAACGCCTCGATAGTAGCCGTCCTCCAACGTTGTATCAGTGAAGAGATAATAATAGGCATGCTTGTCCCAACTTACATCAGCCGTCAGATAGTCCGCATGATCGCCAAGCGACCATCTTCCACCCAAAGCAGCTGAAGCATTCCGATACTTCAGGTCGTAGGTATATACGTCGCACGAAGGATGATGCCCATCCGTTGGACGCGAGATGCGTTTCTCGTAGTAGCTACCATCAGCATACAGCTCCACACCTGTTCGTGGTGTATAAGTCAGCCGCTCAGCTATCTGCCAATTGGTGTAGCGATTGACAGTATGGTTGCGTGTATCATGAATCATCTGCGCTTCGGTATATTCGTCTGTGGTGTTCTGCCATCCATCGGTATGTTGGAGTTGGAAATTGGTGTACGACTGAAACTTTCCCATCCGAAGCCCTACTCCGTTGTGTTGGCGTAAGTCAGCATAAGATCCGAAGCGAGTAGCATTCTCAAGCAACAGACCTTCAGTATCGTGACGTTTGGTGATGATATTGATGACACCTGCCATCGCATCACTACCATAGAGAGCAGATTGGGCACCTTTAACGATTTCGATACGCTCAATGTTATGAGGGTCGATGAGTCCTAAGTCGTTCTCTCCTCCCACATCTCCATGGATACGTTTACCATCAATCAGAATCAAGATATAGTTATTTCCCAAACCATTCAATTGAGTTTGGCTGCCCATATCGCCCTCAGCAAAGGCAAACGAAGCAGTGAGCCCGCTCAGTATGTCTTCAAGGCTTTTTCCACCATAGCTTTCGAGCATCTTACGAGAAATGACCTCTGTCTGAACAGGTGTATCTTTCAGCAGATGTTGAGTACCAGTACTGGTAATCACCACCTCACCGATTTCATGTGTACTATCAGTGATGCCCTTCCCTGTAGTTAAGGTTTGAGCAGATACTTGGATAGCAATAACACCCATCGTCATGATGAGTAAAAACTGCAATTGTCTCATTCTGTCTGAGTCACATCAATATTAATCTGTCAATTTTGCAATCAGACCCCTAACCTGAGAGTCTTAATTGACATTAAACAATAGAACATGGCAGGTATTCTGGCTTACCGACAAAGGTGATGTGAACGGTCTTCCCAAAGAATGCTCTTCAGTGACACTCAAGTGGTTCACCCTTTAGAATGCGGTATACAGCTGCAGGTACAGCTCAGGTTTTTCACCTGATTCCCTTACATCAGACGGAACGTGCCGTCCAATTACCAATTCTGTTTGCAAAGGTACGAAAATATGTTGATAGTAGAAGAACAAAAGTCGAAAAAACAACAAATAATTACGCAAAAATTGTTATATGTAAATATTTTTGTATCTTTGCACCCATGAATACGTGTTTTATGATTGCCGCCCCAACAAGCGGATCGGGTAAGACGACGATTGCACGAGGATTGATGGCTCTGTTCGCATCGAAAGGCAATAGGGTTCAGCCATTCAAGTGTGGTCCTGACTATATTGATACGAAATTTCATGAGAGGGTGTGTGAGCGTCCAAGCATCAACCTCGACTCATTTATGGCTTCAGAAGAGCATGTGAAGGAGTTGTTTGCCTATTACGGAAAGGATGCTGATATCTGTGTCGTGGAAGGCATGATGGGGTTGTACGACGGATATGACCGCGACAGGGGATCATCGGCCGAGATTGCCCGCATACTTGGTATTCCTGTAGTGTTCGTTGTGGATGCGAAATCGGCTGCCTATTCTATGGCCCCTTTGCTTTATGGCTTTACTCATTTCACTTCTACCAACGCCTCTCACCTTCCGCCTCTGAATATCGCGGGCGTTATATTTAATAAGGTGGGATCGGAGCAGCATTATCGACTTTTAAAGCAGGTTTGCGACGACTTAAACATCACATGCTTCGGCTATCTGCCCAAGCAGGTTTCGTTGGAACAGAGTTCACGCTATCTGGGCCTCGATTTCTCGAAAAAGGCAGAAAACCATGAGCTTGTTCATCTGCTTGAAGAACACGTCAGATGGGAAGCCCTAGAGGAACTTTTTATTTCCACACTGGGAACGTTTTGTTCCCATACTGGGAATACTTCGTTCCCATACTGGGATTCTTCTGTACTCATAGCACGCAATAGCGAGGCCTTCTCGTTTGTCTATCAAGAAGTGTTAGACAGCTTTTCGTCTGTCTGCTTTTTCGATCCAGAGACAGAAGTGCCTTCGCTGAAAGGAATAAACTTACTCTACCTGCCTGGAGGGTATCCTGAGAAACATCTTGAGGCTCTTGTCAGGAACGAAGCTTGCAGGAAATCAATTAAGGAGTATGCAGAAAAGGGTGGACGTATCATCGCAGAATGTGGAGGCATGATGTATCTATGTGAGACTATCGTGACTGATGAGGGCGAATGGCCTATGTGTGGAGTACTACCCTACTCTATCACAGCACGAAAGGCTGACAGAAAACTATCGCTTGGATACAGACAATTTGTTATTGACGGAAAAGAATACCGTGGACACGAATTCCATTATACCCAGTTTCTGGGCGAGAAACCAAAGTCGATTACTCAGGTATTCAATGCGAAAGGCGAACCAGTTGAAACACCTGTGATTCGCCATCATCATGTATTTGCAAGCTACACACACCTTTATAATATACAATTTACGGTATAACTTGAACTATTGAAAATGAAGGAGATTTGCACAAAGACAGGAGACGGAGGAATGACGAGCCTGAGAGGAGGGATGAGGGTGCCTAAAGACGATATCCGCATCGAAACAAATGGACAGATTGACCATCTGAATGCACTATTAGGAATCGTCAGAACGAAACTAACAGCTGATGCTCAGCATCAAGAACTGCTTACAGCCATACAGCGCGAACTGATGGTTGTGATGAGTCATGTAGCTACTCCTGACGGAGACGTGAATCCCAAACCATTACATGTAGCCGAACTAACTGCAACAATGGAACAGATGCTGAACCAAACAGAAGCTCCAGCACGCTTTGTGATTCCTGGCAGCAATGAAGTATCTGCATTTTTACATTTGGCTCGCACACAGGCACGTACAGCAGAACGTAGGTTGTGGACCCTAAATGGCACACATCCCGTCAATCCAGATATACTGAAGTTCATGAACCGATTGTCTGACTATCTTTTCCTATTGAGTATTGAAAGTGATGACGAATAAGAAACTACACCCCATTATGCTAGCGGGTACAGGTAGCGATGTCGGTAAAAGCATCATTGCTGCTGCACTCTGTCGCATCTTCAGGCAAGACGGCTACCACCCAGCGCCATTCAAAGCTCAAAACATGGCACTTAACTCGTATGCCACACCCGAGGGATTGGAGATAGGACGCGCTCAAGCTGTTCAAGCTGAGGCAGCAGGCATTCCTTGTCATACGGACATGAACCCATTGCTATTAAAGCCCCAAAGCGACCATACATCTCAGGTAGTTCTGAACGGTAAGCCTATCGGCAACAAAGATGCGTACGATTATTGGCGAAGAGGCGAAAACGAAGGGAGCGAGAGTATTGACTTTCGTAAGGAAGTCTGCGATGCATTCAATCGCTTAGAAGCACGCTATAATCCCATCGTAATGGAAGGTGCGGGTAGCATTGCGGAAATCAATCTAAAGAATCGCGACCTTGTCAACCTATCGATGGCACGTCATGCTAAAGCAGACGTTATATTGGTAGGAGACATCGATAGAGGAGGAATATTCGCAAGCATTTATGGCAGCATCATGCTACAGACGCCAGAAGACCGCCAACTCATCAAAGGCATCATCGTCAACAAGTTCCGTGGGGATATGCGTCTCTTCGAAGAGGGACGTCTGATGATGGAACAACTCTGTGGAATACCTGTTTTGGGAGTCATACCTTATTTCAAAGACATATATATCGAGGAAGAGGATTCCGTTAGCCTTGAAAAGAAACAACATGAACTGGCAGAAGGAAAGGTGAATGTTGCAGTAGTATTGTTGCGGCATATCAGCAACTTCACAGATTTCAACACGCTGGAGCGCAACCCTCGCGTCAATTTATTCTACACGAACAATGTATCAGACATTCAGCATTCCGATATCATCATTATACCAGGCACAAAGGCCACAATCGACGACCTCTTGGAATTACGTCGTAATGGTTGTGCACAAGCAATTTTGCGTGCCCATCGCGAAGGGAAAAAGGTGATAGGCATCTGTGGCGGTTATCAGATGCTGGGACAGACAATCAGTGACCCAGACGGCATAGAGGGCAGTATAACCAAACTGCCAGGTTTAGGCTTGCTACCTATCCATACAACCATCACCAAAGAGAAGACAACCCGTCAGGTCACTTTTGACTTCGAAGGACAGACTTGTAGAGGATATGAAATTCATCAGGGGGTCAGCGATACCGACCAACCTATTCTGCAAACCGATCATTGCATCGGTACTTATTTTCACGGGTTTCTCGATAATGGTCCTGTCATAGATTTTATTCTAAATGAATACAAATACGAAAACGAAAGCAAATACGAGGACTATCACGAGTTTAAGGAGACGCAATATGATAGGCTTGCCGAACTGGTGCGAAAGCATGTCGATATGCCACGCATCTACGAAACACTAAGTAAGGACTAAGAACTGTAAACCGTAAACTATGATTAGGGGACACGGCGACGATGGATATCAGTATGGGCACATCGAGACGGACTTCTCGTCGAACATCTGTGCGAAGGGCTGTCATCAACGATTGATGGCTCATCTGGCTTCGTGCCCGCAGCTAGTGAGTCACTATCCCGAACCTGAGGCTTGGTCGCTCGAACGAATGATTGCTGAGCGTCAGGGATTGGACCCTCAGCAGGTGATTGTCACAAACGGGGCAACGGAGGCTATTTACCTCATCGCACAGACATTCGCTTATCAGGCAGAGGTTCCAAGCCCCACCTTCAGCGAATACGAAGATGCATGCAACATGTTTCCGAGGACTGACACTGAGCACAGGATGGTGTGGTTGTGCAACCCGAACAATCCGACTGGAATGGTTTACAGCCCCGAGGTAGTCGAGAGGATGGCGGAAAAGTATGACTTGTTGGTGGTGGACCAGTCGTACGAGGACTATACCGACCAGGTTGTGATGTCAGCACGGGAGGGTTCACAACAATCGAACCTGATTCAGATTCATTCGTTCACAAAGACTTACGGCATACCGGGTTTGCGTCTGGGCTATATCACCGCTCATGCTGCTCTCACAACTCAACTACGACGAAACTTGCGTCCTTGGTGTGTGTCACACATAGCAATCGAGGCTGGGAAATATCTCTTACAGCACGACGAACTGCGCTGCAAGCCTGACTTGGCGGAGGCTCAACGGTTGAGGGAGATGCTCGGAAGGATTAACGGTATTGTGGTGGAGGTCTCGAAGACGAACTTCATGCTGTGCGAGATGAAAACGGGTACAGCTGCGGAGCTGAAGGACTGTCTGGCTCAGAACCATCACATGCTGATTCGCGATGCTTCGAACTTCAGAGGACTCACCCCTCGACATTTCCGTATTGCGGCTCAGCTGCCTCATGAGAACGACCAACTCGTAGCCGCCATCAAAAAATATATGACAAAAAAAAATGTAACTCTTGACTCTAAACTCTAAACCCTTAACCATGCATTGTCAACTCTCAACTCTCACACTCCCACTCCTCATCGCTTGGCTGCTCGACTTGGTGCTGGGCGACCCATCATGGATACCCCACCCTGTTGTGGGATTCGGCAAGATGATTGACTTTGGAGAGAGGAAGCTGAACAGGGGGAGTCGTCGCATGGCGAAGGGTGCCTTGATGTCGATATGCCTCATCACACTCATCTTTGCGCTCACATGGCTTATATGCTATCCGCTCGCCTCTTACCTCTCGCTCGTGAAGGCCATCCCCATCTTCTTCTGCCTTGCAGGAACAACGCTGATTCGGGAAGTGCGTGAGGTGTTCAATTCGGTCGACAGGTCGTTGGAGGAAGGTCGCAGACAGGTAGCTCGTATCGTAGGACGTGACACCTCGGAACTCTCTGCCCAGGAGATTCGTACGGCAGCATTGGAAACATTAGCAGAAAACCTGAGCGACGGAGTTATCGCACCCTTGTTTTGGTTGGCTATAGGAGGCGTTCCGGGTATGATGGCATATAAGATGGTGAACACACTCGACTCGATGATCGGCTATCGAACCGAACGCTACAAAGACTTCGGATGCTGGGCCGCACATATCGACGACGTGGCAAACTACATACCTGCACGTATCACAGCTCTCTTGATGGTAATAGCTGCAGGCAAACCGAAACTGGTTGGGTTCGTGTGGCGAAACGGACGCAAACACGCCTCACCCAATAGCGGATACCCTGAAGCAGCACTCGCCGGAATACTCAACTGCCGATTTGGCGGACCACATTACTATTTCGGAGAACTGTTCGACAAACCTTTCATCGGCGAGAACAACCGGCTACTCACTACGGCCGACATGCGGAAAGCTGTACGAATCAACCGAACCGTTGAGGTTGTCGCAATCATACTCATCATCGTCTCACAAATAATTATCTCATATTTATGAAGAAAATTATACTCATAACTGGAGGAGCACGCTCGGGCAAGAGCCGATATGCAGAGCAGCTCGCACGCTCGCTCACAAGCAATCCTGTATATGTAGCAACAGCACATGTATGGGACAAAGAATTTGGCGAACGAGTCAGAAGGCATCAGGAACGAAGAGGACCGGAGTGGACAACCATCGAAGAAGAGAAACAGCTGAGTAGGCACAACCTCGCAGGACGTGTGGCTGTCATCGACTGCATCACGCTGTGGTGTACCAACTACTTCTTCGAGATGAAAGATGTGGATGCCACACTCGATGCCCTCAAAGACGAATTCGATCGATTCACCACCCCTGAGGCTACATACATCTTCGTTACGAACGAAATCGGAATGGGTGGGGTTAGCGATAACGACGTGCAGCGCAGATTCACCGATCTGCAAGGCTGGATGAACCAGTATGTGGCAAGCAAGGCCGACGAAGTCGTATTAATGGTGGCAGGAATTCCTGTCAAGATAAAGTAGATTGACGGTAAAACTTGAAATATGAAACAATTTAAGATACAAAGACCTGACGAAACGATCCGTCGTAGTATTCAAAACAAGATTGACAACCTCAACAAACCGAAAGGCTCGTTAGGTGTTTTGGAAGAACTGGCCATGCAGGTATGCCTTATTCAACAAACCCTGACTCCTACACTCTTGTCACCATGCCATCTGCTCTTAGGAGGCGATCACGGAATCGAACGCGAAGGAGTCAGCATTTCACCACGCGAAGTGACTTGGCAACAGATGATTAACTTCACCCGAGGTGGAGGAGGTGTAAATATGTTCTGCCGTCAACATGGATTCAAACTTAAAATAGTTGATGTGGGAGTAGACTACGACTTCTCGGGAATACCAGGAATCATCGACCGCAAGATTGCACGAGGTACACGCAACTTCCTCTACGAACCAGCTATGACAAACGAAGAATTCGACAAAGCTATCGAGACTGGAGCGGACTTGGTAGACGAATGTATTGCAGAAGGCTGTCAGGTGATTTGTATCGGAGAAATGGGAATCGCAAACACATCACCATCGAGCATCTGGATGAGCCTTTTCTGTGATATTCCCCTCAATGAATGTATCGGAGCCGGAGCAGGACTCGACAAACCAGGCATCAGCCATAAATGCGAAGTACTCAACAAAGCAATCGCCAACTATAAACGCTCAACCATCAACTCTCAACTCTCAACTATCAACTCTCAACTCTCAACTATCAACTCTCAACTGTCCTACTTCGGAGGCTACGAGATGATTACAGCAATCGGAGCAATGCTACGAGCTGCCGAACAACACATCGTGATACTAATCGATGGGTTCATCATGACAGCATGTGCCCTCGCTGCCTGTCGATTATACCCAGATTCACAACACTATATGGTATTCGGACATTGTGGCGACGAAAGCGGACATCGACGTATGCTCGATGCCATGAATGCCAAACCCCTACTTTCACTCGGACTTCGACTGGGCGAAGGAACTGGAGCTTTGTGCGCCTTCCCCATCCTCGACTCAGCCATACGAATGTTGAACGAAATGAATAACTTCGAAAATGGAAAAATCACAAAATACTTCTAGATGGTACGATCGACCTTGGGCGGCACTCATCTTCTTCACTCGACTGCCCTTCTGGCGAATTTATCAACCTCCTAAGGATGCTTACCAATATGTCGTAGAATTCTGGCCCTTAGCAGGCTGGCTCACAGGAGGTGTGATGGCGGGTGTATTGTTTCTTTCTGCGATGGTCTTCCGTTACGAAATAGCCATCATACTCGCAATCATCAGCCGTCTGCTGCTAACTGGAGCCTTACACGAAGATGGGTTGGCCGACTTCATCGACGGTTTTGGAGGAGGACACAACCGTCAACGCATTCTCGATATCATGAAAGACTCACACATCGGGACCTATGGTGTGCTTGCGTTGATCGTGTATATGCTGCTACTCTTTTTCGCCCTTCACTCCATACCCCCAATTTACGCCATCCTAACCATCCTGGCTGTCGATCCCTATGCCAAGATGCTGAGTGCACAGATTATACAAATGATGCCATACGCCCGAACGGAAGAGACAGCCAAAAACCATACGGTCTATCGAAAGTTCTCTATCACATCGGGCATCAGTCTTGCCATTCAGGGCATGTTACCAATCGGACTCTATATATGGTGGATGTGGGGACAAGTTGACGTTTATCTACTCATACTCCTACCAGGCATCACGATGTTCCTACTCAGCCTTTTCATCTGGCGAAAGCTGCGAGGCTACACAGGCGACTGCTGCGGAGCTTTGTTCCTCCTCACCGAACTCACTGCCTATCTTCTTATCGCCACCAACTATATATAATGTATAATAGAAATATCGGTTTGTAGTTTGTTTTATTCAGGTCTTACGAAACTGAAGGCATAGATTGTGTCGCTTGTATAAGTTAACGATAACTTATCGTCGGGAAGGATATTGAGCTGAAGAGCAGGACCATCACCGAATTTGTATCTTTTTCCACCTTCCCTCTGTACGAGTCCAGAATGTATGAGAGCGGATTCCCCCTGGGGCGAAGCAATCATGTTCTGCGATACAGTAAAGAAAAAACCGACGGGAATCAAGGATTCGTTTTGAGATTCGACACACGTCCAATCACCCACTAAACGGTTTGAAACACTGGATCCTGGGGGTTCCATTTCGGAATCCACTACTGGCACGTCGTCGTTCGAACATGCGACGTATAGGGATAGCATGCATGCTAAACATGCGAAGAATGTAATGGTTTGGTACTTTCTGAACATCTGTTTTTCGATTTTCGATTGATTGTTTACGATTGCAAAGGTAATACTTATTTCTCAATCTGCCAAACATTCAGGCAGAAAAGAGAAAAGAAAAGGGAGCGTAACACACGTCATGCTCCCTATTTCTTGCAACTATGGTTCTTTATTTGAAGAGCAGCTGTGCGAATTCGTAAAGGCTACGACGCCAAGTGTGGAACTCGTGTGCTGTGCCTGGTGATTCGTAACCAACAGCATTCATACCAACCTGTTCCTTAATGTTCTTGGCTGCTTCAACACAACCCATGTTCTCCTTACCACCACCACTCATGAAGAGCAGCTTGGTTTTCTGAGCGAAGCCTTCTGAGTTCTTCACCTGGTCAACACTCCATGCTCCACTACTGAATGAGCCTACATAAGCAAACTTACCTGGGTTGGCGAGGGTTACCTCACGAGCCTGCATACCACCCATTGACAGACCTGCGTATGCACGGTGTGCCGGATCGGCCTGTACACGATAGTTCTTCTCTACCATTGGGATGATATCGTCGAAGAGTACATCCTTGAATGCACCGGCAATACCGCCACCTCCGAAGCCACCAAAGCCTCCGAAGCCGCCACCGAAGCCACCCTGTGGACGCTGACCACCTTGACCTTGTGGACGCTGACCACCTTGACCCTGAGGAGCACCCTGTGGACGCTGACCTCCCTGAGGAGCACCCTGAGCCTGACCCTGTGGGCGACGTGCGTTCAGACCATTATCCATCACGATGATGAATGGAACAGCCTTCTTTGCTGCGATGAGGTTGTCCATAATGGCTGCTACACGACCCTGATATGGCCAGCTGTACTCGTTCTCACCCATACCGTGCTGCAGATAGAGCACTGGGAACTTCTTAGTAGGATTGGTGAAATACTCGTTGGGCAGATATACGAAGCAACGACGCATCTGTTCAGTTACAGATGAACGATAGTAAACCTCGCTCATCGAACCTTGAGGTACATTCTTTACCTGCCAGAAATCCTGGTCGTCTGATGGTACTTCGATACCGCTACCCCAACGGCTTGCGCCATAGTAGTATGTGCTTCCTGGATCGGGAACACTTGCACCGTCGATGTTCAACTGATAGTAGTGGAAACCTGGGTCCTGAGGAGCAGAAACACCTGTCCATACACCGTTTGCATCCTTGGTCATGGTATAAATCTTACCAGCAATGTCAAGACCTACCTTTTTAGCATCAGGAGCCGAAATCTGAGCTCGTACCTGACGTGCAGAATTGACCTGTGGATACTGCTTGTTGTCCTGATTGCTTAATGCTGGCTTGAAGTCTTCTGATACAGGAGCCTCAGAATCTACCCAAGGATTACCACCTCCGCCGCCGAAGCCGCCGAAACCACCAAACTGAGCTGACGCTGTCATACATACGAGCGCCATCATTGAAAGAATAATTTTTTTCATAATAATCTTATTTACTATTTAACAAATTACTATTTACTATTAATTTTATTTGTTTATTCTCTATTTTTACATTTTATAATTATTACATTGCAAAATGTACGCATTTTGCCTTATCCTCCGAAACCGAAGCCGAAGCCACCACCTTGTGCCTTCTCTGGGTCACCGAATACAGAAGCTTCTGCATCCTTGTCATTCAGCTTGAATACCATGAACTTAGGATTCTGTTCTGTACAAGGCTTCCAAACTCCACCCTGTGGACCGTTTGGATCGCTGTACTTAGCGAAGTTGGTCCAAGCTGTAAGCATCTTCTCAGAGAGATCCCAGTCACCCTTGGTCCAAGGACGCCAGCAATGCTTGAGTGACTTGAATACGAACCAGAGGTCGGATGAGTGGAACGCACCACGAAGACGCTGAGTCACTTCTGGATGACTTCCATCGTCTGGCAAAGGACGAGCGAACTCGTAAGCCCAAGCCTTACCGCCTTTCTGCTGACGAACCTTACAGAACTCTGCGATACCGGCACTCATGTCGCCCATATCGTTCAAGGTGTAACCAATCATATAAGGAACATCTGCAAGTGAACCATCGCGAGTAGCATCGTCGAAACTCTTCTTGCTGACATATCCGTCGATAGTAGGCATGTACATCATTCCCATGCCCATACCCATCATGCCACCGAAACCGCCACCACCTTGCTGGTTAGCACTGTTTACCTGGCTATAGATTGTAGGCAGAGCGAAGACTGTTTCTGTAGAAGCCTGACGCATACGCTGAAGATCGGTCATACCTGCCCAGTCGAACATCTTCTTTGCATTTTCGCCAGCATCAGCTGGTGAGCCTCCCATACGACGGCCACCCATCATGCCACCACCGTTAGGATTTGGAATGCTCAAACCCTGAGCACTCATGATGACTGCCTTATGGAACAAACCGCGAGCCAAAGGAGATTCGCAAAGCGTACGAACACTACCTCCACCTGCACTCTGACCGAAGATGGTTACATTATTCGGATCGCCACCAAACTGTGCGATATTCTTCTTAATCCACTTGAGCGCCTCAATCTGGTCAAGGATACCATAGTTGCCTGATACCTTATTAGGACTTTCTTCTGCCAACAATGGGTGATTCAAGAATCCGAAGATGCCGAGACGATAGTTGATAGAAACGAGGACCACGTCCTTTGCTCCCCACTCCTGACCATCGAACTCTGGTTCTGAACCGAATCCCTCACGATAACCACCACCATGAATCCAAAGGGCTACAGGGAGCTTCTTGGTCGTCTTACCAGGAGCCTTGGTCCATACATTCAGATACAGACAATCTTCGCTGAACGCAGCTTCCTTACCATACCCCCACTCGGTGTAATAGCCACCTGTGTACTGGATAGCCTGATAGCTTGGGCGACCGAAAGTGTCGCAAATCTTCACACCTTTCCAAGGAACTACAGGCTGAGGAGCCTTCCAACGGTTCTCACGGATAGGTGGAGCAGCATAAGGAATGCCACGATAGACATACACATCAGGATGATCGTCTGCAAAGACGCCTTTCACCTGACCACCTTCAATAGTTAACACTGGGTTTTCTGCAGCATTAGCAGTCATTGCTGCCAAAAGCAGAAGAGGCAATAATAATTTTTTCATAATAAGTTGTTTTATACAATATTGTACAGTTGTTTTGTTAGGTATTCTATGATATCAATTAGTTAGACCGCCAAACTGGTGTTTGGTTTAACGTTTTTTGACAAAAAGAGAAAAGAAATGAAAAGGGATGTGCTGAAAAAGGGTTTAATACAGATTCTGAGTCAACAGTTGGCAGAGTTGCTCAAGATACTGACGGTCGATATCGTCGAAGGTGCCTAGTTCGGTACTATCAATATCGAGCACACCCACCACTTCTGACTCCTTATTATATATTGGGACAACAATCTCAGAACGTGAGAGGCTGCTGCAAGCGATATGACCTGGGAACTGCTCCACATCAGGAACAACGAGCGTAACTCGTTGCTTCCAAGCAGAACCACACACACCACGACCGTAGCCTATGCGGTAACAGGCTGTGGGTCCTTGGAAGGGACCCAGATACAACTGGGGCGCACTACCCTCTTTTTCCATCACAAGATAGAAACCTATCCAGAAGAAACCGAATGACTCTTTGAGGGCAGCAGCCACATTTGCCAACACACTGATTTCATCGTGCTCGTCTTGAATCAACAAAGCGAGGTCTGACAAAAAAGAGGCATATTGCCTCTCTTTTTCTGTTAGTTCTGTTTTCAAAGTCTTTTATCTATTAAACTATTAAACTTTTAAACGTTTAACTATCACCACAAAACCAGCACTTATCGCTGAACCCGTCCACTTGCGTTTCCTCCTGCGAGCGCTTCCACTTCTTCAATAGAAACATGGTTGAAGTCTCCTGGGATAGTATGCTTCAAAGCCGAAGCTGCTACAGCGAACTCAAGCGCCTCACCCTGTGTAGGTTTGGTGAGCAAACCATGGATCAGACCACCTGAGAAAGAGTCGCCTCCACCTACGCGGTCAATGATGGGGTTGATATCGTAACGCTTTGACTGGTAGAACTCCTTGCCATCATAGATGAGTGCTTTCCATCCGTTGTGGGTTGCACTGAAACTCTCGCGCAGGGTACTGACCACATACTTGAAACCAAACTCTTCCTTCATTTGACGGAAGATGCCTTCGTAGCCAGCCGCATCGGTCTTTCCACCCTCGACATCTGCATCGGGCTTGAAACCAAGACACAGCTCAGCATCTTCTTCGTTTCCGATACACACATCGACATATTGCATCAATGGACGCATGACGGAGATGGCTTTCTCGCTGGTCCATAGTTTCTTGCGGAAGTTGAGGTCACAACTGACTGTGACTCCATGACGCTTGGCAGCAATACATGCTTGACGGAGACACTCTGCACTTGCATCGCTAATAGCGGGTGTGATGCCACTCCAATGGAACCAATCGGCTCCCTCGAATATACGGTCGAAATCAAAATCTTCGGGTTTTGCCTCTGCGATAGCTGAATGAGCACGGTCGTAGATGACTTTTGACGGACGCATTGATGCACCTGTTTCTGCATAATAAAGTCCCACTCTATCGCCACCACGGGCAATGAAATCGGTGTTAACACCAAATCGACGCATGGCATTCACGGCAATCTGGCCAATCTCGTGCTTGGGTAGTTTACTGACAAAATAAGCATCGTGACCAAAGTTGGCACAACTGATGGCCACATTAGCCTCGCCGCCACCTGGGATGATGCAGAACTTATCTGCCTGCACAAATCTGTAATTTCCTTCTGGACTGAGGCGAAGCATGAGTTCGCCCATTGTAATAATCTTCATATTCTTATTAATAATGTATAATTGACTTGTATAACATCTCTCCTCAAAGGGGAGGATTATTTCTTCGATTATTTACCAACCATCTGCAATATCTGCTTGGCATCCTCATCGCCAGCAGCTTTGTCCTTTCGCAGTTCCTCGAGGATTTCGTCGCCATCCTTCTCGTTCGTAACGGCTTTCTTCAACCAACTCTTTGCTTTCGCTTGATCGGAAGCAACGCCCTTACCCTTCATATAAGCCTTACCCAACGCCAACTGAGCCTTCGCATTATCCTGAGCAGCAGCTTTGGAGAACCAGCTAAAAGCCTGCTTCTTGTCCTTCTCGACACCCTCACCATCCTTGTAGCACTTACCTACCTGATACTGTGATTTAGCGTGTCCCTGCTTGGCTGCTTTCATGTACCACGAAAAGGCAATCTTATCGTCCTCTGTCACTCCGTAACCTTTATCATAACAGCGACCCAAATGATACTGGGCTTTCTTGTGACCTTTCTCTGCAGCAGGTTTCAACTTAGCGATAGCCTGTGAGTATTTTTCGGCATCGTAGAGCGCCTTTCCTTCTTCGTAAAGCTTATCTGCACTTTGAGCATTTGCTCCTAGTACAACAGACAACAGCAAAGCTGCCAATGTTAAGAATCTTACCATAGTGTGAATCTATTTTGAGGTTTAGGCTGCAAAGATAGCAAAAATAATTTATAATGCTCGACGGAAAATATCTAATAATCGCAAATTTATCGGATATTTTCTTCAAAATACAATAAAAACAGAGTTTTTACGTTATTAGAGATGTAGAATGACGTGAAAAAGATGAAGATACGACATATCATTACCGCATTATACACCTTGATGGTCTTCGTGAGTGCTCAGGCACAGCAGAAAGTAACCATCAAGGGAACTGTTGTTGACGACGACCGCAAACCACTTGAACTGGCGATGGTAAGCATTGAGGGCGAAACAATGGTAGGCACACGTGCCGATCTAAAAGGACGCTATTCGCTGACCTGTAACAGTTCCGATTCGCTTGTCGTGGTATTCTCGATGGTAGGCTATCAGACACGCAAGCGCGTGCTGAAGGAACCCACAGACACAGTAACTCTCAACGTGGTGCTTCCTCCGTTGGGAATCGAAATCGGTACGGTAGAGGTAAAAGACGTACGCCGCCAAACGAATACGATGACTGATGTGAACCTGAGTGACGTGAAGCACATGGGTAACGCATCGGGACAGGGAATCGAACAGATTATTGCCACTCAAGCAGGTGTAAGTACCCACAACGAATTGTCGAACCAATATAACGTGCGAGGCGGCTCGTTCGACGAAAACTCTGTCTACATCAACGGCATCGAGGTGTATCGTCCGCTGTTGATTCGTTCGGGACAGCAGGAAGGCCTGTCGATTATCAACCCAGACATGGTGGAGAAGGTGCAGTTCTCTGCCGGAGGATTCGATGCAAAATATGGTGACAAGATGGCAAGTGTGCTGGATATCACTTATAAGAAACCTACCCGACTCGAAGCGTCAGCTTCTGCCTCGATGATGGGAGCAGCAGGATATATAGGCTACGGTAACGAGAAGTTCTCGATGACGCATGCTGTACGCTACAAGACGACCAAAAGCCTGTTGGGAACCACAGACACGCATGGCGAGTACGACCCAAAGGACTTCGACTACCAGACTTATATCAGCTGGAGCCCGTCGAAGCGCTGGACCTTGGACCTTATCGGAAATATTGCACGCAACGACTATAATTTCACTCCGTCCGATCGTACCACAAAATTCGGTACTGCTGAGGAAGTACATGAGTTCAAAGTGTATTTCGACGGAAAAGAGCAAGATAAATTCCACACCTACTTCGGAGCGGTTTCACTCACCCATAAGTTTAACGACCAGCATCAGCTGACGCTCAACTACTCTGCTTTCGAAACCAAAGAGGCTGAGACCTACGACATTCAGGGGGAATACTGGTTGGATAGCGAAGACTATCAAATCGGCACCTACAAGGAACATGCTCGCAATCGCCTGACTGCTACGGTGAAGTCGATTGGCCTGACAGGACGCAGCCGTTTTACGGGACACGAGTTACACTATGGCATCCTGACAAAGAACGAACACATCACTGAATCGATGCGCGAATGGGAAATGCGCGATTCCGCAGGTTATTCCCTACCCCACTCGGAGAACCGACTGGACCTGATATACAGCTTACGCTCACAGAACCGCATCAAATCCAACCGTCTGGAAGCGTTCGTCCAGGATACTTGGCGAAAGGAATATGAGGAAGGAGAACTGATTCTTAACTATGGAGTTCGTTTAGCCAATTGGTCGTACAACAAGGAAACAATCATCTCACCACGTGCCACAGTTGCTTTCGTGCCAGCCAAATACAACGATTGGGTATTCCGATTCTCAACAGGAATCTACTATCAGGCACCTTTCTATAAGGAGTTGAAGGACACAACAAACGTGAGCGGAATCGGAAGCGTGACCTTGAACCAGAACATCAAATCGCAGAAATCCATCCACTTCCTCTTGGGAGCCGAATACAAGTTCCGCGTGAACAACCGTCCGTTCAAGGCTACAGGTGAGGCGTACTACAAGATTCTATCGGACTTAAATCCATATAATGTGGATAATGTACGTCTCTCTTACTATGGCGAGAACTGCGCTACGGGTTATGCCTGGGGGTTGGACCTGAAGATTTATGGTGAGTTCGTACCGAATACATCTTCGTGGGTGAGCTTCGGCATTATGCAGACAAAGGAAAAGATTCATGGCAAGACCGTTCCGCGTCCAACCGATCAGCTGTTCAATATGAACATGTTGTTCTCCGACTATTTCCCCAATACCGACAAATGGAAGATTACCGTAAAAGGTCATTATGCCGATGGACTCCCATTCGGACCGCCCCATACCGGCCGCGAGAAGCAGGTATTCCGTATGCGAGCCTATAAGCGTGTTGACCTCGGCATCTCGTACCGATTGCTTAAAGAAGACAAGGAGCGCGACAGGAAATGGTGGAACGTACGAAATATATGGGTTGGTCTCGACGCGTTCAACATCCTTGATGTCAACAACGTCAACTCTTACTATTGGGTAACCGACATCACCAACAACCAGTATGCCGTACCCAATTACCTGACAGGCCGCCAAATCAATGCCAGAATTCTTATCGAACTATAATAATATTAATATAAGGTAAATCATCAAAACAAATAGAAAAGCAAAATTATGAAAGAAACTAACATCATTGTTCCAGGCATCAAGTATATCGGAGCAGACGATACTGATTTGAACCTCTTTGAAGGACAATACATCGTCCCTGAGGGAATCACCTATAATTCGTATTTCATCGACGATGAGAAAATCGCCATCCTCGACACAATCGACGAGCGCAAAACCGATGAGTGGATCGCCAATGTGGAGCGCGAATTGAACGGACGCACCCCCGACTACCTGATTGTCCATCACATGGAACCCGACCACGCAGCCAACATACGTTTACTGATGGAGAAGTTCCCTACCCTTACAGCTGTATGCTCACAGAAGGCCGTTGCTCTAATGCAGCGCTTCTTCGACACAGATTTCTCCGGTCGGATTCAAGTCGTTAAAGAGGGGGACACCCTTTCGACAGGCAATCACACCCTACAGTTCTTCATGGCTCCGATGATTCACTGGCCCGAAGTCATGGTGTCGTACGAGCAGAGCGAGAAGATTCTATTCTCTGCTGACGCATTCGGCAAGTTTGGCGCCTACTCGCAAACATCTGATGGCAGCAAGGGCGTCGGCTCGATGTGGGGAGCTACTGAAGAATGGGCATGCGAGGCTCGCCGCTACTACTTTAATATCGTTGGTAAGTACGGAGCTATGGTGCAGAATCTGCTGAAGAAACTCAGTGGACTCGACATCCAATACATCTGTCCGCTTCACGGACCAATCCTTCACGACGATCTGCCCTACTTCGTCAATCTCTACAACACATGGTCGAGCTACACACCCGAGAACAAGGGTATCTTTATCGCCTACAGTTCACTTCATGGGAACACGGAACAGGCAGCGCTTAAACTGGCTGAAATCATCAAAGAGCAATCGGACGTAAAGGTTTCTGTTGCCGACTTGCGGACCGACGATATGGCTGAAGCAATCGAAGATGCCTTCCGCTACGACCGTCTGGTGGTTGCCGCGCCTACTTACGACGGAGGACTGATGCCTGTGATGAACGACTTCATTCACCACCTCGCCATCAAAGCCTATCAAAACCGCACCGTTGCGATTATCGAGAACGGTTCGTGGGCACCGATGGCAGGAAAGAAAATGCACGAGGCGTTCGAGGCAATGAAAGGTATCACCATCGTCGAGCCAATCGTGACCATCGAATCAACGGTGAAGGCGAAGACCATCGCTGACCTGAAGGCGCTCGCTACCCAATTAATTGAGCACGCCTAACACTTTTGTTAGCATTTTTTAGCAAATAATAAGAGAAATACACAAAAAAAATTCATAAAACATTGTGAATTATGAATTAATTTGTATATTTGCAACCGATATCAATCCAATTATTAACTATAAAATGGCTTAACAATGAAAAAATTACTAGTACTTACACTCGTAGCTCTTGGTACAACTCAAGCTCTACATGCTCAAGATGAGGTTGAACTCGGTTATTTCGACAACCTGAGCGTTGGTCTTTCTGTGGGTAGCGATGGAATCGGTTTCGACGTTGCTGCTCCTATCAGCGAATATGCTGCTGTTCGTGGTGGATTCTCGTTTGTTCCTACAATCAAGGTAAACAAGACCATTCATGCCACCAGCAACAAAAACAGCTCTGTTTGCGACGATATTAAGATTCAAGCAAAGGGACAGATCTTCAACGGTAAGCTGTTGTTCGACTACTATCCATTCAAGAACAGCTCGTTCCACCTCACTGCCGGTGCATTCTTCGGAACTAGCGAGATTGTGAAAATTCACAACACTTCTCCTATCCTGAAAGACCCAGCTGACTATGGAACTGCAGGTTTGATTCTCGGTAGTGGCGACAAGGAATATCAGTTGACCACTGACAAGGACGGAAACGCAAAGATCAAGGCTAAGGTGAACGGATTCAAGCCATATATCGGTCTCGGTTTCGGACGTGCCGTCATGAAGAAACAGCGCTTCGGTGTTTCGTTCGACATGGGTGTACAGTTCTGGGGTAAACCTGGTGTGTATGCAGACGCAAAGAAGAACGATGCATTCAGTCAGCCAGAAAAAGATCACCACTTCAAATACAAAGATTTGGCCGACGATGACGATAAAGACTTGAGAGACGCCATCAAGACGGTCGAGAAGATTACGGTTTATCCTGTTTTGAACATCCGACTGACTTACAGAATCTTCAAGTAAACATGCTCCCCCATCGGGAAAGCAATAAGAGACAATTCACTTATTTATACATTATTAATTATTAGTATTATGGCAAAGAGATTTCTTTATTTAGCAATGGTTGCTTTCGTAGCAACAGCATTTATCGCATGTGGTAGCGATGATGATGATGGTGGCGGCAGCAGTGGCGGTAGTGGCAAACAGACCGTAACCATCCAGCCTGCAAAATTCGCTCAGAAGGCAGGTAAGTACAATTTCACTGAAGGCTTAAAGGCCAATCAGAACAACATCGAGATGACAACTCTCGAAATCATGGACGGTGGACAGGTTTCATTCGAGCTTCTCAACAAGGAAACCGGAAAGAAGGACGTTGTCGTTGCTGACGTTGAAATGAGAGACAACATTGGTTACATCAAGGAGAATCTCCGCGTGAACGGAACATTCAAGCTCATCCAGGGCACAAAGGCAATCAATGCAAATCAGATTGAACTGAACGTCTACATCGATGGCAATGCTTACATCGCAGAAGAAGGTTCACCTGCAGCATGCGTTCTTCAGGCTGTTTTGGAATCTAAGGGCGAAGTATTGAACTACATCGCTCAGAAGTTCCAGATTCGCAGCATGATTATCGACCTGAAGGGTGACGTCAAGGCATTCAAGACAATCTCAAGCGCTAACCTCGCTGAGATTGCAAAGATTGCACAGGACAACGGTGCTAACCTCACATCCGAAGAACTGAAATCATTCCAGAAAGTCATCAGCTACGTATCTATCTCAAGATACGGAACCATCGACATCGTTTACTCTGACGGCAAGTGCGACAGCGGTACATGGAACTGGCTGAACAATCAGGCTGACAAGATGAATCTGTGGCTGAAGGACAAGGGCATGGGTAACAAGTTCATCCCTGAGAACACTTCTGTTGACATCGACTTCAGCGGCAAAGAATGTGCTTTGAAGATTCATGCTAAAATCACTGGCAGCAAGAACTACGATGCATCTCTCACTCTCGTGATGATGGTTGTAGAATAAGCCGCTTACATATAAACAGAGAATCCGTCAACCCATCCGGTTGGCGGATTCTTCGTTTGCGTCTGTTGGCATATCCTTACTACCAATAAACACGACGTGCCATACCTCGGAAGAAATCTATCTTATGAGGTTCTAGGCCTGTCTCGAATGACTGAATGAACTGTGCTTGATTCGCTCCATCCCAATGATAAACATTCACAAAGCCCGGCAAACCATCACCGTAATCAGGTAAGAAATCACCAAATAGTACCCATTCGGGGACACTCGAGCGTGAAGCAATAAAGAGGTTCCCTGTCAACGTATCAAAGGCGATAGCTGACGGAGAGATAATAGGATGTGCGGAATCACCAATCAGATTCAGCGTCTGCAAAGATTTCGAACTGACGTCATATAT
>Ga0247611_10001215_pt1 | contig 46794 bp, 28 predicted proteins | sample 177DNAGHGhighgp2_FD_192422 | JGI IMG/M metagenome (GOLD analysis project Ga0247611, IMG submission 192422) | Sheep rumen microbial communities from Palmerston North, Manawatu-Wanganui, New Zealand - 1770 DNA GHGhigh gp2 | ecosystem: Host-associated > Mammals > Digestive system > Stomach > Rumen... | reverse complement strand
CATTTTCAGGCAGTGATTACTACCTGCAAGAACCATTCCACTTGTTTTTGCATTTCCGCTCGTTATGTTTTGATCAGAACTGCTGTATGGTCTTCTGTTTGCTCCGTCAATAAACGAAATGTTTTCGTACACAGTACCAAAACCAAACGATTGAAAACCGTACCACAGCTGCATTTTGATTTCCTCAAAAGGCACCAGCGTGACTTCTTCGTCGAAAGAAACCCCATCGAAAATCATTTCATGAACTTCTCTCATACTTGTTCGCCCTGAGCCATCTGCTTTCACGCAGTTGTAAGCCTGAATATCATTTGCCCACCGGATCTCGAAGTGTGCGCATCTTCCGTTACCGGATGTAACGGGCTTGCCGTCAGCGTAATACTGAACATAGATAGACTGCGCTGTCGCTACGTCGACGCCGTTGATGGCTACTTTATGATTTCCTCCAACAAACCCTGGGTCCGTATTCTGTGCATAGTAGCCATCCGCATTATTGGTAACATTAAACTGAAACGGGCCGTGCATATCTGTTGTGGATGTCCACACCGTTGGCAGTTCACTAATAACCGCGTCTTTAAGGGAAATATCCACGGGTTTCAGCTTCATTACAGAAAAATCGAACAAGCCGTTCGCTCTTCCACAATTCAGGCCGATTACAGCATCATGCGTGTTGTTATATCCGTAAGATAGATATAAAGTTCCGTTGTCAAACAGGTACTCAAAACCGATTGAGCGAAGATCTTTACTGTGGAACTTCTTTGTCTCCACATGTCCTTCACTGAATCGGGCAAGAACATTTCCCTGAGCATCGGCAATATCAAGATCGGAGTTGTCTTCGTCGGTTTCTGCAACTTTAATTGCGGAATCGTATTCTGCTGACCATTCCCCATCTACAACCTGAAGGTATTTTCCATTGTCGGAAGATGTTACTGAAGGAACGCCCTGGCCGGGCAAGCCGCGCTCGCCCTGCGGGCCAGACGGACCTTGCGGGCCTGCGTTTCCATCATCGCCTTTGGGTCCTCTTGGCCCCGCTATGGCTGGTATTGGCACCCATTGACCGTTTACTTTTACTTTCAGAATATCCATGGAGCAACTCCTTTCTTATAAAATTTTCATGTTGATTCCTCAACGAATCTGCTTGCGAAACTTTTCCAGTTTGTTGCATTTTGATATGCTTCGAGGGAGCCTGCGGGAATGTAGAAGATACAGTCGCCGGGGATGTTTGTGAAGGAATTTGTTGACGCAAGAGTTGGAGGAGTTGAAGAACGGAAATGTAACTCTTTAATGCTATGGCAATTGGTAAAGACAACGGTTCCTATACTCGTAACGCCATCAGGGATGCTTATGCTGGAGAGAGAATAGCAATTGTTGAACATATAGGTTTCTATACTCGTTACCATATCAGGAATGTTTGTGCTGGAGAGAGAATAGCAATTTCTAAACACAGAGTTTCCTATACTCGTAACGCTATCTGGAAGGCTTATGCTTGAGAGAGAATAGCAGTTGCCAAACGCACTACTTCCTATACTCGTAACGCTATCCGGAATGTTTATGCTGGAGAGAGAATAGCAATTAGCAAACGCACTGCTTTCTATACTCGTAACGCTATCCGGAATGTTTATGCTAAAGATAGATTCGCAGCCATTAAATGTATTGCTTCCTATGCTCGTAACACCATCAGGAATACTTATACTAAGGAGAGATTCGCAACTGTTAAACATATAGGTCCCTATACTCGTAACGCTATCCGGAATGTTTATGCTGGAGATAGAATGGCAGCTGCTAAATGCACTGCTTCCCATACTCGTAACGCTATCAGGAAGGCTTATGCTGGAGAGAGAAAAGCAGCTGTTAAATGCATTATCTCCTATACTCGTAACGCCATCAGGGATACTTACACTAAAGAGAGAATAACAATTGTAAAACGCATAGCTTCCTATACCCGTAACGCCATCGGGGATACTTATACCGGAGAGGGAATAGCACATGCTAAACGCCATATTTCCTATGCTCGTTACACTATTAGGGATGCTCATGCTGGAGAGAGCACAGCAATAGTAAAACGCATATGCCCCAATACTTACGATATGCTCTCCGCATTCTATTTTTTTTACAGCGTTTCTATAGTAATAATTTATATTATTACCTCCAGAAGCTCTACGTAAAATCCTACTGCCTGTATTGTTGCCATTTTCTCCAGAAAATCCTATCTGTCCATTTGTCGTAAGTTTTATAACATAATCCCCTGGAGCAGCATAATCGTGCGCAGGTGTCCATGCTGTACTAGTTAAGCTACTGCCAGTAAGTGTATCGTGCGTCGTCCCGTCTCCCCAATCAACATCAACCGTTCCGTTAGTGCTGATGCCTAACATTGGACTTGTACGACCTTCGTCAAGATGTATGTAAATTCTTGTTTTGCCATCATCTGTAGTGTACATCTGTCCGATATTAAGTTTACCATACTTAGCAACATAAGCCTTAGCCTTTGCAAGGCTCCAGTTCCAACCTTGAGCTACAAGTCCTGTATGAGATGGATTCCCAGGCATAGAGAACAGGTTCGCGAAATCAGAGGCACTGTATGCTGTGACTAAAGTTCCGTCATAATCGTAGAACTTTACATCATCGCCACTGCTTTCGCCGCCTCCGGAAATACTTTCGATCTCAGATACAAAACCAGCCGGAAATATCATAGGTTCACTTTTGCCTGTCTTTGCACGGATTGCGTCTGCTACCGCAGTAAGACTTGCATCTTGTACGATATGATCTGACATTAGAAACTAGCCCCCTCTCCGGCCGGAACAGTTACGGCTGCCCACGCTCCATTTACAACTCGCATAAACTTCCCGTTATCAGCGGACGTTACTGCCGGAATATAAGTTCCGGTTCCGTTTGGATTGATCCAGACCGTCATGTCGGGGTCAGTTGGCTCAGTCGTGCCGTAATATACTCCGGAGTCGCCTGTATCGCCCTTATCACCTTTAGGACCCTGAGATCCAACGATACCTCTGGCATCTACGCCAGTATCAACCCAATCGTTAACAGACGAATCCCACGTAATCCATGTGCTTGTAGTAGGAGATATATAAGCCCCTTTGCCAACTGCGGCAATTGCACTATCTCTTGCAGCTTTTGTTTCAGTTTCAGCTGTAGAAGCAGTGGTTGCACTGTTTCTGGCCTGTCCTGCATAATACTTCGAGTTATTTTCGTATGTGTCGTCGCCAGCGCTTACGTCGATGCCATTTCTTTGACCGACGGCCCAGGCTTCTGCATTTGATTCGCTTGTTGCAGCACCTGTTGCCGCAGTAACAGCATTCGTTCGAGCGGTTTCAGCAGCTGCTTGAGCAGTCTCTGCTAAACCTTGTGCTGTCTCAGCTGCGGCTTGTGCAGTCTCTGCATTGTGTTGCGCTGTTAAAGCGTCTGTCTTTGCTGTAATAGCATCGTCTCTTGCATCTTCGGCAAGATCTTGTGCAGTTTCTGCAGCCGTCTGCGCAGATTGCGCTCCACTTTGCGCGGTTTCAGCAGCAGTCTGTGCTGTCTCAGCTAATCCTTGTGCAGTTTCTGCCACAGTCTGTGCTGTCTCTGCTCTGCCTTGTGCAGTTTCTGCCGCAGTCTGCGCTGTCTCTGCTCCACTTTGAGCTGTCTCTGCTGCGGTTTGTGCGGTTTCTGATGCAGTTTGTGCAGCCTCTGCTAAACCTTTGGCTGTTTCTGCCGCTGTTTGTGCAGTTTCGGCTAAGCCTTGTGCTGTTTCAGCGGCATTCTGAGCGTTTTCAGCTAAACCTTGTGCTGTTTCTGCGGCGGCTTGAGCAGCTTCCGATGCTAACTGTGAAGACCGAGAATTAGTTTCTGCAAGAATAGCTCTGTCTCTCGCTGCTTCTGATAACCCTTGTGCCGTTTCGGATGCTGATTGTGCATCTTCAGCTAAACTTTGAGCAGTTTCTGCTGCAGATTGGGCATCTTCTGCAAGACCCTGAGCGGTTTCAGCAGCGGTTTTTGCGGTTTCTGCAAGTCCCTGTGCTGTTTCTGCTGCTGTTTGTGCATTTTCCGCCAATCCTTGAGCCGTCTCTGCCGCCTGTTGAGCATCTTCGGCAAGACCTTGGGCCGTCTCACTTGCTTGCTGAGCTGCTTCTGAAGCGTGTTGGGCCGTTATAGATGCATCTCGCGCATTTTCAGATAAACCTTGCGCAGTTTCGCTGGCGTGTTGAGCTGTTTCAGATGAACTTTGAGCTGTCTCACTTGCTTGTTGCGCTGCTTCTGCTCGTCTTTGCGCTGTTTCTGCGGCTCCCCGCGCTGCTTCGCTTGCGCGTTGAGCAGTCTCGGATAAGCCCTGCGCAGTTTCAGATCTTCTTTGCGCTAATTCTGATGCAGCTTGCGCTGTTTCAGATAAAGATTGAGCTAATTCAGAAGCTGTCTGAGCAGTTTCGGCTAACCCTTGCGCAGTCTCTGCGGCTTGTTGGGCTGCTTCGGCTCCTTGCCGATGTGTTCCGGCTACCTCAGAATAATACTTGGAGTTGTTGTGATATGCTTTGTGTGTAGACGGCACATCTGTGCCGCCTTCTTTACCTGTTGCCCAAGATTCAGAATCTAAAGCATTCTGAGTAGTATCTACGATATGCTGAAGCCATTTTTGAAGAGTGTCATAAGGGGTTCCAGGCCCGGCAACTCCTTGTTGAACAGCGTCCGCATAAGATGAAACAGGACCAATGATCTGAACATCGTCATTGTCTGCGTAAACTGCATATAAGACACCCGTATCGTTATAAGCAGGAGCATCAGGGTTAGCAGGATGTTGAGAGTCACCATTGCCAATCCAGACACGGGAAACACCACGATAAAGCGTAACAAATTCACTAAACTTTGGATAGAATGTGTATATGTTACTAGATTCGGGAGTTGTATTGTTTTCAATCATGTGTCATTACCTCCCTGTGATACTGAATGCCGTTTTGCTCTTTCAGTACATTACTTACATGGCGTGTTCCACTCGTGGTATAAACATTTAACTGCATTGTATAACTGTTGTTGCAATCTTCATTGCGCCAGTCTTCAAACTGTAGGCTTTCGGTTTGAGTTAGTTCATACTGAACAATAGAAAGATTTCTTGTTTCTGGGATATCTTCTATTTGGTCAGAAGTGACTTTCTTCTCCAGTATGATGTGGTCGTTCTGTTTATATGAAACTATAACATAATCGATTTCCCCAACAGCGAAGGGGATAATAAACCGATGCGTTATAGTTTCCCCTGGATGAAACATTTCGATCACTTCCTTTCATGTTCGTTATTCTTTTACAAATTCGATAAAGTCTTCCAGGTCCTCCATCAGTTTAAAAGTAATGCCATCTACAAGTGGAAGCTTGATTTTCTCAATAGTTTCATCAACTTCCATATTATTAAGATCGAAAACATCAGTAAGATATTCTTGATATTTGTCGCCTTCAAGAACACCTTCTTTATTGACGAACGGAAGGTATTTTGCGCGAATAGCTTCTTCTCTTTCGGCTTGAAACTCGACATGAGGATAAAGTTTTTTCCGTAAATCAAAAATTAATTTATGTTCCTTTGCGTGAAAATCTTTAATATCAGCTAATTGTTCTGAATCTTTATATGCCTTCGTAATCTGGTGCTGTTTCATAATTAATCTCCTTTAATGTTTTTTGATTTAGGCTCGTAATGTTTATAACGGAATATCAAAACTAGTTGAATTACGTCTTCCGTTTGATAAATTCGCAACGACAGTAACATGTACATATGACGGAGGATATCCAGTGGGAGTTGCACTGTGACTCCATGAAGTAACAGCAACATTACGAGCCGATGTAAAATCCTGGTATAAATTTATGGATTTCGATGCGCCAGTGTCGGGGTCATAAACCAATAATTTAGTTATTGTAACAGTTCCGTCTCTTTTTACACTGAACGGAGCGTTGCTGTAACCTTCAGCTCCAACCCATAAAGCATGCGTATAACCAGACGTACCACCGTCGATGCCAACATAATTATCTCCGCTGCCACTGCTTAATAGACCGCTGGCGTTCGTATTAATGCTGTCGCCTCCAACAAACCAACCTCCAATTTTACCTTTTGTAGCATACATATTGCCATTCATTGTTACTCTGAATGGCGTTGTTGTTGTTGGAGAAGCAGTTCCGACCCAAATAGCGGTTGTCGCATCGTCCGTTCTTTTTGATTCAAGGCCAATATGAGAACCTGTTAATTGGGTTCCGCTCATCGTCCATCCAGCAATAATTCCTTTTGTTATATATGCGCTTCCATCCATCGTAACTCTGAATGGAGAAGTAAGTTTGGGGCCTCCTGTATTTCCAACCCAAATTGCTGTTGTTGCATCATCTGTTCTTTTTGATTCAAGGCCCAGATAGGTTCCGGTTAATTGTGTATCACTGAGGTTCCATCCTGCAATAGTTCCTCTTGTCGCAGACATTCGGCCTTCTTCAGTTACCCAGAATTCATTGTTTGCACCAAGTCCAATTCCGCCGGTTCCGATATATATACCCTGTTTGGATGTTACAATGCCTGTTTTTTCACCGGTATACAAACCCTCATTAAAAATTGTAAATCCGCCGATATCGCCAGATTTTGCTTGTATTTTCCCGTTTATTGACGCACCACTGGCACTTGCTGAGAAATAAGTAGTATTGCCGTTTTTAAGCGTTATAGATCCACCAGTTATAGAAATATTTGAAGCTTCAACTGCTCCACTCTGTCTTACTTTGAACGCAGCGGAAGAAGCTGTAGCGTTACCGGCCCAAATAGCAATATCAGTATCATTAGTTGTTTTTGCTAAACCTGTTTTATTGCCTGTTAAACTTGAACTGTTTATTTTCCAACCTCCGATATTACCATCTTGAGAAGAAATAGTTCCCGTAAAAGAACCTGATGTAGCTTTAATATTTCCTTCAATGTCTACTACTGGATCTGCTGGGGTACCTGCCGCAGAAGGATTTACGATTAAATGATGACTGTTCGCTTTGCCAACATTGATACCATCTGTGCCAAGATAGATTCCCGTAATATCTTTTTGCGAAATACTATTTCGTTTACAATATATATATGCGTTTCCGCCTTCTGTTGAACCTATTGTAAAAAGAGAGCCTTGATTTTGGCTATTCTGTTGGCCTATTTTAATCACACCGCCAGAAACAATGTTCATTTCTTTTCCAGAAGCAATAGATAATTTAGCATTATTAGTAATAGAAATGCCATTTTTATCCATTGCAATCATATTATTCCCGTCAGAATTTGCAATTTTTAACTCGCCGTTTGCAGCCACGGTCATTTTGCCTGTAGCACCAACAGTCATATTATTTCCATCGATTGTAATACCTGTGCTTTGGACTTTCGGCACAGCCACTAAACCAAGAGGAATGCCTGAAAGATTGCTTAAATTTCCTTCGTATGTAACTTCAGTATAGCTTACTGTTTTATCGCGTTTCGTTGTTCTCGTAGCGCTCCATAAGTGCTTGTTAGAAGATGTTATAGCTGGAATATTTATAGTCCAAGTATTATCTGGTGTAGGCTTTGTTCCGCCAGAAGCAATATTATTAATCTTATATACTCTGACAGATTCTATAACTTCATTATCTAATTCGCTTTGAAGTGTGGTATCTGGGTTTGATCCTATTAAAGTTAAACTTGACGCACTGATTTTTAAGCTTGTGCTTTGATCTGATACTTTATATACAAACTTTCCGCCGATATTTAGCCCGTCGGTTCCCATATATATACCAGCAGCAGTAGAATTAATATCCTGCGTACCGTTACGAATGTATCCCGTGTTTCCGGAAGTTGCGATTTCAAAGTTTGCTATTTTACCAGACGTGGCCGTTACTTTTCCTTCAATTTCAACATTGCCGTTATCTTTGATTTTGAAATTAGGAGATGAAATTGTTAAAGTTGATCCTGACTTGATATCAAGTTTGCCACCAGAATCGACAGACATATCACCGCCGGATTTAATATTCAGTTTGCCAGTGGATTCTATGTTGATTTCACCGTCAACACTTTCTTCAGATCCGGCAAGAATATTAAGCCTGCCAGCTGTAGCTACGTTAATATATGCAGGATTACCGTTTTGTGCAGCCGCGATTTCAATATATGAATCTCCTGGATTTGCATGGGGTGTTAACACTCCACCGGCTGGTTTAAACCCATCTATTGTTGCATAAAGCATTAACGCTTTATTACTTCCGATTTCAAGCGTTTGTCCAACTCCGGCATGAATCATATCGGTTGTAATAGAACCAGCCAGCAATTCTCTCGCAGAAATAAAACCAGCCGCAATCACATCCGCAGCAATCCCTTGACCTGTCATGGAGTTTCTCCATTCCCAGTCTCCGTATTTATCTCTGGAGTTTGCAATCATTAAACCGTATCCGCCGAGCATCATAGCGCTGGTACCGTCTGTTGATTCAAAAATCATGTGTCCTGCTTCATCCGTATACCAGTTTGAAGCACCGCCCATTATCAAAGTTTTATTTGTGTTAATCATTCCGTCAAGCAAATCAACAGCTATTCTACCGGTAGAACCAATATATTCGCTTCTGCTGTATATTGTTTGATTTGCTTTTGTTTCGCTTGCTACTTCGGCAATGCGAGCCATTACATCTGTAAAGCTATGTTGATCGATAAGAGACAGTTTTGTGTTAATCTGCAGTTCTGTTTTCCACGGCTGATCGTAACACTTACGAATCTTGTCAATATAAGCCCAGCAGTTCACATCGATGTCGGTATCAACCAGATGTACCGCGTCCGTAATTTGTGTATCAGGCCACTCTACATCATTAACAATTGTATTTCCTATAACATATTGGGCTTCTGGATCAATCGAATATCCCATATCTTTATTTGAATCATACAAATCAAGATAAGAAATATCATATATAATCTCCGGCTCGCAGATCTCTTTCAGGTTATCCATCGCATCCTTGTAAAGTTTATCTTCATCGCCTTCTACATAGTTGTTTTCCTGCCAGAATCCTTCGCGCAATAAATCACCAAGAGTAACGGTTAACTCGTTATCCCTTTCTTTGATTTCGTTTTGGGCTGACTTATAATCATTTAGATTATCTATGTAAATTGTATCGGTTAGAGTAGGGAAGGACTTTAACAACGGATATACACCGTTTAACTGTCCTTCTCCTGTAATGGCTGTGATGATATTATAAACTTCGTTGTCATAATACAGAATCGTGTTATATTTTGTGACTCTGAAATAATGATTTGTTCTGAATGCTGCTGTTTTATAAGATATCCTGATATATTCTGTTTTACCATTTGTTGTTAAAACACCAGTCCCGCCGACGTTACTTTGTTTAAGAAAGTTCTTAGCGCCGTCGTATTCGTGAATTGTGGAATCAGCGGGCAGATCATATGAGTAAGACATATTTGATCTGCCGCTAAAGTATTGAGTTCTTGTAAAATCATTACTGTTTGTATCAACGCCATTCACAATAGAACCGGGAGTAGTAGCAATATCTACAAATTCATTTGCCTTTGGATATGCAACTCTTTCATTTCTAACTTGGGCGTATCCAATTGTATTCTCCTGAGTATTATCTTGAAAGATTCTTGCCGGACTTGTAGTTTGAATGTACAACCCATTCTTTGCAACATTTAGTGTTGTTGTACAAAGATACAGATAACCATACTCGTTTACAAAAGCATAGTTATCCGGGACAAGAGCATTATTTCCTGTGTATCTATACTTTTCGTATACACCTTTCAGGTTAACTTCTCTTTCCTGACAAAGCAAAAGAACAGAACTGAATTTAGCCGCAAGATCTGTGTCTGCGTTCGTATCTTTATACTGAACCCATTTGCCGGATTCTCCATGATAAACATGTTTCTCTTTGGTATTATAATAATAATCACCATTAACAACGGCAGGAGCAGTGTTCTGTGTATAAACAGTTTTCCATTCCTGGTCGCCTCTTGAACCGTAACAGAAATATAACTGACCCATTGCGTTCGTATTTGGAAAATGTTTATAATACCAACCGTAAGAAGAAAGAACATTTGTAAGAGAAGGCGCAGGATCTGTATTTTTTACAAAATATACAGGGTTGCTTTGAGTACCATTTTTTGTTATTGTCTGCAAAGAAGTTTCATTGCTTTTAACAGTATCCAGCTTTGCACCGAGCATACCATAAGTAGAAGGAGTACAAAATAAGAAAATACTATCATTGGAAGAAAGAGCCGGGACACTGTCTCTTTGAATATGCAAAGAAATTGCTGCCGGTTCGCCTTCATCCAGACCGTAATTAAATGCTCCGGGTGTTCCGTCCGCGTCTGCATATATAACATCCTGATCGTTTCGTATCGTTTTAACATAAGCCGTTTCCCAAGTTACAGGATTTGTATTATGAATAATATAAACAATACTTGCCGGCGGATGTTCTACCTGTCCGTTTGGTTTTAACGCTTTAGCAACATACCATGAAAAGTAATTGCGCTTTGCTGAATCGTAATCCGATCTGTAGATTACACCATGATCTCCATGATTTATATTGAACCGCATAATCAGATCTCTGTCTGTGTCCTGATCGTAAGAACCGACAGATAGTTTCAGAAACCCGGTCGGAGATTCAAACAGCTCGCTAAGCTTGCTTAAGTTAGCATTTAAATCAGTTGAAGCCTGAACGCTTTGATCATACAAAGATGGCATTTCCTGCTGGTATCTTGCAAGCATCTGAAGCATACCATCTGTAAGAAGTCCAACTTTGTCATAATAAGTGAAACTCATAAGATAAGGAAATACATTCTTTACTACGTTACGAGTTGTACTCAACGTTACGACGCTGGACGCATTTTCCGGCTTGGAATAAACACGGTAAGCTTTCTTTGTGCTGTCATTCCACACATACATTCTGGATAAGAAATCAAGCTTATTATAAACAAGCTTTGTGGAAGAAGTGATCGCTTCTGTGTTTTTAAAATAGAACTTTGCGTTATATGAATCTTCGAATCCAAATTCTGTACCTACAGGATAATTTCCAGCCGATAAAACAAACTCTTCATGAGAACAGGTTTGCATAGATAGAAAGCCTGTTTCAAGGCTTCCGTATGCACCGTATGCATATAGTCTTGTTACAATATTTTCAGCATTGATGGTACGGGTAATGTTTTTTAAAGCCTTATCGTAATGAATTTCTTGTACTCTTAGTTCTTCGTTTAATACTTCTTCCGGTATCTCTCCTGGCAAAACTTCTTTCGAAAACGGATTCATCGGAACAATATCTACTGTTCTTGTGTCTCCGTGATAAATTGGTTTTGCGTCAAACAATTCGCACATGTCTTCGATAAGTTTAAAAGCTCCGGTTTTAGCTGAGGCAACAAGGCTTCTGACTTTAGTCGTTATTTTGTCGTCTTCTTTGAATTCTGCAACGTTGCCTACGTTCCATCCGGTGCCTTCCAGAATTGTAGACAACAACATGCTGGCCGTACCGACATTGTTTCCTTCTTCATCTGAGAATTCAAGATCCAATGCTTTATATTTTAGCAGCTGTGCGATGTGGCCGCATCTGACTTCAACCATTTTGGAGAAGTTATTGTGTGTAATTTTCGGCTCAGAAATCAAATACCAATCCGTTTCAAAATCGTCCACAAGACGAATTTTGAAATCGGCTTTTAAAAACTGAAGCCGAAAATTCTCTTCTTCACCATCTATGCCGGTGCAAGTAGAAGGAATACGAAAGTTCAACTCTTTCCATCCGTTACGTTCAGTTGTAACAAAAACATCCGACGCTTGGCCGGATGCGTCTGAAGTGTTGTCGTATAAATTGCATAAAACATTATTATTGTAATCGCATACCACTAAACTTAAATTGCGAGTTCGCCTTTGCATACCTTGACCACCTGCCCTTCTTACGCGAACGTCGGTTTATAAATAAAGTCTAATTTTGTTAAATCAATTGCGCTTATCGGCTGAATATATAATTCGTTCATAGACATAATTGTTGAATTTAATGTTCCGCTTGCTTCACATCTTGTGCTGATGCGATAGGTGTTTTTATCAATTTGCTCAACGATTTTTCTCCATTTATCCAGAAAAATATATTTTCCGATAACATTTTGATAGAGCATTGTTTTAATAGAAATGATGTTTGAATTTTCTGCATAATTCACATAAACTTCCCGTAAAGCAGGATAAGACGGATCAAGATTGAGGAAACCGGAGTCGTGATATAAGAATGAGATTGTTGATTCCCCGCCTCCGGTAATAATTGTTTTACCGCTTATGCCGTCTACAAACACATATTTGTTTTGATCTGTTGTTGTAGCTTTTGACATAGCAACGAATTTTATATTTTGCCCTGTCGTGCGATTTGATATAATAACTCCGTCTTCTACATTGCCTGCAATAGCAATGCCTACATCTGCTCTTTCTGTTCCTGGGTTTGCAAGAATAATAGATTTGGTTTGCGGAGCAGATAAAGCAAGACCATCTACAGCCGAGAAAGATGTTTGTAAAACCATTTCGTCTTTATTAAAAAATGCTGTACTTTGCATAATCTTTTCATAATAAGGTTCTGTACGCTTACAAACAAAACTATCACTTCTTGCATACGGATAATATGCTTTCATTGTAATCTTGATTGTACCGTTCATATAGTTAGTATATTCCGGTACACAACTGATAACTGTCGCGTAATAAAAGCACCACGGCCGTCTTGCGAACACTAATTTACCTGACTTACCAACACGGAAAAGTGCGTGCACTCGTTCCATAATTCCGTCGTCAATGCGACGGTTTTGAAAATAACATCTTAAAACAAATTCTTTAGGTTTGCGGTTTGCTCCATAGAAATATCCACCATTATGTCCTTCATAAGACTCTTCGTGATAAGAAGATTCGGCCGGAGCATAAACATACGTATCTGACATTTCCGGAGCATACGACAATCCGATATCAGCGATGTCAAAGCCACAAAAGGTAAATCCATCTAACATCTTTCTCACCTTCTTTCTTTTTTTAAGATAGGGGATAGGAGAAACCTCCTATCCCCTTTATGTGTGTTTTTGAAAAGTTTAATTTTTTAATCTCTCCGGCCAATTCTTAAATGTTTAGGATATCTCAGAACGCATAACTTCTAAGATTGAAACCTTCTTTCGAAAGTTGCTTCGTAAAAGCTTGTCCAACCTTACGAGCAACTTCTTCATAATCAGCGTCGGATTTGAGTTCAGCCTGATTAATCGTAATATTTATATCTCCGACTGTTTGACTGTTGCCGTTGAACGAATCAAGATTTGGCAGATTAAAACTAGGAACAGTCACAAAAGACAACGCCTTCGTAAGAGCTCTGATATTTTCTACATCGACGGTAGACAAGAACGCTTCAGGTTTGAACTTGGTACCGTCAACCCATGCAAGGCCTGTATAATCCACAAGACCACCAGAAGCGAATTTCTTAATTTTATCAATGTCAAGATTCGTCCATCTTTGTTTTAGAGCTTTTTGCATAGCTGCTCGAGCATCGGTCTCAGAATTGTAATTAGTCCCGAATACAGTTTTTTCATTTTGTGGGTTTATTCCATGAACTTGATAAGCATATTTCGTTGAATTAGATGGTGATCCACTGTTTCCGCCAGGCCCTTCAGATTCAGGCTGAGCAGCAGATTCATCTGCATTTTCCGGAACAACTTCTTTAGCTTTGCCGGCAGGAGCTTTCATTATTTCAACAATGTCTTGCAGATAGCTAACAACGTCGTTTTGATACTGAGTGTCGTATTTAACACCTTCCTGGAATTCAGGTGCTTTTCTGGATTTACCGTTAACGTTCGTATCATACGCTTCATCAATTATATTGTTCATCTCGCCGTTGCCGTTAGCGATTCGATGATCGTGCAAGTCAACTAACTCAGCCGTATCTTTTATACCAGCCTGCCAATCTTCATATGCTTTACTCCAGTTGTAGATAAGACTATTTCTCTTGTTGTCATTTTCAGCATTCAGATACTCGTCGCTGCCCATCATGAAGTTCAGGTACGAATCTTCAGACTTAAGGATCTTGGCAATTTCTTTGCCATTATTTTCAAGGATGTGCTTCATGGTCTTCCATGTATCATCCCATCCTTGTTCCATCTGCTTGCGCTGAGCTTCAGTGGCGTTCTTGTAAGAGCTGTTGATCTCTTTCATAAAATCTACGAATCCTTGTTTGTTGTCGGATTCTAACAGATTATAAATCTGCTCTCTGAAGTTATTAGCGTCGGCAAGACGATCCTGTAAATCTTTTTCGCCTTTTTCTTCATACTTGGCAATTCCTTCAAGTTCTTCGTCAATCCGTTCCTTTTCGGCTTGAGCTTCGTCTTCGTATTTAGTCATAGAAATCTCTTTGTTGAGATCTTCAATGCGCTTACGAAGTTCTCTTGCGTCTTTGCTTCTGGTAGGATCGGCTTCAATTAAAGCAAGCTGTTTCTGAAGTTCTGCGAGCTCTTCGTATTTGTTTTCCTGATCAAGCATCTTACGCTTGTAGTTCATTTCTTCGTCGATATTCTTCTTGCGTTCGTTTAAAGCTTTTCTTTCTTCTTCGAGAGACTTACGAGTAAGGTTCCATTTCTCTTGCTCATTTTTACGAATAACATCGAGAATCTGATTCTCCATGTTGACACGGGAATTCAACATATCTCTCTGTGTTTTCTTCTGTTTCTCGATTTCGGAGTCAACAGTTTTTTCAACTGCTATCTGAAGCTGACGTATTTTCTGAATGTTTTCCTTGATTACTTTGTTGTTCTTTTCAATCTCGTTGTTGTTCTTAATCTCTTCTTCTTCGAGTTCTTTCAGTTTCTTTGTCAAACGTTCTGTTTCTTCAGCATCGTCCTTAGTCGCTTCAATTTGATCTTTGACAAGTTTGATGTCGTTTTCAATCTGTTTGCTGCGATCCTGACGAAGATCGTTTTCCTGTCCAATCATTTTATTAAGGTTTGTAATCTCTCCACTGTTCTGGTATCTTGTTTGTTCGTACTGGACAAGGTTCATATTATGATTATAACTTTCAGAACGCTGATTAATATCTTCAAGAACCTGAGAATTTATTTCGCGCTGATTTTCTCTTTTTTGTCTTCTGCTTTCACGGTCAAGATCTTCAGATTCGCCCATCAGACTATAATATTGCTGTGTTTGCTGACGCAGCTGTTCCGGTGTTAATCTACCAGATTGAATCAGTGCGAGAATTCTACCTGCGGCGTCTCGTTTTTCATTTGCAAGCTTTTCGTTTTCTTCTACAGATTGTAATGCAAGTTTATTATAATTATCATAATCTCTAAGCTCTTTAGCTTCTTCCATTAAGCCTTTTGTTTGATTGCGCTTTGCTTCAAGAGCCATTGTCGCATCTGTAAGATTATCGTTAATCTCTTTAATATCTGCTTCAGTTAATGCAGTTTTAAGCTCTTCTAAGTCTGCCGTAGTTTGCACGATGCCTTCGTCGTATGTATAAACAGCCTGAACTGCTTCATAATATACGTCAACGTTTGGATGGCCAACAGGCACAGGCGTATCGCTAGACACAGCTGATCCAATGCCCTTCTCCGAGTCAAACTGATAAGCAGCGATGCCATAAGACGTATTTCCAGACGCAGCTGATCCAATACCTTGCTCCGAATAATACGGGTAAGCTATAGCGCCATAAAGACTCGGATTGGTTCTAATCCTTTCAACTTCTGCCATTGCATCATTTCTGGCTTTTGTAGTGTTTTCAAGAGAGTTTTGTTTATATCCGATCTGTTTATTAAGCGCTTCACGGTATTGATCCATGTATCCGCCAGATTGATAAACGTTTGCCATAATGCTGGCTCTGTTTTCAAACGACGTGTTTGTCATGTCATTATACTGTAGAGTTTTAGCAATCTGGTTAATTCTTTCCCGTATAAGATTTTGTTCTTCTTCAATCATTTGGTTTTCTTTAGTTGCAGAATCCATTCTGATTTCAAGAAGTTTCTTATACGATTCTCTGTATTCGTCTGAATCTTCCTCGTACTTGGCCATTTCTGCAATAACTTCTTGTTCTTGCAGAAGATTGGCATCGATTTGACCGCGAAGGTTTTCTTGTTTCGCAAGAGAATATGCTTCATAATCGCTAAATCTGTTTTGAGACATAGCAGCCTGAGCATAAGTATCGATAAAGGAATATTCCGTATCTCGTTTATAATCTTCGTAATCTTGTTGTTTAAGCTTGTAATCAGTTTCCTTCTTTAAGGAATCGATCATCTCGTCATTCTTTTTGGCCCGCTCTTCCTGAACGCTCCATAAAGCCTGATATGCCTTCTTTTCATCTTCGGAACCCTTTTTAACAGTTTTAATATACTCAAGTATTTTGGCTTCCTGTTTATCAAGAATATTAACCCATTCTTGTCTTAGCGCTATGTCTTTTTGAATACCGGCTAAGTATTCATCATCACTATTCATCCGACCAGCATGTGTTGTTTCAATGTCGTTCATATTAACACGATGTTGTATGTCGGAAATTTCATATTTTTGTTCTTCGAGAAGTGTGTCAAGCGGTGACTTACCACCGCCTCCGCCGCCACCACCTCCTCCTCTGCCTTCGCCAAGAGTTTTGGCTACGACTTTAATTTGAGGAGCTCCGTTAGCGTCATATGATAGTTGATATTCTGTTTCTACTCCTTGCCCGTTCATAGCAGCAGCGGTTGCTTTCATGTCAGCAGCAACTTTTTCGCCAACAATACCTGCAAGATCGGATTCGGAAACGACAGTGTAACCATTTGTTTTAATGTCAATTTCTACTTCTGGAGTTATTTCATAGTTGTTGCCAGACATATACTCTTGGGCTTCTTTTATCAAATCTGCCTGGTAACCTTCAAGCATTGAATTAACGGTTTCAAGATCTTCTTGTTCTTGTGCTTTAAGCTGCTCTTCGACATCTTGCTGGTTATTCTTTTTCAGCACATCTTCTTTGCTGAGACCAACCATTGATGCAACTTCGGCCGCTTTAGTTTTATACTTTATATAATCTTGACGAATCTTTTGATTTTTTAAAACAGTCGAAATAGTTTCATTCCAGCTTTTATTGGCTGCGTTATTTTCCTTAATATTTGAACTATTACGTTTAAGTCCAATGGAAAACGCGTCAAGATAATCGCCGCTAACTTTCAGCTTTCTACCGGTTTCGGCTATCGCATCTTCAAAGTTTTCATTTGCCTCTAAAGCCAGTTTATAATTGCCGTAAATTTCATTAAGCGAATTCGATACCACATCATATTTTTCAGCATTAGTTTTTAAGTCGTCCCAAGACAGGCCATTCTCTTGAAGTATTTCCGTAGCTCTAAACCAGTCGCTTGCGCCTTCAATGCCTTGAGTATATTCGTCAAACGCTCCGATTTTACCAAGATTTCTGATTTCGCCATATTTGCTTGCAGCAAGAATGTCTTGTAATCCCTCGTAACGTTCGACGTCTGTTAATTCTGTGTTGCCATACTTTGCTCTATCCCATTTTCTTTCGATATATCGACGTTCAATTTCAGAATTGATTCCGCCGTAGATATCCAAAGTTGGCTTGTAGATTAGCTCTCCGTTGTCTCTCAGCCGCGCTTTCGTAGCAATACGAGCTTGGAGAGGTAACGAATTTAAAGTATTTTGTTGGTCGTTGTACAGCTTTAGTTGCTCATCATATTCTCTTCTGTTATTATATGCGATTTGCGCAAGCTCTGGATTACCGATTATTTCGGAATAAGCGTCATAGCCTGTAGAGAAATCGCCTTCTCCTCGTAGAAAAGCTTCTGCTTGAGCGTACTTTTCACCAACAGAATATATTTTCTTTTGGTCTTTATACGCATCAGAGGCGCCGGCAACAGCAGCTGTCAGAACATCAAGAGCAGAAGCAGCATTATATCCAGCATCTTCTACTCCAGACAAGTCAATAGTTCCGTCTTTGTCGACTCTGGCTCCAACTTGCTCAAACGCTTTACGAACGTCTTCAGAAGACTCTAACAGGTCTTTCCAGTTCTGAACGTCTTGAGAATTAACAGCTTCAGACAAGTCTTCAACTGTTTCAATACCACCAGACGTAAGACCGCGATAAATGTCGTTTGCAGCAAGCGCAGCCTTGTTGCCCTGCTGATATCCAAGATTTGCATAGGACAGGGCTCCACCGCTTGTTGTTGCGCCAAGTCTTGCCTTTTCAAGCGTCTCCTGTTCACGGGCCATTATAGCAGCTTGTTCAGCTTCTTGCTTTGCAAGACGAACGAGTTCATCCGAAGATTCTATGCCGTTTTCCTTGTTGTATTGAACTTGATAGCCATATGTGCCAAGCCCAGACACAGCAGCTGAATACAGATCATAGTTACTGTCTTTTGTTAAAGTACCATTAAGTAGGTTAGATCTGGCTTCTGCAAGTTCAACATCGGTATAATTACGCTGAGTTCCGGCAAGAGAACTTGCATGAGCGTTTTCAGGAACACCTGTATAAGTATATCCTTCTACGCCTATGGTATAGCCAAGATCTTCCGCTGCCTTCCGATAATGAATCTTACTTAACGGGTCAGCTTCTTGATATTGTCGCCAAATACTGTCAATTTCTTGTTCTCTGCTCAGCCGCTCTTCGCGTGCAGCAATGCGCATGTATTCCGCACGGCTCGTGTCAGTTGCGTAGAGCTGTTCACGAGATACGCCGGTGAGCGCCATGATTGCTTCATCTTGTTCGGCAACCGTTCCATTCGCAAGTTTTGCGCGAGTTTGGCCAGATGAGAACGCTTTATTGCGAGCATCTATAGAAACTTCGAGAGCGATCTTTCCGCCTTTTTTCAGTTTTTCAATAGCAGCAGCAGTTCCTTCGGCTACTTTTCCGGCTGATTCAAGCTGCTGAACTCCTTCAATATCTACTTTAATCTGAGCGCTTTGTACAATGTTATCAAAGTTCTGTTGAAGTGTTTCAAGCTGTTTTTGTTCTTCCGGACTAAGTATTTCTCCTGCTTGTTGACGTTTGATTAAAGAAGAATATTCGCCCCATCCGGCAAATTGAGCCATATACGCATTTGCAACCGGTTCGCTATAGTTTGCTAAACTACCTTCAGATATGATCCTCTGGACATCATGCATTCCCTCAAGTTGCTGACGTGATGTTAATCCGGAAATACCATATCTCTTGTTGTTAACTAAAGTTTGTGCATAAGCCTGTTCTTCAATCGATGCGGTCTGTCCATTTTTGCCGGTTAATCTGTCGTATAACTCTCCTCCAACAGTTTCTTTAAGATACTTCTGTTCGTCTGCCGTATAAATACGGTATCCAGCAGCAATCTGCTCTGCGGTTTGACCGGTATAAGGATTGTTCTCACGATACAACTCTTCATAACGAGCCATTCCTTTTTCAAGTTCTTCAGGCGATTGAGTTTCTTTGTATTTCTCTCTGGTTCTGGTTAGTGCTTCTTGAATTGATGCTTCATATGTATCTCTGTTTGCTTGTTCTTCTGCTTCTGCCGCGGCTAAGGCATCATCCCAAGAAAGATATCCAACTTCGCCTTCGGCGATAGAAGTAAGCATGGACTGAGCTTTTTCGGCTTTTTCCTGTTCAGGAACAAAGCGAGCACCACGAGCTTTGCTGTTTGCATATAAAGTATCAATAATCTGATTATAGACATCAGGATTAATGATATTTCCGTCTTCGTCGTATTGTATAGAGTTTACAAGCTGAGCAAGTTCTCCGTTGTTTTGCGTTAAATATTTCCAGTCTCTTCCGTCCGTTGTTTGCAAATAAGCACGAAGTGATACTGCGTCTGAAACACCGGCAGATTCAAAATTACGAAGCATTGCGTCAGCGGCTAATCCATATGCATTAGATTTATCCGTACTCCAAGTAGAATATCCTGTCGCAGCGCCAGCGTGAAGAACATCCTGAGCTATCTCTTGAACTTCTTCCTCTTTAAGAGCAGGAACCGTCGGGAAAAGAATTCCTCTGATAGCAGCAGACATTCCCTCATCGTTTAGCCCTTTAAGTTCTTCCGCGTGTTCCTCTAAGAACTCCGTATCTTGTTTCTTTGATTCAATAACGTAATTTTGGAACGCGTTTAAAGGGTTGTCGGCCTGAAGGAAGTCGTACATATTGCCAAAAAGGCGTTTAGACTCGTCTGCAATCGCTCCGGGTATGTCAGGCTCTCCACCAATTGCATTCGATTCTATTATTTGACCGCGGACGCCCTGCATTACGGAATCGATATACGCATCAGTTACAAGAGATGCAAGATTGTCATCTACATAACCAAGCTTAGATAAAGAAGTTTTAAGCCTTTCACCATAGGTAGTAGAAACAATATCTCTGGCAAAAGCTTCCTGGCTTTCCATGTTTTCATTGAAGCCAGCATCGCCGCCAGACGTCATAATCAATTCAAACAGCTTTTTTACGTTGCTACCAGCTTGAGTTTCAACTCCATTTTCGTCAACAAAGTCATAAGTAGCAAGATCTCTATACAAATCTTGGATGTCCGTATAAGGAATTGGAGTATATTCATCTCCTTCTCTCTTATACGCTTGGATGAATTTGCCTTGTTTGACCCATTCATTTATTCTGTCTCTATAAACATCGAGAAAATATCCTGGGCTAACACTGCCATCACTTGATAACCCACGGGAAACAATATCCCGAACGTAATCTTCAACTCCGTTGTGGCCCCATCCGATCGTCCCGTCGTCTGCGTAATGTTCGGTTATATAGTCATAAAACGCTTTTTCGTCTTCGGTGTATGTTCTTCCGTCACCGTTTTCATATCGTGATGCAATCAAATCAGATAGGTCTACGCTGGTGTATTTTCTAAATTCTTGCTCTGTTTCCTTCTTAACTTTAGCTTCGATTGCTGCAGCATAAGCGTCAAGCTTATCGCTGACATTTTCGAATGTTCCGCTTAACCCAATAGCAGCTCTTTCAGCTTCAGAGAAAGCTCCTGAAATAGAAACATCAATGTCTGATAAAAGCTTATCAAATGTAGATACCTCTTCTTCAGATAGTCTTCCGTTCTTGTAAGACTCATACATATTCTGAGCCTTTTCAAGATTGGATCTTGCTGTTTCTGTCTGTTTCTTATGTCCGTCAATGGCGATCTGTTCAAAGTCAACATTGTTGTCGCCTTGTCCAAGAGCCGTAAGTCCCGCATAGGAGCCAAGACCGATGGCAGCACCAACAAGAGCTCCGACTCCTCCAAACTTAAGGCCGTTTAAAGCCCCGACAAGGGTCATTACGAGAGGCAGAGCCATTTGTAATCCGCCTAAGGCGTTTACCAGATTATCTACACCATTAATCATTGTTGTTATGCCGGAAATAAAATCCTGAACATAACCTTTATCAACAAGGTCTTCAACAAGAGCGTCAAAAGTATTTTTAAGATCAGTCAGAGAAGCTTGTAAACTTTTAGTATAAATCTCATATTTCTGATCTGTAATACCTTCTGCATTTTCTGATAAAGACATGTACTCACTGACTTTGCCTTCTGACATACCCTGCATAATTGCGGCAAAGTTAGAGTACTGGCGAGTTCCTGCTATCTGAGAAGCAAGCTGTTGCTGAGTTGCGTCTTCAAGAGAATCCCAAACTTGTGACAAGTCGTACAGAACATCATAGGATGAACGTTTATTTCCTTTTTCATCATAAGTGCGAATTCCTTGAGCCGCAAGAAGTTTTGATACATCAGATCCGGAAATAGCATTTCCGTTTTCGTCATAGATAAGCTCGTTTGTGCCTATCTTGTTCATTCTGCCGAATATAGTGTTAAGTGTACGACCTGCTACATTTCCGCCAATCTGTGTTGTAGATGTAATCGCAGTCAGCATTGAAGCAAGCTGAGCAAATGTTGTTCCATCTGCAGCAGCTGCGGCACCAGCCTTTTCAATACCTTTCTCGATTTCTGAGGCGTTTGTTGCGGCGTTGTCGCCAAGCGCAGTAACAACATCTGCAGCAATCCGTGGGTCTGTAACAAGACCTGTGTTCATTGCAACCGTAATCAACTTGGTTGCAGCGTCAACCTTTGTGCCGGAAACTTTAGAGAATTTCGAAATAACATCCAGTCGTTCGTCAACTTCTTCGTCGGATAAGCCCTGACGATAAAGCGTTTCAGCAGACTGCGTTATTTCAGCTACAGAGATTTTCAGTTCTTTAGCTTTAGCAATCAGACTGTCTCCAAGTGTAGACATCTGTTCATCGGATTTCAAAGTAATCATCTGAATAGACGTCATTGTCTTATCGAATTCTTGTACAAATTTCTTTGCTTCGGTCAATGCTTTTTGGAAAAGCTGGCGGCCAAAACGTGTTAATAACATATTGACACTTTGGCTGAATGCTCCAAATACAGCATTACTCATCGTTCCAGCAGAATTTAACTGTTTGAGCTGTTCTCTAGCTGTACCAGCTGCTTGAGTCAATCCTTTAAGTCTTTCTTCAGATTGAACATAAGCAGCGGCAGCTTTCTTGTAATCTTCACTGCCTGGAGCAGCATTATCCATGCGCATCTTAAGTTCAGCTTGAGTACGCTGTTCTGCTGCAACTTGACGATTGATATTCTCATATTGAGTTTCTGCAGCATCCCGTCTTTGTTGTACACCGTATATAGCATTAGCAATACGAGAAGTACTGTAACGCATGCGCTGTTGACGATTCGCTTGAGCAAATTGTCTTTCAAGTTGCTGGTTCCGGACTTCATTCTGGTCTCTAATTGCAGTAAGTTGATTTTGCTGTTGTAGATTTTGAAGATCCTCTTGATTTTTGTGCTGTGCATTATATGTTTGTCCGTATGTATTTACGCTCTCCATTAATTCTTGAGCTGTTGCATTAGGATTAGCACGAACATACATACTTGCAAAGTCATACATAGCCTTATTGCGGATATCTTCTTGAGAAATCTGCGTACCGGTTTTAATAGCGTTTAACTTCGCAGCATCAAATTGCTTTCCATAGCCAAGAAGTGATTCAAGTTCTGAACCTTTTAATCCTTCGAATTCTTTTGCTCGATCTTGTAATCTTGTTACAAGACTTGCAATAGCTTCTCTTTCATCTGTTCCATGTAAATATCTATCATCTGGAAGCTTCGTGTCAGCTTCACGAGTATAATCTCTTACGCGAGTTTGAAGTCCAGTAACAGCTGTATCAATAGACCCGTCTTTAAATAAAGAGCCAAGTCCGCTGTTAAGATATTCAGCACTCTTTTTAAAGTTTTCAATCCATCCGCCTTCGAATGTACCGAAGGCTTCTCTAATTGATTTCTCTTGAGTATCATATTTTGTCTGTAAGCGTTTGCTTTCTATAGCAAGCTCTTCATTTTCTTTTCTAGCTTTTTCAACACGAGCATTATACTGGTCTTCAGATTCATTATCTCTACGGGCTTCAATCTCGGCATCAAGTTCTTCTCTTGTTTTAAAACGTCCGGTTTTAGCATTATATAAAGTACTTTCAGCACGAACTGCTTCAAGAGCACTTAAATCTCTCTGATATTTTGCAGTACCAGAACGAAGCTTAGAAAGTTCGTCACCTTCGCCATAGAGAATGTTGTTATAATCCAGCCCCATTGAACTATCGAGCTGCTGAACATATTGACGACGAAGACCCATAAGACGCATTGTTGTTTGCAATGCTTCATGCTGAGTCTCACTAAAATCTTTTGACATTAAATCTAAGTCAGGAGCATGCTGTAGATAAACACTATCATCGGTTGTTCGCATATACTTCTGAAGAGTAGCATATTGGTCTTCAGTAAACTTCTGCCTTAGAGAATCAATGTTTCTTGTAAATGGGTCAAGTTGTTCAAAACTTCTGTTATTAAGATATCTATTTTGTTTGTTAGCAAAAGCATTAATTTCATCAAGTTCTTCCTTGTCTTTCATGTATTTTGCAACAAGGTAAGATTTATCTTGGTCGATATAATGACCTTCGGCATCTTTAATGCCTGTTCTGCCAGCTGCAACTTCATCACTCTTTTGCAGCGGGCTTAACAATCTTCCAATTAATCCAGCTTCTTCAAGATTAGAGAAATGAGCGTCTTCTTCTCTAACTTCAGGAGCAACAGTAGGGCGACTACCACCAACCTGTCTTCCGTTTGTGCGAACGCCAATGTCTTCTTTAATAACACTGTAGAAACCTTTCTTAGCGTCTTCAGCAAGAGCCTGCATGCCGCCTTCAACGGATTTAGATACCTGGTCGCCCCACTCTTGAGTATACTTATAAGAAAGAACTTCTTCTCCCTTTTTACCGAACATGTTTACTGCTTGCAAACCAGTAACTCTTGAACGTCCAGTATCTTTATCAACAAACTGACCATACCACTTTAAGCTTTCGTCGCCTGTTTCATGATACTGACGACCAAGCTGTTCGAGCTGATGAGCATAAAAGCCCATCTGGAACAAAGCGTCTTTCTGACCATGTTGGCTACTCTTCCAATCGACAATGGTAATATTTCCATTATCATCCTTCTTAATCATGTCGGGAGTAAAATACATACCGGCATTAGAAACAACTGTGTGTCCAGAAGCATTCTTTGAATAACGTTCAAAATCAATAACTTCTCTTCCTTCGCGAGTTGGTTTCATCCAAATGCCATTATGTCCTTCTCTACGACGAATTGCAACCTGATGTAATTGACCATCGTCTCCGAGTTCAAACGGAGTTCCCTCGGTCATAATCATATGATCGCCAGCTTTGCGCTGGAACGCTTCTTCATAGAAATCAGCAGCTACTTTATCCAAAGAACCTTGGTTTGTATATTCATTCCTGCTTGCAAGATTTAATTTATTATTAATTCTTGCAAGTGTTTCTGTTTGTGTTTTAGAAAGCTGGTTTTCAGCAACGCCTTCATAAGAAGCATATAAAGAACCATCTTCGCGCTTGCCAAAGGTAATATCACCAGCATCTTTACGTGCTTTCTTTTGTTCATCTGAAAGCACACCGTTTTTACCAAGAAGTTCGTCTTCAAACGCCTTGTAAGCAATATTAGCTGCTTCTTCAGCAGATGTTCTGAACTCACCTTTGGAATTTCTTTCACTTAAAGCTCTAGCAGAACCATAAGCATCCATATAAGCATGGGCAGCCAAACCTACAATGGCATCTGCATCCGTGAAAGATTCACCTGTAAGAATTTGTCTTGCGACTTGTTCTTTGCGAGACATACCTTGACCGTGCGTATAGCGTAATCTGTTGGCTTCTTCAACGGCAGCATTGTAGTCAACATCAACTGTTGATGTAATACCGTCTTCTTGTCTAAGACCACCATACATTGCTCCATTAGCACGGAGTGTACCACTCATCCAGTTTTTAGCATTAGACCAGTTGAATCCAGTAAACATGTGTGCTGCCATAAGGCGGTCAGCAAGATACCCTTCATCAACACTGCCAGGAACTTTGCCTGTTTGTTCAGAAATAACTTGTGCTATTTCATTCTTGCGAGATTGTTGGGCCTCTGCATAACGAGCAGCCTGTTCACGTTCATACAGAATGGTTGCAGCATCCTGTTCGCTCTTGGTTTTAAATCCATATTTTTCAACAGGATTATCCCAATGCATAGCTGCATTATAGCGTCTAATGCTTTCAATATTGCCTTCGTTATAACCAAGTGTTTCCTCAAGTTTTAAAGCATTTTCAGCATGTCGATACAAATCTTGCATATCCTTAAGCTCTTCAGCTTGAGGATTCTTATCAGAAATAGCTTTTATACGAGCTCCCAAAGCCGAAAGTTTTGTCCGGCCTTCTGAAAGGTCTTGCAGAGTTGAAATCTGGAATTCACCGGAAAGTTTACCACCTAAGAGATTTCCATACCAGTCGGCTAAGTCACGTTCTTCTTGATAAGCACCGACATAACGATGCTCAATATTATCTCTAATCGCTGTTTTAATACGTTCGCCATAGTTAACATTGGCTCTTCGCCCGGCGGCCGCGCCAGAAAGAATACTTGTACCAATAGGGTCAATATAAGTCGGAAGACCATATTTAAAGATATCGGTAGCACCGAAAGACCCTGTTTCTTTTTCAGAAAGCAGGGCATCGGTCATTCTTTCAATTGGCTGACGAGTACTCATAGCTTCTCTTGCAATACCTAAAGCCTGAGCAACTTTAACATCCGTATGCTTAACCATATCAATACCTTTAGCATACGTGTTATTTGCATAATCATCAATCTGGGCAAGTTCTTCAGGCGTAGCTTCAATCTGACGCCAAGCTTGTCCTTCTTTGTATCCAAGGCCAATAGGGCCGAGAGTATTGTTTGTTCTTAATGTTGCTGTACCGAAGCCAGTAACATCGTGTTCGACAGTTCTATCCTGCTTTCCGTTAATCGCTTCGTCTTGTGCTTTGATTCGCTCTTCTTCAGCTTCACGCTTAGCGGCAAGTTCTTGCACACGACGGTTTCTTTCTTCTGTTCTTTGTTTGAAATCTTCATCGTTTTTCAGAGTTTGATAAGCCCAAACAAAGTCCCCGTCGAAGTCACCTGTGTTGAGTGTATAGAAATCCTCAACATTGAACATGGCAGAGTTCTGAGAAAGCCTATATCTGTTAGCTGCCGTTCTAGCATAAGGAGACGCAAAGAAGCTGGCACCGGGAGCATAAGGACTACGCGTCCAGTTAATCGTTCCTTCTTGGCTTACGGTAGGAGCTATAACACCGTGTTCTCCAACAGCCAACTCGGCAGCAATACCGGAAAGCTCCTTCCCGGTCATATCTTTGCCTATCGCTGCCAGAAATGTAGGGTTTGCCGTAGCCAGAAGCATTTGAGCAGAACCTGGCATGTAGGCATACCCACGCATTTGTTTATCTTCAAGGTCGTTTATTTCAGCCTGCACAGACTGTTGAATAAACTTATCACGATAAATTAAGCTTGGGTCTCTTTGAACTCTTAAAGAATCAATATCGTTTCCAGAAAACATTCTCTTGATAATGCCTTCTGGTGTTGATAATTCTTGAAAAGCTTTTTCATAGTTTTCCTGAGACTGCCGCATTAACGCAGGAGTCATCATTACAGCAGACATAAATGCAGGAGACCAGAAGTCTTTCTTTCCTGCATAATTCTCTGTATCCTTCATCAGACGCAGACCAAAGCCATATTCCGGGTCTGCCATCATTCCAAAGAGTTCTGTCTGTTGCTTTGTAGAGAGCGGCACCATACCGTTCTTTACCTGCATCATCTGGTCGGCAGTAAAGGATGTACCTTCTTTTCCGCTTGTAGCAGCTACGATTCTTTGATATTGTTCAGGGGTAACACTGCTTAACTTAGCTGTAGACTTCAGAGTTGTATCGAAAAGAACAGCCTTATAATCGTCAGACATAACGTCAACGAAACGCTGGTCTCTCCAGTCTTTGAATGTTTGTCCCCCAAAGTCTACTTTTTTACCGTCCATTGTAAAGGACGTTGCACCTAATCCAAGACCGCTCTGTAAAGCAGCACGGTACTTTTTATAATCATCAGCAGATGTAGTCATACCCGGCATGAAGAAATGATAATCTTTGTCACCTTCATATTCTCCGCCTTGATAGGCATAACCTGTATCTTTAAACCATTGTTTCCAGTCAAATCTCTGTGCTAAGAACTTAGCAGGGCCCATACGGGCTTGAAAGTCTTGAGTATAAACATCAGGGTCAATGAATCCACCGCCGTCGAAACGATTGTTCTTTGGCATATTCATTGCGCTGTAAGCAGCATCAAGATTTACCAAAGCGGCTGTAGGTGTTTTCCCGCCAAGAGATTCAATCGGAACAGAGTGAGACAGAATCTTATTTCTGGCATCAAACCATTTTGCATAAGCAGCGTTGGCTGCTTCAGTGTTTTCAAATTCTTTACCAGTTTTCGGATTGATAAGAATACCGTTTTGACCAAGCTCGTTAAAGAAATTGAGCATGGACGGAAGTCCACGAGCTGCATCTTCCTGTTCAAGAGCTTCGTAAGCAGAGTTAAGCATGAGCTTAAGACTGCCACCTCCGGTTGTCTTACCAGCGAAAACACGATAATCAAGATTCTTACCGCCATAAGAAAGCACAGGGCGAATATTGCCCTTGTACATCTCGTTAATAAGAGTTTCGTTGTCTCCAGAGAAATAAGATTCACGGTCGCCGTTCTCTTTGGTGCGGAATTGCATTTCACCGTATTTATTCTTATCGTAGAAATAATCCAGTGGAACATCTACGATAAGAGGAGCGCCGGCAACAGCTTCGTTGTTTTTATCGTATCCGCGACCAAATGTTCTGTCTTCAAATTTAAATCCGGCAATAGCTTCACGCAGTTCTGGTTTTAAGTCTGTACGTTAGAGAGCCGTTCAAGTCTGTCAATAACAGGGTTACGACCCATTGTAACCCATTCATCTTCCAGAGTTTCTTGAACCCCTTGTTTTTGCCATTGGAAATTCAAGTCTGGCTCATACACAAGATTGTTATTTTTATTACGACGAGGAACCATCAACTGAGCACCTTGCGCAGTCTGACGAACAGTCATCCGAGGAATATTAATAGTTTCAGGAATCTTCAGTTCAGGAACTGCCATTCGTTTTCCTGTGCGATAGCCAATTCCTTCTGGAATCTGATAATCTTCTTCAACGTAAGGAGCAGCATCAGGACGTTGGTCAAGATTCATCAAATATCTTGCTTCACGAATACGAGTACTGTCCTTGCCTAAGAGAGCAGACTGATTGTTTGGGTCATCAAGCCTACGGCGATGTTGAGGCTGTCCCTGAAGAGCATGATGTGCTTCACGAGTAACAAGTCCTGCAAACTGATTAAGCATCGCAGGATTATTTAGTACATCTCCTTCTTTTGCAAAAGAATACTCACCGTTTGATTGTTCAATTAAACCAGCGTCTCTCGCAGCATTATACGCAACACTATTGCCGCGCATAATTTCCTTACGAATAGCCTGATAATAAGCCCGTGTTTTTTCTTTATCGGACGCACCATTAGTCTTTGGTGTAGGTGTGGTTTTCTCATCAATATAGCGTCCACCAGAGAAAAGAGCATCTTTATAAGCGCCTTGCACCATATCTGATACAAGAATTGGATCTCCGGAATCTTTCATGCCAGCATAACGATATCCCATACCGGCGTCACGTCGGAAGATTCTTGAAGAAGAAGTCTTAACTGCAAAGTTAAGAGCTTCACGCATTTGTCTGTCATTGTTTAATCCGATAGAATGTAATAACGCAGGAATATGCGAATAATCCCGTCCTGTCATCATTTGCTCAACAATTTGAGCATCAGACATATTCGCTTTATCATGAATAGACATGCGAGAAATCGCAGGACTAACAACAGCTGCAATTTGTCCAACATTCTGGTCGACAATAGCACGAGACCGTTTACTTAAAGCTTGAGCGCTCTCGATAGCACTTTGAAGGTCTTTTGTATAAGATTGAACACTTTCAGATGCAAATCGGATGTTGTTGTTGAATCCAACATCGTTGAAAGATGTTTTCATCTTCTTCCCGGCAGTTGTAACACTTCCAGTAAGAGTTGTTAAAGATTGATCGATTCCTCCGACAAGAGAACTAACGGCTTTTTGAATGTTTTGTGGTAGGGAAGTGCTGACATTCTGTAAACTCGCAAGAATAGTTTTTGCTTGATTAAAAGAATCAAACATATAACTATAAGAAGATTCAACATCACCTTTTGTTCTGTCATCACCCAAAGGCGATGTAGATATTTTTTCGCTTTCAACCTTCTCTTTTGCTTGAGTATACTTCGTTTCGATGTCATCCATTTTACTTGAAAATTTGGAAATATCGGCGTCAATATTTACTACGCCTTCAATGGTGAAGCCCATAATGACTCTCCTTTCTCGCTTGCGAGTGTTGCGAAGATATGATATTATTTACAAATAATGGGATATATATTAACGCTTAGAACAATCTCGTTCCTGCGGCAATTACGACTTATTAAGGAGTTGATAGCTTGAGCGGATTATCATGCGACTGTGGTTCTGAAAGATTTATTACACAGTACGAACAAGATGGGTTATACGTCTGTAAGATGTGCAACAGAATAATCGGCTACTATTGCAGAGGATGTGGAAAAATGTATACGACAAACAGACTTGGTTTACACGGAGACGTTTACGAATGCAAGATATGCGGCAAGATACAGTGGGGATATACAGAATATAAAAGAGGGGAGCGCCTTTAAAGGGAGCGCTCCCCGTTTTTCTTATAAGTTTTCTAAAATATCAGTGCGAACAGTATATCCGCGATTGTCAATAAACTGTTTTGTTGTCCTGCATTTACCTTGAACATCTGTAAGCCTAGTCAGAAGATTTGAATCGTGAAATGCATCATAAACAGGCTGTAATAAATCAAGTTCATTTTTACACGCTCTTCGTTCTCTTCTAACAGAGCATATTTGCTTATACAGCTTATATCCTGCATTTGCATTCTTATCACTAGACAGTTCAATATAATGCAGTAAGTCTTGCATTTGTTGGTCGAGTTCACTTACCCGATTGCTGTTATACTCATATCTTGTCAACATTTCTCTTATAGAAGCACAAAATTCTTTGAATTTGTTTTCAGGATGAAGTGTGTCGTATTCTGAACATCCTGACAAAACAGGTCGTACTTCAACATGCTGACGTTCAATAAACTCAGGACTTGGGTTTATTATCAACGAGTCTAATTTCTTTTGAGACATTCTTTCTCTTGGAACTGCTCTTGTTGACTTACCCATAATCTATCCTCACTCTTCAGTAGATTCTCCATCCGTTTGTTGGTGATTCAATCGTGCAAACGCAAGTGCATTAGCAACAAGTTCGTTTTCTTCTTCAAGCATAGTTGGGTCAATCTTATTGTTAACAACATCGTCGACCCACTTCATTACTGCATTCGTTTTGCTTTCGCTGGCATTACGTTTTTCTACTTCGAGTTTTAAACTGTCTTCAACTGTGTACCAATCAGGTCTGAAATCCCTAAACTTTAATACAGCTAAGTCATTTGAATAAAGAATATACTTCCATTCAGGCTGAAGATACCACATGCCATTCTCATGTTGTTCAATAGTAAGTTCTTTAGCCTTATTGATAAATTCCATATATAACATAATCCTTAATCTCCTTCAAACCTTATTTAGTTATTTATTTCTGTGTTTGTTTCTTAAATAGTTTATTGAACAAACCTCTTTTAGGTTTCTCTTTTGCCTTGATATCACTTTCGTCTGGAATAACACCAAACACATGCTTATTAAATTCATCGTTAAAAGCATCATTGGTGTTTCTATCTAACACAGTTTTGTGTTCTTCTTCAGCTTTAGCTTCAGCTACAGCCTTTTCTTCAGCAGCGGCTTTTTCAGCAGCTTCTTTTTCGGCAGCAATACGGGCAGCTTCTTCAGCTTCTTCCGCTTTCTTGTCAAACCTGTAAGGCCGTTTTGGATTGCATTCACAGAGTTTATAGGCTGCTTCAAGCATGCGCCTGCGATTAATTTTTCTGTCGGCAGCTCCCATCTTCCAAAGAGAATATCCTTTCTGCATTAAAAAGAAATACTCGAACGCTGGTTCATTTTCTGGAAAAGGGTTTTCCGGGTTTAAATCCATCCAACAACGAACTCCATGTTCAAATAAGCCGTCGTTGTCTTCCTTATAACCTTTAATCATTTCGTTGTACATTTTGTACATTTGATTATTAACGCTCATTTGTTAAATCTCCCTTCTAGAATATTCCTTCAGCCCAGCTAATATCACCAAGCTGTTTCTTCAACGCTGTCTTCTTAGCGTCTTCAGACTTGGTATCGATAATCTTGATCTTACCCATTAAGCCCATAACGCCTGTATTAACTTTACCCCCGTTCTTAACCAACGGATTTGCAGCAGGCACAATCTTACCAGCATCTTTTGCAAAAGCATTTCCATAAAGATTGGATATAGACTCAAAGTTAAGTCTCTTACCAAGAGCAGCTAATACAGATTGAAACCAAATATAAGACATGTCGTTAATTTTATCTTCGTTTACTTCGCCCAGGTGTGCAGCTATAGCAGCAGCGGCTTCGTCTAAATCTAGTGTTTCTGCGCCGCCTGGGCTTCCCGATTTTTTCTTGCCGCTTCCTCTTTCTCGTCAATATGATTAATGCGGCCGAATATTTTGACAATACGATCAACATCGTCCGCAGACATTTCGTCATAGTTGTCCCGCACAAGCTGAGAGTTATCGAGAACTGCTACCAGAAAGTCATATAAAATCTGGTCAGAATCTCTGTTTGGATCAAGTTGCGCCAACTGTCCTTTGCCATAAGTCAGAAACTCTGTAAGAGGAATTACCTTCAACCATCCATAAGCTGAAGCTGTTTTATTTCTGAAATACTTTACTTTAGTCGGCTTAATCTCAATTATTTTTCCGCCAATCTTTACACAGTTTTCTGGATCAGCATCTTTCGGATATTCTGTTTTAGGCGGTGTTATTTCTGGTTTCTCTTCTACAAGAGGTTGTTCTATTGGGTTTTCTTCAAGTAAAGAAGATATATCCGGCTTTGTTTCTATCTTTGGAGAAACAACCGGTTTTTCTTGTAGAAGTTCTGTTGCATCTATTTCTGTAGTTTTCTTTTCTGCTTCCTTTGGTATCTCCGCACGGAGCTTTGTAGGAAACGGTATTGCCTTTGGCATCCTTATACCTTCTTTCTGTTGGAATAAAAAGGGGATACTGTAGTAGTTACAGTATCCCCGAACAGATTATCTCACTGTAACCTTTATATATAAAACCTTATTAGCTAGCAAGATTAATCCTTGATGTAAGCGATAGAATAGGTCGCTTCATCGGGACGCTTTGCGTCCATGGCCGCCAGTGTGAACTGGACATATATGTTCAGCATGAGTCGTTAATTCATGTCCGTTTTAATTGAGTAAATTAAAACAGCTGCATGTCACCATGCAGATCAGACTATATCTTCATCCCGAAGGGATGCTCTCCATTTCGAGCCACTTGGCCCTACGTCTTTCGACTAGTCGTTAGGCTTTTATGAACATTTCTCAAAGTGATAACCTTTATATGCACGATTGTCTTTAATCGCTCTAGACATATTGGAAATCAAAACACCAAGCCAGCCTGCGGCATCAGACATTGAATCGAAGATCTGGCCAGTTTCGATGCAGCGAACTTTAATCTTGGATCTTTCTGCAAGCTGTTCGATCTGCTCTTTTGTTGGCATGTATCGAGTAGGCTGATCTCTGAATTTTGACAGAGATCGACGTAAGTTGGCTAAGTGCTCCGGTGTAAACGCCCGGCCTTTTTGAGCTTCGCTGATTTTGCGAATTTCTTCTTCAGTGTGCTTGCGACCAGTTGTAGCGCCGGATTTTCCAATACTTGATTTACTAATCTTATCTTTTACGGATTGCGGCAAGTGTTCGCCTTGTCCGCCTTCTTTGATATCATATCCGTAATTATCGTCTTCGGTTTTGTACAACTTAATATATTCTCGTTCAAATCGGTGAGCTTCTTCTTTCGATACGTTTTCTGCAAGAACTGTATGCTCGAAGTTTTCCCAACCATATTTCTGAATTGCGTTCCAGAATCGAACCGAAGTTTTATATCCGCTGCCATTGCCGTTGAATCGTGCATAATACGGAACTTGACAAGTAATCCCTATATACTTTTTGTTATTCACTTTACAAGTGTGCATGTAAACAGTCCACAAAATGTATCAACTCCTATTAATCGTTATACCAAATATTGTAGAAATGTTCAATTTAGCACGGTAGGTTGTCTGCCGATGCCGACAGAGTTTCCCCGTTTAAGAGAGATTATTTTTCATAGCATTGCTGCTATGCCACCCTACAGTTAGTTAAGGTGTTGGCGCTCTTATAGCTGGCATCGAAGCCGGGCTGAGCGGTAACACGGCACTTGTACACACGCACGAACACTTTACCGATGATGGAGCTGTCAGTGCAATCATCGCCATTACCGTATACGGGGTAACAAATACGTTCAACACGAGTCGTTAATTCGTGCCCGTTCTTTCGAACTGCTCTATGTCGCCATAGAGTTCAGACTATATCACAGCCCCCGACTTTACTCGGTAGGGCTCCTATCTTTTCGGCTCACTTGAGCCTACTCCCTTGCGGGATAGTCGTTCCACATTTAATCATTTATAAGCTTCCAATGATATCCGCCAGCTGTTTTATTTCTGCCTTTTATAACTGCACTGATTGTACATTTACTTAAGCCGAAATATTCAGCAGCTTCTTTCATCGAATTGAAGATTCTATTCATTTCTACACATATTACTTTCTGACTGAAAACTTTACGAAGTTTTTCTCTTGTTTCAGCTGATACTTCGTGTCCGATTTTCGCGGCACTGATTTTTAATTTTGCTTCTTCAGTGTGCTTATGAATCGGCCGAAGTTTGTCTGCTTCGCGCATTTTCTTTTTTGTTTCTTCTGAAACAATGCGTCCTTTGTTCAACAAACGAAGTTTTTCAATGGTTGCGTCAGAATGTTGCGGAGCAGAACCGCCGCTCTCAAGATTGTATCCAAAGTCTTCATCTTGAGTTTTATACTCTAGGATAAGGTTGGATTCCATATCTTGAGCTTCTTTCTTCGAAAGGTTTGTTGCGACTATTTCGTGCGTGAAGTTGTCCCAACCATATTTTTGAATAGCGTTGTAGAAATAAGTAGATCCTTTATATCCATAGCCGTGTTTCCAGCGGCGTTCTGGATCTTGAGACGTAAGGCCAACATATTTCTTGCCATTGATTTTGTTCGTATGAACATATACGCAATAGTTATTCATTGTTGGCGCTCCTTATAAATGATTTTTAGCTCGGCGATTGTCTCTTTGCTTATGGCAAAACAAAGAGAGTTCCCCCGAATTAGATAGGTTATTCAATGCTGATTACGCAGCAAGGTGGCTATATTTAACCATGATGGCTTCACCCATAGCAGAGCTACGGTTGTCGATGTTGGCTTCCTGAGCTTCTTCGGCGTAGAAGTAAGAAATGGTCACTGTGTCAGCGATATCACCAGCGAAGAAGGTAATCTTCGTGACTTCGCCACTGTTGTCGACCTTAAACTTACCACTGGAAACAGTCTGAGCAGTCTCTTCCATGCCAGCAATAGAAACGGTACCGATCACAGGCTTGTGAGCCAGTTCGACTTCGTTAGACCCGTCGGGAGTCAGGACTTCCGTGCAGGGCACTTGATACGCAGCATTGGTGGAGAACTCAGTAGCATTGGTCATCACGAACAGGTCAGCTTCAAACTTACCGGAAGTGATGCTCATTTCGAATGTGGACTGACCCGGCAGATAAGCAACAGGATACAGAGACCAACCAGCGTTGATTTCGGTATAGTTAACTTGAGGGGTCACGGTGGCGTTGGTGAGTTCGTCGAAATAGAAAATACGACCGTCACAGCGCTTAACATAACAATATTCAACATAGTTCGCTACACTATATCCGTCTTTCGACTGCTGCATGTTGCCATACAGATTAGACTATATCTTCACCCTATAAATAGGGGACTGCCATTTCAGCTACCAACAGCTTGTAGCTTACGTCTTTCGACTAGTCGTTAGGCTTTATGAAACGTCGGTATAAACAAAATGAAGCCCATGCCATGATTTTCTTTTTCCAGACACAGCTCTCCAAATGTTTTCAGTGAATGTATTATATTTTTCAGCAGCTTCTGTTATACTGTTGAAAATTTCTTTTGTTTTTACACACATTAAAGTTCTTTTCATCTTATTGTTTTCTTTAATCTTTTGTTTTGTTTCAGTTGAAACATAATGACCTTTTAAGCTTTCAGCAAGTTTTTTGCAATGTTCCTCAGAGCGAACTTTGTGATAATTTGGATTTCGTTCTCCAAATAATACTGGTCCACAATTACCGCCATCAGCAATATTGTAAGAATCATTGCGATGTAAACTAATTAAATATCTTTCAATATCGAAAGCTTCTTTTTTAGATAAATTATTTTTTAAAATAACATGTTCAAATTTGTCCCATCCATACTTTTTAATTGCTGCATAGAAACAAGTGCTTGTATAATAATTTTTACCATTATGCAACCATCGTCTTGCGGGATTAGCTGTTATTCCAATATAAATCTTTAAGTTAACTTTATTTATGTGCGCATAAACATAATACATTACACTGCCTCCATCTCATTTTAGCACGGTAAGTTGTCTTCTTTCTCCATTATGGTCTTTTTCGAATGCGCGAATTACATTTGATAAAATATAATAATGGATAAGAAGAGTTTCTCCGTTTAAGCAGTGTTTTACATACACATTACTGTGTAAGGTGGCTTAAGCGTTGGCCAACCACATACGAGGGACATCGGCTATGTAGCCTTGGAATTCTTTGACGTAAGTCGCCATAGCGCATTACCTCGCTTATTGAATATTTACAACAAGTTTAGCTTCCGTCGCTCCCATTCAACTTCAGCATCACTTTGCTGTAGCACAACAAGCCTTATAACCTTTATGGTATTGTAACCACATTGAAAGTTAATAAACTTTCATATAGTAAAAGGCGATGGTGTATCTTGCATACCCAGTCGTCCTTGTTCCTAAATCCCAGTCTCCAGCTACCCAGAACCGATAACCAGTTCCTTTCAGATATCGTTCTTGGGTCAGGAGTTCTTTTAATCGTGCAGCAATCATTTGTGTTCTGAGCACAAGTCTATCTTCTCCAAAGTTATGGAGTTCCTCTTGTTTAACATAAATATCAAACGTCATCATATTTCGTTTGACGTTTGGAACTTCTGTTTGAGAACCTTGAACGTCAGCATACACAATACGGCACACTTCATCTGTTAACAGTGTGTTCGTATATCCGGCACGAATAAAATATCTGTCAATAAATTGAATAATGCCTGTTTTCGGAGGCATTTTCATCAAGACTTTCAATTCATGGTCGGGCCAGATTACTTCCCGGATAATCTTGTTCCATGCGTTTATCCAGCCACGCATCATGAACCGCCTCCTAAATGAAGTGATTGAGAAAGAACATTTTCCACAGCTTTAGCTCCAGCAGAAGAATTGCTAGCCGAACTACTAATCATTTCAGGAATAGTAGATTCAAGAATAGCTCTTGTTTCTTCTTCTATTGGCATTGCACCCCAAGCATACCAAGGCAAAGGCTGACCTTGTAAGTTCTTTGGAACTTTCGAAGCTGTTTCAGTACCGTCAAGATGTGTTACTGTTCCACCCGCACCGCCAGAATATGGAGTAGGTTTGCCTTGTATCAACAAACTCTCAACAAATAATTCTTCTTTATCTTTTCTTTCAAGTTGAAAAGATGTTCCACTTCTGGTGAATTGATATTCAAAATTATCAACGGCTTCAGCAATAGCTGACCGTTCCTCTTCTGATTGTGCAACAGTAGCCCATACAGCTCGTCTTGATTTTTCAAGATTCGTTGCAAACGTTGGAATATCTTGAAGGTCTTCCTCTATAGCAGCAGCATAAACTTCCGCAATATCATTCATACCCATGCAGACCACCAGCCGCTCTCTTTGCTTGAAGTTTTAACGTTCCGTATTCACCGTCAATATTAAGTCCAACTTTGTCTATATCAACTATTTCGTAAGTATCGTTACCCCAGTTAAATTTATCTCCAATCTGGATAAGCTTCGTTTGCTCATTATATTGAACAGTGAGCAGAGTCAAAGCTCCTGCAATTGTACCGGGAGTGCCAGATACTGCAACGTATTCAGGTCTTCCGTCGTAACGATATGCGTTTGCCGGAAGTTTGTTGACAATGACTTTGTTTTCTCCTTCGCTTTCTTTTTCTGGATTATCAATATGTACAACATAACCAAGGTCATCAACAAGATAACCATCTTCATCTACAGGAGCGTTTTTCCATCTTGTTATAGTAAGATACATATTGCAACGAACAGCACGGGATGGAGCATCGTTAGACTCAAGATGAATTGCCCAGTCTAAGATATAAATAGTGTTATCAGGTTCAATAATCATATCGCCTTTTTTAATTCCACTGTTTACATCTGCTCGGAAATTCATATTATTATCGGTGTTTTCATAACGGCTTTTTGTTGAATCAGGATAGATTTCACCACGAATATATTGCTTTTCGTATAATTCATCCGTTTCTCTTGCGATCCAGTCTGGAACTAGTTCAAAATCCATAACTGTATTTGGAATATCCTGATTTAAAAAAGCTGTAAAATCGGCGGCCAATGTACGTGGTACCTTGAACCGCTTGGATGTACCTTGCGGTACATAAGGTATCGACATATTACCGCCACCTTTCTTTTATTCTGCGTTCAACTGAGCAGCAATAATATCGCTGAAGCTGACCGCAAGAGGAGAAGTGCCTTTATAATTAAGACTCTGGGGAAGTCTGCGAATTGCATTAGCTTTATCCAGAATCTTGTGACGAATAGCTTTATAGCGAGACTGTGCATCTTCGCTCCAGTCCTCTTTCTGCTTATTGTCTTGCAGAGCATAGAAAGCGTTTTCGACATCTACAAGAATGCCCTTCAGACCTAAGTCGAGCATTTCTGTATACTGGAGAAAGTCGTATTCTTTTTCTACAACTGTTTCCAGTTCTTTGTTTTTGTACTCGATTTTCACAGTCCAGTCGCTCATTTCCTTCACCCTTTTATCCGCCAAGTGTATAGCGAACCATTTTATTAAAAACGATTCGACGTTCATGCTGGATTTCTGAAAGTGTATCTTTCAGATTTGCATAAGGTTTATCTGCATTTGTTACCGTTAAGGCGTTAGTAGAATAACCAAACGCATTATTGACATCCGTCTGGACTTTTGAGAAAAACTCAATTCTGCAAAGAATCTTGATATATTCTTCTTCATCCAAAAGAAAGTCTCTATCGTAGCATGTATCGTCATCTTCGTTTGTTGTCCACAAAGTTTGGTCATACTCAGCCGGGTGATTGATGTCGACAAAGAACTTTTTGACAGCGCGAACAACCATTTTGACATAATCTGCTTCTGTTAATTGTTCAGGCGTCTCCTGCCAAGCTGTTAATTCTTGCAGTTCTTTTGCCATTTTTGTAACGTTCAGCACATCAGTCACTCCTTCTTTGAATTATTCTTCAATAGGGCTGAGTAAATCTACATTAGGCATTTTTGCTTGAATAAGTTTCAGCTTACTGCCCGGCAAATCCATCTTGATTGCAACTTCGCTAATAGCGTGAAGTTCAATAGGGTCAGTAATCTTATTCAGCCAACTCTCAACAGACTTATAAGGTTTCTTGAGATTTGCCATAATCTCATCTTCGCTGGCGTGCTGTTCAGCATAAGTGTTGGTGTAACCACCAACATCTTCCAACGTAAGCTCTTTACCGTCCTGAGAAACTGCTACAAGTTTTCTGGAAGAGAACGGCAGAAAATTTCCAGAAATACTTTCGATATAAAGAATGTCATCAACTGACAGTGGCAGAAAACTATCTTTACGGATGTTTGGTTTCTGCCCAGAAGTAAGCGTCACGCCAATGTCGTAGTTACAACGATTATAAACGCGAAGCTTTGTATCTCCGTTCATCATTGTTCCTTCAACCTTTCATGTTTTGTTTTAAGAAAAGGGAGAGGCCCAGAAGAGCCTCTCCCTTTTTGTTTTTGGTAAAATTAAAGCTGATGAGCACCAGCTGTAGGATTCTTACCAGTGACGAACGCAGCGCCGAACCAGCAGTCGAGACGGGTCTCATAGACCATGTCGTCGATGTTCTGGCTAGACAGAGCGTTGATGCCGCCCTCATTGACCAGCTTGAGGTTGCGCATATCCGCAGACATTCCGCCGGGGATGATGTACAGCCAATTAGTAGCTAGCACAGGAGTAACGCCATCTTCATCGTAAGCGTTGGTCATAGCCACAACATCGCAGCCATTGTACTTGCCAATGAAGCCATTCTGGTTACGCTCATCCAGCATAGAGCCACTGTACTGCATGGTGGGTGTAGCATTAATAGCCATGCCAGTCAGAGGAGCCAGCTGAGACACAGCAGCCATGTCGCCCAGCAGGGTCACAGGACCGAACCGACGGAAGTGCATGAGCTGAGCGTCCAGAGCAGCCTGATTCAGGCCACCGACAGAAGCAGCATACCACGGAGAACCGAAGTTAGCGATAGCAGCATGCAGAACCTGCTGAGCCATCTTCAGCTTCTTTTCGGTAATCTTCTCGTTAGCTTCACGAATCAGATCAGCTGCCTGCACACGATTGGCCCGCAGGTCAATGATGTTAATGGCAGGACGGGCAGAGATTTCCTTGGTGTCAACCAAAATCTGGCTGTCGGCCACATAGCTACGCGGAGTGGTAGAACCCTTAGCCTGAATAACAGCCTTGATTCCGCCGGTCTTCACTTTAAAGGCAGCCTTTTCACCGTAGGAAATATTCTTGATATCGGCAATTGTACCGAGGAAGTCCAGAGCGTGCTGTTGCAGCTCTTCAACAGTAAAGGCCACAATCTGGCCAATCTGATGGATGTTCTGAGGATTCAGATCCTGAGTCAGTTCAGCAACAATCTGATTTGCCTCTTCAATCTTATCGGAGTCAACACGCTCATTGCGGGTTTGCGCAGCCAGAACCTTAATCAGCTTCATGCCGCGTTCGATTTTAATTTCAGCCATGTTCGTGCACCTCCATTAACCGACTGTACCATCGGCTTTGACACCGTAAGCGGTGCCAGCGGCGATAGTACCAGTCACTTTGTCAGTCACGAACTCTTCACCAACCAGCAGCGGATGAGCGCGAAGCTCTCCACCGACAGCAGTCGTATAAGTCCGTTTGTCATAAGCAGCAGAATCGTTAATATCAAAGCCGTTCTCCACAAAGTAGTAACGAGCATTGAGCTTATCGACAATGAAACGATAAGCGGTCACACCATCATAGATGGCGGTGACTTCCTTACAAATGAGCTTGGTAGTAGTATCAGCACTTGGCAAAACCAGCTTGCCAACATTATCTCCAGTGCCTTCGACCATCAGGATGCCGTTTTCAACAGCAGCGGCAGCACCGTTTACCAGCTCGCCTTCATACACGTAGCCTTGAAGCTTAGTCATGTATCCAGCCATAGCCATTCAGTCCTTTCAATAGAATTAGACCCCGTCGTAATTGACGGGGTCTTAATCTGCTTTACTTGGAAAGCAGAGAATAACTGGAAGGTTTTTCTTCCTTTTCCAGTAAGGTGTACTTACTCTCACTGTGGATGTCGGCCATCATTGGATTGATTTCAGCAGTAACCGTTTTAGCTTCGGCAATAACCTTGGCCTCCTTCAGTTCTGCGATTTCATTCTTAAGATTTTCTACAACCTCAGCAAGTTCAGCAATCAATTGTTCAGCGGTTTTCTTGGATTCAGTAGCATCAGTTACGACAGTGTCGTCAGCAGCAGGTTCGGGGTCAGGATTATCACCGGACCCGCCGGAATCTTCACCGCCGTCTGTTGCGTTGAGAGTTGTATCTCCACTTTCTGTTCCTTCGCCGCTGGCTTCAGCAATATGAAGTCCGTCATCAGCTTCAACGATTTGAGCGTCAGGTTCTACATGGCTTGTATGTGTTTCGATAGAGACCCGTTGACTTACGTCAACTCCAGATTCTGTATCGTAAGCATACACGGAATGAGATTGTTCGTCATATTCGTGAATGACAACAGCAGCATTTTGCTGTTCAGCATTTTCGGTTTCAGAGGTAACTTCAGTTTTTGCTTCTGCGTTTACTTCGGCAGTTTCTTCAGTTTCCTCTTCACCTTTTTCTTTTTCCTTGCACGCAGCGTTTTCCTCAGTGTTAGCTTCGGCGGTAGCTTCAGCAGTCTCTTCGGAAATTACTTCGGCTTTGGAACTGGTTTCTTCAGCCACAACTGGCTGCTCGATAACCTCTTCGGCTTCGAGAACTTTGTTGTCCGCCATTTCCTTCTCACCACCTTCAATGTCATCTGCTTCAGCAGATTGTTCTGCTTTACGCTGTGCCACTAATTCAAGAGCCACAGCTTCTTCGCAAGCAGGGAAGGTCACAATGGCAGTGCCTTCCAGGTAATTACTGTCCGACACATCAATCAGAATCGTACCGTCATCGAGTTCTTCGTACTCTCCGACAGCAACTTCAAAAGAGAATTTCAGGGCTCCGTCTGTAAAAAGTTCAGATATAGCCTTGCTAAGTTTCTTATTCCTCTTAGCAATACGTGCATATCCAACTAAAGCACAGCCTTCGTCCAGTTCTTCTTTTTCAAAATCATAAAACGAACCGATTTGTGTGGAATGGAATTCGCCTGTCCTGCTATCGTACAGATGGCCGAGTCGGCGATAGTTACCGTTTATGAGGGCGCGAACGTCCGCATATAACGGCAGACCCACATACCGCTCTTTGTTATCGACTATTTCAGAAATGAAATCTTCGGTAACTCTAGCTCCATTAAGATTCGCCGCAGGAGCTTCGCAGATGCGGGCTTTAACAGTCATGAAAATATCAGACTGTTTGATTTCGGAGATGACGGATGCAAACACAAGCTTGTTCATGTCGAATCTCCTTCGTGCTTTCGATTTCCAGTGATGGGAGACAAAGGAGAATCGAAGGCGAATCTATATCAACACCTTTCGGTGGAGATATAAAAGAAAAACACGGGACTTACATCCTGAAGAATGCCCGTGTACCTTCCAGATGTACGCATGTTGTGAACGCTGCATCGGTTTTAATGTTGGCCGTTCAACAGAGGCGCTGGAAGATATATATACAGCCGCACTTGTGGCGACGGCAGCCCAGGTTTGTTGTTAACCTTAAACAATTCAGGTGCCTTATTTAACGACGCGCCCAACGTCTTATTTTTTATCCTGAGTCATCCTGTTTCTCAGAACCTTCTGGATTGCTCGGCTTAGGTTGACGCCCGGTCTCTGAGCTCTTCGGGTCGCTTTGTCGCTCACTATCGTCTTTAGTTGGGCGACCTTGCTTTCCATCGTTTTGATTATCCGTAGTTTTAGTATTAGAAGAAGCTTTTACTTCACGAGGCTTAAATACAGCATCCGTTCCGTCTTCAGCTTCCTTCTCACGTAAAGTCTTTTCAACTTCGACAGAATATCCAACAGTCTTCATCATTGTCTTAGTTGAAACAGTACCTTTTGTCCAGAGTTCAATGCATTTCTCGCGCATAGCTTTCTTACCTTCCATGCTGAGAGGCTGGAATCTGAATTCTGGAATATCTTTCAGGTTATAAGTACCGGGTATAAATTCAGTCAGCCGTTCGTTTATCTTGGTCATCATTTCGCAGAACTCGTCGCGAGCTGCGTTGATTCTGGTTTCTGCGGTCTGCATACTAACCTGCGCGGAAGCAAACGTAGAACCGTCTTCAGCAATACCGGAAACAATGATGCCAGATACGCCACCAGCAGAAAGAATGTCATTGTTTACGTCTTTGTACTTATCCCACTGGAACAAATCGTCAAGGTCGGCTTGAATCAGTTTGGCATTAGCAAGATGGTTTGTTACAACAAGTGGGAATCCTGACATACCCTGTTGGAATAAACGTCTAACTTGAGTTAATTGACGCTCGTCCGGGAGTATATCCTGCGTCTTTCCGCTTTCTCCGTATGTAACATGGACAAACGAACGTTTGCCGATATTAAGTATGGAAGTCTCGTAAGCAGATATAAGCTCCTTCTTAGCAAGAGCCGGCAGACAAGACGCGATAAAAGGCACAGCATAACGCATCCAACCTTCTTTCGGAAGTTGAAGCACAAAGGTGTTTTCAGGATTCAACTGTGCATATTCCTGACCGGAAACAATAGCTTTTTGAATTTCTTCCGGATAACCCTTTAAAACAGTTTTTATATCTCCGTCTTTCAGGAAATCCTCTTTAACACTGTATCCTTTTGTCCTGAATTGGTTAATAATAGACTGGCAATTATATTCCACAATTGGAGTACCATTAAAAAGAACATTACCGATTTTCCATTTGTGAACCGGAAGAGTAATCAAATCGCCGTTGTAAAGATAACAACATACATTGCTGTACTTCCAAAGTTCTTTAAAGATTCCGGTAATCTTTTCTCTTAACCGCATTCTTTTGTATTGTTCCTCGTAAAGAGCATATGTCTTTTCCTTAGAACCTGTAAGATACCAGTCAGAACAAGTAGAGTAGGGGATATATACATGTTCGATAATACCCCTGATTATAGGATCGGCATCAGCATAATAATCTGCCAACTGATACAGTGTTACGATGTTGTCCTGTTTGTTTCGAAGAATAGCTGAATAGTCGTAACCGACCAGTTCGCCACCAAATGTAATGTTGGAGTTTTCGAAACTTTGAATAGTTTCGTCTTTGTCTGGATCTGCTCCTACGGCGATGTCTATTTTCTTTGGCTGAGGTCTGGACGCCTCAGTTGAAGGGCGGCTAAACAGCCTATCCATAAAGCCCATTGGGCGTCCCACCTTTCGTTAAAAATGACTTACAACACCAATACACGGAACTCCGTGACGGTGGAGTTTTATATTTTCCTTTTCCAATTCGGAAATGTAGTCGTTGCCCATTGCCAGAGATGAGTATCTATCCTTATGCATTCCACTCTTTGGAACATCGTAAAGGACGTTTCCGCTAACGCCTGTTTTTGCGACAACGTTGCCCATTTCAATCTGTAAAGCATCTGCTTCAAGATAGTTAGCAAGCTCTTCTTTAGACATGCGCTTGCTTTCTTCCAACTCTGCCTGTTGGTCTTTAATTAAACGATAAGAGTTTGGAAGCTCGATATTTTGTTTTTCCAGAGCAACTCTCAGGTTAGTATAAATTCTCTGGTTAAGCGTATTAACCGCCCTAAAAGGATGCAGGGCTTGTTTTGCGTCCGGGTTAGACAGAGGTTCATCATCTACTACAAGAGGCGGATACTCTCTGCCCGACTCTACATCAAGCCATTCCTTATCGAAGAAACGGTCGAAACTGTCTCCGATACCACGAGCATCGTATACGATTTTCTCACAGTTAGGAAAACGAATATGGTAATATTTCCGGACTTCTTCTGCTAAAAAGTCCAGCGGTTCACCTTTGTAAGATCTTATGTGAACCACCTTACGTGCAAACGCTCCGTCTTTCTTTTCGGTAAACTTGTGCACCATCAGAATGCTGTTATCAGAACCTTTTGCTTTGGATGTAGCGATGTCCAGAGAAATAATATATCTGGACTTAGAGCCTTTCGGCTGTTCCATCTCAATATTGTTTAAGGTACGGCAGCTTTGCACAAGCTCAAATGGGAAAGCAGAATTCTCCGAAGAACCTAAAAACTTAGATTCGTATTCCATCTGGAATGTTGTTTCCGGGTTAGACCGTCTTTCCTCTTCGTAGAAACTTGGCTTAGTAAGCCCTTCAGCAATAGGTGTTTTATAATGCAGGGCGCAAGCAAAGTAAGACTTATCTCCAGCTGCCCTGCGTTGAACAATACGTTCAAACTCTTTGTAGAATTCAAAGTTCTTCGGGCAGGCAGATGTAATGTAGATAATTTTAGAGTCAAAGTCTTCGAATTTATAAGTTCTGGCATTATAACGTGTTTCGTTTCTTACAGGATTTACTACGGCCCTCAAGATCTTCATATCGACATCGCGTGCTTCGTCGACAATGACCATCTTTGCACGCCGGGAACGTGCTCTCGCCATCGGTACAGAACAAATAGTTGAACCGTTCTTAAGCGTAACGGTAGACTCGTCTTTACTAATAGATACATACGTCTTTGCGTTTGTAGGCCTAATTTCGTTTTTGAAATTATCGTTCTCGTTACACAAGTCGCGTATCTTTTCCGCAATACGGGTAGCCTGGTCTGCTGTAGGCGCAACAACAAGAATAGAAGTTCCCGGATAAAGGCAACCCAGACTTACCGCAATAAACGCAGTAAGCCATGTTTTGCCGTATCCACGTGGAGCAACAATTGCAGATGTTGTAGCGTTTCCGACTCCACGGGCAATAACATGTTGAAGAGGTGTTAGTTGAACAGGTTCGAACGCAGCTTCAATAAACATATCCATATGCGTCCGATAATAAATAACCTGTTTTTCTATAGCATCCCAGTTTGTAATAGTACCGGGACGAGTTCTTAGAGTAGTTCTAGCAGGAGTACGTTGCCTGGTATCAAGCATAAGACGTCACTACCTTCAGGATGTTTTTCAATTAACATCCCCCATTTCTTCGTCCCGCATAGATTCTATAATGTATCCCAGTCCGTCTAATGCTGTGTCTACAACATCTTTAGGCCACTCAATTTTCTTAACACAGGGATGCCCGTGTGTTTCGCAGTATTGAGTTGTTTCTGCCCAACTGGATAAACCTGCTTTATCTCCGGGTTTGCGTTTGTTTGCCGCAAAGTTACCCATTGTCATAAGAGAGTTGTAGAAAGCATTAGCATTTGTAACATCCTGCATACTGCAACGACCTGCCATATAATCGTTCTGAACCTTATCCGCTGTTAAAGACGCTTTTGCTAATTTCTTAGCATTGTCCCGCATAGCAATATCTGTAAGGTCGAACTGTTCGTCCAGCTCGTTATAGTAATTCTGCAGGTATTCCAGTTCAGCAGGTTTAAAGTCTCCGTTAAAGAAGGCATCGTAAGTCTTGACGTTTGCGTCTTTAGACTTGCCCTCTCCTTCGACAATTTGTCCTGCTTCCTTAGCTTCCTGATAGGAATTAATGTTAATGTCCTGAGAGTTATCGATGTATTCGTAGTTAATTTGCATAATACCGGGAACCTGCTCGCATGTCATCTTTTCGAGGAAGGACTCCCGCATATCTTCTGAAAGCCGCATAAACTTTTCGTTCTGAGAAGCAGTATACTTAGCTTTTTTTCTTGCGTTTTCCCAAATCTTCTCGTCCCACTTTCTATGGTTCTCGAAGAAGTACTCCCGCATTTCGTCTTTTGTTTGAATCTGTCCGACGCATTTTTTACACCAAACATCCTTCCCGGCTT
>Ga0247611_10001214_pt1 | contig 46811 bp, 40 predicted proteins | sample 177DNAGHGhighgp2_FD_192422 | JGI IMG/M metagenome (GOLD analysis project Ga0247611, IMG submission 192422) | Sheep rumen microbial communities from Palmerston North, Manawatu-Wanganui, New Zealand - 1770 DNA GHGhigh gp2 | ecosystem: Host-associated > Mammals > Digestive system > Stomach > Rumen... | reverse complement strand
ATGAGGACCTGCGCGCCGACCGTCAGCCAGAGTTTACACAGATAGACTGTGAGATGTCTTTCGTTGACCAAGAGGATGTAATAGAAATCTTTGAGGAGATGGCTCGCCATCTGTTCAAGGAAATCAGAGGAGTGGAGTTGCCTGCCAAGCTGCGTCAGATGACATGGCATGAGGCAATGAAGAAATACGGCTCTGACAAGCCAGACTTGCGTTTCGGCATGGAGTTCGTAGAGCTGATGGATGTACTCAAGACTGGTTCTTTCCCTGTCTTTGATAATGCAGAGTATATCGGTGGTATATGCGCAGAAGGATGCGCAAGCTATACAAGAAAGCAGCTTGACCAGCTTACCGACTTTGTGAAGTCACAGCAGGTTGGTGCCAAGGGACTTGTATATATCAAGTTGAATGAGGATGGTTCCATCAAGTCTTCCGTAGATAAGTTCTATACCCCGGAGCAGTTGCAGGCAGTAGCTGAGAAGATGGGGGCGAAGAAGGGCGACCTTATCTTGATTCTTTCTGGCGACAATGCTAATAAGACACGTATTCAGCTGTGTTCTTTGCGTCTTGAGATGGGTAAGCGCCTTAACCTCATGGATAAGAACAAGTTTGAGTGCCTTTGGATTATTGACTTCCCGCTCTTTGAGTGGAGTGACGAAGAGCAGCGTCTTATGTCAACACACCATCCGTTTACTATGCCTAATCCAGATGACATACCTCTGCTTGACACTAACCCGGCTGCAGTGCGTGCAAAGGCATACGACTTCGTTTGTAACGGTATAGAAGTAGGTGGCGGCTCTTTGCGTATTCATGATGGAAAGCTGCAGGCCAAGATGTTTGAGGTGTTAGGATTTACTCCTGAAAGAGCCATGGCACAGTTTGGCTTCCTTATCAACGCATTCAAGTACGGAGCACCGCCACACGCCGGACTGGCTTTCGGCTTAGACCGATTTGTCAGCATCATGGCAGGCTTGGATTCTATACGTGACTGTATTGCTTTCCCGAAGAATAACAGCGGTAGGGATGTAATGCTTGATGCACCGTCATCTATTGACGAAAAACAGTTAGAGGAACTGCAAATATCACTGAAAACAGAATATGAATTTTGACATCTGTCAAATATTAGACCTTAAAGAGTACTTTTTTCCGTTAAAAGTACTCTTTTTCTCTGATATTGAGTAATTTTGCATTATTGAATATAAAATATAGCAAAGAAATTATAGAAAGGAAAAAGAAAATGGCAGAGAAGAAAACAACAAAGGTTGCTGCAACTAAGAAGGCTGCAGCAACAAAGGCACCGGCAAAGAAGGCTGCAACAAAGAAGACTGTAGCTAAGGAGAGCGTATTGTATATTAACGCAGAGAATGCAGGTTTCCGTGCAGGTGATGTTTATCAGGTTTTGGCAGCATCAGAGAAAGCATTGTCTGTTGCTGAGATAGCTAAGAATGCTAAACTGACAGAGGGCGAGGTTATTCTGGCACTGGGTTGGCTTCTGAAAGAGGGTAAGGTAGCCTCTACAGAGGACAACAAGGTAGTGTTGGCATAATTCCAGCTAAAAATAGAATATATAAAAAAGTGAGGGGTGATATTTTTCACACTTCACTTTTTTATTGTAGTTTCATCTTGAGATACGAAAACGAAATACTTACAATACTTAGGGAGGCTGGCCAAGAGGGACTCCCTTTAAGGCGTATTGCACTTAATGTGTACAATATGTCAAATACTTTTTTTAATCCTTTGGAGAAACAGCTGGTATATGAAGACGTAGCAGAGTATCTCAGGAAAATGAGCTCTTACATCGATACACCTGTAAAGAAAATGCCTAAACGTGGATGGTATGCCCTAAACTATGATTCTCCAACTGTGCAGCAGTTGTTGATAGACTTCTCCGAGGACTCTTCATTCTTGTTAGATTAGTATTTTCGGAATTCCTTTTTTTACTTATTTCACCAGTTGACCAAATAGGACATTTTTGTCATTTCGCCTTTTTTCTTTTGTCAACGAAAAAACGCAATATAGGAGAAAGTGAGGCACGAAAAACGAGAAAAAGACACCTTTTTTGTTCTCTTTACCCCCCTTCTTCCGTGAAAGCATAGCTTTTACAGTGTCATTCGATAGCTTTCACGATGAGAAACGATAGCTTTTACAGCCTGAAACGATAGCTTTTGCGACGCAAAAACTATCGTTTTTTAATGCTTTCCCATAACCCACCACTGATTATCAAGCAGTTACAACCCTCCGTAGATTCCGCTGTAGCAAACCACCAGGAAATAATTTTGAAATATCGCACGTATGAGGCGTTAACTTACTACATAGAATAGGACATTTTTGTCATCGCCTAACATAAATCAAGTCTAATTCAACAACGAATAAAGACAGTTTTTCTGAACACAAATAAGCTAATCTAACGTATATTTTTTGAACATGAATTTCCAAAAATTGACCACAAATTATTCATAAATAAAGCATTGAAGAATAATTCGTGTCATTCGAGTTATTAGTGTTCGAGAAAATAATCAGTGTTGAAAATAAAATTAATGACAAATTCGCGGATAATTACATGAAAATTACATGTTTTAGTTTTTAACACGAATGTCCATGAATTAACCATAAATTATTCAAAAATTTTTATTTATTTTTGATAACAGAATCTATTCGAGCAATTCGGTAATTCGGGACAAAAAAGGGACATACACGTGTACGAAAACATTAAATAACCTGTTCGTGTAGGATAAATATTTTATTATAAATATTTTGTTGTTTCATGAAAACTTAGTATATTTGCTTTTGAAAGCAGTTAGTCCATGGGTTGGGCTATGTTTTCAAGACATATTGGTTTGATGCACATACGGCAATGCCTCGTGAAGGTACCACCGCCATGACATCAAGAAAGGACGTTACGAAACGTTAGTCTTCTATCATCGAAAATCTGGTAAATTTTCAAAATGTTCTTAGAAGATAGCGCAATCGGAACGTCCACGTGGGTGATTTTATATCACGATAGCCACCTTTTATATATTGTTGTATATAATAAGGTGTTGTACTCGTATATAATATCTCATGACGTGGGCTAACTGGTTGCTTATCCTAAGAACAAGGTTTACCAGAGCCGCGATGATGGGATAAGCGAAGAGTACAGCACCCACGTCTTTTTCATTCCTAAAATCTTTATTAACCGCTGAGTATGGGGTGGCTGCAGGCAGAAAAACTTCACTACTATGAAAGAAAAAGTAAATATGAAAATGAAAAGATCTTTATTAATTGTGATATTGATTATATCTTCGCTACTATCAACGTATGCGCAATATAATGGCCCAGGTACAGGAACAGAAGATGATCCTTATCTCGTTATGAGTGCAGACCAATTGTATTCCATAAGAAACTTCCTTGATAATGGTGATGTCTATTTCTCGATAATCTCTGATATAGACATATCCGATTATGGATATGGAGCAGGTTGGGAACCAATAGGTGACCAAACACATCCCTTTAAAGGAAAAATTGAAGGAAATGGGTATAAAATAACAGGATTGAAAATTAAAAAAAGTAATACGAATTATATAGGCCTATTCGGATGTACTTATGCGGCTGTCATCAAGAATGTAACTATAGAGGGTGATGTATTCGGCAATAATTATGTAGGAGGAATTACAGGATTGTCTCTGAGTTCAAATAATAGTATAGAGTATGAAAACGTACATTTCAATGGTAATATAAAGGGCAATAATTATGTAGGAGGAATTAGTGGCTTTGATAATCCAAATAAAGGTTATACTTCAACTGGTCCAGGCATAGAATATAACAAATGTGGTTTTACTGGTACAATATCTGGATATGAACGTGTGGGAGGCATAGTAGGACAATCATATTCAAAAATAACGAACTGTTCTGTTGATGCGACTATTAATGCAGATCAATATGTGGGTGGAATATGTGGAGATATGCGTGATTTAATAGAAAACTGTTATGTCTCTGTGAAAATTTCTGCTACATCAGGTTTTGTCGGTGGTATTTCTGGTAATGGTACAGGTGGTGACATAAAAAAATGTTCAGTAAATGGACGTATAGTAGCATTAGGTGATAAAGTAGGTGGTATTATTGGGTATGCACATTGTTTTTCTGGTGTAAGGCATGATTTCTATATCTCTGATACTTATTTTATAGGATATTTAAAGGCGAATGATTATGTAGGGGGCATTGTTGGATATAATGGTGGAGATGTGTGGCATGATACTGCCAATAATAGATATTGGGGATATGTCAGAGTCCAAAATAATTATGCCAAAGCTTTGATAAAGGGTCACGACAAAGTTGGAGGAATATTAAGTGGATATACTTACTCAAACAATCCACTTATAGAAAATAATGTATGTATGTGTACAACAATAGATTCTGAAACAGAAAATGTTGGAAGAATTCAGGCACGTCAAGGAGGAGCAACACCCAAGAAATGCTATTCTATCTATTCCACAAAAGTGAATGTAGCAGGTGTTTCTATAACAGAAGAAGAAATTGAGTCCAAATCTTCTCTTCATGGAAAAGATATTGGCGAAAATAACCTAAAGACAAGTACATTTTATCAAGGATTGTCATGGGACTTTGGTACCACATGGAGTATAATAGATACTGAGTGTATACCGTATCTACAGACGCAAGCAGCTCCACCAGTAATACTGTCTTCATTGAAATGTGCTGATACGATAATTTCAGGAAACAGTTTCAATGGTGGGACAGTAATGGTAATGATAGGAGAATCTGAATATGTTACTTCAACTAAGAATAATAAGTGGAGTATTACTGTTCCTAATTTACAATCGGGAGAAAAAGTTTTTGTAAAAGCGAAATCCGATAACCTCTTTCCTTCTTATAGTATAGAGAAATATGTTTTATATGATGGGGATGGAACTAAGGAGGCACCTTATTTAGTAAAAACCTACATGGATTTGAAAAATATGCATGGTGACGGATATTATAAACTAGAAAATGATATAGATGTTGCAATTTCATTGAATGATGAAGCTCCTATGGAAGGATGGCAACCATTAGGAGTTTATGCGGATCCTATAACAAATTTTGATGGAGACAATCATATGATATCCAACTTGTTCATATCAAGGAATAGTGATTTTGTAGGTTTGTTTGCTAGTTTAAGTAACGCCAACATAAAAAATTTGACTATTGTGACAAAAACAGAAATGGGAGTCCAAGGAAAAGATAATGTAGGTGCTCTTGCAGGAAGATTAAATAATTGTATTATAGAAAATGTCTCAATAAAAGGAAGTGTTACTGGTGAAAATACTGTAGGAGGAGTTGCTGGGCAAGTTATTGGAGGAGTAATGAATAATGTTATTGTTACGGGAGCATCAATAAAAGGAAAGTATAATATAGGTGGTCTCGCAGGTTTTTCATCTGCAACAGTGACTTTATGTCATTTCGACGGCAAAATTACGGATATTGTTGAAAAAGGTGATGATATAACAACAAACAACTACGTAGGTGGCATTGCTGCTATATCTAAGGGAACTATTAGTAAAACTATGGTGGGAGGCGAGGTTACAGCTACTAGAGAAAATTCCAAATCAGGAGGTTTAGTAGGAGAGAATTATTCATTGGTTTCTGATTGTTATAGTACAGCTAATGTAAATGGAAATATGTATGCTGCAGGAATAGCCGCAACGAATTATTCAATAGTGGATAAATGTTATGCTTCAGGTAATATAGTTACAACTGATACTTGTACACAATCTGTCGCATGTGGTCTTGTTTGTTATAATGAAGGAGCAGACGCTGTTGTTACAAATAGTGCAGCTATGAATGAATATATTATATCTTCAAGTGATGTTGGAACAGTATATAGGATTGTTGGTGGAATAAAGAATGGTGCACAAATACCAGGAGAAACAAACCATACATTGCAGAATATGGTACTATCTATAAATGGAATAAGACAATCTCTTAACGATAACCCTTTTAATGGTTATAAACGAGATGACGATACTTTTAAAACACAAGCTTTATATGTTGGAAAAGAATGGGATTTTACATCAACTTGGAATATATTAGAAGGAAAATCATATCCATACCTGAAACAACTTCGTATAGATCAATCTGGTACAGAAACAGTTCTTCCTCAAGATGACGAACCAAGTGTTGGCGATGATACTGATATCTCACAATTGTCAAATGTTTTGTATATAGAGTCAATGGATGTCAAAACTGGTGAGCAGACAATTATACCTATAAAAATGAAAAACGTAAATCCGATACGTGGTTTCCAATTTGATTTGTATTTACCTGAAGGAGTAACTGTAGCAAAGAATGCCAAGGGAAGAATATTGGCCTTGCTTAATTCTGAAAGGCTTCCAGAAGATGACGAACATACTTTGACTATTGTTGAGCAGTCTGATGGAGCAATAAGATTCTTATGTAGTTCTTTGTACGATGAAAATTTCATAGGAAATGATGGAGATATAGTCTATTTAACGGTAAATGTTGCAGACGATATGGAGGATGGATCGTATGCGCTTATTATTAGTAATGCAACGATGACAGAAACAGATATAAGTAAGTTCAGTATAGTAGATTACGTAAAGTCAACACTTAATGTATCCTCATATATCCTTGGGGATATAAATAATGACAAGGATGTAGATGTGCGTGATTATACAGGTGTTGCAAACCATATTATGGGTAACACTCCTGAAGGATTTATATTCAAAGCTGGTGATGTAGATGAGAGTGGAAGTATTGATGTAAGAGATTACACTGGAATAGCAAATATTATAATGACAGGTACTGTTAGTGGCCGTGTGAATAATATTTCTAATTCTGCGATGAGTAAGGTGGCAACTCCTATTTTTGTAGACATTGCAGACGTGGACAATTATATATATGTGATGGATGTCAGCGGAAATCCTGACTCCCAACTTAATTTGTCTATTTATATGAAAAACGTGAATCCAATACGTGGTTTCCAATTTGACTTGTATTTACCAGAAGGGGTGACTGTTGCAAAGAATACAAAGGGAAGAATATTGTCCACGCTTAATTCTGAAAGGCTTCCAGAAGATGACGAACACACTTTGACTATTGTTGAGCAGTCAGATGGAGCAATAAGATTCTTATGCAGTTCTTTGTACGATGAAAATTTTATAGGAAATGATGGGGAAATTGTCAATTTAATAGTCAACATAGCCGACAACATGGCAAACGGCGACTATGACATTGTAGTGAAGAACGCCATCATGACAGAGACAGACATCAGCAAGTCATACGAGGCTGACAACATCAAGAGCACGCTGACGGTATTAGACCAGACGGGCGTAGAGACGGTGACAGCCGATGACGAGCGTCGCGATGGCTCTATCTACACCGTAGGCGGTCAGTTGGTGGGCAAGAAATCAACCACGTCACAGCTGAGAAAAGGCATATATATCCGCAACGGCAAGAAGATTGTGGTGAAGTAACAGGTAAACAGTGTATAAACAGCAACAGTTTTACACAAAAGCACATAAAACAATAAACGGCTGAAGAAATAAATCTTCAGCCGTTATTGTTTATATTGTGTTTATTTTCGTTTAAGATAGTTTGTTACTTGTTTGGCTATTTCTTTCATTCCTTTTATTGAAGGATGTCCCTGCTGTTTGTCTATGTCCTTCAGGTCAAGGCATGGAACATTATAGTGTTTGCATATCGTGTGAACGGACTCGTTAATGCTTTCCTTGAGTTCAGAATTAAGGATGAACAGCAATTTAGCATTGGGGTAGTTCATACGAAGGTCTGCCAGTAACTTTGCCATTGCAGGACGGAAATAATATAGTTGCTCCGTTGTCTGATTGCCATATACATACTCTCCTAAGGGAGCACCGCACCAAGAGTCGTTGGTAGCTCCGCATATCAGGATGATATCTGGATTTCCCAGTTTGTTGCTGCGATTGACAAAAGAACGATTGCTGTAATCCGCATGCTTCTCCAATCCTGCGATAGGTACCCTTGCCTCTGGTCCTTTTGCATATCCTGTATAGCAAATGGTAGCACCAGAGAAAGCATTGTTTACTTCAAGCTCACCTTTCAGGTTTTCTATAACCTGGTACCACCATGTCTGCTCCACCGTGCGTACGTCATTCTTCTGGTGAAGTTTGGGATTTTCAGGCTTGTAGTACCATATCTCGTTAGTATCAGGAGTAAGACATCCCTCGTATGTAGAGTAGCTGTCTCCAAAGATTGAAATCTTTGGCTTCTCTGCTGCTGTTATGCAAAGTGTAAAGCATATCAGCAAAAGTGTTAGTGATGTTTTTTTCATTTCAGATATTGTGTAAGTGGTGAGTTGTTCAAACGTAAACCTTTGGCAAGGCTCAAGGCATTGTTTCGAGCGCCTAACAAAGATGTGTGTGTGTGGTCATGATTGAAATAGGCATTGGCCTTCTCTTTTGCTTTTTCAGGTGTCTTAGCTTTGCCACACTTGCAGTCAAGGACATCTGCGGAGATGTTGTGTATGTCAACGAACTCAACACCCGTCTCAGATGCTATCTGCTTGTCCCATGCAACCACATAATTGTCAGAACGACGCTCTATGTATTGTCTGCCTTTCTTCTCTGTTACAGGATAAAGTGTACCATTGGTCTCACCATTACCGCTATGCCACTCGTTACGTGGTGTCAATGACAGTATGACGGGCACTGCACCCTTTTCCTTACAGTCTTGTATCATCTTCTTGAGGTACCATCCAAAAGAATAGACTACCTCAAACTTTCCTGATGCTTGTGACTTATATACATGACAGGTATCATTGGCAGTGGCTATCACACCGCGCTCTTTCTCTTTGTCGATGCCTCCGATGTCATTGTGGCCGAACTGTATCAGCACGTAGTCGCCCGGACGTAATGTGCGATATACCTCTTCCCAACGATTTTCATTGAGGTATGTACGTGTAGAGCGTCCTGCCTTGGCACAGTTGATGAAGGTGCATTTTGACTCATCGAATACGGTATATGCCTGAGAGCCCCAGCCCCACATGCCGTTAGGATTACTGTCCTCGTTCTTGCCAGTGGAGTCTCCACAAAGGAATATCCTAACCTTCTGTTTCTTCTCTTCTGCGGTTTTTGTCTTGGCAATGACGTTTCCCTTGCGGTCATAATTTTCAGGCTCCCATTCAAGAAGTTTTTCTTCATAATCAGGATGCACTTTCTCTTTGATGAGATATGACTTCAGTTCCTCCAAACGTGGATCAGTGCAGGCATCGAGACCTTCTGCTGCCGATGCGGCGTTCATGCGTGCACCATAAGCAGAGGAGTGTATCTTGTCAAGGAAGAAATGATAATCTGTCTTCCAAGGACCATATTGCTCCAGTTTCTTAGCCGAGATGTCATTCAAATCTATTACAGGGACGTTCATCTCCTTTCCTATAGCGAAGATTGCGGGAGTGAAGTCTGTAAGCTTACGCTGTATGGTCTTACCGTCTTCCTCATAGGCATTACGTGGTGTCAAAGTAAAGAGTACAGGAAAAGCTCCCTTGGCTCTTACCTCGTTTATGAAACGACGTGTATATCCACCAAAGGTGTAAACGGTATCTTGACATTTACGCACTTTGTTATATATGATGACAGAGTCGTCTGTAATACTAAGTTTTCCATCAGGACGGTAACTAGAGCGTGCACGAATCTCATCGATAGGGCCGTTGTCATTATGACCTAATTCAAGGAATACATAGTCACCTTTGCGTACACCGCTGAGGGTGCGTGCCCATAATTCAGGTGATTTATAGAAAGTGCGTGGTGACGTGCCACCTAAAGCATGGTTCTCAACAGTTATCTTATTCTCGTCAAAGTATTCGTGTTCAAAGTATCCCCATCCCCATTGTCCGTTATTTCCGTTACCCATGGTACCTGTACGCATGGTGGAATTACCGACGAGAAATAATACTGGGTTATTACCGCGGCGTGATGAACCTGGTATCGGACGTGCTGTATTAGCTAATGCTATGGAGTCAGCAGTAAGATCACGTACACCGTTAATGTCAAGCCATATCTCACCTTGTTCTTTCTGTTGTGCAAAGAGTGAGAGTGATGATAATGCGAATGTAATAGTTATGAGATTTCTTTTCATATAGTTAGTCAGTTTGTGTGTTTATTTCAAGAAGAAAGTAGTATAGACATCAAGCATAGAGTTGAAGTTGCCGGTAAGTACTTCTGCTTTTCTTGTATATGCCCGGTAAGCGTTACGTTCCTCTTTGCCTGATAGGTTTTTCAGTATATTGCTTTCTGTAGCCTCAAATGTGTTGTTGTCTATCTGTATGTAATACACCTCTTGGAGGGGTAGGGGTTGTTGCTCTGCTATTTCAGAACTCTCTCTTACAGACATATCAAGATTCAAGTCATTAAGTCCTGCTATGTCAAAACTACTGCTGCTCTCTGCCATCTTCATGTCACGTACAGCCTCGTTGTACCTGGGCATGTCAACCTCCGTGGATTGAAGCAGACGATGTACTTTGTTCTTTATTGTGTCTTCGCGTACAATAAGACAAATCTTCTTGTTTACTTCGATATATCTCTCATTATTAGAGAAACGGATGTCACGTATCAGTCCGGCTTTTGCCTCAAGATTCTCTTGCTTGGAAGATTTATACCATAGCTTGTGTCTTCCTATATGTATATTTGCTTGTACCTGTAATGCCTTACCGTCGTGTGTGTGTATTACGGCTGGTAGGAAATCAGAATATACAAAAGGCCATGAGGGTATAGGATGCCATTTGTCTTCTGCTATAGATGCAAGACATATAGTTGAAAGAAACAGTATAGTTAGTATTTTTTTCATAGCCTTCAGATTTATTGTTTTTGTCAGTGCTTCTTTTTTAATGTAATAATTACCACCTCACGTGGCATTCCAAATCGGAACGGGAAGTTGCCTCCTATGCCTGTAGATACACTAAGCATGGATTTCTTATTGTAATAAGTTCCTCCCCATTCATCATATACCATAGATGAGGGAGACCATCCAAATAAAGAGAATTGTGTGCCGTGTGTGTGTCCGCTTAACGTTATGTTAGGCCTGAACACTGGCAGTATATGTGCTCGCCATGCCGTAGGGTCATGACTGAGCATAATGGAAAAGACGCCATGGGTTACTCCCTTCAAAGCGGCGTTAAGATTTCCGTATTGTGGGAAAGGAGGTTTTCCCCAGTTCTCCTCTCCTATAATGTAAATGGAGTCGTTACCACGTTGAATACATCTGTTCTCGTTTTCGAGTAATGTCCATCCGAAGGAACGTTGCAGTTCACGTGTGCGATTTACCATGTCATTACGCTCCTTCTCGGTAATCTTCAGATATGAGGAGTAGTCATGGTTACCCATAATAGAAAATACTCCATCCTTGGCTCGGAGATTTGTAAATTCATTCTTGTGTGCCTCAAGTTCTGCAGGCGTAAAATTCTCAATGTCACCTACGAAGCATACAACATCAGGTTTTAGACGGTTGATACTGTCAATACTTTCCTGAAGTAAATGTTTGTAAGGACCGTAGAATGAGCCTACATGTGCATCAGAGATCTGTGCTATGCGGTAACCATCAAATGAGGAGGGAATGTCCTCACTCTCGTAGGTTATTTCTCTTACGCGGAAATCACAGAATCCCCATGTTATGCCATATATCACTATGTATATAATACCTGCAGCGACAGTTAATCCGATATATGTGCCGATATGTGGTATTAAAGAGAATAGAGCGAATAGCATTTTGGGGATGCATAATAATACCATGAGCAACAGGAATATGTTGGTCGTGGTGTATTCTTCTGCAAATCCACGGTTAAAAAACAGGAACTTGATGAAGAAACCGACAATTACAGTGAAAGGAATCCACCAAATCCACCGCCACATTGATGTAAAATTAATGTAGCGGTGGAAGATATAGGCATCACTCAGAAATCCGAGCGAGATTATCAATATGGGGATAATCAATTTAACCATTAGCGGTATTACTTCTGTGGAGCTGCAGGTGTCTGGTCAGCAGCTTTGGCTGCAGGAGCAGCCTTCTCCTTAGCAGGAGCGTTCTGTTGTGTGGCACCAAATCCCTGTACGTTGTTAGGGTTAGTTGTTGCCTGCTCTGTTGCTGCATTTTCAATAACAGAGGCATCACCGTTAGCTGATGGTGCAAAATAAGCACATGCCACAGATACTACTACCATGAAAGCTGCCAAAGACCATGTAGCTTTCTCAATGAAATTGGTTGTTTGACGAACGCCGGCAACACTGTTTGCGCTGGCGAAACCAGATGCTAATCCACCGCCTTTAGACTCTTGAATAAGTACGATACCAATCATCATAAGTGCGGCAAGCACAATAAGAATAACTAAAAGTGTATACATTTTTTTATTTTGTTTTGTTTGTTTTTTCTTGTATTTGTATGAGTTTCTTCAAATAGCGTCGTTGTTCTTCAAAGAATGGATTTTTATGAACTTTTGTCTTGTCTATTTTATCCATTATTTCAAGTGCACGCATATATTTGCCTTGTTTGATATATATACCAGCAAGAGTCTCGGTGAGGAAGTCTTCTTCCACCTCGGTTTCCTTGTCATCGGTGGTTTTGACCTCTGGCTGGTTTTCTATTTCCTCTTGTAGAGAGAAATGGCCACCGTCATGTTGGATGAATTTCTCTATCAAGTCACCTCCCTTAAATGACTGAGGATTGTTTTCAGAACCTTCGTTCTCCTGTAATTCTTCAAAATCCGTCGCAAGAAGATATGCTACATAGTCAACAGTGGCGTCAACGGCAGTTGGCTTTCTTGCTTTGGTTCTTTTCTCTTCTCCTGTTTTTTCCTCTTCCTCCTCGTTTTCTGGTATTTGTTGTAGGAAGTTGTCAATCAGTGATATTGTCCTTGAACCGTTTTCGTTCTCTGTATATACAGTGTGCCTGTCCGGTTGTTTGCTGAAACTCTGTGGTGATTTCTGCTTCAGTCTGTAGTGTGCAGCCTCTACAAAGTTAAACAACACTTTCCTGTCTGTAAAATATATAGCAGAACGTCTCAGTTCATCTTCAAACGATGGATCATGTAAAAGGTATAAGTTCTTTAACATTAATAGCCTTGCCGGCTGACAAAATGGATTGGCAGCAATCACACGTCTTAACTCATAGAGAGTGTCAACGTTCATTTCTTCCGGATGGTGTATTAATCTTAGAAAACTCATTATATTTACCTTAAATCACCAGTTTGCAACTGTGGCGTTAAATATTTGATCACATATATCTTGTGTCATCTGTGTCACTAATTCCTCTTGCACGGAGTTAAGATTTTGAGTACTTTCATACGACTGCGTTGCAGTGAATGTCCTTTCAAAATCCTCATCGTGTTTCTTCGTGTTCGTAAACCTCACATTAACTGTCATCGACAACTCTGTCTGGGCAGAGTATCCGTCTGCTGAGACAGACTTGTTTCGTTGTTGATACTGGGTTATCTCTCCTTCTATCTGCAAATCTCCGTTCCTTTTTACTTGGATTAGTTTTGTCTGTTTGCCGAAGATATCTCTCAGTTCGTTATTAAAGATAGATGCCATAGGTCCCCATACGTATGCTGACCTTATGGGGAAATCCTTTATCTGTATAGTCTTTGTCTTCGTATAGTCAATACTCGCACCATTGAATTTATACGATACAGAACAAGCAGAGAGTAGAACAGCGGTACAGATAAGTCCAAAGAGTGAGATATATAGAAATATTCTTTTCATTTTATACCAAATTCTTTCAGTCTGCGATACAGCGTGCGTGCTGATATTCCGAGATCTGTTGCTGTTTTCTTTCTGTTGCCGTTGTTTCGCTCAAGAGCTTTTTCTAAGACTACTCTGCTTAAGTCATTGAGATTCAGGTTTTCTGGCTCTGATATCTCTTGTGCTATGGCTTCGTATGTATTTCCGCCATTGTATCCGTCAGTGAGAGTGGCGTAGGAGTGTGCCTCGTTTATCTGTTTCCTGAGAGAGTTTATCTCATGTCTTAAGTCTGAGACATTGCTTCTCATCTCATATAGAATTTTGAATAGCATCTCGCGTTCATTCTCGTATGATCTGCTGGAATTAGGCTGCGTTATGGTGACCAACTGTGTACTCTCTTCGTCTTGAGGTATGAATTTCAGTATGTCATCTACGTCAAGATGGCGTTCCCTACACAGTACAGACATCTGTTCGGTTATGTTTTTCAGTTGTCTGACGTTGCCTGGCCATTTATATTTTTTCAGCACCTCTTTTGCATTATCTGTCAGGTCTATTCGGGGTAGATGGTACTTCTCTGACATTTGCATGGCAAACAGACGGAACAATAGGATTATATCATCACCTCTGTCGCGTAGTGGCGGCATAGGTATTACTATAGAATTAAGTCTATAGAACAAATCTTCCCTAAATCGCCCTTCGCTTATGGCACGTCGCATATTGACGTTTGTTGCAGCAACGATTCTTACATCCGTTTTCCTAATTTCCTGACCGCCGACTCTTATGTATTCACCGGTTTCAAGTACACGTAATAGTCGTGCCTGTGTGGCAAGTGGCAGTTCACCTACTTCATCAAGAAATAATGTTCCCTTGTCTGCTACGCCAAAGTATCCTTCACTTTCACCTATTGCGCCTGTGAATGAACCTTTCTCATGTCCAAACAGTTCTGCATCAATTGTACCTTCAGGTATCGAGCCACAGTTTATGGCGAAATACTTCTCTCGTTTACGAGGTGAGTTGTCGTGAATTATGCGTGGTATAATCTCTTTGCCTACACCACTTTCTCCCGTTATAAGAACTGACAAGTCTGTATGCGCAACCTGTAGAGCTACGTCAAGCGCACGATTCAATGCATCGCAGTTGCCTACGATGTTATAGCGTTGCTTTATTACTTGTAGTTCTTTTAGGTCCATATCGGTTTGCAAAGATACTTAAAAAATACGATATATTATGCTTTTTTACCTAAATTAACAGATTCCGGCGCGTCATTCTTTGTAATATAGGTTACATTCTCGTGTTTATGCTCTGCAGGATTAAAGCCTTTCTTTTTTACAGTGAAGCGTGTCTTGTCACCACTTTCTTTTCGCTCATGATACAACTTCTGTAATGGATTCTCAAATGGTTTTTGGTATTCCTTGCTGTTACGCGTGATGTCTATGAGACAATATATAGCACGCAACAAACCGTTTACAGTAGTGCATACAAGTGGAAGGCCGGCTTTTGTAATATATGTTATATTATAAGTCTTATCTTGGTTGCATGCCTTTCCCTTCTTGTAATCCTCTCTGGACAGAAGAACTCCATCGTAGCACGTAGAGTTTCCCTGACTGAGGAATGTGGAGTAGGAGAGCGGACCGAAAGCCAGGATGCTTTCATTTGCCAATTCTGATATTGCAGATGCTATTTCATCAGATTTTTCTTTACTGTCGTTTTCCTGATGTCTGTTATCTTGCAATATTACCATGCGAGGATTTTGTATAGAGAAATCTCGCTTTAGTATTTGCGACATTTTTTTACAAGAGCTTACAATCTCAGCACTAGTCATAGAAAAGACAGGCATCACACGTATGTCTCCATTCATTGTGATACAGGTCTCGTCGATGTTCTTCTCCTTGAATATATTGTTGAGTGCAGGCACATAGACATCAGGTGTGCCATAGTAAACAACACCTTGGAGCTTACCAGCCTCATAGTCCTTGATTACTTGACGCAATGCGTCTTGTTCTGTCTCAGCTGTTGTATAATATGTCGTAACAGAACACAAGTCTGACAACTCGTCATCTTTAAGTAACTCGCTGACAGTTTCTTTGTCTGCTGGCTTTACATTCCCTATGATAGCTAATTTGGGTAAGGCGCTCATATGGTAATCTTTTTTAGTTGTAGAAAGTTTTCTTTCCTGCCTCTAAAGTATTCTTCATCAGTGAACAGATGGTCATAGGTCCTACACCTCCTGGCACAGGAGTGATGAAAGAACATTTGGGTGCTACATTCTCAAAGTCCACATCGCCGGAAAGTCGGAAACCACTCTTTCGGGTTGCGTCTGGTACGCGGGTTGTACCAACATCGACAATCACAGCACCATCTTTGACCATATCTGCTGTGACAAATCCTGGTTTTCCTATAGCTGCAATAATGATATCGGCCTCTTGACATTCTTTTTTCAACGTTGCGGAACGAGAGTGGCATACTGTTACTGTTGCATCTCCATATTGCTTCTGCATCATCAGTTGAGCCATCGGCTTACCAACAATGTTTGAACGACCCAATATTACGCATTTCTTGCCACTTGTCTCTATATTATAGCGCTTTAACAACGTAATAATTCCCAATGGTGTGGCAGAGATGAAGCATGGTAAACCGATAGCCATGCGTCCTACGTTGATAGGATGGAATCCATCAACGTCTTTGCGATAGTCGATGGCTTCGATGATTTTCTGCTCATTGATATGCTTAGGTAATGGCAGTTGCACGATGAAACCGTCAATATCGCCGTTTTTGTTCAATCGGTCAACACAGTCTAACAATTCCTCTTCTGTAATGTTGTCCTCATAACGTATCAGTGTGCTTTTGAAACCGCATGCCTCACATGCTAACACTTTGTTCTTTACATAGGTTTCAGAACCACCGTCATGTCCGACGAGTACAGCCGCAAGATGTGGCTGCTTTCCGCCGTTGGCAATTATCTGTTTTACTTCTTCAGCTATTTCTTGTTTAATAGCCGCAGCTGTTGCTTTTCCGTCTATTAGTTGCATTGTATAATAATGTTTTATATTTTATAACTTTGGCATACCTGGCATTCCCGGCATACCTTTCATTTTACCCATCATACCGGCCATTCTCGCCATATTTCCCATGTTATTTCCGGAGAACATCTTCATCATTTTACGCATTTGGTCAAATTGCTTGATAAGTCTGTTTACTTCCTGAATGTTTGTTCCGGAACCTTTGGCTATGCGTGTTTTGCGTGATTGATTGAGTATTTCTGGATTAGTACGTTCCTTCGGTGTCATGGAGTATATTATCGCCTCTATGCCTTTGAAAGCGTCATCATCAATATCAACATCTTTTATGGCTTTACCTACGCCAGGAATCATCGATGCGAGGTCTTTAATATTGCCCATCTTCTTGATCTGCTGTATCTGTCCCAGGAAGTCATTAAAGTCGAATTTGTTTTTCGCAATCTTCTTTTGTAGTCTTTTTGCTTCCTCTAAGTCAAACTGTTCTTGAGCTCGCTCTACAAGAGATACCACATCTCCCATACCAAGTATGCGGTCTGCCATGCGCTCTGGGTGGAACACGTCGAGTGCCTCCATCTTTTCGCCTGTTCCGATAAACTTTATAGGTTTATCTACCACTGTGCGTATTGACAAGGCAGCACCGCCACGGGTATCACCATCAAGCTTGGTGAGTATTACTCCGTCTATCTCCAGTCGCTCATTAAATGTCTTTGCAGTGTTTACCGCATCCTGACCAGTCATTGAGTCTACGACAAGTAATGTCTCGTCAGGATTGGTTGCTGCCTTGATGTTTTCGGCCTGTTTCATCAATTCCTCATCGATGGATTGGCGACCTGCGGTATCAATGATTACTACATCGTATGCCTTGGCTTTTGCTTCTTTTATCGCATTTTGTGCTACAGCAACAGGGTCCGTTGCTCCAGGCTCCATGTATATAGGTACATCTATTTGCTCTGCCAGTACACGTAATTGCTCCATAGCGGCAGGGCGGAAAGTGTCACAAGCTGCAAGCAAAGGCTTCTTGTTACGTTTCTCTTTTAGCAATTTTGCCAGCTTTCCTGACATTGTGGTTTTACCGGCACCATTCAAACCTGCCATCATGATTACAGTAGGTCTGCCATTGAGAGTCAGTTCCTGTGCTTCACCGCCCATCAAAGCAGCCAGTTCATCATGCACAAGTTTTACCATAAGTTGTCCTGGCTTGATGGCTGTTAGGACATTCATGCCTAATGCTTTTTGTTTAACCGTATCGGTAAACGTCTTGGCTACCTTGTAGTTAACGTCGGCATCAAGCAAAGCACGACGCACGTCTTTCAGTGTCTCGGCTACATTAATCTCGGTTATCTTGCCTTCACCTTTAAGTATCTTAAAGGAGCGTTCTAATCTATCACTTAAATTTTCAAACATTATTATCTTCCTTTATACATTGTCTCGTAATATTTCTCGTAGTCGCCAGAGGTGACGTTGTTCATCCACTCTTCGTTGTCCAGATACCATTTGACGGTTTTCTCGATGCCTTCTTCAAATTGCAACGACGGTTCCCATCCTAACTCTTTCTGAAGCTTCGTGGAGTCGATGGCATAACGAGCATCATGGCCTAAACGGTCCGTAACGTATGTTATGAGATTCATATCTTCACCTTCTTGCCTGCCGAGCAAACGGTCTACTGTTTTAATTACAGTTTTTATTATATCTATGTTTTTCCATTCGTTGAAACCGCCGATATTGTATGTTTCCGCAATTTTACCTTTGTGGAATATAATATCAATGGCACGGGCATGGTCTTCTACATACAGCCAGTCGCGTACATTTTCACCTTTTCCATATACAGGCAAAGGTTTACGGTTGCGGATGTTATTGATGAATAGCGGTATCAGCTTCTCAGGGAATTGGTAAGGACCATAGTTGTTAGAGCAGTTTGTCACGATTGTTGGCATACCATAAGTGTCATGAAAAGCACGTACGAAATGGTCTGAGCTCGCCTTAGATGCAGAATAAGGGGAGTGCGGATTATATTTCGTGGTTTCATAGAAGAAATCTTTTCCATATGCCAGATGGTGTTCTGCACTTGAGGCTGTGGTAGTAAACGGAGGTTCTATTCCCTCTGGATTTGTCATTTCAAGTGCTCCATACACCTCGTCTGTAGAGATGTGGTAAAAACGCTTGCCCTCAAACTTCTCAGGCAGCGACTCCCAGTACAGTTTCGCCGCCTGAAGCAGTGACAGCGTACCCATCACGTTGGTACGTGCGAAGGTGAAGGGGTCTTTTATGGAACGGTCAACGTGTGACTCGGCCGCAAGGTGTATGATACCGTCTATCTTCTCCTCCTGCATAAGTTTGAAGAAGGCATCAAAGTCACAGATATCCATCTTTACGAACTTATAGTTGGGCCTGTCCTCTATATCCTTGAGATTGGCAAGGTTGCCGGCATAAGTTAGTTTGTCAAGGTTTATAATGTTATACTCTGGATATTTGTTCACAAACAGGCGTACTACATGTGAGCCTATAAAACCTGCTCCGCCGGTTATCACGATGTTTTTCATGTGTATTTAGTATAATGAGGTGTTTATGTTAAATGGTGTGTCAAAATCTTTCAGCAATGCGTGCTTGGTGTCTTTCTCTGACAGTAAAGCTTTGTCCGTAGGTATCTTCCAGTCTATGCCGAGAGAACCGTCAATGATGGAGATGCCTCCGTCTGCCTCAGGATGATAGAACTCGTCACATTTGTACTGGAACACCGCTGTGTCAGACAGCACAGCAAAGCCGTGTGCAAATCCACGTGGTATGAAGAACTGCCGGTGGTTGTCCTCTGTCAGTTCCACGGCAACGTGCTTGCCGTATGTTGGACTACCCTTGCGTATGTCAACAGCCACGTCAAGTACAGCTCCGCGTACGCAGCGTACTAATTTTGACTGCGTATATGGTGGGCATTGAAAATGCAGTCCGCGCATCACTCCGTAAGAGGACATCGATTCGTTGTCCTGCACAAAGTTTATGCTGTGTCCGAGTATTGGTGACACCTTCTCGTCAAACTCACGCTGTGAGAACGACTCTAAGAAATACCCGCGTGCGTCCATGAATACCTTCGGTTCTATTATCAGCACGTCTTTAATGTCTGTCTGAATAATCTCCATAAGTATATTGTTGAAGAATTGTTATTTTTCCAATTTGCAAATTTACTTATTTTTTTTTACATGACCAAATTTTCTGTAAGAAGCACGATGAATTTCTGTTTTTTAATAATAAATAGGATGCTGAAGTTTGTCAATTCCGTGTTATCTATATTCGGGAAAATAGGACATTTTGTTGATTTAACATTTCATTACAATTCGTAAACCAGAAGAAAATGAAAGAAATATATATGAGCAAAAGCGAAAATTTGAACATCGTTTAGACGGCGTTTTTGCCTGGAATGTGCTAAAAAGCTCCCTGAAAGCATAGTTCTGACACTGTGAAGTGGTAGCTTTTACACGGTGAAAGCTATCACTTTACCCAGTAAAAGCTATCACATCGTACCGTGAAAGTTGTAAAATTCATGTCAGAAGAAATATAGTTCTTTTTTTATTTACTGAGTGTCAGAGAGTTACATAAAACGAGAAATCCTTGCGATATTTCAGAGCAAAATGACGATAGCTGAGAAATATCGCAAGGATTTTTATACAAAAATAGTACATTTTTGTTTTTTTGTATTATTATAAACTTCTTCAATGAGTGATATTCATTCTTCTGTAAACTCTGTAATAAACTCTTTTATTATTGCTATCCATTGTAGGAAATCGCTTACGGCAACGTGCTCGTTAGCCTGATGGCATTGGTCTGTGTGCCACGGTGCTTGTATGCCGAATGCTATAGTGTTGGGTATGTGCCGTGCGTATGTGCCTACGCCCACGGCTTTGGGTTTCATGTGCAGCTGCCTGTACTCCTCACTGAATCCAGTGAACTTGTCTATATGCCTTTCCCATATAGCCGTCAGTTTCCTTACCTCCTCAGAATTCTTGTCAACTGATAACGGCGCAAGGTAAAGTGTCACCTCGGAAGTGAGGTCATACGTAGCTGCCTTCTCTTTTATTTTACTTATCATTCTGTCGCAATCCATACTGGCGGGTATTCTGAAGTCAATCCTCAGTTCACAAACATCTTTGTCAATATTCAGAATACCAGGATTATATGTTAGTTCTCCATAGTCATTACCGCCATGTACTCCTGTAATATCGTCGGGATTAAAATCCTTAATGAATTTCATTACAGGAAAATTGCTCAGATTGACCCCTTCTCTCTCCATAGTCTCGGCAAGCAGCGTAATTGCGTTGATGCCCAGTTCTGGCTTTGAGGCGTGAGCGGCTTTACCCACGACATTGATTCTTTTTCCGTCTGTGATGCTGTAGGCATGGTTGGGAACAATGTTTATGGCTGAGCCGCCGTGTGCCACAAGATTGTTCTTGTTTTTTCCGTGTAATTTTATCTGGAGAATACCTTTCTCGCTATGTATTACAGGGAAGACGGAATCAGGTGTAATCGCGAAGTCGGGGATTTCGCCGTGTGCGGCATAGTATTGAATACATGAGCACGTCCGCTCTTCATCTGTTCCAAGAATAAGGCGCACCCTGTGGCTTTCGGGAACCATCCCGTTGTCGAGCAGTTCCTTCATGGCAAAGAAACTTGCGCAGGCAGGTCCTTTGTCGTCCACTATCCCCCGAGCGTACATCATCTCGCCGAGTTCCTCGTCTGTTCTGAATGTGAGGGTGAAAGGGTCGCTGTCCCAACCTTCGGATACAGGAACCACGTCAAGATGACATATTATTCCTATGAGTTTCTCTCCCTTGCCAAACTCAACCCATCCGGCTCTGTCGCCAACCATTCCGGTCTTGAAGCCATTCTTGGCTGCCTCAGACAGGAAAGTATCAAGCACCTCTCGTGGCTTCCGGCCGTATGGCGCACCATCCTCAGCATTCCCTCCGACAGAGGGAATACCGAGGATGGTTCCAAGAAAATACTTCTGATACTTTGTAAGCATGGGTGCGTCTTAGTCAAGGTTACTCTTGCCATAGCGTTTCACCTCGTCTATGACCTTAAGCAGATATTGCCCATATTGGTTTTTCAGCATAGGCTGAGCCAGCTGGCGCATCTTCTCGTCGTCTATCCAGCCCTTGCGGTAGGCTATGCCTTCGAGGCAGGCCACTTTAAGTCCCTGTCGTTTCTCAAGCACCTCTATATATGTGGAGGCCTCGGAGAGAGAATCGTGTGTGCCTGTATCAAGCCATGCGAAACCGCGTCCGAGAGTCTGCACCTTCAGTTCCTTGTCTTCAAGGAAACATTGGTTAACGGTGGTTATCTCATACTCACCACGAGCTGACGGCTTAATCTCGTGAGCCACCTTGACCACTTTGTTAGGATAGAAATATAGTCCCACCACAGCGTAGTTGGACTTCGGATGCTCTGGCTTCTCTTCGATAGAGAGACAGTTGCCCTCATTGTCAAACTCTGCTACACCATATCGTTCAGGGTCGTTCACCCAATAGCCGAATACGGTTGCCTTCTTCTCCTCTTCAGCAGTGCGCACGGCCTCGTGGAGCATCTTTGTGAATCCTGAGCCATGGAAGATATTATCGCCTAACACGAGGCAGACGGAGTCGTTGCCAATGAAGTCCTTGCCTATGGTAAATGCCTGTGCCAAGCCATCGGGGGATGGCTGCTCTGCATATTCAAAGCGTACTCCGTAATCAGAGCCGTCACCCAGCAGGCGCTTGAAACCTGGCAGGTCGAATGGCGTGGAGATAATAAGGATTTCACGTATGCCTGCCAGCATCAATACACTTATAGGGTAGTATATCATCGGTTTGTCATAAATAGGCATCAACTGCTTGGAAATGCCTTTTGTAATGGGGTAAAGGCGTGTGCCTGAACCACCTGCGAGAACTATTCCTTTCATGGTCTTACGAAATTATGGGTTTTGAGTTATGAGTTGTTTTTTCGCAGATTATTGATGCAAAGTTTCAGAGAGTCTGTCCAGTAAGGTACTTTTACTCCAAACGTCTCTTTAATCTTAGTCTTGTCGAGAACAGAATAAGAAGGACGCTTTACGGGACTTGGGAATTCATCGGAATGACATGGTTGAATGTCGCAACTGGTCTGTCCTGAGTATTCGGCTATCATCTTTGTAAAGTCATACCATGAGCAAACGCCCTCGTTGCTGTAGTGATATATGCCGTTCACGGGCTTCTTCAGTATCTCAGTGATGGCAAGCGCGAGGTCGTATGCGTATGTTGGTGTGCCGCACTGGTCAAACACCACTTTCAGCTGTGGCTTTGTGGCTGTAAGGTTCAACATGGTTTTGCAGAAGTTCTTGCCATACTCAGAGTAGAGCCAAGCAGTGCGTATGATGACGTGGTTACAGCCAGTGGCGATGATTTTTTGTTCACCGTGCAGTTTGGTAAGTCCATAGACACCAGTAGGTGTACCCTGCTGGCCCTCACGGCATGGTGTGTTGTATGGCTCTTTGCCGAATACGTAGTCTGTGGAAATCTGTATGAGCAGTCCGCCCACCTCTTTCATGGCCTTGGCCAGGTTCTCAGGGGCGGTGGCGTTTAGTTTTTCTGCTAGTTCCTCTGCATTTTCCGCTGCATCCACATTAGTGTATGCAGCACAGTTTACTATAGCGTTGACGTTGTTTTCCTTGACAATCTTGCGTATAGCATCCAAGTTGGTGATGTCAAGGAAAGTTGTTTCATTGCCTTCCTGTTCGCATACATCGGTAAAGATATATTTGTCGGTAGATGTCTTGCTAACAATGCGCATCTCGTTGCCGAGCTGCCCGTTAGCCCCTGTTATAAGGATGTTCATTTTATTATGGTTAAAAGATTGAAGAGTTGATGTGCCAAGTTGTGCTTAGAGCATAAATTATTCTGTAGCCTTAAAAGACATATCTAAGCCCTTGACACTGTGCGTCAGTGCACCAAACGATATGAAATCAACGCCTGCTTTGGCGTATGGTATCATATTGTCATAGGTAATACCGCCACTTGACTCCGTTTCGCATTGATAGTTTACCATCTCTACTGCTTTCACTGTATCTTCAGGGGTGAAGTTGTCAAACATAATGCGGTCTGGTTTCTCTGCGAGAGCCTCTTCTAATTCCTTAAAGTTGCGTACCTCAATCTCAATCTTAAGGTCTTTGCCTTTTTCCTTGCAATAGGTTTTTGCACGTGAGATAGCATTGTGTATGCCACCAGCGAAATCAACGTGATTGTCCTTTAACAATATCATGTCAAAGAGACCAATTCTGTGGTTCATGCCACCACCTATCTTTACTGCCTCTTTTTCAAGCATACGCATACCTGGGGTGGTTTTACGTGTGTCAAGGACACGGGTGCTCGTGCCAGCGTCGATGAGCGCCTGCTGATACTTATGTGTCATGGTGGCAATACCACTCATGCGCTGCATAATGTTGAGCATAAGGCGCTCTGTCTGCAGTAGGCTGCGCACTTTACCAGTGACAACCATAGCGATGTCTCCTTTCTTTACTTGTGTACCGTCGCCCATCAACACCTCTACCTGCATGGTGGGGTCAAAACGGCGGAAAACCTCTTTTGCCACCTCAACACCGGCGAGTATGCCGTCTTCCTTTATTATCAGGCGGCTTTTGCCCATTGCGTCCTCAGGGATACAGCATAAGGTGGTGTGGTCTCCGTCTCCTATGTCTTCAGCAAAGCTCAAATCTATAAGCTTGTCTGTGAGTTCTTCTACACTTAACATATGTATTATGATTTTATGAGTTGTATCAGTTCTTGCTCCAGCCTTCTTTTAGAAGTACAAGCCGAAGCCTATCTTAAGTCCTACAGTGGAATAGTTTTTATGATCGCTGAAACTTTGATCATAATATACGGCAGGTTCTATTGTTATCTTGTCATTAATAAAGTAGGCATAACCTAATTCCACTCCCGGCATAATGTCATTGTGGTGTGGTTCAAAGATTCCATTGACATTAAACTCTGCATAAACTCCATTTTGGAGAAGATAATAACGAGTACCCAGACCTAATGTACAGCGGTTAATGCTTCTGTCTCTGTGGGTATATCCAGCATGAGCATTGAGCATCCAGCAATCACTTATAAAATAACCACACTTAATTTCTGCACCAAACTTAAACTCCTCAGCTCCATTAAAAGAAGCACCTATACTGTTTAATGCACCTTCGAAATATTTCTTGCCACTTTCAAACTGAGCATTTGCTGCCACTGTAGTCGTGAGCAGCATGAAAGCCATCAAAAACTTTTTCATAATCCTTTTGTTCTGTTTTTTATTTGTTGTAATCTACGTTCTCACCGTATTTGTTCGTCCTGAATGATATTTTGAATTTATAGAAGTACCACTTGAAGAATGCTATGACGCATATCGCGCTTACCAGTATTCCGCCGAGGTTGCCGTAAGACTGGTCCAGCCCCATGGCACTCTTGCTGACAAGCAGGAATGACGTGCAGACGCAGGTCATGAACACTGCGGGTATGAATGTGATGATAAAGAACCTCTTCTTCAGAGCCAGATAGACGGTGACTGCCCACAGGGTAAACACTGATAAGGTCTGGTTGGCCCATCCGAAGTATTTCCAGATGACATTGAAACTGTCAGGATTGTCCATCTGCCATATAAGTAATGCTATGGTAAGTATGAATATCGGAGCACAAACAAGAAGTCGTTTGGCCACGGGACGCTGGTCAATCTTCAGCGCATCCGCAACGATAAGACGGGCGGAACGCAGTGCGGTGTCACCACTTGTTATAGGGGCGGCCACTACACCGAGTATCGCAAGTATACCGCCGGCTACGCCGAGCCAGCCTTTGCATACGTTCATTACTACGGTAGGGGCTGAGAAAAACTGTGTTATAGTCTTGTCGGATTGACTCGTAAACTGAGCCACAACCTCGGGAGCACATACTTCTCTCCAGCCTTCGTTATAGAAGAACCAGCTGCTCACCGTAGCCCATATTAAAGCAACGATGCCCTCCGTAATCATAGAGCCGTAGAATACAGGACGGCCGAGTTTCTCGCTTTTCATACAACGTGCCATGAGCGGACTCTGCGTGGCGTGGAAGCCACTGATGGCTCCACACGCTATGGTGATGAAAAGTGCGGGGTATATGGGGTCGGGATTCTTAATACCGAGCTTTGCCTCCCCCATATTACCTAAACCATCCCATATCTCAGGCAGGACGGGGTGCTTGATGAAAAGGACTACCATCAAGGCGAGAGCCATAAAGATAAGTGAGAATGCAAACAGTGGATATATCTTACCGATAATCTTATCCACAGGCATCATTGTGGCTATGATGTAATAAGCAAATATGACAATAATCCAGATAAGTAAATTATGGAAAAATGAATTATCAGGCATCATACCTTGCAGCAGAGTGGCAGGACTCAGCACAAACACTGCACCGACTAATATAAGCAGTACTGTGGCGAAGAAAAGCATTACTGCACGCATAGTCTTGCCAAGATACTGGCCGACGATGTCTGGTAAGCCTATGCCTCCTTTACGCATACTTATCATACCGCTGAGATAATCATGCGTAGCACCGGCAAAAATACATCCTAGCACTATCCATAAATAGGCGGACGGACCAAACCACATACCCATAATTGCACCGAAGATAGGACCTGTACCGGCGATATTGAGAAACTGAATCATAAACACTTTCCATGTAGGAAGTGCAATGAAATCCACGCCGTCGGCTTTACGAATGGCAGGGGCCACACGGCGCCCATCGGGACAAAAGACGTTCTCAACGAATTTTCCGTAAAAGAAATAGCCGATAATCAGTAATAAGAGACTGATAGTAAATGTTATCATTTTTTCTTGATTTTATTTTGAGTATATTCTATGCAAAATTAATAAAAAAAAATATAACTGCAAAAAATATAATAAAACTTATACTTCATGATATTAAAAACAAGGTGGAGGAGGGAATAAAATGCCTTATAAGTTTTGTTTTTGTGCAGGAAATGTGTATCTTTGTATGAAGTATGAAGAGATTTTTGTCTATTATTATCATATTGTGCCTCACAAGTTTACAAATTGTGGCTGACAAGCATGAGGTAAGGGCGGTGTGGCTCACCACGCTTGGCGGCCTTGACTGGCCGCACTCGTATGCTCATGACGGCTTTGGCATTGATACGCAGCAAAAGGAGCTGCGCGACATCCTTGACCGGTATGTGGAGGCAGGGATAAACACTGTATTGTTCCAGTCGCGCGTGCGTGGTACCACGATATATCCCTCGGCGATAGAGCCCTGGGAGGCGAGTTTGTCAGGTAATGTGGGCGTGTCGCCAGGATATGATGCGTTGGATTTCGCTATAAGGGAGTGTCATAAGCGCGGCCTTAAGATTCATGCGTGGATAGCTGCCATCCCGCTGGGGAAGTGGGATAGTGGGGGATGTGTTAATATAAGGAAGAATAATCCTTCCTTAGTGAAAAGAATAGGTGATGAGGGATTTCTTAATCCTGAACACCGGGGTACAGCAGGATATATGGCGGCCATCTGTTCGGAGATAGTGCGTAACTATGATATAGACGGAATACATCTGGACTACTTACGCTATCCTGACACTTGGGGAAGAATACGTAACAAGGCAGCTGCGCGTGATAACATAACAAGGGTAGTGGAGGCCGTGTATGAAGCTGTGAAGCGTGAGAAACCATGGGTTGCGGTGTCAACATCTCCCGTAGGCAAGTATGCTGATACAAAGAGGGCATGGTCGCGTGGGTGGAATGCGCGTGACGTTGTGTGTCAGGATGTGGACTTGTGGTTGAGGAGGGGACTGATGGATATGGTGTTCCCTATGATGTATTTCAAGGGGGAAAACTTCTATCCGTTCTTGATAGACTGGCAGGAACGTTCTAACGGACGTGTGGTTGTGCCGGGACTCGGAATTTATCTCATGCACCAGACAGAGAAGGACTGGCCGCTTGTCGACATAATCAGGGAGATGCAGGTGAGCCGCAGCCAAGGCATGGGCATGTGTTTCTTTCGTTCTAAGTTTTTTACGGACAATACGAAAGGACTGTATGACTATACTAAAAATGTGTTCTCGCGTGAGCTGGCTCTCCAGCAGCCGATGACGTGGTTATCAAGTCAACGTCCGCAGTCTCCGCATGGTCTTCAAATTACGATAAATGAGAAAGGGAGGGCGGTACTTTCTTGGGATGCTGTTCAGGGAGATATATTATATAATGTGTATGGCTCCGTGGAGGAAGGCTTTGATGTTAATAATCAGGAGAACCTTCTGATGGCTGGTTATGACAGGACGAGTGTGGAGCTGCCTGCTCTTGGCAGTATAAGACATTTTGCCGTGACGGCCACAGACAGGTATTCGGTGGAGTCGCAGCCTGCATATTTACACTATGATGACATAGAGGGCGGAAACAGTGCCCATGTGACATTGGATATGCTGATGCTGCAAAATGATAAACAGTGGCTGTATCTGGATGAATCAGACGTGCAACCGTCTGATTTGTTGGAGATACACTCTCTTACGGGGGTGTCGCAGACATCACGATTCGTTTATGTGAGAGGTGGACGCAAGATGATAGATATAAGTATGCTGCCGATGGGGCATTACAAGGTCTATGTTGTATCTCGCAAAGGCAATAAACACCTTTTGGGACGCTTTTGTAATATAATCATTAATAAAATGTAGTTATATTCTATGTCATAGAAACAATATAAATCAATTTTTATTGTAAAATAAGAAAAAAAAATAAGTGAAATATTTTCAGTTAGAAAAAATTAACTAAATTTGTCTTTTGAAATACCATAACACAAAAACATATAAATGATTAAACCAGATTATATTTTCGAGTCAAGCTGGGAAGTTTGTAATAAAGTTGGTGGCATATATACCGTGCTTTCTACCCGAGCGAAGACTTTACAGGATGTTCTTGGTGACAAATTGATTTTCATCGGTCCGGATTGTTGGGGCGAGAAGAAAAATCCCTATTTTATAAATGATAATAATGTTTTGGCAGACTGGAGAGTTCAAGCAGAATCTGAAAGACTAAAAGTAAAGATTGGGCGTTGGGACATACCAGGTAAGCCGATAGCTATATTAGTGGATTTCTCTGATTATTATTGTAAGAAAGACGAGATATACACGGAATTATGGAATAATTATCAAGTGGATTCTTTACATGCCTATGGTGATTATGACGAGGCGAGTATGTTCTCTTATGCCGCAGGTTTAGTTGTAGAGTCTATATATAAATTCCGAGGGTTAGAAACTAAAAAAGTTATTTACCATGGAAATGAGTGGATGTGCGGTTTAGGTTTGTTGTATATTCATAATAGAATACCAAAGATCGGAACGGTGTTTACTACTCATGCTACGTCAATAGGTCGTAGTATTGCTGGTAACATGAAACCTCTTTACGATTACCTATGGGCATATAATGGAGACCAGATGGCAGAAGAACTGAACATGCAGTCTAAGCACTCAATAGAGAAACAGACGGCATGGAATGTAGATTGCTTCACAACTGTTAGTGACATAACAGCGATAGAGTGTAAGGAATTGCTTGACAAACCGGTAGATTTTGTGTTGCCAAATGGATTTGAAGATGATTTCGTACCCAAAGGTGCTAAGTTTACAAGTAAGCGCAAGGCGGCACGCAAGACTATACTTCGGATGGCAAACTGCCTTACTGGTAGCAAGTTCCCAGAGGATACACTGATAATAGGAACCAGCGGCAGGTATGAATTTCGCAACAAAGGTATCGATGTGTTCATCGAGGCTATGAATCGTTTGAATAGAGACGAGAGATTGAAGAAAAACGTACTTGCCTTTGTGGAGGTACCAGCATGGGTGGGTGAGCCACGTGAAGACTTACGTAACCGTATAAACAGCGGTGAGGTATATGACACCCCTTTGGATTGTCCTATGATAACCCATTGGTTGCATAACATGTCACATGACAACGTGCTTGACATGATGAAATACCACGATATGTGGAATCGCAAAGATGATAAGGTAAAACTGATATTCATACCTTGTTACCTGAATGGTGATGACGGTATAATAAATTTGCCTTATTACGATGTAATAATAGGAAAAGACCTATCCGTGTATCCTTCGTATTATGAACCTTGGGGATACACTCCTCTGGAGTCTGTGGCATTTAAGGTGCCTTGCATCACAACGGACCTTGCAGGATTTGGTTTGTGGGCAAACTCTCTCAAAGGTGCTTACAGTGAGATTTCTGATGGTGTGAAGACCATACACCGTACTGATTATAATTATTCAGAAGTAGCTGATGTAATAAAGGACACAGTATCAGAATACTCTTCTTTTTCTGAAACACAAGTAAAGAGAGCACGTGCAGCTGCAGATAAACTCTCAAAAAAAGCATTGTGGTCGGAATTTATAAAGTACTATTGGCAAGCATACGATTTTGCATTAAAAAATAAATGAAAGAATAAGAATTTTTAAATAAATGACATTATGAAAATTAAAGCTGATTATGCAAATGCTCCTGTATGGAAGGAGTTTAATGTCAAGTCTACACTTCCGAAAGAATTGGAATGTCTTGATGAATTAGCACATAATTTGTGGTGGGTATGGAACTATGACGCACGTGAGTTGTTCTGTAGTCTTGATGAAGAGATTTATGAACGTGTAGGTCACAATCCTGTTCAGCTTTTGGAATTACTTTCTTACGAGCGTAAGGAGGAGATTGTGAAAGACAAGAAAATCATGGACAATGTCAAGGCTGTTTATAAGCGTTTCAAAGACTATATGAACGTAAAGCCAAATGCAGAGCGTCCATCAGTGGCATATTTCTCTATGGAGTTTGGCATACACAATTCTCTGAAGATCTATTCCGGAGGTCTTGGTATGCTTGCAGGAGACTATATTAAGGAGGCATCTGACTCAAATGTAGATATGTGCGGTATAGGTTTCCTTTATCGTTACGGCTATTTCAAGCAAAGCCTTTCTATGGATGGTCAGCAGATTGCTAATTACGATGCTCAGAACTTCAATTCTCTTCCTATAACCAAGACTCTGGACAAGGATGGAAATCAGGTAGTTGTTGATGTTCCATATATGAATTACATGGTTCATGCACTTGTTTGGCAAGCCAATGTAGGTCGAGTAACTCTCTATCTTCTTGATACGGATAATGAGATGAACTCTGAATATGATCGTCCTATTACACATGCTTTGTATGGAGGAGATTGGGAAAACCGCTTGAAACAAGAAATCCTGCTTGGTATAGGTGGTGTACTTCTCCTTAAGAAACTGGGTATAGAGAAGCAGGTATATCATTGCAATGAGGGACATGCTGCACTATGTAATCTGCAGCGCCTTGTTGACTACATACAAGAAGGTCTGACATTCAATCAGGCTATGGAGGTAGTACGTGCTTCTTCTTTGTATACCGTTCATACCCCAGTACCAGCTGGACATGACTATTTTGATAAGGATCTGTTCGGCAAATATATGGGAGGTTATCCCCAGATACTTGGTATCTCATGGAAAGAGTTTATTGGTATGGGTCGTATCAACCCAGAGGATGATAACGAGCGTTTCTGTATGTCAACATTTGCTTGTAACACTTGCCAGGAGGTTAACGGCGTGTCTATGTTACATGGATGGGTGTCACAGAAGATGTTCTCTTCTATATGGAATGGCTATTACCCAGAGGAGAATCATGTTGGATATGTCACAAATGGTGTGCACTTCCCATCATGGTGTGCTACAGAATGGCGTAAAGTCTATGATAAGTATCTGAAGAAAGGATTCTATGAGGACCAGTCAAATGAGGAACTTTGGCATGGTATATATGACTGTCCTGACGCAGAGATTTGGAAGACACGTACAGAACTTAAGAATAAACTTGTAAAGTACATCCGTGAGAAGTTTACGGAGTCTTGGTTAAAGAACCAAGGAGATCCAGCACGTGTGGTGTCTTTACTTGAGCGCATCAATCCAAATGCGTTGATGATAGGTTTCTGTCGTCGTTTCGCTACATATAAGCGTGCGCATCTTTTGTTCACAGACTTGGAGCGTCTTGCAAAAATCGTGAACAATCCAGACCGTCCGGTTCTGTTCTTCTTCTCAGGAAAGGCGCACCCAGCTGATGGAGCAGGTCAGGGACTGATAAAGCGTATATATGAGATTTCTCAGCGTCCTGAGTTCCTTGGCAAGATTATATTCCTTGAGGACTATGATTTCCAATTGGCGCGTCGTCTCGTTTCTGGTGTTGATATTTGGATGAATACTCCTACACGTCCGCTTGAGGCATCTGGTACATCTGGCGAGAAGGCAGAGATGAATGGTGTCGTGAACCTCTCCGTCCTTGACGGTTGGTGGGTAGAAGGCTACCGCAAAGGCGCAGGATGGGCTTTGAAGCAGGAGCGTACATACGAAAACCAGGGTTACCAAGACAAACTTGATGCCGCTACCATATATAACATGTTGGAAAATGAAATCGTTCCAATGTATTATAATAAGGATAAGAATGATATATCAAAGGAGTGGATACAGGTTATCAAGAATTCTATTGCCACAATTGCACCTCATTATACAATGAAGCGTCAGTTGGATGACTATTACTCTAAGTTCTACTGCAAACTTGCAGAGCGTTCTGCAAAGATAAATGCTAATGACTACCAGATGGCAAAGGATATAGCTCAGTGGAAGGAAAATGTCGCAGAGCGTTGGGATGGTATCAAGGTCGTTTCTTCTGATATTGACGTCCTCACTAATGGCGGAGAAACCGGTAAGGAATATACCATACAATATGTAATAGACGAACAGGGTCTTAATGATGCTGTTGGCCTGGAGTTGGTAAGTCTGAAGAATGATATGAGCGGAACAGACCGTAAAATCAACAAGGTTGAGCCATTCAAAATGGTTAAACAGGATGGTAACCTCTATACATTTGAGTGTAAGTTGTCTGCTGATAAGGCAGGAGCATTTAAGATGTGTGTACGAATGTATCCAAAGAATGAGATGCTGCCACACCGTCAAGACTTCTGCTATGTGAAGTGGCTTGATTAATCCATAATAACAAATATAAAGAAGGCTATGTATGATGTTTCATGCATAGCCTTCTTTGTTATTCATATTGTTATACCATAATGATGTTTAACTTCTTCCATAACGAATGTACTTTCTATTGATCCAAGATTGGGGATGTCTCCAAGAACATTTAGTATGAATTCTTGGTAGTACTTCATGTTTGGCGAATGTACCTTTAGCATATAGTCAAATTTCCCTGATATGTTGTAACATTCCGTCACCTCAGGGATATTACGTATGCGTTCACAGAAATCTTCAGCTACGACCTTGTTCATGTGTGACATTCTGACGCTGCAAAACACAATAAACCCTCGATGAAGTTTTTCTGCGTCAAGTACAGTAATGTAACGTTTTATATATCCTTCGTTCTCTAATCGTTTGATGCGTTCAAAAACCGGCGTAAGACTTAGATGACATTCTGCAGCTACTTGCTTTGTCGTTAGTTTCGCATTTTGTTGCAAGGTACGCAGTATTAGTATATCTTTTTCGTCAAGGTTTTCAAGAATGATGTTTCTTTCAGCCATAGGATGTTCTTTACTTTTTATAATTGTAAGTTCTGAATTATGCCACCATATACAGTGCTAAAAAGCTACCTGTATGAGAATGTCATCGGAATTTTTCTCCGATCTACATATATATATATAGTGGAAACCAGCTTCCAAGTATGGTTTCATAGTGGTGGATTCTTTTACAGAAGATATAAGCATATTCTCTATTTTATTACGATTTGCATCTATTATATCTTTATTGTCAAGTATATCTCCAAATGTGCAATAGTAAGTGTAAGACCTTGTGTCTTTATTAAATGTTATGCTGTCGGTGCGTACGTAGTTGACAAAAGGAGTGGGGCAGTATTTCCTTGTGAAATTATATGCTTCTTGCGAAGCGCGCTCCTCAAGGGATTCTTGACAAGAAATTAACAGAGCATATAAAATACAAAATGATATGATATTGTATATCTTGTGCATAATTTGAGAGATTGTTTAATCTGTTAATAAAAAGATATACAAAGTTATTCTATTTTTTCAATTAATGCAACTAAAATGATAAAAAAGTGTTATTTCATTTGTGTAATCGAAAAAAACTTTTTATATTTGCAAGGCTTAATGTTTACATCAGACAAGACTAATGAACAATATAAGGAATTTCTGTATCATAGCACACATCGATCATGGTAAGAGTACCATAGCTGACCGTCTTTTAGAATTTACAAAAACCATTCAGATTACAGAGGGTCAGATGCTGGATGATATGGATTTAGAGAAAGAACGTGGTATTACCATAAAGAGCCATGCTATACAGATGGAGTACGAAAAAGATGGAGAACGGTATGTTCTGAATCTTATTGACACTCCGGGGCATGTAGACTTCTCTTATGAAGTGAGTCGTTCCATAGCAGCTTGTGAAGGCGCTATTCTTGTGGTAGATGCCACGCAAGGTGTGCAGGCACAAACCATATCGAATCTATACATGGCAATAGACCATGATTTGGAGATTATACCTGTAATCAACAAAATAGACATGCCTGCTGCCCATCCTGACGAGGTAGAGGATGAAATAGTAGAATTGATAGGGTGCAAGCCGGAAGAGATAATACGTGCCAGTGGAAAAACGGGAGAAGGAGTACAGGAGATTCTTGATGCCGTAGTGGAACGTATTCCATGTCCGAAAGGAAATGCCGACGCTCCCTTGCAAGCGTTGATATTCGACTCCGTATTTAATAGCTTCCGTGGCATCATTGCGTATTTTAAAATACAAAATGGTACAATCCGCAAGGGTGACAAGGTAAAGTTCTTCAATACAGGTATGGAATACGATGCCGATGAGATAGGTATCTTGAAAATGGATATGGTGCCTCGCAAAGAGATGTCCACAGGTGAAGTAGGATATATCATTTCTGGTATTAAGGATGCAAAAGAGGTTAAGGTTGGTGATACCATCACTCATATCTCCAATCCTTGTTCTGAGGCCATATCTGGATTCCAAGAAGTAAAGCCGATGGTGTTTGCCGGTGTCTATCCCATAGACCCTGCTGATTACGAGAACCTACGTGCTTCACTTGAGAAACTACAGTTGAATGATGCCTCGCTTACGTTTATGCCAGAGTCTTCTGTGGCGTTGGGATTCGGATTCCGTTGCGGTTTCCTGGGATTGCTGCACATGGAGATTGTACAGGAGCGTCTGGACAGAGAGTTTAACATGGATGTGATAACGACTGTGCCGAATGTATCCTACATGGTGTATGATAAGCAAGGTACAGCAAAAGAAGTACACAATCCGTCTGGATTACCAGATCAGACTTTGATAGACCATATTGAGGAACCATATATTAAGGCTACAATTATAACAGATGCCAATTATATCGGCGGTATTATGAAATTATGCCTTGACAAGCGTGGTGAACTGATTAACCAGGAGTATGTCAGTGGTAACCGTGTAGAATTACATTTCTATATACCACTTGGTGAAATAGTCATTGATTTCTATGACAAGTTGAAGTCTATATCTAAAGGCTATGCGTCATTTGATTATCATATAGACTCATTCAGGCCGTCAAAATTAGCGAAACTTGACATACTACTCAATGGAGAACCAGTTGACGCGCTTTCAACACTAACACATAATGATAATGCGGTAACATTCGGCAGACGTATGTGTGAGAAATTGAAAGAACTCATACCACGCCAGCAATTTGACATAGCTATTCAGGCTGCAATAGGCGCAAAAATCATTGCTCGTGAGACAATAAAGTGCGTACGTAAGGACGTAACAGCCAAATGCTATGGAGGTGATGTCAGTCGTAAGCGAAAACTGCTTGAAAAACAAAAGAAAGGCAAGAAACGTATGAAACAGATAGGTAATGTGGAAGTACCTCAGAAAGCATTCCTCGCTGTGTTGAAGTTAGATTAATCATATGTGTAAAGTATAAAAACAAACCACCTTAAATATATAGAGAAAATGAAAAACCTAACAATTCCAATCAGAGATGTGGCGCGTGAGCTGGCTCGCCGCTTCAGTACTATGACATATGATGAACTTGATGTTCTGGAGAATATTATTCAGCCTATGAAATTCTCGAAAGGAGAGAAAATACTGAATAACGGTGAGGTTAGTAAGTATATCTATTTCCTTTATCAAGGACTCATCAGACAGTATTATTTCAAGAACGGAAAGGAGATGACATCTCACCTAGGGGTGGATGGCAGTATGTTTATGAGTGTTGAGAGCCTGTTTAAAGAAACTCCGTCACAAGAAACGATAGAGGCGTTGGAACCTTGTTATGTATATGCATTGCCAAAGAAACGTTTAGAGGAAGTCGCATTGCATAATCAGAACATTCAAATACTGTACAGAAAGATATTAGAAGGGCAGCTAATTGAAGCGCAAGTACATGCAGACCTTGTTCGTTTTGAGACTGCGCAGGACAGATATCGCCGTATATGCCGTCAGATGCCGAAGATAGTACTACGTGCCCCATTAGTATATATTGCCAGCTACCTGCAGATGACACCAGAGACTCTCAGCCGCGTGCGTTCATCAACATTGATAGACTGAACTATAAATTAAAACAGAGATACACCTTATAAATAATTCGTTTGAATAACGATGCATACAAAGGAAGAAACACTGGAGGCATTCTCACGTCTTCTTGATATACAGGAAGAGTTGCGCGAGAAATGCCCGTGGGACAAGAAACAGACAAACGAGTCACTACGTCCTCATACTATAGAGGAAGCCTTTGAGTTATGTGACGCTATAATGCAGGATGACCCTGTAGAGATACAGAAGGAAATGGGCGATGTCATGGAACACCTCGTGTTCTATGCTATGATAGGCAAGGAACAGGGACGTTTTGATATGTATGATGTATTGCATAAAGAAGCTGACAAGTTAGTGTTCAGGCATCCTCATATATATGGAGACCAGAAAGCCGCTAACTCAGAGGAGGTGAGCCAAATATGGGAGAAGGTTAAGCAAAAAGAAAAGAACGCTAACAAGACAGTTCTGTCAGGAGTTCCACGTTCGTTACCATCACTTATCAAGGCTTACAGGATACAAGACAAAGCACATAATGTGGGCTTTGACTGGGAGAAAAGCGAAGATGTGTGGAACAAGGTGTTTGAGGAGATTTCTGAACTCAGGGATGAAATCAAAAAAGGAGATACAGAAGCAATGGAAAAAGAATTGGGCGATGTGCTGTTCTCCTTGATTAATGCATCACGTTTATACCATATAAATCCGGACGTGGCATTAGAACGTACAAATATGAAGTTTATCAAACGCTTTAATTATATTGAGAGTAAAGCGAAAGAGCAGGGACGGGAGATAGGTGAATTGACACTTGCCGAGATGGACAGTTTGTGGAATGAAGCTAAAACTGAAGAAAAATAACAGAAAATGAAACAGACATTAACTATACTCGTTACATTTGTTATTGGGTTAATCATAGCAGGATGTAACGGAAAAACAGGGAATAAACAGGGAGAACAGAAGGATAGTGTCATCAACATGGTTAATGACACAGCGCTTTATGGCGTCATAGGCGAGGGAACATCCATGCACATGTTGGAGTTGCAGTCTGATGGAGGCAAGACAATTGAACTTGAGATGGATTCGGAAGCAGGTTCAGAGATATTAGGAGGATTATATGCAGGCGACCGTGTCACGCTTACATTCAAAGAGAATGCAGAAGGTGTAAAGAGCGTTTGCCGTTTGGTTAATCTCACCTCCATGTTAGGCCTATGGACTTCTTTGGATAGAAACTTCAGATTACAGGAGGATGGTGTTATAGAGAGCGCCGGAGATATGGAAACACACCCTTATACACATTGGTCAATGTCAAATACACAAATAATACTTAACACAGACACTTTTGATGTTATTCAGCTCGGACCAGACAGTATGTCCCTTGAAAACAACGAAGGTATATTTGTGTATAAGCGGCAAAAATAAGTGCGGTTTTTTGTATTGTAGGCTTTGCAATATTGAAAAAAAAGGAATTTATACGCAAAAAAACATTCTGTTTACTACTGAAATGTAAGAATTTTTGCTACCTTTACACACCGTTTTGACCAAGTTTTTGACTAAACAATAACATAATATATACTAACTGATGAAGAAAAGACATCTATTCTTTGCGGGCATAGCAGCAACCTTAGGTCTCTCTGCCTGCACCAATGGAAGCGAGCAGTCAGGACTTTTATCAGGTCTTGACCCTACGGCTTTTGACACGATTATCAACGAGAAACCTGTTAAGCTTTACACGCTGAAAAACAAGAACGGTATGGAAGTGTCTATTACCAACTATGGTGGTAGAGTCGTATCGCTTGTCGTTCCTGACAAGGACGGAAAACCAACAGATGTGGTATTAGGTTTTGACAATATCAAGCAGTATGCTGACACACTCAATTCGCCAAGTGATTACGGTTCCTCTGTAGGACGCTATGCAAACCGTATAGCCGGAGGTAAGTTCACTCTCGGTTCTCAACAGTATCAGCTGAAACAAAACGATGGCGACAACTGTCTGCACGGTGGTGGTACTACTGGATGGATGAACCAAGTGTATGACGCTGAGCAGATTGGCGACTCTATATTAAAGTTAACTATCACCGCTGCTGACGGTGAAAATGGTTTCCCAGGAAATGTTACTGCTACAACTATATATAAGGTGACTTCTGATAACACCTTAGATATTACATGGGAGGCTACAACCGATAAGGAGACCATCATCAATCAGACAAACCACAACTACTATAACCTCAATGGTGATTTGTCTCAGGTAGGTACAGATATGATTCTGTATGTAAATGCAGATAACTTCACACCTTCTGACAAGGCTTACATCCCAACAGGAGAGATTAAGCCGGTAGAAGGCACGGCTATGGATTTCCGCAAGCCACATGCAATAGGCGACTCTATCAACAGTAAGTTTGACCAGATACAGAACGCTGGTGGCTACGACCACAACTATTGTCTTAACACCTTTAAGGATGGAAAGGGCGACGATACACAGGTATGCGCTTCTCTCTATTCTCCAAAGACTGGTATCTTCATGGAAATGTTTACAAATGAGCCTGGTGTGCAGGTTTACTCTGCAAACTTCCAGGGTGTAGGTAAGGATGCCGATATAATACGTAAAGGTGGATTGAAGTATCCTAAGCATGTCAGCGTGTGCCTTGAGAGCCAGAAGTATCCGGATTCTCCAAACAAAAAAGACTGGGTGCAGCCTACATTAAAACCGGGAGAGAAGTATTATAGTCATGCAGCATATAAATTTTCTATTAAATAAATAAAAAATGAGTATATTAGAAGCACTTCGCAACAATGGTTTCCAGACCATTGACTATTTGGTATTTATCGCCTACATTATCATACTTGTAGGCTTGGGATTCTTCCTCAGCCGTGGTAAGAAAGGTGAAGAAAAATCATCAACAGACTACTTCCTTGCTGGCAACACCCTAACATGGTGGGCAGTGGGTGCATCACTTATCGCTGCCAATATATCTGCAGAGCAGTTCATTGGTATGTCTGGTTCTGCATTTAACTCTGGTATTGCAATGGCAGCCTACGAGCTTATGGCAGCAGCGACACTGCTTGTCGTTGGTAAGTTCCTCTTGCCATTGATGATTGAGAAGAAGGTGTTTACGATTCCTCAGTTCCTACGCGACCGTTATAATGACGGTGTAGGTCTGTCATTCTCTATCTTCTGGCTCTTCCTCTACGTATTCATCAACCTTACCTCAGTGGCATGGCTTGGTGCTCTTGCTATCAAGCAGATTCTCGGTCTGCCAGCAACAATGGGCACAATGGGTGGCATGCAGGTTGACTTTACGTTGTTGACCATCATCCTGATACTCTTCCTCATTGCAGGTATATACTCTATATACGGCGGTCTTGCCTCTGTAGCATGGACAGACGTTATGCAGGTTACATTCCTCGTTGGTGGCGGTCTTATCACCGCTTTTGCAGCGCTGCAGTCTATTGGCGATGCCCTGCACATTGACGGCGGAGCATTTGGAGCATTCTCTGAGATATTCCATCATCTTGGAAATATACCGGGTGACGAGCACTTCTCGCTTGTCGTAGAGCGTAATACCAATATCTATCCTGATATCGACGGTGTTGTGAATGCAACTGGTGAGGTATTGAAGACACAGCCAGGTGCAGACCCATATTTTGATATTCCAGGTATCGTAGTTATCGTTGGTGCACTCTGGCTTACAAACCTCGGTTACTGGGGCTTCAACCAGTACATCATTCAGAAAGGTCTTGCTGCAAAGTCTCTCTCTGAGGCCAAGAAGGGTATGATATTCGCAGCATTCCTGAAGATTCTCATTCCTTTCATTGTATGTATTCCAGGTGTATGCGCATACTATATTATGAAAGGTTCATACAATGGAGTACCTGTTATTGACCAGTTAGATCTTGCCGGAGCAATCAACCGTTCTGATGACGCTTATCCATTCCTCATCCGTAACTTTACCCCAGTGTTTGTTAAGGGACTGTCATTTGCAGCTCTTGCTGCTGCCGTGATTTCTTCACTGGCTTCAATGTTCAACAGTACCTCTACCATCTTCACCATGGATATCTATAAGCACTATATCGACAAGAACGCATCAGAGCGTAAGCTCGTGAGCGTTGGTCGTGTTACTTCTGTCTGCGCATTGCTGATGGCTCTCGTTGCTGTATATCCAATCATGGGCGGTGCCGACCAGGCATTCCAGGTTATTCAGGAGTATTCAGGCTTCGTATATCCAGGTATCGTGGTAATCTTCGGTCTCGGACTTCTGTGGAAGCGTGCAAGCGGTACGGCAGCTGTTGTCGCAGCCATCGGCACATTTGCATTCTCTATCCTCTTCAAGTTCTTATTGCCAGACGTGCCATTCCTGCTTCGCATGGGATATGTATTCATCTGTCTCGTAGTGCTGTTCTTTGGCCTGTCATTCATGTCAAAGAATACCAAGCCTGCTGAGCAGTTGCCAGAGAAGACTATACACAGCCTGTATAAGTGGGCTCACATCTGTCAGGGACTTGCGTTCGCAGCATTTGTCCTCGGCGTGGTAGGCATACTTAATGATGATTTGCGCACACTTGGTTTCGAGGCGTTCTTCTTCATGGCTGCCATGATGTTCTGCATCTACCTCTTCCTTGTCAGCAACGCCAAGGATAAGGTGGAGGACGTGAAGTCTATCGGTGTTGACATCTCAATATTCAAGACTGACCGTACATTCAATCTCGGTGCGGCTGGTGTGATAATCATCCTCGTATTCCTGTATTGGGTACTTTGGTAATTAATCTATAGTAATCATTAGTTAAGGAGTTAAGTAGTTAAGACATTACGCATAGTCAGTCGAATGCACTTGTCTTAACTCCTTAACTCCTTAAATTCTTAACTCCCAAGAAAAATGTTAGAAGAACTCAAACAAAAAGTATTCAAGGCCAACCTTGACCTTGTGAAACAGGGACTGGTCATATTTACATGGGGTAACGTCTCTGGTATTGACCGCGAAAAGGGGTTAGTAGTTATCAAACCATCAGGCGTAAGCTATGACGATATGAAGGCCGATGACATGGTTGTCGTTGACCTTGAGACTGGCAAGGTGGTAGAAGGCGACCTCAATCCTTCATCAGACACACCCACACACCTTGTACTATACAAGGCTTTCCCAAATATCCAGGGTGTGGTACATACACACTCCACATACGCCACTGCCTTCGCACAGGCAGGGCAGGACATTCCGAATATCGGAACTACCCATGCAGACTATTTCTATAAGGCTATACCATGCACTCGCGATATGACGAAGGAGGAAGTGGAAGGTGCATACGAACTGGAGACAGGTAATGTCATCGTTGACGAGATACTCAACATCCGTAAGATTAACCCAGACCACACACCAGCCGTATTGGTTAAAAACCACGGACCATTCTCATGGGGCACGTCACCAGACAATGCCGTGTATAACGCAAAGGTCATGGAGCAGTGTGCCAAGATGGCGTTTATTAGTTTCTCTGTCAATCCACTTACAACAATGAATCCACTCTTGGTAGAGAAGCACTATAACCGTAAGCATGGTCCTAATGCCTACTACGGCCAGAAGGGACAGAAGCACTAAATATAAAACAGAAATTTAGTCCCCACCAGCATTCCATCATGGGAGAGGCTGGTGGGGATTTTTTGTTTTGTCACCTTTTCCTCATTTTTCTTTACATTTTGATTTATGCAACCCTCATTTCCTTGCGATAAAATCCAGCAACGTGAAATTGTTTTCGTACACGTGATTCTCGCGTGTTTTGTAACTTGCTGATATTCAGTAGTTGTTTTTCCTATGTCTGTTTTTGGGGCTTGTAAAAGCTATCATATTGCGTTGTAAAAGCATAGCTTTTACCCTGTGAAAGGTATCAAATTAGAGTGAGAAAGCTATCAAATTACATCGTGATTTGATAGCTTTTACTTTTTTATCCCTGTTTTTGGTCTTTCATATAATAAAGAAATGCCTTTTTACTCTCTATTTTATGTTTTTATATTGGTTGTTCTGAACAATCAAAGTGTCACTAAATACACCTTTCTTGTGACAAAGTGATAATAGGTGGCACAAACTAGGCAGAAGCGGGCTCTTTCTTAAAAAGAGAAAAGATAAAAGAGGAATCATTTTTTCCTGTTTGAGAATGCAGTTTTTCCAATGTATGATTGTCATTATCATATTTTATTTGTAAATTTGCAATGTAATAATTCATAAAAGATATTGCAAAATTGTTCATTGAAATTCATGGCCACACAGTCGAGGCTTAAAAAGCAGAGCAACTATAGGGCATCCTACGCATTGCGATAAAAATAATAGTATGAATCAGTATTTATTAGCAGGAGCTTTAGCTATCATAGCAGACTTCATGATGTTGTACAAATATTATAAATTACATAAGGTCAAAAAAGGCAGAACAATTCAGATGGTATATCTTACAGCTGGTGTCTGTATGTTAGCCTGGGATGCATAGGAATTTATAAAAATGCCTTAGATGGCATAAATATCCTTTTATTTGGAATTGTTTGGTTCGAATTTATGAGAAGAAATCCTAAAACTAGTGGCGGAGATGTGTCAGGTATGCATACTAGAGGATGGGTTGCAGCGATTTTTGCTATTATTACAGGAATATTACTAATACTTGAAGATTTACACATCTTAGAATGATGCTTACTATCATAAAAGCCATATAAGACAAAGATAGATATGAAGAAACTCCTGATAAGTCTGGTACTTGTTGTAATAATTATGCTGGTTGCCGTAACGGGTGGCAGCTATTACATGCTCAGTTTTTCGCTGGCGCCCGATACGGCAAGGACGGACACTGCACTATGTTTCATGCAGCTGACAGAGAAACACCCGGAGGTTAGTTCTTGGCTTGACAGCCTGAAGGCAAACAATGCTTTGAGAGATACCTTCGTCAACATGCCCCGAGGAGAGCGCCACCATGCCTATTTCATACGACATGAAGACAAACGGCCTGTTGCCGTTGTGCTGCATGGCTGGCGTGACTGCGCCATAGACTTCATGCATCTAGGACGCATATATGAGCAGATGGGCTTTAACGTGCTGATGCCTGACTTGCATGCGCACGGGCTCAGCGAGGGTGATGTCATAGAGATGGGGTGGAAGGAACGTCATGACGTGATGCACTGGATTAACGTTGCTTCAAAACTGTTTGACACCAACGACTTTGTGGTGCATGGTGTCTCCATGGGTGCGGCAACGGCAATGAATCTGTCGGGCGAGAAGATGCCTGCATGTGTGAAGGACATACGGTTTGTAGAAGACTGCGGCTACACAAGCGTATGGGATGAGTTCAGCTACGAGCTCAAGGAGCAGTTTTCGCTGCCTCCATTCCCGCTGATGTACACCACGTCGCTGCTTTGCAAACTGAGATATGGATGGTCTTTCGGCGAGGCAGCACCGATTGAGCGAGTGACGCGTTGTCGTTATCCTATGCTTTTCATACACGGTGGCAGCGATACTTTTGTTCCCTCACGCATGGTGCACCCTCTTTATCAGGCAAAACAAGGCGAGAAGGAGCTATGGATTGCGAAAGGCTCTGAGCACGCAGAGTCATACACCGACCACATCGACGACTATGTTAAACATATAAGGGATTTCTGTTTCAGTGGTCTATAAGACAGACTCTGTATCATCCAGAGAACAGCATCGCAGCTCACCGCCAGTCTGGCCTGGGCAGGCTGCTGATGAATAATGTGTATAAAGAGGCAAAGAAGCGCAGGGCAAAGGTGCTGCGCCTTGAAGGGCAGTTACGAGCCAAAGGGTTTTATGAGAAGATGGGATATACGGTCTGCTCTGCTCCTTTTGACGAAGCCGGTCTGCCACACGTAAAAATGGAGAGGCATATAGACTGACAATTATAGTATGAAGTATTGCGAAAATACTAAAAAAACATAATTTCTTTGTAGTGTCAGAAAAGTTTTATAACTTTGAAAAGATTTGGGAGGATAATAACTAAATTAATTTTTATATACTTATGATTAAAGCTTTTGACAATTTGGAAGTATGGTGGGTAACTGGTGCTCAGTTGCTCTATGGTGGCGACGCAGTAGTAGCTGTTGATGGTCACTCTAAGGAAATGGTAGAAGGACTGAATAACAGCGGCATAATCCCTATAAAGGTGGTTTACAAAGGTACAGCCAACAGCTCTAAGGAGGTGGAGGCAGTAATGAAAGCCGCTAATAATGACGACAAGTGCGTGGGTATCATTACTTGGATGCACACGTTCTCTCCTGCAAAGATGTGGATTAAGGGTCTGCAGGCATTGCAGAAGCCTCTGCTGCACTTCCATACACAGTATAATGCAGAGATACCTTGGGATACTATGGACATGGATTTCATGAACCTTAACCAGTCTGCTCACGGCGATATAGAGTTCGGACATATCTGTACTCGTATGCGCGTGGCACGTAAGGTGGTATGTGGTTATTGGAAGAATGCTGATGTCCAGGAAAAGATAGCAGTATGGGCTCGTGTTGCCGCCGGTGTGGCAGATGCCAAGCAAGTACGCTGCCTAATGTTCGGTATGAACATGAACAACGTGGCTGTTACAGACGGCGATCGTGTGGAGTTTGAGCAGCGTATGGGCTACCATGTGGATTACTATCCGGTAAGCTCTCTTATGGAGTACTTCAAGAAGGTGACCGACGCAGAGGTAGATGAGTTAGTCAAGGAATATAAAGAACAATACACTATTAAGATAGACGAGAGTGGTGTTGACGTTTACTGGGAGAAGGTAAGGAATGCCGCAAAGGCAGAGATAGCACTGCGCCGTGTATTGAAAGACGAGGGTGCAACAGCCTTCACTACCAACTTCGATGACCTGGGTGATGCTGATATCAACGATCCGAACTTCGTAGGATTTGACCAGATACCAGGCTTGGCATCACAGCGACTGATGGCTGAGGGTATTGGCTTCGGTGCTGAGGGTGACTGGAAGACAGCATGTCTCTATCGTACATTGTGGGTAATCCAGCAGGGTATGCCTACTGGTTGCTCGTTCCTTGAGGACTACACTCTTAACTTTGCCGGTGACCGCTCGTCTTGTCTGCAGAGCCACATGCTTGAGGTATGCCCACTCATCGCTGTTGACAAACCAACACTGGAGGTTCATTTCCTCGGCATCGGAATACGTAAGCAGCAGACTGCCCGCCTGGTGTTCACATCAAAGGTCGGCCGTGGCATAAAGGCTACAGTGGTAGATCTCGGCAACCGTTTCCGCCTGATATCACAGGAGGTGGAGTGCATAGAGCCAAAGCCAATGCCTAACTTGCCAGTGGCTTCCGCACTTTGGGTGCCACAGCCAACATTCGAGATTGGCGCCGGAGCATGGATATTGGCAGGCGGCACGCATCACAGCGCATTCTCTTATGACATTACAGAAGAGTATTGGGATGATCTTGCAGAGATGCTTGACATTGAATATGTAAGAATCAACAAAGATACCAATATAGCCGACTTTAAGCAGCAGTTGCGCAACAATGAGTTGTACTACATGCTTTCAAAGGCTCTGAAGTAACAAGCTCCATTATTATCCTCTATAATGGGGGATGTTTATCAAAAAGACTAAACAGAAGAAATGACAGCGAAAGAAACTATACAGGCAGGTAAAGCCATTCTCGGCATAGAGTTTGGCTCTACCCGCATTAAAGCGGTGCTGATAGACGGCGATAACAAACCGATAGCGCAAGGCAGCCATGAGTGGGAGAACTCACTTGTTGACGGATTATGGACATACAGCATAGAAGAAATATGGTATGGCCTCCAAGACTGCTATGCAGATATGCTTAAGGATGTGAAGGCTCAATATGACTGCGTAGTGGAGAACCTGGCTGCTATCGGCATCTCAGCCATGATGCACGGTTACATGGCATTTGACGAGAATGACAAAATACTCGTGCCATTCCGTACATGGCGTAACACCAATACAGGACAGGCGGCTGCGAAATTGTCAGAGCTGTTCGTGTATAATATTCCATTGCGTTGGAGCATCTCACACCTCTATCAGTGTATCCTGGAGGATAATAGCCATGTAAAGGATATAAAATTCCTTACCACTCTTGCCGGTTATATACATTGGCAACTGACAGGAGAGAAGGTCCTTGGCGTAGGCGATGCCTCAGGTATGCTTCCTATAGACCCGGAGACAAAAGACTATAATGCGGAGATGGTAAGCAAGTTTGACAAGTTGGTAGCTCCTAAAGGCTATCCTTGGAAGTTGCTTGACATCCTTCCGAAGGTGTTGATGGCAGGAGAGGCTGCAGGTACGCTGACAGAGGAGGCTGCGAAACGTCTTGACGTGTCAGGCAACCTGAAGGGAGGCATTCCACTTTGTCCGCCAGAGGGCGACGCAGGCACAGGCATGGTGGCCACTAATGCAGTAAAGCAGCGCACAGGTAACGTGTCGGCTGGTACGTCATCTTTCTCTATGATAGTACTGGAGAAAGACCTCTCTAAACCTTCAGAAATGATAGACATGG
>Ga0247611_10001213_pt1 | contig 46840 bp, 40 predicted proteins | sample 177DNAGHGhighgp2_FD_192422 | JGI IMG/M metagenome (GOLD analysis project Ga0247611, IMG submission 192422) | Sheep rumen microbial communities from Palmerston North, Manawatu-Wanganui, New Zealand - 1770 DNA GHGhigh gp2 | ecosystem: Host-associated > Mammals > Digestive system > Stomach > Rumen... | reverse complement strand
ACGAGGGGAAGAAGAAGGCTCTGTCCTATACCATGACGAATGGTTCTCCCGACACCGAGAAGAACGGCTTCCAATGGACAGTACTCGGAAAAATGGGGTCATTTAACATCTTGGGAAAAGACTTGCCAGGCATAGCCTTTAATGTGACACCTAACATCGACGTGCTGAACCGCATATTTGAACTCGACCTTGATTTCTCCTGGGGCATGAACGACCGTAACAAGACGGATGGCAAATGGGGTGGTCCCATGCGCGATAAATACAAGGAGACGCAGAAATTGAATAGGTACCAACTCGGCGGTGAGTTCGGCGAAGCAGGTAAGCAGAAGACCTCTGGTATAGATGTGTTGAACAAAACCGGTCTGTCGAAACGCACGAAAGATAAATGGCTGCAGGCAGAACTTGATGACATCTGTACCGTGAAACTGAACAAGTTAGGCTATGGATTCTTCTTTGACGCTCATTTCGGATTAGGCTTTAATTTACATGAAAATAACAAGGCAGAATCCTTCTATCTGAAGGCGGCTGAGGTAACGGGTGGCTTTGGGACTGCTATTGCCTTCAATGGTGATCCTACGAGTGCCGCCACTGGTGCATTCGCCAGAGTGTTGGACAAGATAAAAAATGTCCTCCAACTGAAATTTGAGTTCTGTGCAGAGTCGAACATCCAGTTGTCGACAGGTTTCAAAACCTGGAACTACATGAACGGCGATATCATTACTAAACGCATGTATGGTTTCTATGCGGAAGGAATGGTCTATGCCCAGGCAGGCGGCTCGATGGTGCTGCAGACGAGTTTCGGTGACCCCAACGATGGCGGGAAAGGGTTCTATAACGGCATCTTTAACGCCAGCGCAGGTGCACGCCTGGGAGCCAAAGCCATGGCAAAATTTACCTCAGTATGGCCCTTCGGCGATCGTGCTGGCGAGTGGGACAAGGGTGCTGCCTGTCTGTTGTTTGCGGCCTTTGACCTTTTCTATGATCTCAGGCTGTTGCCGGTTGTCCGCGTAAAAGGCAACTGGTCTATAAAATTTGGCGGCAGATACTGGTTCTTTCCGGATGGTCCCTATAACCCCGCCAATCCGTTGTATCCCAACTACAAGGTCAGTGCTAATGCCAGACAGTTCTTCGAGGACGGCACGCTGCCCTCCTCGCTGGAGGCACCATCTCCTTCGCTGCAGCGTCCTCGGCTGACCCCGCGACTCGCAGCCGCCAGCGAGGTGGAAGCATCGCAGTTCCTGTTGGGCGACAACCTGATGGAGAACCTCGACGAAACGGCACGTCCCCGCTTCCTGGGTGAGGACCGCTTCGTTATCTGCCATAACAACACAACACAAAATCTCAACGATGACCGGCTCATGGAGTTCAACACCCGTCAGGAAGGTGTCACCACAATGACTAAGGCTGACGGCACCCTGTTACCCGGCAACGACCATCTGGCACAGAACCACCATACTGCCAAGGAGGGCGACATCGAACTGGTGGTCAGCGAGGAGATGACCAGCGACATTGATATCAATGTCACTAATGCTACTATAGAACAGTTGAACGCAACGTTACGGAATGCCGCCATCGTTGCCAACATGCGAACCACAAAGAACGGTGAGTGGAAAAGACAGGTGGTGGCTTACGACGCCAGCATTGTGGATGCCAACCCCGTGGGTGCCGTCAATATTGACTGCACGCCGGAGAACCCAACCCCGACACCTACCAACCGCGCAGCCTGTCTGTGGAAGAGGGGAACATTCTACCCATTGATGACAGAGGAAGAGTTAGCAAGTATGACGGAGGAGGAAAAGGCAAACTGGCGAGATCTGAACACCTCGTTGGATGTCAGCACCTTCGATGGCGACCTCATGCTGTCATTCTACGACGGCAGCCAATGGAACACCCCCCAGAGCCTGCTGAAGTTCTCCAGAAAGGACATAGTGAAAGACTACCAGATACTGATGAGCAACGACACCGTGCTAGTTGCTGTATCGGTCATGCCAGAGGGCAAGGACAGCCTGGAACTGCGCTACTACTGTAAGCCTAAGGACAAACCCGCCCAGGTCATCACCGACAAGATGGTACCCATCAGTTTCTCGATGGACATGGTGGGCGACCTGCCGTATATTGCCATACTGAATCGCCCTGACAGTACCTGTACCGATATCTATGTCAAGGCAATCAATATGAAAGGCGAGTATCTCGGATATGGTGCTGATCTCGACCTAAACTATCATAACCCGATGAGCGTGAAACTCATTGCCGATAAGTCGGCGGATGCTCCTATGGACTTCGCCGTAGTATGGGAGAAGATGGACAACGCCATCCGGCAGAACGGAAAATACCTGCAGACGGACAGCGTGCAGTTCATGCTGAACTGTTCACGTGTCTATATGAACGACAATCTGCAGGCCGCACCGTACATCACACTGGGATGCTCGACAGACAAACTGCACATGTCCGCCTACGATGTCTTCCTAAACGAAGACAGGGCAATAGCGCTCTGGACACTGACTGACTATGACAACGGGCAGACCTACCTGATGCGCAACGAGGTGGCGTTCTATAATGACTTCTTATACAATATCTCTTACACACAGGAGATGATGAACGACGGTGAGATGATGCTTGTTGGCTTGAACATCTACAACATGGGCGACACGCCAATCATCGACGTGGAAGGATACCTCAACGGACAGTTCTTTAAGTTCTCAGACCTCTTCATCCATCCTTATGACTCAGAGTCGCTGTCGATAGAATACGAACTGCCGGAGAACTTCAACGGACTGCTGCAGGCAACGGGAGTGACGGCTTACTTCAACGACCTGAGTTATATGAGGCGGGCTTCTAACCGCGCATCTTCCTTAAGAGCGAGTGCTGTCTCCGAGGACATGACGGATTATGCCACTGGCTATTCTGACGTTCGCTGCAAGGTGATCAGCCACAGCATTGAAGGCAGCAAGAACAAGGTTTATGTCGAACTGACTGATTATGACGGGCTGAACACTCAGGAGACACTCTACGTAGGACTGTATCCTGACCACGTGGCGGATATACCCATTACCAGTACTGCAGAGGTAAAACTGAAGGCTTCTGACTTCGAGGATGTGGGTAGCGAGCGCAAGGCATGGGTGGAACTGACTGCTGACAACCTCCCGGAAGAGGTGGAGGTGTTTGTACGTGCACGTGTCTATAACGACAATGTGCTGAAGTCGCTGGGTGAAGACGACAACCTCCTGGATGCTATCGTGGACAACCGCTCATGGCACGACAACCTCTGCATGCTGACCTTGCTGCCTTCTGAGTTGGACGACGTGACAGGACTGCCTGTCGTCGCAGCCGACAAGAAGATTCATAAGGTGAAGGTGGAGAAAGTGGAAGGCGGTGTATGGCTTAGCGGACTGGAGTCGGATGACATTGTCCGTATCTTCGATGTCAAGGCGATGCCCGTCTATCTCAACAGGACTCCGACAGAGCGCTTGTTCGTTCCTATTCAGGAGCGTGGCGTCTATCTGCTCAGTACAGGACAGGAAGTGGTGAAGTTCCAATTTTAAGAAATAAGAGAGATGATGAAGACTTATATATATAATAAGGTGAAAAGAATGATACAGTTAGGGCTGTCCCTGCTGGCACTGCTGCCCCTGCATGCTTACGGCGAAAAGTATGGTATCTTATGGGAAGATAATGACGCGGCGAATACTTGGCGTTACCAATATCAGACCAAGATACAAAATGGAGAACTTCCAAGCACTTCTGAATCCTTTGCTAAAGGTGATGGAACCATTAGTAGCCCCTATCTCATTGAGTCGGTGTGGGACTTATGTCGTTTGGAATACCATGTAAACGACAGAAGAATAGATTTCAAGGGGAAATACTTTAAACTGGTCAACGACATAGATCTGGATGGTTATATGTGGTATCCCATCGGTGTCGCGGAAAATCCTTCTGAGAGCACCCCCTTCGGCGGCTATTTCGACGGTAACGGCAAGACGGTGAAAAACATGAAGATGACCCTTGTCAATAGTCAGTTGACGAGTAAATATAGTTATGGTCTTTTCGGCAAGGTGAAGGGTGCCATCAGAAACCTGAATATGACAGGTGCGCAAATCACCATGAATGTCAATACCCAAGAGACGAATGATTCTCGTTCTCTGTCTGCCGGGCTGTTGTGCGGAAGTCTTCTCCACGACTTTGACGCAAAAATCTACGGAGCCATCTACGGTTGCCATGTCCAGGGTAAGATAGAGGGATGGATGAAGAATAAGCAAAATGACTATCGCTCAAGTTATGTCGGCGGTGTCGTCGGTTATTGCGACAATCCCGCGAGTGTCTACAAGTGTCAGGCAGATGTGACCATGAGCCTGACCGATGTCTACTATATCGGAGGTATTGTCGGCTACAGCACTGCTGTTACATCGCTCCCAGATTCATGGTTCAATATGGAAAATGACGATGCCTGCGTGTCGTACATCTTCGATTGTGTGGCAAATGTGAATATCACCGCGACAGTCACAAATGCTCCGGCAAATCACTGCGGCGGCATCTGTGGCGCTTCTTATCATAATATCCTTGCCTGTGCGGCAACGGGAACTATCAGCAGTGTCCCTGCCTCGGGAAAAAGTGCGTATATCGGGGGCTTGACGGGCACCAATGGCTATAACATCATGGGGTGCGTCAGCATGGTTCGTCTGCAAGGGGGCTCAAAGGTGGGAGGTCTCATAGGCGATAACAGCAATAAAATCACAGACAAGATCAAAGGTCACGTGGTCAACTGTGTCTATAGTAGCCATATTGACAGCCCCAATGCTGAGGCTGTCCATGGACTGGTGGGTAATCAGGACGAAAATGCCAATAAACCTGTCAATTGTCTTTTCTTGGGAACGATGTGCCCAGGTACTACTAAGTCTCCTCTGTCGAGTGGCGGTACAGAGCACTGCTATGCTGACGTGAATTTGTATGACGATGATGATACGGAGAACGACGACTATCTCATGACCAGTGAACTCACCAGTGCACTGCCTACCTTTACTGCTAATGTCGAATATTATAATTACTGGGATAGTAAAATTCGTGAGAGGGATGAACTTCTGGTTATTTCTGCCAGTAGCGATTGGGAGCACGTTGACGGTTTCTACCCACGGCTGAGCATAGGGGCTGACAACATTGCCAACGCGGGGGATCAGTATGAAAATAATGTAACAGACTACGTGATAAATCGCGCTGCCCGTGCTTTCCTTGATGACGTGTCAGCCATCAGGACTCCCAGCCTGCTGCAAAACTATGCCTGGCTTGCCTCCGTGCCTGCCGGTATGCATAATGGACTCTCGGCACAGTATTTGGATGCGCCGTTGTCGCTGACCACGAAGGAGCAGAACATGGAGACTGTCGGTAACGTGACCACGGTGAAGACAGCGAAGTTCTCTTTGCCCACTGACCAGACATTGATGACTGTCTCCGGAGAGACAGCGACACCCAAGGAGGACCAGCAGGGTGACGTGCTGCTGACCGTCACGTCGTCCGACGGTATCAGCAAACAACTCTGCCTGCAAGTCAACACCATCAAGAAATGGGATCAGAAGATAGCGAGGGCTTATGATGCCGGTGACGGTACGGTCGCAAAACCCTATATCATCCATAATGCCCGCCAGTTGATGAAGGCACTCACCACCAACGAAGCTGGAAAGTATTACAAACTGATCAATGATATTTGGTTTAACCAGAACCTGATAACGGAGAACGGTGGCATCAGTGATACTGGTGTGACATGGGACCACGATGGCAATAAGGTCAAAGGTTGGAAAGCCCACCTCGACGGTGACAGCCATGCCATACGAGGGCTGTATGCCTCAAGGGCATTCTCCTTGCTGGGTAATATCGGTGAAGGTGCCTCGATAGAGAATACGGCATTTGTGGACTGTGCGGTAAAGACCGAATTACATGCTTCCGGTTATGGTGGATTCCTCGCACCCGAGATTGGGGCAAACGCGGAGGTGAAAAATTGTCTCTTCGACGGTTTATATCATCGTCTCGGTACGGGTACTCTGTACATTGGAGGTTTGTGTTGGTCTTTTGGGGGAGAATATGCGAGTGATAATTTGCCCAAGATCCAAGACTGTGTATTGGCTTTCAGGTTTGCGGACATTTTACCAAGTGGTGCTATCGTTTCGTCTTGGGAGGACAATGACAATAATGACCTTAATGACAAACTTCCTCCAGTGCATCGCGTCTTGGTACTCAATAACTTTCAGACATCATTTGGATTGTATGCGGAATATAATTCCTATACGACAAGTTTCTTCCCAGAAGGCTACCTGCCCTTGTGGGAAATGGATGCATACAACAGACATGCCAAGTCAGTAGAAGAGATGACCAATGGCACCTTCTTCACAGGTGAAGGCTACGAGAAGTGGACATGCCTGAAGGGACGCTACCCCATGCTGACGAGTTTCGCAGGCACCGCCTTCGGCAAACTGATCTCCCTGCCTATCTATACCACAAGGGATAATGGGTTGAACAACATGAACTATCTGCTGGACTTCACGCCCAGTCGTGCCACGTGGACGGCAACGACCAGTGACATCACGGTTGACCAGGATATCCGTGTGCTGGAGCCCAAGGCGACAAGCAAGTCGCTGCTGCTGGTACGCAGCATGGACGGTGCACGCATGGTGACACCGCTCTCTACAGAGGCAACGATACAGGCGGGTATCAAGTTCACTGATGTAGAGGCAAAGAAATTCTGTCTGGAGCACTATGATGAGAACAATGACAACGAGATCTCTTTAAGTGAACTGAAGAATGTCACGCTCACCAAGTTTCAGGGAGATATGGACAAGAACGACGACAACCCCCATGACAACGACGGTGACCTGATAGCCAAGTTCCCCGAGTTCCGCTATTTCGCAGGAGTCGATGGTCTGGGCTCTTCGTTCTATGACAAGGACAAGTTGGAGGAAGTAGGTATCTCCGGCAAGATCAAGTCGCTCTCTGACGATGCCTTCAGAGGTAGTGCCATCACTTCGTTCACGCTCCCTGTCACAATGACGACGGTCGGAGCACACCCCTTCAATGGTTCAGGTCTGGAGAATTACGAGGTGGAGTTGGACCATGACGCTTTCACGACAGATAATGGGGTGCTGTTGAGCAAGGATAAGAGTCAGTTGGTGAGTGTGCCAAACGGACGGAAAGGTACCAGTGTTGTGGTTCCTGACTATGTTAAGACGGTGGCTGGTCATGCCGTCTACAAACTGCCCGAGGTGGAAGAGGTCTATATCGATGCTGCCGACTATGACTATGAGACTGTGTTGCAGCGGTCTGCCAACAGTTTTGTACCTAAGGACGGTAAGAAGTTCGTGTACTATATCGAGGATGCCACATACGACGAGTCTTCCGGAGAAGCACGGGAACTGTCGTTTGATAGCCGGCGTGCTGGTTCGGAAGAGACGGGTGAGGGTAACGGACACCTGTTCAACCGGTATAAGGAGCATGAGTTCTGGAAGGATGAGCAGCTGAAAAAGTACTTTGAACTGAAGGTGAATGCGAATAGCAAGGACGCTGACGGTAATTACTGGGCGACCATGTATATCGGATGGGATACCCAGTTGCCAGAGGGACTGACCGCCTATATCGTAGATAAGGTTGAGACAAAGGAGACGAGTCCGACGCTGGTGCTGCGGAAGATCAGCAATAAGGTGCCAAGGATGACTCCTGTGGTCATCAAGGCGACAGAGGCAAAGACCTACACGCTCTATCCGTCGAAGGAGAAGAAATGGGCGGATCTGCCCATGTCCGAGAACCTGCTGGATGGTGTCAACCGTTACGGCTTGGATGTCAACCAGTCGGATGCCAATGATGGAGGCTGTCTGACGCTGGGCAAGAACAAGTCGGGCAAGGTAGGCTTCTTTATCTACAAAGGTAAAGAAAAAATACCATGCTACCGTGCTTATATCTCTGTGAATAAGGTAGGGCCGTCACGTGAATTCCTGTTGTCGATAGATGATGATGAGGCAACGGGTGTTGATGCGCTCAAGAACACGAAAACGGATGCGGATGGTGATTACTATAACCTCAGTGGACAGCGTGTGGAACGACCCTCGAAAGGTGTGTATATCCATAACGGTCGTAAGGTTATCAAGAGATAGGAGAACTGCGATATGAAGAAGAAACAATATATTGAACCCCAAATCGAGGTATACCAGATAACACCTTGTCGTCTTCTCTCCGATTCTGTAATAGATTTTCCTTGGTCGGGAAACAGCGCAGGAACTGCCGGTCCTGACGAGATTGATGATTATTCTACCTCTGACGCGTTTTAGTCACTGCAAATAACAAAAAAGGATCTCATGGGCTTTCCCCCACGAGGTCCTTTTGTTATATTTCAAGTTTCAAAAGGAAAGCACGTAAAGTGGTGACGGTGACGGTTACAGTTTAGTCATTACTTCTCAGGCATTTCCGCATGCAGTTTCTCAATGGCACCGGTGATGGGGTTGAGAATCATCTGAGTGGGATATTTCTTGAAAAGGGAACCGCCACGGAGTTCTGTGAAACCAAACTGGGCGAAAGGATAGTTATAGGTGGCAAGTTGCTGGTCCTCACAATAGAGGGTGAGGCGGACGATACCCGGAACAGTGGTATAGAACCCGCCGTCTTTCTTGTTCTCCGGATAGTCATACTGCTGCTGGGTCTGTTGGTGCAGGTCCTCGAGACTCATATAAAAAGGAACACCGGCAAGGTCGTCCTTATCTACCAGTCCTAACGACTTGCTGATGCGGAAAATCACCTCACGGTCCATCTCTTTCTCAGGACAGAGGGAGATATGCTGTTCCGTCGTGTCACAAACCGTGGTGCCGGTGAAGAGAGAGAGTAATGCCTCGTGGGCGCGGTCTATCTCGTCGAGCATCAGTTGCAGCTGCGCCTTGTCGGCAGGCATCTCCTCAGCCTCCCCTGTAATCAGTAGCTGGCGATGCTCCTGTAACTCTGCCATCTGGAGAGCGGTCAGCTCCGCTTTCCTTGCCATGCTACCGGCAGCCATCGCTTCAGCACTAAGGAACTTCTGCGGGTCAGGAGCTTGTCTCTTGCGAGCCGGACGGAATGGTAACGGTTGCTGTACCTGTCTGGGCGTGTCATTGACGGCAAGCAACACCCCATCCTCGCTGAGTTTAATCTCAGAGGTGGCACTCTTTCCTTTCAGATGGACGATAAAGCATTTGGAAGTATCACGGACACCGTTCAGCGTCAGTTGGAAATTGACGAGCCGGTGACCGACCTCTTTCTCCTGCGGGATGTCCTTCCGCAGCAGGTATCGCTCAGCATATTTGCAGAAGACACCAGGCGTATAGCTCTTCTTCTCGATCAGGAGATGGATGTTGACAGTGGTCTTGGGGAGATAGTAGACGGTGCCTTCCGGCATCTTCTCAGATTTCAGCAGTGCGGATGAGACAGGTTGTGCCTTTAGCACATAACAGGCAAGCAGCAGGAAAATAGTCAGCAGTGTTCTCAGGATTCTCATGGCGTTACTCCTTCAGTCGCTTAAAGGCACGGGCAAGATAACGGATGATGTCCTCGGCAATCAGACTCTCCTCTCCTAAGTCACGGGCGGCAAGGTCACCGGCAAGCCCATGCAGATAGACACCTACGACACATGCCTCCGGTGCTTTGTAGCCACGAGCCAGTAATGCCGTGATGATACCTGTCAGCACGTCACCACTGCCAGCCGTCGCCATACCCGCATTGCCAGTAGGATTAAAGAGCACATGACCATCGGGCAGGCAGATGGCGGTATAGCGTCCTTTCAGAATAACGATGCCCTGCAGCCGCTCAGCAAGATGGCGTGCCTTAGTCAGCCGCTCATAGCTGTCGGCGGAGTGTCCTTCCATACGGTCGAACTCCTTGGGATGAGGTGTCAGGATGATACCTTTAGGCAGTTGCTGGAGCCATGCCCTGTGACTGGACAGGATGTTCAGTGCGTCAGCATCGGCGACGATAGGACAGGTGGCTCGGCGCAGTTGCGCGATCAGCGGGATTGCTGTCGTCTCACTCTGTCCCAGTCCCGGACCGATACCCAGCGCCTGGAAGTCCTCTGTGTCAACAGCCTCCGAGAAGAGTGTCTCCTCAGGGTCAAACTGAAGGACGGCCTCAGGGACTGCCATCTGCAGAATCTCCCTGTTCTTCTTAGGGGTATGGATGGTCAGTTTCCCCACACCGGAACGCAGACAGGCACGGCTTGCCAGGATAGCGGCGCCAGCCATGCCGTAGCTTCCGGCAATCAGGAGTGCGTGTCCCATCTGTCCCTTATGGGCGAACGGGTCACGTCCTAAGAGCATGGAGCGTATCTCTGACTCCTCCACAACGGTATAGTTTGCCTCAGTCTTCTCTATCCCCTCCTGACTCAGACGGATGTCCAGTACCCGCAACTGTCCGATGAACGTCTGGTTCTCCGGGAAGAAGAACGCCAGCTTGGGTTGCTGGAGGGTCAGGGTGACCGTGGCACGGATGATGTTGGCACGCACATTATAAGTATTGTCCTCCGTCATCAGACCAGAGGGGACATCAATGGCGACCACGTCAGCCTGCGAGGCATTGATATATTTCACCAGAGAGGCGAAACCGCCAGCCAGCGGTTTGTTAAGACCAGAGCCGAAAAGACCGTCGACCACCAGCATACCCTTCTCCAGACGGGGAGGGTCGAACTCCTGGGTGACCTCCGTAAATGCTTTGGCACGTTTCGACTCGACGAGTCGTTTCTTGTTAGCGGCACACTCTTCGGAAAGATGTCCATTGATGTTAAAGAGATAGACCGTCACCTGATAGCCCTGGTCCCCCAGCATGCGGGCAACCGCCAAGGCGTCACCGCCGTTGTTGCCCGGTCCGGCAAAGACGATGACAGGCACCGAATTGTTCCATGTATCCGTGATGGCACGTGTCAGTGTTTTGGCGGCACGCTCCATCAAATCGATACTGGGTATCGGCTCATGTTCGATAGTGTATCGGTCAAGCTCTTTTATCTGTGTACTGGTGAATATTTTCATTGCAAGTGCAAAAATAAGAAAAATATACTAAATGATGGCAACTCTTTGACGAAAAATTTGTAATTTTGTGCCAAATTTGCAATTAGGACACTATGAATACCGTAAAAATAAAGGATAAGACGTTCCAAACCTCTATTACAGAGGAGGAAATCAGACAGCGCGTGAAGGTATTGGGACAAAGGCTCAGCAAGGATCTGGAAGGGAAGAACCCGCTGTTCCTCAGTGTGCTCAACGGAGCCTTTATGTTTACTGCGGACTTGCTTCGTGAGATGACCATCCCTTGTGAGGTGTCATTCGTGAAACTGGCTTCCTATGAGGGGTCGGTTTCTACTGGTAAGGTGAAGGAGTTGATAGGACTGAATGTGGATATCAGCGGACGTACCGTCGTCATCGTCGAGGACATCGTGGACACTGGTCATACGATGCGCCAGATGATGGAGTCGCTGACCCTTCAGCATCCGGCGTCGATACATATCTGCACGCTTTTCGTGAAGCCAGAGAACCTGGAGGTTGACTTGAATATCGAGTATGCCGCTTTCGAGATTCCCAAAGCCTTCATCGTGGGCTATGGACTGGACTACGACCAGCAGGGTCGCCAGCTGAAGGAGGTTTACGCATTAGCAGAATAAGTGATGAGAGAAATTAAACTACCCCATCTGCCGAGTGATGTGGAGGCACGGAAAGGTGACCTCTTCGTCGACTTATGGAAAGGAAAAGAAACACAAATCAAACAAGACAAAATAGAAAAGAAAGTGATCATGAAGAATATTGTGATTTTTGGTGCTCCCGGCTCAGGAAAGGGAACACAGAGTGACTTGCTGATAGAGCATTACGGATTAGGGCATATCTCCACTGGTGATGTGCTGCGTAATGAGATTAAGAAAGGTACCGAGCTGGGTAAGACGGCTCAGGGATTCATCGACAACGGTCAGTTGATTCCCGACGAGCTGATGGTCAGTATCCTTGCCAGTGTCTACGACTCGTTCGGGCGTGGACACAAGGGTGTTATCTTCGACGGTTTCCCCCGCACCATCCCGCAGGCTGAGGCTCTGAAGAAGATGCTGGAGGAGCGTGGCGACAAGGTGGCTGCGATGATAGAGCTGGACGTTCCTGAGGATGAGCTGATGACTCGTCTTATCAAGCGCGGACAGCAGAGTGGTCGTGCTGATGATAACGAGGAGACGATTAAGAAACGTCTGGTCGTTTATCACTCTCAGACTCAGCCGCTGATTGAGTGGTATAAGCAGGAGGGACTGCATCACCATATCAATGGCTTGGGAACGTTGGAGCGTATCTTCGGAGATATCCAGAAAGTGATAGACAGCCTGTAAATGGAAAGTAATTTCGTAGACTACGTCAAAATCTATTGCCGCTCAGGCAAGGGGGGACGGGGATCGATGCATCTCCGTCATGTGAAGTATAACCCTAACGGTGGTCCTGACGGTGGTGATGGCGGCAAGGGTGGCAGTGTCATCCTACGGGGTAACCATAACTACTGGACGCTGCTGCATCTGAAATTCCAGCGGCATGTCTTTGCGGAGCATGGTGGCAACGGCGGCCGTGACAAGTGTCATGGCACCGATGGCAAGGATGTGTATATCGACGTGCCGTGTGGTACGGTAGTCTACAATGCGGAGACAGGAAAATATGTCTGTGACGTCACCTACGACGGACAGGAGGTGGTATTGCTGAAAGGGGGTCGCGGCGGACTGGGTAACTTCCAGTTCCGGAGTGCCACCAACCAGGCTCCCCGCTTCGCACAACCGGGTGAGCCGATGGAGGAGATGACCATCATCCTGGAGTTGAAGCTGCTGGCGGACGTGGGACTGGTGGGCTTCCCCAATGCGGGTAAGTCGACACTGGTATCGGCACTGTCGAATGCGCGTCCTAAGATTGCCAACTACCCATTCACCACCATGGAGCCCTCACTGGGTATCGTGGGCTACCGCGACAATAAGTCGTTCGTGATGGCGGACATCCCCGGTATCATCGAGGGTGCCAGTGAGGGTAAGGGGCTGGGCTTGCGCTTCCTGCGCCATATCGAGCGTAACTCGTTGCTGCTCTTTATGGTGCCGGGTGACACAGACGACATCAAGAAGGAGTATGATATCCTGCTCAACGAACTCGCACAGTTTAATCCGGAACTGCTCGACAAGCACCGTGTCCTTGCCGTCACGAAATGTGACCTGCTGGATGCGGAACTCATCGAGATGCTGAAGGAGACACTGCCTGACGACCTCCCTGTAGTCTTTATATCGGCGGTTGCCAATATGGGACTCGACGAACTGAAGGATGTGCTGTGGCGGGAACTGAATGCCGAGAGCAACAAGCTCGCTGCCGTTCTTGCGGAAGATACCTTGGTTCACCGTGACAAGGATATGTCACGCTTTGCCGAGGAACTTGCTGACGAGGGGGAGGACGAGGATATTGAGTATGTCGACCTGGACGATCTAGATGACCTAGAAGAACTAGAAGACCTAGATCCCCTAGATTTCCTAGATCCCCAAGACAATGCCTAACCCCCAACTGACCTATTACGATTTAGGCGCACAGGTCGTTGCCTTCAGCACCACTCGTCATGGTGGATGCTCCGTGGGCAACTATGCCGCGTTCAATATCAATAACTATTGTGGGGATGAGGCTGCGCATATCGCGGAGAACCGCCGTGCGCTTGCCGGACTGTTAGGGATTGACGATAGCCATATCGTTATGCCCCATCAGGTACATGGCACGGAGGTGCGCCGTGTGGACGCTCCCCAGCAGGAGGTCATCGAGGGTGTTGATGCGGTGATGACGGATGTGCCGGGATTGTGTATCGGGGTGTCGACCGCTGACTGTATACCTATTATTATCTATGACCCGCAGCACCATGCCGCCAGTGCCGTCCATGCAGGATGGCGGGGTACGGTGAAGCGTATTGCCGAGGTGGCTGTCAGGGCAATGTGTGACACCTATGCTTCCGTCCCTTCCCAGATGCGTGCGGTCATCGGTCCCGGCATCTCGCTGGAGAGTTTCGAAGTGGGCGATGAGGTCTTCCAGCAGTTTGCTGACGCTGGTTTCGAGATGAGCAGGATAGCAAGGAAATATGCCAAATGGCACATCGACCTTCCTCTGTGCAACCGTCTGCAGTTGGAAGGGGTAGGGGTGACGGATGTCCAGCTGTCGGGAATCTGTACCTACCAGCAATGCAATGATTATTTCTCCGCCCGTCGACTGGGCATCAACTCAGGTCGTATCTTTACCGGCGTGTTGCTGAGGTGACATGCCGCAGGTTCACCCAATGACTCTTTTTCCCTTTCTGCAGCAGACGGGCACGCTCCACTAACAAGGTGGCGGGCAGCAGATTCGTCTTTCCTCCCATCGACGCATCGACATAGATGGGTGAGCTGCCATTCTCGACGGTAACGATAAAGGTGGTGAGCTTACGGAGTGACGGGAAGTTATGGGGGAGCAGTCCTTTGTCACGGGAACGGAGCACGATGGGTGACGCATCCAGTCCGGCATCTTTCAGCGACTGGATAAGCAGCATGTTGATGTCTGCATTCGACCCACTGCCTTCCTTCAGTGTCTCATCGGTGCTGCGGGGCCACAGCGCATATTTCCCATTCCATTTGACACGGCTTGCCACCAGTTGGCAGACAGCCTCCGTCCGCTCCTTCAGACTGGCAATCTCCATCATCTTCGCATCTGTGATCTCCTGGCGTAGCGGACTGTGATGACTCAGGGGCTTCCCCAGGTCCTCGTCATCCAGCAGCAACTGGTCTACCTGCTCCCACGACTTGATACAGTCCATCATCATGGTGTTCGGCAGGCTGAAACTCTTCAGCTCCATGATGATACCGGCATAGTAGTCGTTGACATTCCATACATTCACATCCCTGGCAATACCTTTCAGGTTCCTGCCCACGCAGGTATAGCGGTTGGTGCGTACATTGACAGGAGCTGCCAGCGGGTCGCTCTCCAGTTTGTAGTTCATCGAGCCGGTGATGCACTGGCAGTTCAGCCGCTGAATACCTTGCTCCTCCATGTGGTATATCAGGTAGCAGGGCACGTCCATATACAGTTTGGCATACACCACCGGTATCTCACATTGCGCATACCAGTCGTGGATCATATAGAAGAGGTCGCTGTGTACCGTATACTCACATTCGATGACCGTTCCCACCTTCACGTCAGGAGCGGTAAACCGCAGCTGGTATTCCTCGTCGTTCAGCTGTTCCTTCACCACGTCCTTTTTCTTCAGCGACGACTTTTTCGTCTTGCTGCCCTCCAGGTTATACGCCACCACTTTCAGGTCTTCCACGCTCTCCTCGCCGAAGTTCCCCATGGCATTATCCAAAAAAGAGCCAGACTGCAGGAAGTTACCGTTTACATCACCTGTCATCAGTGAGAATTTCGATACCTTCAGCTTGTTCTTGTCCTTGCCTGTCTTGTAATAGGGGATGGTTATGTTTGCCCATCGTACCCCTTCCGGCTTCAGGATTTTGATGCGTATCTTCTCATGGTAGTCCACCAGATACCCATTCTGCTGGATGGTGAAGTTCACGTCGGTCAGCCGGCAGAGCACCACGGCGGCAGCGCTGCTGTCGTCGGCATAGGTAGTCATCTGCAGTTCCTCTTTGGTAGGCTTGCCAAACTTCATGTTGACGGTTTGTTGTGCAGTGGCGTTCAGCCATGCGATAAGGGATAGTACGAATAGTGTTGTAGTCTTTAGTCTCATATTCTTATTTTTCATTGATAACGAGTGCAAAGTTAGTCATATTTATTTGTACTGCAAAAGATTCGCGCCACATTCTGTTTCCCTATTGTTACAAACTTTTTATCCTATGTAATTTGCTACTTATTATTTGCTTATTCGGAATAAAATGCGTAATTTTGCACTCAATAAAGTTCATAATAATATACAAAAATGAAAGCAACTACTTTATCGAATTTCAAAAAGCACACAACTTTATTGTTGTCGCTCATGACTGCCGTCTTAGTGATGACAGCATGTTCTAATTCAGATGATGATGTCTCTGATGTCAAAGTAAACCCTGGTCTGCCTACTCGAACCTACAAGCTCGATTGGAAGATCACGAACGAAGACCGCCAACGCACCGTCATGGAAGGAGTCATGGACAATAGGCTCAAATGCGATTTCGATCAGATTATCTTCGAATATACCAGTGTGGGACCCGACCTGAAGACACCCGTCCGTCTGACTGGTACTATCAATATGCCTCGCAAGGTGTTCACCAAAGAACTGGATCCACGTCACCTGCTGATACTCACCCAATGGACGCATACCAAGAGCACCGAGCGTTTCTCGCTGGAAGGAAGAGAAGAGATGTCACTCCTCATGACTGGTTATCAGGGGGTCATTGCTATCTCGTCAGACCTTTACGGATGGACGCTCACCAATGATAAGGCACAGGCTTACTGCTGTCCCGAAATCACAGCCGTGGAAACCCTCGACTGCTGGGATGCCGCCATTGAGATTCTGAAGTCAAAGGGCTATAAGATTGACGGGCTGCCCATCTCGAATATCGGCTATAGCAGTGCTGGTATGCTTGCCATGGGCATTCAGCGCTTCATTGACCAGCACCGCCCAGACATCAAGATAACTTTCACTGGTGTAGGTTCCTCGCCATATGATATCAATGAAGTATGGCAGCACTCCGTTAATACCAACGAGACTGGCTATGTCTGCTCCTTCCCACTTATTCTGGTGGCTTATAATGAGACTTACAAGATGGGCATCGACTACAAGGAACTTTTCAAGGAGCCACTCTGCGACCATATCCAGGACTGGATTCTCGACAAGAAACTCTATACGTCAGAACTCAATAATAATATCGGCAGAGAAAAAAAGGTAGACGAAATCCTAACCCCTGCCGGCTGCGATTGGACGAAAGGTGTTGGTAAGCGATTGTACGACAAGTTCAAGGAGAACTCGCTGTGTGATCCCAGCAGCACCTGGCAGCCCAGCAAGACAACGCAATTCTACGTGATGCACAGTACCAAGGATTCTTACATGGACTGGCATGTCAGTGAGAAAATGGCTAATTTCCTGAAGGATCGCGGTTGTAAGGTGATAACAGACTTTGAAGATTATGGAGACCACAATAATTGGGGTGGCACCATATTCGCCATCCAAACCTGTCTGCTTTTGGAGACCTGTGACAACCAGGAAGACAGCGAAGACGTGAAGAATATGGTAAGTTATTTGAAGAAAGCCCTTGATGAGAATCCTGAACTGAAAACCTTGTTTAACAAATAAGCAAATAATACAAACAAAAAACTCACAGAGGACGTTCCCCTGTGAGTTTTTTATTTGTAGAATCTATTACTCTTCGCTTTTATCGTATCACAACAAGAAGTTTTCTTCTAATAATTTTAGCATGTCATCATCATCAAACTCACGACTCTTTGCTGGACCGATTGGGTCGTTTTCATCTATAATACCACTCACCATAAGCAGCATATTCTGATACTTGATCTCTATCACCTCCATCCGAGGCTCTGTGTATTCTTTTAACTGACTATTCATCTTTCTTTATTGTTCATTAATGTAAAACGACCTTCTTTCCTTTCTGGATATACACCCCTTTCTTCGACATGTTGTCGATGCGGTGTCCATTCAGGTCAAACCACTGCTCTGTTCCGTCCTTGTCGGTAGTATGGATATTCTTGATGGCAGTGGCTTCTCCGCTAATTTCCGAGTCAAATAGTTCCCTGGCATTAGCGGAACCAGTCAGATAGGCACGGAAGGAATCAATATAGACAGCGGCATTCTTAGTCTTTGCCTTCTGCCACTTATTCCCGTCTTGCAGGATATACTTACCTACCGTCTCTTCAGGAGAGAGTTTAGTAAATGTTCCAAGCATGGAAATGCCATTGGCAGCACTGCCATCAACAGCGGTCTTCACAACGTCTGTTGTCGTTTCATCATCACCATCAAAGTCGAGGTTATCTACGCTGGAAGAGGTAACAACCAGATAAGGAACGCCCGGCATTGTTTTTGTCACCTCGCTGAACTGCAGGGTAGCATCGGTAACACCACTCAACTCATAGTATTTCAGACCGTCCTTGGCAGGAGCACTATAGGGGAGACAGATGGTGTAATAGTCATTGGCTTTCATGTCGCGCTTATATTCCACATTAACAGCCTTGAAGTCGTATGGTGAATAGAAGGTCTCACCTTCTTTCAGCAGCAGTTTTTGGCAATTTCCACCCACAACGGTATTGACGGTTGGGAAAGCCTTGTCCTTTGGCAGATAAATCAGCGTCGTCTCATTTAATCCATAGAAAGAATTACCCTTCATCTTGCGATCAACATACATGTCCTCCAAGTTCTCGCACTTGGTCAGGTCAACACTGCGAATCTTGTCCGCTTTGTCCTTGAATGCATTTTCGTCGATGTAGGCTACGGGCATGGTCTGCTCCTCTCCGCCCACTTTAGCTGTGACGGTGTTGGGAACTACCACGTCGCCACCCTCGCCTATATACTTGGTGGCATAAAGGTATCGGCTGTTGTCAGTGTCGTAGTACATCGCATACTCGAAATCTTTGTCAGTTATGGTCTCAAAAGACAGCTTAATGTCAGACTTCGAGCCATTCTTTGAACGGAAGTATGCACGGAAGGCTGATACGTCCTGCTGATTATCGGCAGTCATCAGATGCCATTTCAAATCGTCCGCATCATCGATGCGATAAATGCTATTCTTAACGGCATCACCCTTGTCGAGATAATACGACGTACCCGAAAACTCGTAGTCATTATTCAGCACGATGGTATTGACTTTAGGCTCGATGGTGATTTCGTAAGGTGTAGCAAGTTCCACAGAGCCACTGTTCACAACGACATAGTATGGGGTATTAGCCTCCATCACTTGGTTCTCCACCAATTGCAATTCGATGGTGGCAACACCGTCTGCGTCACTGGTCACCTTGGCAGGCTTGAATACTTGACAATTAATAGGCATCGTTATCTGGAAAGGCAGCATCAGGGGATATACGACGGGGGTGTAATCGTCCATTTCCACCTCTTCATATCCATCAATAACGGGTTGTCCGTCGTCGTCGATGACAACGTAATCGTCAGCATCGGTCTCATAGATGGGGATTGAATAGGTCACTTTCTCGTCCATTTTCTCTGCTTCCAGCACACGGTCATAATCCAAGCCCTCAGATGCCGTTATCTTCAGCTTATTAATGGGCAGCGAGTTATCATCAAGACCACTGCCAAATTGATCGTCGACCCAGAGCAGAGCGGTGGTGAAGTCACATTTGACGAAACTATTTTCACCTTCGCCGCTTAAGTCTGTAAAATCGATTCCTGACAGGTTCTCGTCCTTCAAGCTCAAACCGTTGGCACGACCGTAAGGCATCTCCTTCGGGCGCAGCGTTATCACATTCACCTTTGGATCCGGCAGACGCTCCTCAAAGCAGGCGGGCAACGGATATTCGCCTGGGCAATATACCCAGTTGTCGAGTTTCAAGACACCTAATGCCAGCATGGTCTCCTTCTTGCTGGGGGTGAAATTGATTCTTTGAGTAATACCTTTATTGTCTTTGTAATCATACTGGGCTCCTTGGAAGACACAAGAAGTGTGTGGAACTTTATTTTCCCGACTGGTGCCAAGATCCCATGTTGTAAAGCAGTTGGAAACAGAGGCACAATTATCCTTCTCTGCACCGGCAATGAAAGGACCCATTTTGCTACTCATTTTGGTTGCTGACGTCTCCAACAGAGCACAATCTTGAACGATGGTTTTTGAAGAAGTGTTGGCAATATATCCTGCAATACCACCCAGCCATTGGGTATCATGGCTGGCTTCTATACTGCCGCCCTTGACAACACAATTCTTGATTTGTGGAGTAGAACTGGACACATGTCCTACTATTCCGCCGCATTCTTTAGCAGACTTAATAACATTGTTTTCCGAAAAGATTGAATCGATGACAGCGCCAGCACCAGAGCCAATCAACCTACCACACACAGCACCGGCAGACTCGGTTCCTTCGAAAGTACAGTCCTTTATCATCAGGTTTCTCACTTGTCCTTCCTGCACTCTTGCGAAGAGTCCTGCGTATTTGTTTTTTACTGTCAGTCGGCTGATGGTATGTCCGTTACCATTGAAAGTGCCTTCGAAAGCATAGCCCGTATCGTCACCAATGTTTACAGTCCATTCCTTATTGTTAAAGTCGATGTCAGCATCCAGTTCCACATTTTTATAAACGACATGATTATTGGTGTGATCGCGGAACTTTTCAAAGTCTTCGATGCTGCGGATGTGGAACGTAGTTTCTTTTCCATCAAGAATGACAGCAAAGTTAGACCACCCTTCAGCAGTTTCCCATCCATTCGAAGCGTCTGCCTGCTGATGACTTTGATAGGCGCTGATAGCTTCAGTAGGCACATAAAGGCTTTTCAGTTCGTACTTCACCGATTCAGTAGTGCCGATGCCGTCCTTGTGGAAATAGAATACGTCGTTATATTCCCAGGTGGGTGGTGTGGTGGCGTTACACTTCACGGTTCTCAGTTTAGGCAGATTGATAAAACTGCCAGAACCTAACGTCTTAAGCGTAGAGGGTAGTTCCACCTCATACAACGACGAACAGCCAACGAATGCGAAGTCGCCCACGCTGGTGATGCCCTCAGGGATATAGGCAGAAACAATACCTGTACAGAATCGGAAGGCGAACTTATTCACTCTCACTACTTGATATTTCTTATTGTTGTATGTCACCTCATTAGGGATGATGATCCTGCCTTTGACGTATTGCGAGATACAGGCATTGTATTCTGACCCCAGCGCACAAGTATTGTCGCCAGTAGTGACGAATTCGGCAGGCACATCTTTTCCATCTGCCTTGATGTTTGCCTTGAACTGATCGGCAAAGGCTAACGACGGCAGGAGAATGGCAATGATAAATAATATCTTTTTCATATTTCTTTCAACTTAAATCTTTTTCACATTTTACTTTTCACTTACCAACTTGCGATGTCACCTGCCTTCTGACCCGTATAGGGAAGTTTGATGAGTTTATCGATACAGTAGGCGGAGCGCAGGTCGCCCTGTAGGGCAAGACTAATACCGTCCAAACCGTCTGTTTCTCCAGCAAAAAAGTCTTGTCCGGAAGCCACGTGGTCGTGTCCATAATCCGTTGTATGGAGCACAGTCCATTTGCCCAGTTTGGCAACAGCACGCTCAGCATTGTCGTAAGGTACTGTCGTATCGGCTTTAGAGTGGAACAGCAGAATGTGGTGCGTGGGAGTCCATCCTTGGGTGACATCATTACTGGCAAGTGCAAGATGCAAGTCTTCCATCACACCACGCTTTGTGGGAAGGGGAATACCAACTGCTGTCTTATACTGATCCTTGTATTGATTGTAGATGTTCGTGAAGTATTCCAGACATTCCGCATTCATGATATTGCGCATCTTGGCACTGCCGTTTGATTCCAGAATGTCGTGATAGTAATCCTTGTTGCCATCTTTTCCGTTATTATACAAATTCTTGAATGCATTCTCGATGTCACCCGTTGTTTTGTCTTTGCTTCCAATCCAGTCCAGGATGCCTGTCTCAATAAACTTCGGATTAAAATAGTCGGAAGCCTTGTGCGTACGCATATAGGGGTTAGAGTCAATCATTCCCTTGACGATGAGTGGCAGCACTACTGGCATCGACATAGGCTTACCATCTATGTCGTTCTTTACGTAGTACATCAAGGTTGACATCGGGTCGTAGGGACCGTCGCCACAGACTGAACCCGAAAAGTGCAACTCCTCGTCCAAATGGTTTTGTTCGATGAAACGGTGGGTAGCCATCGCCACGGCACCTCCCTGCGAATAACCGCATACGACTGTTCGCCAGTCACTACGGAATTTTAACCTGTAATTATCCAAAGCAGGATCATGCAGATAGGCATAGTGCGCAGCCCACGCTCCGTCCAGCACCTGACGGGCTGTCAGTTCCTGATAGAGATAGGGGTGTGCATGATCCTTAGTATCACCATAACCCTCATAATCGACCATCACCACGAGGTCATTGCAGGGATCCACACCATTCCACCAATTTTTTACCTTTTCTATCTTTTCCTTTATCGCATCGATAGGATGTTTTAATTCTTTCCAAGCCGTTTTAAAAAAATCTGCAATTGACTTACCCGCTTTTTGGGCTAATTTTAAGCCAGTTTTGAGATTCAATGACGAGCTTCCAGACAAAGAAAACAGCACACCGGTATCACTAGCTGTCAGTGCTGTCGTTTGCGAGGGACACTCCTTGTTGGAAGTAATGGTGATATGGGTACCTATCACCATATTGCTCACCTTGCTAGCCAATTGCTTCTCAGGACATGCAGCCATGCCCGACAGTGTGATTGGTTCTCCCGCACTGTTGACAGACTCGTAGGTAAACTTAAAAGTATACACTGTCTGTTCCTTAAACATATCATTTATCGTACCCTTAATCGTTCCAGTTGTTGCTGCACGACGAGAAGGCTTGGCGTTCTCAAAGTCGGCGTTCTCCGACTTCCATACCACCTCACGAGACAGGTTGTAGATCGTGTCCTGACGACCTGTCTGCGAATCTGTAACAATCTCTTCTTCAACAGAAGTCATCACCTTACCGACATCCGTCACTTTCACATTCTTGGGCGGTGTCAGCCCTGGCAGGTTTAAATCCTGTGCACTGATGTTCATGGTAGTTGTCATGAACATCAAGAATCCAATGAATACTTTTCTCATATCTGTAGTTATGTATATAATATTATATTACGGGTGCAAAGTTACGATTTATCGAGCACAAAACAAAGAAAATCTTTCTTTTTTTGCCGAGCGTGAGTACCTAAAAATAAATTATCCGCATGAATGATGGAAGAGTCAACGAAGTACTTGCCGTAAGCGGTTGAACGGAGGTTGTTGTTCTTTGACTTGAAGAATTTCTGACTCATAGTTACTGTGTGTTTAAAAGGTTAATGATAAAATTGGTTGTGTGTCTTTCGTCGTTGCAACATCTGATTGCCGTTGCTTCCTCATTGCAACGGCAAAGGTACTACATTTAACATGCGATGTCAATAGTTTGGAGGAAAAATCGCGTAAAAATATGTTAATAAAATGAAGAATTATTGTTAATACAAGTTAACGAATAGGGGCTATTTTCACTCTAATATCTCCTTTACTTCATTCCAATATCTCCCATGCCTCACTCCAGTATCTGCCGTGGGGCAAAGGAGATATTCCTTTACCCCATTAGAGGCTATTCTTTAGAGGGATGGGCAAGTATTTGCTGCCGAACTAGAGAGAAATCACAAATCACAAATCACAGTTCATTTTAGCAAAAAATACCTTTTATTGTGCATAATTATTGTATAAATATTATTATATATATATAATATATATATTATATATATAATAAAAAATTCATCAAGTTTTTAGTCAATAAACTAACTGTGATTTGTGATTTGTGATTCATTTGACTCTGTGTGTCTTTTCCTGTCTTTTCCTGAATACGGTTGACTCCTTTTAGGCCTTGTTCTTTAACATTTGCCTACCCGTACGGATTCGGTTGACTGTCTCGACTGAGTACAGTTGACCACTTTCACTGGAGAGGTTGACTCTTTTCCTAAGAACGTTGACTTCGTACGGATATTGTTTACTTTTCATCTGTTTTTAGTTACTTTGTACTGAAAAGGTTGACTTAGCCTGGAATAGTCTCAGTCTCAGAATCTCAGTAATGAAATTGAGATTCTGACCTTATGTTTAATTTTATTATATATATATTATATATAATATATATATAATAATATAATATGTAAATATTTTTCTGTAAAATTGAAAATCGTTACTGAGATTCTGAGACTGAGACCACAGACGTGTTTCTATCCATACGGAAAAGGTTGTCTTGTTCTACTGGGATTGATTGACGACTATCGCTGAGTTGGTTGAGTCTTTTCTAAGAACAGGAAATTTGGGGACTCTCAATGATCCACTTCTCCTAAGGATAGGTGAGCTCCTTTTGTATATCACTTGACTAATCCCAATTTTTTCAAAATGGGGATGACGACATTGGGAGAATAACAGTTCTGCTCTTTTGATGCGGCTTTGTATTCCGCCAGGAGGTCATCATGACCTTCCAACAATTTGAGCATGAACTTCTCGTCAATAGGTTCCACAAAGGCATCCTCGGCGGAAGTAGGCGACAAGACATAACACTGGTAGTTGTCATTGTTCGTTGAAGCAGCGATAGCTCCACCGATTAATCCAAACATGAAGGCTGCGCCAGCGGTATTTGACCGTGCGTTAGTGCTTAGGGCAATGAACAGAAAGCGTCCCCTGTCATAAGCCATAGCAGATGAGTACCAATTCCCCAACACATTCCCTTCAACCTTCATCTCACGACAATTCACATATAGAGAGTCATTATACATGATGAAACGGGCTTTCTTCTTGAGCAGCTTGTCTGTTTTCTTATCCCCTGTTCTGGGTTTAAAGTTAGAGCCTCCCCACCATAGTGACCTGTTACCCGAGCGGTATTCAAACCTCAGTTGCTCTAACGGGAACCATGTATCAGTCAAGTAGTCCAAATACGACAGGCAATACTTATTTTGTGCCTCGCAAACAGTTACGAGACTAAGCAGCAATAATAGTAATGTGGTCTTTTTCATTGTATTATTCTTATTATTTAATAACATAAAATGTTTTCACTAGAAGTGGATCATTCAGAACCGTCCCCAGCTTTCACTGATCAAAGATACACCATCTCGACATAAAAATAAATGAATTTGTTTTGTTCTGCTCTCGACTTTTCGTAACTTTGCCATTAAAAATGGCGAAGTTACTACAACTCGGCATAAAAAATAAATGAATTTGTTTTGTTCTGCTCTCGTTTTTCCGTAACTTTGCCCTTGTAAACATCAAGTTCTGCCTATGAGTACGCAGATGATGACAGAGAAGATAGCCGAATATTTCAAGACCCAACCCGTCCTGAAAGCATGGCTGTTTGGCTCCTTTGCCCGTGGCGAGGAACGTGCAGATTCTGATATTGACATACTCGTTATCCTAGATCACAGTCAGCCGATTGGATTGAAATTCTTTGGTATGTATGAAGATCTAAAAGAACTATTAGGACGTAATGTGGACTTGGTTGTTGACCGCTCATTAGCCTCTTTCGCTCGTAAGAGTGTAGATAATGATAAAATTTTGATTTATGAGAGAGCCTCTTAAAGATCGCGAACATCTTATTTGAGAATAAGATATGCTTATCGTGAGTTATCTTTTACTTATCGGGAAAATTACAGTCCCCAGCTTTCGTGTGATTCAACGATATACTTTCAAATTCCCTTTTTCCCATTCTTGAAGTGTAATTTTTGCTGTTAATCCTAAAATATTCTTTTGATTTGAAAGATCTGACAATATTGACTTACACATGTTTGTATACAAAGGAAGCAATGCATACGCAGCCCACATTCGAACTGATGTGTTTTTATTATCTAAGAATGGTTTAAGAGTATCAGCTTCTTTGTTATCATATAAATATTCAATGCACCTCATAATGCATTCATAATGTTTGTTGCATAGTTTGTAATCTCCAGAAAGAGTAGATTCTCCATGTAACATAGCACTTTCTTCAAAAAGTTTTAAAGCCATGTTAATACTATTAATTATCTTCATTGGTATGATATTATTATGCAAAAATAAGGAATCATGGGTTCACTTCAGATCTGTCCCGATGATTCCCGATTTTCAATTCCTTGAGTTCTTTTATTAGTTTGTCAATATCTTCCCTTATTTTTTTTTGACAAATTATGTCTTCTTCAAATCCCATATTTCTCAGAACTGAAAGCAAACAAGATCTTAACTTTATATCATCATCTATTGAATCTACAATGTAAGGCACATAAGACAAGTATTCATTATCCGCTATATTTTGTGGCACATTAATAGGATTCCATTTTGCTAGAATTTCATTCACTAAGGGGTAAATATCATTATAATCATCGGGAGTTTCAACATAATTAATACTAAATAAGAATTCTTTTCTGTTAAATAGAGCAGGAAATTTGGAATAACTATTGATGTATTTATATGCAATTTCATAACTTCGTCGAACGTAATGGTTCCACGGTTCATTTTGTAATCTATCACATGACCAGCCATTGTAACCCTCTGTGTAACATATCTTCTCCTTGCTTATGGTATAAACATTCCCACCTGTTATAGGAAAACAATTATCACGAAAAAAATGTATAATCAGCAAAGCGTCTTTTTTTATATAAGCATAACCACCAATACCCAAAGGATATAAAGGGTAAGTACTAATATTATTTAATTGGGTAAACTCTTTTATTGTCATTTTATTCATTTTGTTGCAAAGATACACATTTTCTCAATAAGGTCTATTGAAATTTGGGAACGGTTCTCAATGATCCACTTTTGCTAAGGATATGTGAGCTCCTTTTGTATATTTGGAAACAAAGTTTTTGTCATTGTTATATTAATTAATACAGTGCAAAGGTATTTCTTTTATTTCATAGGACAAAATATTTCACTAGAAAATGGATCATTCAGAGTCCCCAAACATCTCCAGTTTTCTTCTTATTGATATCCAACTTACCTATCACAGGTGAAAAATCACATTTCCAAACATCCAATTCAAATAGATAGTCATCTTGGTCTATATTGAGACTGACAATGATAGACATACCATCTGTATCTTCAATAATACAATCAGAGATTCTTTCTTTAAACTTTCTCGGATTTAATAAAGGTTTAGCAGGAGTAAGAAGGATACTTCCCATTCCTCCGTCGTCCATGGGCGTAGCAGTATAGTCATTATACCAGTTGAGGCTTAACGGATACTGAGCAATACCTGCTAAATATTCGATGATTTCAATTTCTTCTTTCTGAAGAGTCCTACTCTGCTCCATAATTCTTTATACTATATAGGGGAAAGAAATATCTCATTATTTGTATTGTTTTGAACTATCTTTCTCCAATGCCATTATAATCATATCTCATATAGCCATTTCCTTTAGTAATCATCGACGGCAAATTTAGTAAATTATACTGAATCTCTTGATATTGCATTTGCAACTCAATTCTTCTTAATCAAAGTTGATCATTCTATCCCCTACTTTCTGTAATTATCCCACATCATCCAATTATTTAAAATGGAGAATTAGTATAAGTTATTTCGTAGTCTTTCAATCCTTTTGGCTTACAAACGATGAATATTGGCTCATACAAGTATGCTTTATCTTGCCACCGTAATTGTTGACCTTCAACCGAAATCCATCGATATCTGTTTTTAGGAACGTGCATAAACATAAATTCTCTGGTATTCTCACCTAAATCTAAATCTGACGCAAAGATATCAAGAAAAGACCTGTGATTGTCTACATTAGAAAGAATGATGGTTAGATATTCCCCTATAGTCGTATATCCCACAATTCTTCGATTATGCCAACTTACATAATTATCCATCAAATCACTTTTTCGATGAAAAGATAAAAGATATACTTTTTCGTTATTAACCCACATAAGGTCTAAAACCACAACTTCCTGACATGTATCTATATTTAACTGTGCAAACACATTTCGAGCTATAGAATCTAACGACTTATTCCTAAGAGAAAATTCTTCTAATGGAATATTGTTAGAATTATTAATGCCATGTTTACAAGAAACTATTAAACATAGAAAAATAAAGAACAACAATTTATTACCATTTTTCATAACGATATACTCCTTTTAAAATTTGGGGACGGTTCCGCATGATCCACTTACAGATGTTTGTATTTGGGACATTAGTATCTTTGTTTTAAGTTTTTATACTACAAAGGTATTTCTTTTATTTCATAGAACAAAATATTTCACAAAAAAAATGGATCATTCAGAACCGTCCCCAGCTTTCACTGATCAAAGATACACCATCTCGACATAAAAAATAAATGAATTTATTTTGTTTTGTTCTCGACTTTTCGTAACTTTGCCATTAAAAATGGCGAAGTTACTACAACTCGGCATAAAAAATAAATGAATTTGTTTTGTTCTGCTCTCGTTTTTCCGTAACTTTGCCCTTGTAAACATCAAGTTCTGCCTATGAGTACGCAGATGATGACAGAGAAGATAGCCGAATATTTCAAGACCCAACCCGTCCTGAAAGCATGGCTGTTTGGCTCCTTTGCCCGTGGCGAGGAACGTGCAGATTCTGATATTGACATACTCGTTATCCTAGATCACAGTCAGCCGATTGGATTGAAATTCTTTGGTATGTATGAAGATCTAAAAGAACTATTAGGACGTAATGTGGACTTGGTTGTTGACCGCTCATTAGCCTCTTTCGCTCGTAAGAGTGTAGATAATGATAAAATTTTGATTTATGAGAGAGCCTCTTAAAGATCGCGAACGACTACAGCATATTCTTGCCGCTATTGAGCGTGTAAATCGTTATGTCAAAGGAAAATCTTTTGATGATTTGCAAAAAGATGACATGATGTATTATGCCGTTGTTAAAAACATTGAGATGATGGGAGAAGCAGCCAATATGCTGACCACAGAGTTTCAGGAATCCCATCCTGAAACACCATGGAAAATGGTTAAAGGAATGCGTAATTACATTGTTCATGAATATTTTCAAATAGACAGTGTGGTTGTATGGGATGTTGTGACAAAAGATCTTTCAGCACTTCAAAATCAGATAGAGAAGTATCTTACTGACACCGATTGGGAGCAATGGGAGAAAGACGGTAATTCCGAACCTCAATAAAACGATGATAGCTTTACCCCATTGACAAACAATACGACTGTCAGAATTTTCATTCCGCCAGTCGTATTCCCCAATAGTATAATCTTATTTGAGAATAAGATATGCTTATCGTGAGTTATCTTTTGCTTATCGATGTGAGTTTGATGATGAACAGTTCTGTTCCTGCAGGTGTTCCAGCCACGTAATCTGTAGCACCGTAAGTGCCGGAGAATAACACTTTCTGACCATCTGTCTTATAAGTGTCATCAAGCTGTATAGGGTAATAGAGTCTCACAGCGTCGTAGGTACCCTCTGTGAAAGTATAGATATACCACTGGTTGTTCTCACTGTTGAATCTCATTTCGCCTTCCTGATTACTGACTTGACCCATTTCAACAAACTCCTTGTTGTCATTGTCATCACTGCTGCATCCTGTCAGACCGACAGTTCCCATCAACAGGAAAATGATAGAAAATAACATCCATTTTTTCATAATCTTTACGTTTGTGTATTTTAAATTATAACGTGTTATATTAATTAATACTGTGCAAAGGTATTTCTTTTATTTCATAGGACAAAATATTTCACAAGAAAATGGTTCATTCAGAGTCCCCAGTTTTCTTATGGATAATAATATCTGTTTCATCTTTCTTGGTTTAAGTAAAAGTTATCTACGTCTTTTATTCTACGAAAAGATTGGAATAGAAGTGGGGCATTCAGTCCCCAGTTCTCCTATGAGATTCTATAGCTTTCCCATTGTCAAGTATGTATTGCCGATATGCTTCTGCAGCAAGTCTAAACACTGCATGCTTATTGAAGTATCTTTCATCTTTTTGGACAAACTCAGCAGCAGTAAACCAAACTAAAGGGATACCATCTTTTTCTTTTTCTGGGACGAATTGAGTCTCAAAATCAGATACTCCACATTGTACAAGCATTCTGACTTTTGTTGTTAGGTCGTGCTGATGTTTAGCTTCTTCATTAGCAGCAATGCGTTCTCTTAAGCATAAATTATTTATAAATCGTGGTTCGGTTAGTCGCACTGCGTCCTTAAACGATTCGATAGAATTATCATCATCGCTGTGCCACCAAAAATACTCAGAAAATGCGCCAATACTACGATATTTATTCAATTCCTCTTCTGAGAACAATTGCCAAGATCGCAAATAGGCATCTCTAATTCCTTCATATAATAATGCATAAGTCAGAGATAGTCCCATATAATAATTACAATCAAATGCATTTTCATACAAGTTACTTGTATCTATACCTATACAAACATAAATTTTCTCATCAATTTTCTTTGCAAATAAACCACTAGCAGGAGAGATTGTGTCCTTAAAATATGTATATCCCATTTCCTTCTCAAAGAATGGAATAAGCTTCTTAAACAACTGCTTTCTTGTTACTTTCATATTTGTAATAAATTTTTTCAGTAGCAAAGGTACGAATTTTATTGCATTATACAATATTCCCATGTATCATTTCTTTTGGGGACCTATGTATGTGGGCGATTCTGGCAACCATTTCGGATCATTAGGGTCATAAAAGACTTTTTGGGGTTTAAGGAAATTTGGGGACAGTTCCGCATGATCCACTTACAGATGTTTGTATTTGAGACATTAGTATCTTTGTTTTAAGTTTTTATACTGCAAAGGTATTTCTTTTATTTCATAGAACAAAATATTTCACAAAAAAATGGATCATTCAGAGTCCCCAGCTTTCTTCGCAAGTCCCACACCACATTCTTGGCAGACTCGTCGTTTAGTTCATACTCCACCAACTGCTTGTCCACCTTGTCCCCGATGCGCAGGATATGGATGCCTGCTATGTTCTGGGCATGACTCTGCAAACAAGTCAGAGTCAGTATAATGGATAATAATATCTGTTTCATCTTTCTTGGTTTAAATGTTATTCATGTCAACTCCAAGGAATGGATTATTCTGAACCCACGGTTTCTTCATTATAATTACAGAAAATGTAACAAGCAATACTTTTAATCTCAAACAAATATAGCGTAGGGCATTCTTCTTTCTCCCTATATTTAATCTTAAATCTATATTTTTTCTTTCCCTCTCTTTCTCTTTTATCATATCTAATTGTCAGTACGTCATTTTTAAGATTCCAACTGCCAATGTAGATTTCACCATTAGGATATATTTTCCTAAATCGATGATTTCTTAAGAATTCTATTTCTATGCATCCTGCATAACCACATTTAATTCCATCATTCTCTACCAAAGGACCTTCTCCTATGGAATCCATTTCCTCTTCACCATATATTACAATTACCCTTTGCGTCCATACCTTGTCAATAAGGATGGAATCATTTGCGTAAACACCCATATAGGTGAATAATGATATACAAAATAGTAACAATTTATTCATGATGTTTTTCTTCTTCTACTCTTTCTGGTAAATTTAATTCCCGTCTAACAATATTTTCATTCTTGGAAATTTGGGGATGGTTCTCAATGATCCACTTCTCCTAAGGATAGGTGAGCTCCTTTTGTATATTTGGAAACAAGTTTTTGTTCATGTTATATTAATTAATACTGTGCAAAGGTATTTCTTTTATTTCATAGAACAAAATATTTCACAATAAAATGGTTCATTCAGAGTCCCCAGTTTTCTGAACTACTCTGTATGTATGGAAATATATAACATCATCCTTACTTTTAATTTCATAATAAGGTATATATTTATTATTTCCTCCGAAAGGATCATATTTCATGCCTATAGAAAGAATCCTTTTCCCTGATTTATCATACTTATTATATTTCAATCTTCTATTGGATTCTATATCATAAACAATATAAACCTCTTTAACATCATTAACATTATAATCAATATGCCATCTTCCATATAAAGTTATACGGGTGGTATCATTTCTGTCTTCCGTATCATGATATTGCTCTTTATAGGATAAATATCTCGGATAGTTTGAAACAACACATGAGCCGTTTTCATTAAAAGTCAGATGATAATTTTCATCATCAGATATCCAAGTTCTACCACAAACGTCTTTTTTTTCTATAGAATGATCAGGTAGCAATTGCATATATATTGTTTTTTTATCATCATCATCAAAAGTACATGAAATTAATGATGTTGAAAATATACATATAAGAACACTTAATAATATTCGTCTCATTTTAGGAAATTTGGGGACTCTCAATGATCCACTTCTGCTAAGGATAGGTGAGCTCCTTTTGTATATTTGGAAACAAGTTTTTGTCATTGTTATATTAATTAATACTGTGCAAAAGTAAATCTTTTATTTCATAGGACAAAATATTTCACAAGAAAATGGATCATTCAGAACCGTCCCCAGCTTTCGCAATATTTAATTTAGTTATTTGTTTTTGTTTTGCGAATCATTCGAAATATTACGAGGTATATTAATTCTCCCATGAATTACTAACAGAATAAAAACAAATATATAAATCATATTCTCTACATTACTAAAATCAAGAAACCATTTTCTTGACATTACTCTGCCGTCTGTACTCATTACAAAATAGTTATTTGTTAACTTATAAGCAATAGTAAAGTAAATGTAATTAAGTAATGAAGGAAGTAGAGATACTATAATCTCATAATAGATATTACCTAATATTTTTGTATTGATTTTAAGAATATGAACTAAGGTTAGCACAAGAGTATAGATAGGAGACCAAATAAAAAATGTTACAATAATACCTACCCCCATTGCATAGGAGTCAAAAACAAAATTTGCGCTAATCCAAGTCAAAATGAGGCAACAAGTGGAGCATACTACATAAAAGTGTAAGATTTTACCAATAGTTTTCATTATAATAATAATTTTATGGGTGCATAGGACCTATACCTTGTTTTGAATGTATTTCTTTAATAATATTTTCATGTTCAATAGCAGCCTTTTGCTCCTCTTCCGTCCAAGGGCGAGAGGTTTCACTAAAACCCGTACTAATGTCTGGAATGCGGTCTTTTATGTCTTTTATTTGTTCTGAGGAAACACCTGCTTTTATCAATATTGTAGATGTACTAGTATTACAATTTCCTTCAGTCTGTTTTGTAGGAAACATAAAATATCTAATCCCATCTTGGTTTCCAAAAGAATTTGCCACATCACAAACCTTTTGGTCAAATTGTTCAGAAGACATACCTTTTGGGGGAAGAATTTCTATTTTATCCTTCAAATGATCTGTATCGTAGCCCTTATATACAGATATATCTTGGTCGTACTGTTGACGCATCAATCTACCTCCAAAAGCACCTCGTACCCCCATGTGTTCTGAACCGTAAGCATAATATCCTTGTACCTCTCCTTCTGAATTTGTTATTACAAGAAATGTATGTGTTGCTTTTTTAAATGGATTTAGAGGACCAGGATCAAGACCTGGTAAAGTTGTTGCATATAAATATGTCTTTTTCCCATCAGGATCTACATATTTTACCGGATTATCTTTGCAATACACGTACGGGCTGATAGGGAAATATTCTTCGCACAAGGGGTCAATAGCGTTCCATGTCAGCAGGGTGGGGTCGTACATACGGGCACCGTAGTCGTACCATTTCAGTCCGTGCATCAGGTCCAGTTCCTTACCGTTGTACTTGTATCGCTGCAGCGTGGCATTGGTGTTTGCCCCTGCCGTGGTACGCTCACAGAAGGGACCACCGAATGGATAGTAGTTCGTCACCTGTTCAAGTATGCCACTCTCATTAATAACCTCCCGGTTGTTGCCCAGATGATCCTTCAGGTAGAAATGGTATTGCGGTGTGGAGCCGCTGAAGGTGATATAGCCGCCGTCAATGAGTATCTGTTTCAGCGTGCCGTTCTCATAGAGCATGTTGCCGCAGTACTGATTATTCGTTGTCGTCCCACCGTTCGTGTAGGTCACCGACAACTTAGTCCCTGTCGCACTATATATACAGTTAATCATCCTTCCATCCTGATAGGTAATCTTTGACGGCAAATTTAGTAAATTATATTGGAATTCCATCTGCAACTCAATTCTTTTTTGTAAAATGGATTATTTAGAGTCCCCAAATTTGTATCATTCTGTGACATTATTATATTTCATTTCTGTGAGCATTCTAAATATGCAAATAACTAAATGAAGTAAAAAGCTTGCACACCATAAATAATAGCCGATATGAAAAGACAAAATAGGTACAATTATATCATATACAATATATCTGTGAAATAGCATAGATATAGAAGACACAACAGATATCAAAGAAAACCAAACACATTTTGGGCTATATTTAATTGCAGCAAGTATTGAACAAAAGAAAAGAATATTTGAGCACCATATCAAGAATAACCATATATCAACAATAAAAAAATACCATCCACCCAATAGACAAACATACCCTTTGACTTTTTCATGTTCAGTAGAATAACATGGTAAAAAGCACGAACTCAAATAAATTATCACACATATCATGTGTAAGATTTTAAATATTTGTTTACGATGTTCCATTTTTCTTTTTGGAATCATGGGGTCGGTTCTCAATGATCCACTTACAGCTGTTTGTATTTGGGACATTAGTATCTTTGTTTTAAGTTTTTATACTGCAAAGGTACGATTAAGTGAGCAAAAATCCAAGAGAATCTTGAGATTTTTAGAACGTGAGTACCTTCGACCATTCCCCCTACATAAAGTTTTTTACCCTTGCAACCGTTGCCACCATGCAACACTACTTGAGAATCAGCGTGTTACGTGTGGCAACGAGGTGACAAGGGTGACAACGAATGGCGTTTTTGCCCATAGGATTTATTCAACACTGGTGCAAAGGTAAGAGAGTTTTATTATTTCTCCGTGTCTTTGTATCTCCGTGTTCACCAAAATACTGCATGGGGTTTGCGAAGCCCTGGGCTTCGAGGGTCGAAGGTGCCGCCTCCAAGGGTCGAAGCCCCGGGCTCCATGGGTCGGAGGTGCCGCCTTCGTGGGGCGAAGGTACGGGCTTCCAGTTTTCCCTTCAGAACCGCATCCTCTTTCCTTACTGTTTCATGCGTGTTTGGATGCTTTGGAGTGTTAATCCCAATAGGAGTTTCCATTAGTATCAAAAGAGGGAACTGGTAGTTTCCTGCGTTGTTGCTATTTGGGAACTGCCTATTATTCAGTGATTTATCGGTGCTTAAAGGCAAAAAATGTGCCATCTTCTATCTAAAAACACGAAATAGTGATGGTTGCGTGATGGTTTAAAAAGCAACCTACACCCTTTATCTTATTGATTATCAGAGATATAATATAAAAGGTGTAGGTTGAAGGCACTTTTAAAGACTTTTTTATTTTTGTTTTTTACACGATAACTCCAGGGGTATCATAATCGTTTCATGCCTGCAAAGGAACGATTAAATTAAAAGAAAATCATCGGAAGGGAATTCTTCCGTTTCTGGGCAAGTTCGTTCTTCATGCGCTCTACGGCAGTCTTAAAGAAAAAGGCAACAAGGTATTCGTCTGAGCCTTCAGTCCTGATCATCTTCAAAGCAGAGATGTATTCCGCACGGTCCTTGAGTTCTATAATCAACAACGGATGACCAGCCCTGAGGAGAATAAAATTAGAGAGCAGGCGACCGGTTCTGCCATTACCGTCACGGAATGGATGCAGATACTCATAATAACCATGCCATTTTGCTGCGACAACCAAAGGATGCTGTCCTTCGCTGATAGCTCTCTCTGTTGATGTCATCAGTGAAGGCACGCGGGCTATTAATGTCTCATGGTCACCAAACATGGTGTCACCTGCTGCCATGTCTTCTTTTGTGTATTCTCCCGCAATGGCTCCCGGTGCACGATAGGCAAGGGTGTGCTCCGTCACCAGGCGATTGACCTCTTTCAGCAGTGATTCATCAAAAGGATGATGCAGATGTCCGACCATATAGTCAAAGGCTCGGAAATGATCTGCCATCTCGGTACACTCCAGCAAAGAGCGTCCTACAGGAATCATCGCCATACCCTGTTCGCGAAGAATTCGTGTGTCATCAACAGTAAAAGAGTTGCCCTCAATAGCACAGGAATGGGCAGAGAACAGAATCTCATTGTATTCTATCCATTGCTCACGGCTCATGCTGTCGGCTATCTTCTCCTGATGTTCCGTTCTGATGTGCTCGTATTCTTCGATCTCTTTCTCGAACATGGAGGCAAAGATAGTTATTTTACTTTATAAAAGCAAACTTCTAATCTGTTTTTATTATTTCAGGGTGATGTTTCCTTCCTTGTCGATGCGAGCCTCACTGTGGGGAACATCACTGTTGGTGAGGTTCATCATCTCACGTGCCACATGCTGGTTGGCATCCTTGCGGGGACCGACACCCTTCTGCTGGAGGAAGGAGTGAATCTTTCCGCTGAGGAAACGACCCTGTTTGTCAATCTTGATCTCGACGACGGGGGAGTAAGCGGAGATACCTGCGAGACTCATGCCATAGGGGGTGCAGAAATTCCCCAGGCTATAAGCGATGAAACGACCCTTATAGACCTCGGTGGCTCGTACGACATGGGGACCGTGACCATAGACGATGTCGGCACCGTTGTCGATACAGAAATGGGCGAACTCACGGAGACTGCCGCGGTCCTCACCCAGAAAGCTCTCGGCACCCTGTGGCAGGTGACTCTTGGAACGTCCCTCGGCACCTCCATGGAAGGAGACGATGACGATGTCCGACTTCCTCTTCAGGTCGTCGATGATGCGCTTGACGGTCTGGAGGTCACGGTGCTTGAGGGTATACTGGTTATGTCCGAAGGCGCACAGCCCGAACTTGATACCGTTGCGGACGACAACGGCGGACTCTACACGTCCCTTGATGCCTGAGAACTTGATGCCTTGCTTGGTCAGCTGCTGCTCAGTACTGATGATACCCTCCTGTCCGAAGTCGTTGGCGTGGTTGTTCGCCATGCTCAGGAAGTCATAGCCCGCCTCCTTCAACAGATGGGAATAACTGGTCGGTGTGCGGAAGGAATAACTGTTGCGACCACCGCCCTTCGTGCTCTTACCACCATCCAGGAGGGTGCCCTCCAGGTTACCTACGGCAAGGGTGGCACGCTGCAGGATAGGCTTCACGTCACGGAAAACCTCCTCTCCGTTCTTGGGAGGCAGTGAGATACCGGGGTAGGTCGTACCCATCATGATATCCCCCGTCATGGCGACGGTGATATCATCAGAAAAGCAGGCTACTGAGTAACCTGCCATTATCGATAAAAGAAAAAGTTTGATTTTCATTTTGTGTTATTTTGCCACACGGCGCACACCAATATACCGCCGCATGTAATTACCGTCTGTGGAGTGGCTGATCTTCACGCCTCCCTTGCTGCTGGCATGGATGAACGTGAAGGAGTTGTCGATGGGGTTGTAGTCCATGATGATACCCACATGTCCGACACCCCGTCCGGAGTGAGGACTGGTGAAGAACACCAGGTCGCCGGGCTGCATCTCCTCCGTGCGGATGGGGATGTTGCGGGCATACTGGTCACGGGAGGAACAACCAATAGATATGTTGTTCTGACCATAGACATAACTGGTGAAGCCCGAGCAGTCGAAGGCGTATGGTCCCTTGCTGCCCAAGCGGTAGCGGGTGCCGATGAAGGAGGTTGCCTGACTGAGGATGTCATCCGTCGAGGCAAAACTCATATTGACATCATAGTCGTTGCTGTAAAGGAAATCGAAGTTGTCGATCTCCTCATACATCTCTGTACGTTGTACTTTTCTTGCTTTCTTTTTCTTGCCCTTCGCCAATGCGACATCCACAGAGGATAGAAGCATCAGTAAGATGCAAAATATGATTTTCTGTTTCATTTAGACGTTTTTGGTCAGCGGCATAACGCCGTGGACGGTTGTCGGTTTAGTTATATCTGAGGATTTGTCCTGCTCTGATACGAGTGGTAGCCTTGATATGGTTCAGCTTGCAGATAGCGCTGACCGTCATGCCACGCTTGCGGGCGATGGAAGAGAGGGTCTCACCCTTTGCCACCTTGTGGAAACGGGTGGTATGTGTTCTTGCGCCCTTGCTCTTGGCAGGCTCAGCTGAAGCATAAGACTGCTGGGGGATATCCAGGTCACCATTGACTGCCTTGCCGCCAACGCCACGCAGGCGGGTAGCCTCTGCAGACTCACGGTTATAGGTAGACTTGCGGAATACGTAGTAGTCGTTCACCACATCCTGGTTCTTGAAGTCGAACATCAGGGCTGGGTTCAGGGCGATACCGCACAGGCGGGTCTCGAAATGCAGGTGAGAGCCCGTGCTGCGTCCCGTGTTACCACCGAGTCCGATAGGATCACCGGCGCGAACCTCCTGATCCTCTGTTACCAGTTGCTTGGACATGTGACCGTAGATAGTCTCCAGTCCGTTATTGTGACGGATCACGACATACTTACCATAGCCGCGTCCCTCATAGCGTACGATACGTACCTTACCACTGAAAGCAGCACGGATGGTATCACCGATATACACCTTGATGTCAAGACCTTTGTGCTGGCGTCCCCAACGGGCACCGAAGTTGCTGGTCAGCACACGACTGGTAGTCGGCATGCAGAAGTCACGAAGGTCAATGCGGAAAGAGTCTGGAAGAACGGTAGCCTTGTGGGCATAGCGGTTGTTCCAGTCATTATAAAGGTCGGCTGCGGGATTCTCATAACTCTCAGCCTGGAAAAGTCTTTTGAGTGCCATGCTGTCGACAGCTTTCATCCTGCGGTCGATAGGGGCTTGTTTGGCAAGCAGGTCCTGTCCCATAACAGGTGTTGCCATTATAGTTAATACGAATGAAATTGCTATGTTCTTAAATTGTCTTTTAGTAAGCATAAGTTCTTTATATTTCGGTTCTAATGGTTCCTAATTGGAAAAATATCGGTGCAAAAGTAATAAAAATATTTCTTTATAAGGTAAAAAACGAGTGTGCGTTAACAATATTTGGGTGACTTTTAACACTTCCGTTAAGAAATCGCCGCCCAATTAACGTTTGTTTTTCTTAGTTGACGCAGTCTGTTCCAGAGCATCATGTATTTGTCGGACTCACACGTCGGGTCTTCGTCAATGATGACTTGAGCTTCGTCACGCGCCATCTGTACGAGTTGTCCGTCACGGGCGATGTCAGCGATTTTCAAGTCGAAAGCAATACCGCTCTGCTGGGTACCCTCCAGGTCGCCGGGACCTCTGAGCTTGAGGTCAGCCTCGGCGATGCGGAAACCGTCATTTGTCTCGCACATGATATCAATGCGCTTGCGGGTGTCCTCACTCAGCTGGTGGTTGGTGACGAGGATGCAGTAGCTCTGGTCGGCACCCCGTCCGACACGTCCGCGGAGCTGGTGTAACTGACTGAGTCCGAAGCGCTGAGCCTCCAGGATGACCATCACGGAGGCGTTCGGCACGTTGACACCCACCTCGATGACCGTGGTGGCGACGAGCATCTGTGTCTCACCCTTGACGAAACGCTGCATCTCCTCCTCCTTGTCCTTCGGTTTCATCTTTCCATGTACCTTGCTCAGACGGAACTCCGGGAATACCTGCCGCAGCACCTCAAAGCCATCCTCCAGGTTCTTGAGGTCAATCTTCTCACTCTCCTCGATGAGCGGGAAGACGACATACACCTGTCTGCCTTGGTTGATCTGTTTGCGCAGTCCGTCATACAGCGACGGCATGCTACGGTCGAAGACATGTGTGGTGACCACGGGCTTGCGACCGGGTGGCAACTCGTCGATGACACTCACGTCCAAGTCGCCATAGAGGGTCATGGCAAGGGTGCGGGGAATCGGTGTCGCCGTCATCACCAGCACATGGGGAGGGTTCGTGTTCTTGCCCCATAGTCTTGCCCTCTGGGCGACACCGAAGCGGTGCTGCTCGTCGACGACGACGAAGCCGAGGTTAGAGAAGATGACGGTATCCTCGATGACGGCATGGGTACCGACGAGGATCTGCACACTGCCGTCCTGCAGTCCCTCCAGCACTTCCTGCCGTTTCTTACCTTTCACGATACCCGTCAGCAGCTCTACCCGGATGTCCATCCCTTTCAGGAAGTCCTGGATGGTCTGCAGATGCTGCTCGGCAAGGATTTCCGTCGGTGCCATGATACAAGCCTGGTAGCCGTTGTCGAGGGCAATGAGCATCGACATCAGAGCCACCAAAGTCTTGCCACTGCCCACGTCACCCTGCAACAGGCGGTTCATCTGCCTGCCGGAGCCAGTGTCCTTACGAATCTCACGGATGACCCGTTTCTGCGCCTCCGTCAGTTGGAAGGGCAGGTGGTCATGATAGAACGTGTTGAAATAGTCACCTACCTTGGAGAACACATACCCCCGGTATTTACGGCGATGGTCACTTGCATACCTTAATATATTAAGCTGCACAAAGAACAGCTCCTCGAACTTCAAGCGGACACGTGCCTGCTCCAGTTCCCTGCTGTTCTGTGGATAATGGATCTTCCGCAGAGCCTCGTCACGGCTCATGAGGTGCAGGCGCTTGGTGATGAAGTCGGGAAGTGTCTCAGGCAAAGGCTCTTTGATGGTGTCGATGAGTGTTTTGACGAAACGCTCCAGACAGCGGGAGTTGAGTCCCCCCTTCTTCATCTTCTCCGTAGTGTTATAGTAGGGTTGCATGCCCATGGCGGAGAGCTCCAACTTATCGGCGGCGTCGATGTCCGGGTGCGTGACGTTGATGCGTCCGTTAAAGACATTCGGTCGTCCGAAGACGATATACTCCGTCCCAATCTTATAACTCTGTTTGGCGTATTTCCCCCCGTTGAACCAGGTGAGGTCCATCACCTTCCCGCTGCCGTCGGTAAAATGAGCGACCACACGTTCCTTGCGGGCACTCATCTTGAACGTCTCGAAACTGAGGATATGTCCCTTCACCTGTACGAAAGGCATGTCGCCTGTGAGTTCCCGGATGTTATAGAGACGGCTGCGGTCCACATGCTTATAGGGATAATACTGCAGCAAGTCACCAAAAGTCTGGATGCCCAACTCGTCGTTGAGCATCTTCTTCCTGTTAGGACCTACGCCCGGCAGGTATTGTATGTCCTGTTGCAGTATATCCGTCATCCTATCAAAACTTCCGCAATCTTCAGGTCGTAAGGAGTGGTGATCTTGATATTCTCACGGTTGCCCTCCACGAGGGTGATGGGATAGCCGTAGCTCTCCACCACGGAGGCATCATCAGTGAAATTGTCGTTATAGGGTTGTTGGTTGGCAGCCTTCAGCAGTTGGATGTCGAAGGTCTGGGGAGTCTGTACCAGACGGTAGTCACTGCGGGGAACGGTCTTTGAGAGTGAAGAGTGAAATTCTTCACTCTCAACATGCCGTAGCGTCTCTACCACAGGGATGACGGGGATGACAGCCTTTGCCGTGCGCGCCGTCTCGTAGCAGTTACGGATGACCTCAATGCTGGGAAAGGGACGTACCCCGTCATGAACGCCGACGACTCCTTGTGCGTCGTCCGGGATGAGGGCAAGACCATGCTGTACGGAATGGAAGCGGGTCTCGCCACCGTCAGTCATCAGGTAGAGACCCTTCTCCGCCTCTCCTGTTGAGGGGAGTGGAAAATGATATTCCTTGCAAAGCTGCAGCCAGTAGTCATGCTGGTCTTTCGGCAGCACAAGGATAATCTGCAGCGTTTCGCTATATGCACGGAAACGCTCCAGCGTACGCATCAGGATGGGCTTCCCGCCTATTGGCAGAAACTGCTTGGGAATGTCTCCTCCCATGCGCAGTCCCTTGCCGCCAGCCACGATAATGATATAGTCCATTATGCCATCAGGTGTTTGAAACGCATACCCTCGGCAATCTGGTCAGCCACCTGCGGGCTGACGAGTTGTCCTAACAAGTCATAGGCAAAGGGGAAGGCGGCAGCGGGACCCTCACCAGTGGTGATATTGCCGTCAATGGTAATCAGTCCTCCGGTATAGGTGGCACCCTCCAGCATGTTCTCAAAACCAGGATAGCAGGTGGCACGCTTGCCGTTGAGGATGCCCAGCTGTCCTAAGACGACAGCAGGAGCCGCACAGATGGCAGCCACTTTCTTTCCTTTCTCTGCTTGCGCCTTCACCGCCTCACATACCTGCTGGTTGCCGTAAAGGTTGCTGGCACCAGGCATTCCACCGGGGAGGAAGAGCAGGTCAGCGTCGCTCACATCGACATCCTCGATCAGCGTGTCTGCCATCATCCGTACCCCATGTGCCGACTCCACCGTGTAGTCACCCATGATACTTACTGTTGTCACGTCCAGTCCACCCCGGCGCCATACGTCTACAGGGATCAGCGCCTCGACATCCTCGAAGCCGTCTGCTAGGAAAACATAAACTTTCTTCATCTTCTTATTGTAATGCTTGTAGATAACGTTTAATAGTCTCTTGGAATCCCAGATAGAGAGCGTCGCATATCAAGGCATGACCGATGCTCACCTCGTCTGTCCAAGGAATCATCTCATGATAATAGTGCAGGTTCTCCAGCGAGAGGTCGTGTCCCGCATTCAGTCCCAGTCCGACCCTTCTTGCTTCCTCGGCGGCAGCGATGAATGGTGCGATGGCTGCGGCACGGTCGGCGGCATAGTGGGAGGCATAGGGCTCAGTGTACAGTTCCACGCGGTCGGCACCACATGCCTTGGCACCCTCCACCATCTTCGGGTCGGGATTGACGAAGATGCTCGTGCGGATACCGGCATCCTTGAATGTCTTGCAGACATCCTGGAGGAACGCTTTGTTCTCGATGGTGTCCCAACCGTGGTTACTCGTGATCTGGTCATGACCGTCAGGCACCAGTGTCACCTGCTTGGGAGTCACCTCCAATACCAGTTCGATGAACGAGTCGATGGGGTTGCCCTCGATATTGAACTCCGTGGTAATCAACGGTTTCAGGTCGCGCACGTCTTGATAGCGGATGTGCCGCTCGTCAGGACGAGGGTGTACGGTGATACCCTGTGCGCCAAACTGTTCTATGTCTCTTGCCACCGTCAATACGTTCGGGTTATTGCCACCTCTGGCATTGCGTAAGGTAGCTACTTTGTTGATATTTACACTTAGTTTTGTCATTTTCTTGTTAATTTTGTCCTGTTGTTATGCGCTTTTTCACTAAAAATCCGTAACTTTGCGCACATAATACACGGCAAAGATACAAAATGTTTGTCAAATAACGGCAAAAAAAGGAGATAATTTTATGACCTCACGAAAACTACGGTTTGCCATTATCGGCAACACTTACCAGCCCAAGAAGTCGGTATCCATCATGAAGATACTGGCATGTCTCTCTGAGCGTAAGGCGGAAGTCTCTATGGAGAAGGAGTTTTTTCATTTCCTGCAGCACCAGCACATGGATGTGAGGGTGGCGAGTGTTTTCGAGGGTTCCGCTTTTGATGCTGATTTTGTCATCTCCATGGGCGGTGACGGTACCTTCCTCCGTGCGGCAAGCATGGTGGGTGACAAGCAGATACCCATCTTGGGCGTGAACATGGGACGGCTGGGTTTCCTTGCCGATATCAGTACGGGAGAGATAGAGCATATCGTCGAGTCGATCTATGAGGGTGACTACTCCATAGAGACCCGTGCCGCCATCGCTGTCGAGACCGACGGCAAACCTCTGTCCGGTTACCATTGCGCCTTGAATGATGTTGCCATCCTGAAGCGTGACAATGCTGCGATGATCTCTATACGCACGACTGTCAACGGAGATTATCTGACGACGTATCAGGCTGATGGACTGGTGATTAGCACACCGACGGGGTCGACGGCTTATTCACTCTCCGTAGGTGGTCCTATCATCGTGCCGGGGACCTGCGTGTTCTCGATGACTGCCGTTGCCCCACACTCCCTGAACATCCGTCCTATCGTCATCCCTGACAATGCGGAGATCAGTCTGACGGTAGAGAGCCGTTCGCATAATTTCCTCATCGCCCTTGACGGGCGTTCCGAGAACTGCAGTGAGGGAACCCGTCTGACCCTTCGCAAGGCACCTTATTATGTGAGGGTCGTCAAACGGGCAGGACAGCGTTATTTCCACACGCTGCGTGAGAAGATGATGTGGGGAGCCGACCAGCGCAGCTGATCAGGCGACAGGCAGTTTGAGGATGAAGCGGCTGCCCTCCTTGTAGGAAGTGTCCAGCACGACATCGCCACCCAGCTGCCGAGCCACGCGACGTGCCAGGGGAAGACCGAGACCCACCCCTTCCTTGTAGGCATCCACCTTATAGAAATGCTCGAAGATTTTCTCCTCTTCCCCTTCCTTGATGCCCTTGCCGGTATCGGTGATGCTGAAGCATACCATGTCGTTCTCCATCTCGTCCAGATGGCAGTTCACGGTGACAATGCCTTTCTCAGTGAACTTGCAGGCATTCTTCAATAGGTTGCCGAGGATTTTCTCCACCTCCTGTTTATTGGTCTTGATCTTATAGCTGTCTTTCAGGTCACTCTCGAAGCGCACCTCATTGCCCTCCTCGTTATCAACGAACTGGTCGAGCACTTTTCTTGCCACCTCGTTACAGTATATCATATCGTTCTTGTCGATATAGTGGATGCTCTCCTTACCCGAGATGTCCAGTATCTCGTTGATGATATTCACGATATTGTTGGTGCTGTTGGCAATGCGTGCGGCAATCTCCGCGCGCTCCTCCTCCGTGATGTTGTTATCAGGTTCGCTGATGACCTGTGCGAAGCCGCTGATGATGTTCAGAGGGGTGCGTACCTCATGGCTCATATTCTGGATGAACTTGATTTTCATGCGTTCCGCCTCCTTTGCCTTGTCGCGGGCAATCAGCAGCTCCTTGTTCTGCTGCTGCAGCTTACGGGTATATTTCCGTCTGTTGATCTTGCAGGCTGCGAAGGGCATCAGACAAGCGACCGGCACCAGTGCCAGCATTCCCCATTTCATGCGCTCAGAGCGTTCGCTGCACTCCTCGTTCTGCCGTTCTATCACGGCAATGTCGTTAGCCGACCCCACCATCTCCTCGCTCATGATGACGTTGTTCACCGAGTCTTTGACGGCAGTATAGTGTTTCTGGGCGATGAAAGCCTTGGCGGTGTCGCCAGCCAGTTCGTAGATTTCTGTCTGGAACTTGTACTGGTCGGTAGAGTTCGTCAGCAGGTTGGTGAGGCGGATAGCCTCCCCGTAATGGCGGTCAGCCACGTTCTTGCATATCTTCACATAGTTGTAATAGGTGGTGCTGAAATCGTTGCCAAGGGTTTCCTTGAGTCGCATATACTCCTGGTATGACTTGTTGACGGTATCCCAGTCACGCATGGCATAGGCGATGATCGCCTTGAAACCGATGGCGTCACTATACTCATAGCGTCCCCCATTCGCCTTGATGATGGAGATGGCACAGTCCAGGTGCTTCATCGCCTCCTCGGGTTTGGTGTCCATCTCGATATTGGCAAGGTCCATGTAGAGGGAGATAAGGTTGGTGGGTTGCGAGTGGTCCACCTCCTCCATGGCACGCTCGAAGTACTGCCGTGCCATCTCCATGTTACCCAGCAGCGAGTAGATGATACCCCGCAGATGGGTGGCGTTGTAGTATTCCTTCTCGGCATGCCGCTGCCGCATGTCGTTATGCATGAGGTTCGTCTTGCGGAGGGCACGGTAGAAGTGGTTATGGTTCACGTCATACAGCACCTCGTGCATCCATCCTTGGAAGTACAGATGCTGGTCGCCGTTCTGAAGATGGTGCTCCCTGTATCGCTGGGCAGCGATATAGAACGCTCCCTCGTTATCTGAATTGAAATACTTGCGTACTTCGTTGAGTACGTGCTGACTGAGGGTATCATTACTTTGTGTAGAGGCCAATAGGTTTACCGGCACGCTGACAATCATAAGAAGGGTGGTGACAAAGATTTGTCGACGGATAGCGGTTGAAGTCATAATATTACTGTTTACGGTAGTGCAAAGGTAGTCAATTTTTTTGTAATACCGGTCCTTTTGCTGCAAAGAAATATCCCAATAAGTGTTAATTGACCCTCATTCGTCGAACAACAGTTATCGGTGCAATTGTAAATCAATTTGATTTACTTTACAAATCAATTTGATTTACTCGGTAATTCAATTTGATTTACTTTGTAATTCAATTTGATTTACAACATCAGGGATATCACTTTACATGCGTATAAATAAATAAGGTGGAAATGTTAAATATCTCCTTTCAATGAAAAAAGTCGCTGAAAAGTTTGGTGGGAAGCATTTTAATGACTACTTTTGCAGTGTACTATTAAAGTGGTACACTATTACAGACAGTAATTAACATTAATGATAAAAGGAAAGAGCGTATGATTAACGTTGAAAAAATCAGTTTCAAGTACAAGGGTCAGAAGGCGCTTGTGTTTGACGGGTTCAGTCTCCAGCTGGAGGAGAACCGTATTTATGGACTGCTCGGCAAGAACGGTACGGGTAAGTCGACATTGTTGTATCTGCTCACAGGACTGCTTCGTCCTGCAAAGGGTGTAGTTAGTTGCGATGGTATTGCCACCAGCAAGCGACAGCCGGAGATACTGCGTGACATGTTCCTCGTCACGGAGGAGTTCGACCTGCCACCTATCCGCTTGTCAGAGTTTGCCGACCTCAACCGTCCTTTCTATCCCAAGTTCTCTGACGAGGTACTGGATAGTTGCTTGAAGGACTTTGAGTTAGACCGTCATGTGAAACTCAATGAGTTGTCGATGGGACAGCGCAAGAAGGCATTTATGTCATTCGCCCTTGCCACGAATACCAAGTACCTCTTCATGGACGAGCCTACCAACGGGTTGGATATCCCCTCGAAGTCGCAGTTCCGCAAGGTTATCGCACAGCACATGACAGAGGACCGTACCATTATTATCTCTACCCATCAGGTGCATGACGTGGAGCAGTTGCTCGACCACATCCTCATCCTCGACCAGCGCAGCATGCTGCTCAATGCATCCGTGCAGGAGATTACCGACAAGTACACCTTCGAGTATCGTGCCCCTCAGGAGATGGACGACACCGTGCTCTATGCCGAGCCAACCCTGCAGGGTAATGCCGTCATCGCAGAGCGCAAGGCTGGTGATGCGGAGACACAGATCAACCTCGAACTATTGTTTAACTTCAAAACGCAGACAAAATGAAAAACTTCGATTTCCATAGATTCGCTTTGACCTTTAAGAGTCAGTTGCTGAT
>Ga0247611_10001212_pt1 | contig 46841 bp, 38 predicted proteins | sample 177DNAGHGhighgp2_FD_192422 | JGI IMG/M metagenome (GOLD analysis project Ga0247611, IMG submission 192422) | Sheep rumen microbial communities from Palmerston North, Manawatu-Wanganui, New Zealand - 1770 DNA GHGhigh gp2 | ecosystem: Host-associated > Mammals > Digestive system > Stomach > Rumen... | reverse complement strand
TTACGGTAAGCGGAGGGTTAAACCTACAAAGTGCGAACCGTAACTTTCTTTTACTTCCAACGGTAATTCAAGGGCATAATCTACCGTTAAACTCATCCCGTTTGTAAATTCAAATTTATATCCCAACCCTATATCAAATGCTTCTTCTCTTCCTCCTAACCTTAACCCCAACTTATCTTCAAATAATACCGTCTCCAAACCTGCTCTTATACTATTGTCACCCGCTCTTAAAATATAATCCAATGCTACCGTAAAATTCGGTATCTTTATCCCGGGTATCAAATCCGTGTGATATGCCAAACCTATTACGCTTGTGTTCGTTACTTTATCTTCACTTACATACCCTATATCAGGACTTGTTAAATATCTGTTACTATATCCTATACTTATTCCGCATGCCAACTGTGCCAACAAACCTATATCCGCCGTTAATGCTCCTTTACTGTTACTTAAATCACTGTCCTCTTCATCAAAATTTACTTCCTGCATTAAATATTTTAAGTTCACTCCGGCCGTTATATTTAATTTATCTCTGTTTATCTTTAATAAATCGTTTATTGTCCTTCCATAGCCCACATTAAATGTATCTTCCCTTCTTAACCCGGGTGTTGATAACGACGACCATGAAAAACTTAATACCCCGTATTCCGGCTTTGCCAACGGTTGTATATAACTTAAATACATCTTACTTATTTCCACACCCTCTATCCCCGCAAATAACCTTGAACCCATTACCGTTATCTCGGCTTTATTCAAATTCCCGGTTCCTGCTATGTTATATAACGGTGCATTTGCATCGTTTGCTACTGCCGTAAAGGCTCCACCCATACCTAATGCCCTTACTCCCCAATAACTGTCTACAAAGGCCGCTTTTACTTCTGCTACTGCCATTGTTATTACTGCTATTGCTATTGATGTTGTTATTACTTTCTTTATCATTTTTTACCTTTCCAACTATCCTATATTCTTCTAATCTTCTATTTTACAAACGCTATCGTTCCGCTTATTATCTTCCCGTCTACTTTTATTTGATATATATATGTTCCGCTCTCTACATACTGCCCACTATCGTTCTTACAATCCCATAAGAAACTACCACCTTTCAATTCCCTAACTTTTTTACCGTTAACATTATATATTTTTACCGAATCACCTTCAGTTAAATAATTAAATTGGAAACCACCACCGCTTTGTTCTATTCTTGCTTTAACAATAACTCTTCTTGTAGGTCTATAATCATTTTTATTTGCTTCTTTTCCTAACCATGCAGCAAAATATCCGCTTTTACTTGATGACACATAAATTTTCTTTTCTTCATAATTTATTGATATTACTTTTACAAATTCGTTAATAGATGAAGTAGTTGCTCCTCTTTTCACAATAAATTTATCACCATCTTTCATTCCAGGATAAGGAATACCATATTCTGCAGGAGTATCAAATGTATAATCATAATCTCCATCAACATCAACACCTATCAATGCTACAGCAGAACCTGTCTGTATTAAAGCAGCTCTTGCAGGAGCTAAATTACCAAGCAAGCTCGGATCCAATACTTCAATATTAATTGTTTTGTCTCCGTCATAAGCACCAGGATTAATAGTTACACTTGCATCACCGGCACTTTGGTCACCTGTTTCATAAGTAACTGTTCCGCCTTGAGAACCATTTATTACGGAACTTGAAGAACTTTGTATTGTTGCCGTTATATAAGAAGGATTTCCCTCACCATCAACAGGATAATACATTTTTGTTTCTTCATCCCTAATTTTCAAAGTAACTTCTATTTGATAATTTACTCTGTTGTCAGTTTCGGAAAATTGAGGGAGAGCAATAAAGAAATCCTGTTTATTTGTAATATTATTTTCACCTTCTTCTTTTATTTTAGAAGAATCCCCGTTAAGATAATAGAATATTTTTGCATCTGCGGAAGAATAACAACCAAAATCCACATTTATTTTTGCATTTAATACTCTTGTATTTGCAGAAACATTCGTTATATTTGTATGCTTAATTATACTGGCAGGAAATTCGGCAATAGCAGTATAAAGCATATCGGATATTATCTGCGTGTCTGCCTCTATTTTAACACAAACAAACAAAACCGAAACTATAACTGCTGCTAAAATCGATAAAAAAACTTTATTTTTTTTCATTTTATCCTTGACTTATATTTTATAAAATTTAATTTTTTATTTCAATATTTCCGTCTTTTAGTATTTCAAACCTAACAGATTTATCAACAAACTTACCTAACGCTTTTATTTCAAACTTTGCTAAATACTTACCTGCTTTTAATTCATCTTTTGCTGCTATATTTAGTGCAAAATCTCTTGAACTTTCACAATAAGTAGGAAAACTTTCTTCTATGTCTATTTCTTTTACAATATTTCCGGTTTTAGTATCAACAACTTCAACTTTTCCCGTATGCCTAATATGCACATTGCCGTCATTTTTAATTGTTAAATAGGCAGAAAGATTATCGCTTTGCTCTTTAACTATATTCAATGAATCTATTTTAAAATCTATATTTTCAGTTCCTTCGATTATTATATATACAGGAACCTTCATCACCATATTTATCATGCTGCCTTTGTTATTTGAAAACACTACCATCGCGGAAACAGAGCCTTTCATTCCTTTAAAAGTTTCTACCCTAAAAGGAACCTCAACGGTAGCCTTCGGAGCAATTTCAAACTCGGTTTTAGGCAACTTTAACCATCTTTCCGCCGTAACATCATTACCGTTTTGCGAATAATTTTTCCAATCTTCAACGGAAACAGTAAAAGAAACTTTAGTGTCCGCATTATTAACTACTTTATAAGTACTTTCGGCTATTGCATCATCTGTTGCAACAACATTAATAACCGCCGGACTTATCGATAAATCTGCATATAAAAGAACAGAACAACATATTACTACTATACCAACACCTAAAAACTTTTTCATTTTTTATTCATAAGTTAAAACTACACAAATATTCCCGGTATACTTTAAACCGCCTAATGCCTTTCTGCAATCAGCACCAAAATAAACATTAACCAAACTTCCGGAGTAATAACCGCTATTAGAAGAACTGCCATACTCACCGGAATAACCATGATACCCGTTTTTAGAGTTCATTATCGTTGAATAATCTTTATCTTTATCAGTTTTTAAAGCTTTTAAATCCTGCATATACAGCCACGGACGAAAATCTCTATTACCATTTCCCTTATCATAAAGATAATACTCTTCCGAAGCATCCTGAGTCTCACCTATTTTAACAGTATGGGAACCATAACCGTCAGTATAAGGTAAAGTTTTTTCACTTGCACGCCAACACATCGGTAAAACAACATCTTGTCCAGACTTCGTTGTTCCATACAAACCGTTCCTATCCGAAGAACCGTTATTTACATAAAGTTTAACATCCCAATTATTATACGTATCATTATCATAATCTACTTCCAAAAATTGTTCAGCAATAGCATAATCCCATTCATCATTGATATTTCTAAAGGTATCCGCAGACCATGTTATTTCTTTTGAAGAAAGTTTTTGTTGTTTATTTTTATCAGAGACAGAATATAAATTAACATTAAAAGCAGCCTTGGTGGTAGAACTTTTAACATATCTTATAAAATCTATATCTATACTATTACCTGCTTCGAGATTACTGTCTTGAGACATATAGAAAAAATATTTCATTTTTTTCAAGTTTTCAGATTTAATTTTTGAATTATTACTCGAATTTAAAGGAAAGCTCAAATCTTCCCACGAACCATTTGCCTTAAACCCCAACTCTCCAAGTGTCTTATAACATTTAGTTTCAACTCCGTCCACATCAAGAATAATACCAACCTTACAATTTAAAACTTTGGAATTAGAAGAACGAGCATAAAATTTTATATTTCCACCCATATAATGGGACATATCACGATATTTTGTTTTATTACAACTAAAGCCAAGCCCTGTCCAACCACTGCTAACCGTCCAAATAAACTTAAAATACCTATTTCCTTCCTTAGGAGTATCCGTTCTATCCGGATTACTTTGAACACCTTGCCAAACTTCATAATACATAGCATCAATATCCGAAGAATCCGCATCCCAATGAACACCCGTTAACGATTCGGCAAAAACAGCATAACAATTTCTATCCGCAGGCTCATCCGCAAAAGCTACGTTTACCGCAACAAAAAACAAACAAAATGATAATATTAAACTTTTTTTGAGCACTTAAAAATATCCTTTCAAAACAAAATTCTTTTCAATAAAATTGTAAAGCTTTAAATACAACTCAACAAAAAAGAACCCAAAACGACAATGTATAATTTATAATGTAAAATGTATAATTAACAACCGACAACAAAAAAAAGAACTACATAAACTCAAGGTATGCAAGTTAATGCATACCTTGAGCAAATCAAAATTATTCGGTCATTTGAACTATATGCAACTGATCAGTTCCATATTTTTCGCCACCGTTTATATAAGAAAAGCCGCCGAAGAAATACATATAAGCTTGACCATATCCATTAACACCATTTCCCCAAGGTGCAACTTTTTTATCTTTATCATAAGCACCGAAAACAGGTCCGCCGGCTGCAGTTCTACCTAAACCATAACTTCCTGCAATTTCCGTATATTCTATATCAAAGTTAGATGTACTTCCATCTGCTTTTTTATCAGCAGCATCGGTAAAATATCTATCACTTCTGCTTTCCGTAGTTACTACATTACCATCAAAAGTTATGGATGATTGTTTTGAAGGAACCATAGAATATGCAACAGGAACATATTTTTCACCTTTAACACTTTCTACCAAACCGCTATAAACTTTAGTATCATCAGCATTTATTCTTGGGGTTTTAGCCTTATATTTTTCTGATTTTGTGTTTGTTTGATACATATAAACCCTAAAATTTGCTTTTGTAGCCGTTGCTGTTACAATTGCGTATTGGTCAGATTTTACCCAAGCAACAGTTGAACCCGTAACAAAAGCAGCCGGACTCGTCCAAGCTATTTGGCTTGCAGTAGCATCACCGCTAACATTTTTCAATGCAAAATCAAATTGTGTTTCACCTGAAACGGAAAAATCCGCAATACCTGTATAGGTATTTGTACTTACTGCTGCAAACGACAAACCTGCAAACAAAAACAAAACTGCCAACAAACTTACTACTTTTTTCATACTTCTCCTCCTGAATTTATTATTTTTTTTAATTTAACCTTTTGCAATAATTTTGCAATACGGTTTAATTCTACATTAAAAAATTTTTTTTGTCAAGTATTTTTTTTGCATTTTTTTTATTTATTTTATTAAAATATGTTTATGGATAAAGAAAAGTCCGCAATTATTACTCTAAATTTAAATATTGAACTGACACCGAGGAAAATAATTTCTTTAATAAATTATTTCGGTAGTGCCGAAAACGTACTTAATGCCTCCGTATCGGATTTAGTCCGTATGGAAGACGGAATACCTGAAAAAATTGCAATTTCAACAAAAAAAATTGCACAATCAAACAGGCTTGAAAAAGAATTAAATTTAGCAAACCGGCACGGCATAGATATAATAACATATAAAGATACAGATTATCCCGAACAATTATCCGATATTCCCGATTTTCCGCCCGTCATATATATAAAAGGAAAACTGCATAAAAGCGACAAGATTGCGGTTTCGGTAGTAGGTGCAAGACGGGCAACAAATTACGGAGTTTCGGTAACAAGTAATTTTTGTAAATATTTCGCGGAAAACGATATTTGTGTAATTTCCGGGCTTGCAAGCGGAATAGATTCACAGGCACATAAAGTAACTTTGGAAAATAACGGAAGAACGATTGCCGTGTTAGGTAACGGATTACTTGAAAATTATCCGCCCGAAAATAGAAAACTTCAGGAAAAAATAGCAGAAGAAGGTGTATTAATAAGTGAATACTCCCTTTATCAAAGACCGGATAAAATATTATTCCCGCGAAGAAACAGAATTATAGCAGGTTTATCTATGGCAACAATAGTTATAGAGGCGGCACAAAAAAGCGGTTCTTTAATTACGGCAGAACTTGCATGTGAATACGGAAGAGATGTTTTTGCAGTACCCGGACCGATATTTTCAAAATATTCGCAAGGTCCGAACAGTTTAATAAAAAACGGAAGTTTTATTGCATTGTCACCGCAGGACATAATTGAACAAATTTCAAATTTGGCAGTGTGGGTAAAAGAAAGGAAAAAGCAAAAACAATTGACATTTAAAACATTAAATGATATTACTGATAGCCAAAGTTTAGCTATTTTAAAAATAATAAATGAAGCACAAAACGGGCTGTCAATAGATAAGATAAGCCAAATTACAAAAAGAGAAATTTCCGATTTGGCAATGACATTGATGGATTTGGAATTGAAAGGGCTTGTAAAAGTTATGCCCGGACAAGTTTATATTAAAGGATAGCTAAGGGCTTAGGGCTGATAGCTTAGAGTTTAAAGAACAACCTATGATTTTATGACACAATAAACTTATAAACTAAAATTATTTTGCAATTTTTTAAATGAGGTAAAATATGAAATATTTAGTAATTGTGGAATCACCTGCAAAATCAAAAACAATATCAAAAATGTTAGGCAATAATTATATCGTTAAAAGTTCGTTCGGACATATAAGGGATTTACCCGAAAGTAAAATAGGTGTTGATATTGAAAAAGATTTTAAACCCACCTACGTTGCTATGCCGAAATCCAAAAAAACAATTGCCGATTTAAAAAAAGCAGTAGGACAGGTTGACCATATATATCTTGCAACCGATTTCGACCGTGAAGGTGAAGCAATTGCATGGCATTTAAAAGAAATTTTAAAATTATCCGATAAAAATACCGACAGAATAACTTTTCATGAAATTACCGAATCCGCAATAAAAGATGCGGTTAAAAATCCGAGAAAAATAGATATGGCACTTGTCGACAGCCAACAGGCAAGAAGAATTCTTGACAGGCTTGTAGGTTATAAACTTTCCCCTTTGTTATGGAAAAAAATAAGAAGAGGTTTATCTGCCGGAAGAGTTCAATCCGTTGCAGTTATGATGATATGCGACAGAGAAGAAGAAATTGCAAAATTTGTTCCGGTTGAATATTGGAGTATACAAGCCGAACTTCAAAAAGAAAAAAAAGATACCTCTTTTAAAGCAAACCTTGTTTCAAAAGACGGCAAAAAATTTGACAAGCTGTCAATAAAAAACAAGCAACAGGCAGACGATATATTAACAGAACTTAAAACGGCAAAATATACCGTTTCTTCAATAGAGAAAAAAGAAAGAAAAAGAAGTCCGTACCCTCCTTATACAACATCTACAATGCAACAGGATGTATCAAGAAGGCTGGGATTCAGCCCTTCAAAAACAATGATGGTTGCACAAAAGCTTTATGAAGGGATAAACATAGGAACACAAGGTGTAGTCGGTCTTATAACATATATGAGAACCGATTCTTTAAATGTTGCAAAAGTTGCGCAAACAGAAACCTTAAATTTTGTAGAAAAAGAATACGGCAAAACTTTTTTACCGAAAAATCCGCGGTTTTATAAAACAAAATCAAAAGGGGCACAGGAAGCACATGAAGCAATAAGACCGACATCGGTAAAAAGAACACCTGAAATGATGAAACAATATTTAACACAAGACGAATACAAATTATACAATGCAATTTGGCAAAGGTTTGTTGCCAGCCAAATGGCAGATGCCGTTTACGATACCGTTTCAATAGACATTTCCGCAAATAGTTATATGTTTAGGGCAACGGGAAGCACACTTAAATTTGAAGGTTTTATGAAAGTATACTATGTTGCCGACGAAAACGAGCAGGAACCTAAATTACCTGCAGTTAAAGAAAAAGATATTCTTGATTTAATTAAACTTATTCCGGAACAACATTTTACCGAACCGCCTGCAAGATATAACGAAGCAAGTTTAATTAAAACACTTGAAGAATACGGCATAGGAAGGCCTTCAACTTATGCACCGACAATAAAAACCATCTTAGACAGAATGTATGTCAGGCTTGAAAACAAAAAATTTTATCCGACCGATTTGGGTATTGTAGTAAATAAATTTTTAAAAGAAAACTTTAAAGATGTTATAAATTATAAATTCACCGCCGACATAGAAGAAGAATTTGATGATATTGCGGAAAACAAACTTAAATGGCAGGATGTTTTGAAAAAATTTTATAAACCTTTTGAAAAACATTTAACCGATGCCGAAGGTGCAACAAAACAAAAAATTGAACCTAAAGCTACAAATGAAGTTTGCCCCAAATGCGGCAAGCCAATGGTTATAAGGGACAGCCGCAGAGGTCCTTTTATGGCATGCACGGGGTATCCGGAATGCAAAACTACTTTTTCTGTTGATAAAGACGGTAATAAAGTAAGCAATGAACCTGAAAAAACAGACGAGAAGTGCCCAAAATGCGGAGGAACACTTTTAAAGAAGAAAGGTTTTAGGGGACCTTATCTTGCATGCGAACATTACCCCGAATGTAAAACTACTTTTTCTCTTGATAAAAACGGTAACAAGGTAATAAAACCCGAACCTGAAAAAACGGATATCAAATGTGAAAAATGCGGCAGCCCGATGCTTAAAAGAATGGGCAAACGAGGACCGTTTTTAACATGTTCGGCATTTCCCAAATGCAGAAACCTTCAGTGGATTAAGAAAGGTAACAGCTGATTCAGAAAATGCTTTGCATTTTCTTAGCTGATAGCTGAGCCGGATACTCCGTATCCTCAGCTGCGTTGTTGGACGTGTAGTTTAAGGTATTTTTCGCAAAGCGAAAAATCTAATATATAATTAAAATTCACGAAGTGAATTTTTTACCGAAAACTTATCAGCTTATCAGCTTCTCAGCTCTTCAGCTGTCATTATAACTTTTATTTTTATTTAATCGGAACAAGGTGGCTGTCCCAACCGCCGTTATAGGATTTTTTGTACATTACGACAGGTGTTGTTTCGTTTGTTAGTCCGTCATAAATTTTATTATATGTTTGGTAAGCATAATAAGCGGCACTTGCAACAAGTGCTGCCGCTGCGGGAATACCGGCAACAGGAATTTTTGCAACAAGTTCGGTAAAGTCCCAAAAAACTTTTAACTGTTTTGTTACTATCGGCAACATACCGACAGCTACAATATTATCAAGCCCTGTTTTATCGCTTTCACTGTCAGGAAACATTGCTCCGTCAACATTATAAACGGCAGCCGCGCCGTAAGCCGTTACGGCAGGCCATTTTATACCGATTAAATTTGCAAATAAAGGATAACCTTTATTACTTTTTGCCGAAGGTAATTTTATTCCGTAACCTATAAATTTTTGGTCGTAAAAATTTTCCGTTTGAACATACCAAGAATATTTATCTTTTGCATACTGTTGTGAATCCACGATATGATAATGTTTTGATTTTAAATCCAAACAATAATTTTTTGTTTCATAATAAGTAATACCCTTTATGTTTCTTTTAAGCCCCAACAAAACCGCAGGGGTTGAAAAAGAAGGCATTTTAAAATTTTTCAAATCCGTTACAAACCTTGACGGAACAACAATAACGGAACAATCCTTTGCGGGAATATCTTGTAATATTTGAAAATATTGTGCAAAATATTTTGCTATTATTAAATTCTGTATATTTTCAATTGCATTGACGGCTTTTCGTAAATTTTGAACACCTGTTCTTGATGTAAAAGAATAATTTGATTTTCCTAAACATTTATAGTCGGAAAATATTCCCGGCACCATTGAACCTGCAATTTTATCTGTTGATAAAGACGGAAACATAACAACTTTAGGGTTTGATGCCGTTGATAAAACAGTTGCCAACAAATAATTTGTTGCTCCTAAAACATTTAAAGTTCGTGCCTGCAAAGTTGCAACAGATAAAACAGTATTATCAACTGAATTTTGAAGTATCATTCTATCCCTAACAAATTTGGCAATATTTATCATCATTGCCCAACTTATTAAAAGTATCATTGTTAAAACAACGAAATAAGGTAATACTTGCCCTTTATTGTTTTTCAGAAAAAGTTTTTGCATCGGGATATGCCTTATCATAATATTTTATATCCGGAGATTTTATCATTCTTGCCCGTGCGGATTGTTGCCTGAACAAATTTCCGCCGAACAATTTATAAAACATTAACCTTGTTTTATAATTAATTTTTACGTTATATTTTTTTATATTTGTTCCGTCATGGTCAACTATGTTTTCACCTAAAATTGTTCCTTCCCAATTTGTAGTTTTTGATTTTTCTTCATCACTGTTACGGCTGTCCTGCTCAATATCCGCAAATAACAAACCGGACACTAAACCTGATGTTATTAAAAGTTTACTGACGGTTTGTTTTGAAAAATTTTGAATATCTTTTTCTTTTGTAACAGAAACAGCCCTTGTTGCCGAAAAACTTACTTCGTTATACAACATATCATTGACAACAAGTATACAAACCTGAATTAAACCGAACATCAAAGCGGTAACCAACATACACACTATTAAACCTTCTATCAGGGTTTGACCGCTATTTGGAAGATTGGAAGATTGGATGATTGGAGGATTAGAAGAAATAGGAACATTGCTTTTTGGAAGAATGGAAGAATGGATGATTGAAGGTTCGAAAGCAAATATGTGTTTTTTATTTTTTACGGATTGCCGAGACCTGTGACCTTGCAATGACGAAAAGATTGATTTTTCTTTTTTAGAAAAGTGCATTTAAGATTTCCCTTGATAAAGATAAAAATTCAAATTTATGTTTCCAAGAGACTGCAAAAATTTTTAACATACCGAAACTTACACAGGTTACAAGCAAAATAAACAAAACAAATTCAATGCTGGACTGACCGCGATTTTGAAGATTTAAAGATTTGATGATTGGATGATTTTTTTTATTTTTCATTGTTCTATAATTTTTGGTGTTACAAAAATTAAGACATTTGTTTTGTTTTCTATTGTTTTTGTATTTTTAAATAATACTCCCAAAAGTGGAATATCCGATAACAAAGGAACCCCTGATGTTTTTTTATCTTTATAATTTTCTATTAAACCTGCGATAACTATTGTTTGTTGATTTTTTAAAACGACATTGGAATATGCTTGTCTTTTTGCAATGTTAGGATAACCCTGCACGGCATTTGCCCAATCAAGCCTTGAAAGTTCGGCTTCTATTACTACATCTATTTTTTTATCTGGTAAAATTTTCGGAACAATTTCGGTAATTATACCGTATTCTTTCCATTCGACATTCCCGCCGGAAACACCAGATACGGCAATAGGAAATTCCCCGCCGACCAAAAACCTTGCTTTTGAGCCCGATTTTGTAACAAGTTTCGGGTTTGATAAAACTTGTGCCGAACCGTTTTCCTGTAACAATTTTAATGTAGCACTTAAAGGAGTGTAGCGGACCCATTCGTTAAAGTCCACAAGTGAAGGATAAATTGAGTTTGCACCTTCGGCTTGAATAAATAATTCTCCTGCAGAAATTTCATCTACCCATTTTATACCGTATTCTTTTGCTTTATTGCTGTTTATTTCGGTAACTTCTATTGATATTTCCACTAACTGTTCGGCAAATAAAACAGCCGGAAAAACAAACAAAACAAATAAAGCAAAAAGTTTTTTCATTACAATTTAGCCCTCTTATAAAAAGGTTTTTGAACTACCGAAACTTCCCTTAAATTATTATGAACTTTTACTTGTATCTTTGAATTTATATCCGTATTATAGTCGACAAAAGCCATTGCTATAGCTTTTTTTAATGTAGGCGAAAAAGAACCGCTTGTAACATAACCTACTTTTTTATCGTTACAATAAACTTCGTCTCCTGCCCTTGCTATACCGTTTTTACATATAATTGCTATTGATTTTTTTAAAGGTTTGTCTTTAAATTTTTCTATTGCGGTTTTTCCTATAAAATTTTTATCCCAGAAAATTGTTTTTATAAAACCCGCATCTATCGGGTTAATTGTTTCGGTTATTTCATGTCCGTGAAGAGGCATACATGCTTCAAGCCTTAAAGTATCCCTGCAACCTAATCCGCAAGGTGTTGCACCTGATTCAATCAATTTAGTCCAAATATATTCGGCAGAACCGTTTGAAATTAAAATTTCAAAGCCGTCTTCACCGGTATAACCCGTTCTTGCAATTTTTGAAAAAGCTGCCTGCTGTCCTTTAAATTTAATATCTTTTGCCGTAAAATATTTCATTGAAGAAATATCTTCATCGGTAAGTTGTTTAATTATTTCAAGTGCTTTAGGTCCTTGCACGGCAATCATTGAAATTTCTTTACTGATATTTTTTATTTCGACATTATCAATTTTATTATCGTTTAACCACTTAAAATCTTTTTCCAAATTACCTGCATTTACAACCATCATATAATAATTATCAAACTTATAGACGATAATATCATCTTTTATACCGCCGTTTTCATTAAGAAGCATTGAATATCTTGCTTTATGTAACGGTAAATTTGCCATATCGGAAATTGTAACATAATCCAAAAATTTACCGGCATTTGTTCCAGAAACAATAAAGGTACCCATGTGCGATGTATCAAAAATTCCTACGGAATTCCTAACGGCATTATGTTCCTGTATAATGGAAGTGTATTGAACCGGCATATCCCAACCGCCGAACTCGGTAAATTTTGCACCTGATTGTTTATGTTTTTGATATAAAAAGGTTTGTTTTAACATTGTTTGAAACTCCAAAATAAGTATGTAAACTATTATATACTATAAAAATTTTTCATGCAAAATTTTTTAACTTTGAACTTTCTTTTCGGAAATTCCGCCGGCATTACCGAACCCTCTCAAAGTTCTTTTTACAATATCTCTTGATAATTTTTCCCAAATATATTCCCTTGCCTGTTCTTCGGTCATACCGCCGAAGCCGACTTTAACCGCATCGGCATAAATTTGAATACCCTCCATATTCGGTTCAATCCATAAAGTTACATTTTCATGCTTATCAACAAAATAAGCATTTATCAAAATCCACAATTTATATTGTTCGGTTACCATATTGGCATCATAAGTTAACGGTTGCAAAACATATCTTTTTATTTCACAAACCAAAACACCGTCAGCTTCCGATTCGTTTGAAACTACGGAAAGCCTACCGTCCTGCATAAATTCATCTATGATACTTTTTGTAAACTTATCTTCCAAACCGTATTGATTTGTATTATTTACAACAGGCCTTATGTAGATTTTTTGAACATAAGCAGGCAATAATTGAGGAGCAGGGTCATAAGGTGCGGCGCATGAAACTAAAAACACAACCAACGAAAACAACATTAAAAATAATTTTTTCATAAAAGCTCCTTAAAAATTGTAACACAATTTTTGATTTCCAATCTTCAATTCTCCTATCGAACAACTGCATTTATAATTTTTGTCTTTATGTAAATGAACTTAACTATATTTTTATTCTCAAAAAACGGTTTTAATTTATCATCGTTTAAAACCTTATTTTGAACCGTTTGTTCATCCGAATACACATCAATACTTATTTTCCCTCTCAATTTACCGTTTATCTGCACGGGAATTTCAATACTATCCTGTTTTATATATTGTTCGTTAAATTTCGGCCACTGTGCAGTTGAAACACAATTTTTATTACCTAAAACACTCCAAATTTCTTCACATAAATGAGGAGTAAACGGAGACAACAATAAAATTATGGTTTCATAAACTTTTTTTGATAACCCATCATCATTTGAATGATGTTTATAAGTGTACATCGTATTGACAAGTTCCATTATTGAAGAAATTGCAGTATTGAATTGATGTTTTACCGATATATCTTCGGTAACTTTTTTGATGCAAATATGTTCGGCTCTTAATAAATTTTGTTTTGCTTTTTCATCTGCCGCAACGGAAGCTTTTATATTAACAAGTTCCTGCAATCTCCAAACTCTGTTTATAAACCTCCAACAACCTTCAACGCCGTCATCGGACCAATCAAGTTGTTTTTCCGGAGGTGCGGCAAACAAAATAAATAACCTTGCAGTATCCGCCCCGTATTTTGAAACTATTTCATCGGGACTTACGATATTTCCTTTTGATTTTGACATTGCACTTCCGCCGAGTGTAACCATACCCTGTGTAAGTAAATTCATAAAAGGTTCGTCACTTTTAACAAGCCCCATATCTCTCATTATTTTATGCCAAAATCTTGAATATATTAAATGCATACAAGCATGTTCTATTCCGCCGACATACTGATCAACCGGCAACCAATAATTTGCTTCTTTTATATCAAAAGGAGCCTTATCATTTTTAGCATCGGTATATCTTGCATAATACCAAGACGAATCTACAAATGTATCCATTGTATCGGTTTCTCTTCTTGCTGGAGCACCGCATTTGGGACAAACCGTGTTTACAAATTTTTCATCTGACTGTAAAGGAGATTTCCCGTCATTCGTAAATTTAACATCCGTCGGAAGCACAACCGGCAAATCTTTTTCATCGACTGGAACTATACCGCATTTATCACAATGAACCATAGGAATAGGTGTTCCCCAACATCTTTGCCTTGATATAAGCCATTCTCTTAATTTATAATTTGTTGTTCTTTTTCCCCAACCTTGCTGTTCTACCCATATAGGCATTTTTTCTCTTGCATCTTTAGATGTAATTCCGTTAAACTGCCCGGAATTTATCATTAAGCCTTCATCTTCGTAAGCGGCTTTTGTTACATCTCCGCCTTCTATAACCGGAATTATTTCAACATTATATTTTTTTGCAAAATCCCAATCCCTTTGGTCGTGTGCGGGAACTGCCATAATGGCACCTGTTCCGTAACCCATTAAAACATAATCGGCAACGAAAATCGGAACATCTTTTTTATTCGCAGGGTTAATTACACAAACGCCTTCCAGCTTAACACCTGTTTTTTCTTTTGATGAAGATCTTTCTATATTGGATTTTGCCGAACTTTCTTTAATATATTTTTCAACATCTGCCCAATTTTTTATTTGATGTTTAAACTCTTTTAACATCGGGTGTTCGGGAGCTACAACCATAAAAGTTACACCGAAAATCGTATCGGGCCTTGTAGTAAAAATTTCAAGTTTTTTATTTGAACCTGCTATATCAAAATTCATTTGTGCACCGTGTGATTTACCAATCCAGTTTTGCTGCATTGATAAAACCTGCTCGGGCCAACCTGAAAGTTGCTTATGCCCTTCCAATAATTCATCGGCATATTTTGTAATTTTTATAAACCATTGTTCCAATTCTTTTTGTTCAACATCACTGTCACATCTCCAACATTTACCTTCTTTTACCTGTTCGTTCGCAAGAACCGTTTTACATTTCGGACACCAGTTTACATTTGATTTTTTTCTAAAAACCAAACCTTTCTTATACATTTGTAAAAAGAACCATTGGTTCCATTTATAATATTCCGGAGTACAAGTTGCAAGTTCCCTGTTCCAATCATAAGAAATACCGAGCATTTTCAACTGTTCTCTCATTCTTGCAATGTTTTGTGTAGTCCAGACGGCAGGTGCAATATTATGCTTGATTGCGGCATTTTCGGCAGGAAGCCCGAAAGCATCCCAGCCCATAGGATGAATAACATTTTTGCCTATCATTCTGTTATATCTTGCAAAAACATCTCCTATACTATAATTGCGGACATGTCCCATGTGTAAATTTCCGGAAGGATACGGAAGCATTACCAAAATATAATATTTCTCTTTATTATCATCGGGACGGCATTCAAAAACTTTGTTATCCGCCCAAATTTGTTGCCATTTTTTTTCTACTTCTTTAACATTATAGTCTGCCATTTTGACCTCTTATATTTGTTTATAAGGATTATAAGGTTATAGGTTATTTAGTTACTAAACTTAATAACATCATAATCTCATATATATTATTTTTATCACTTAATATTTTCACACATCAAAAATTACTAAGATATTTTTTTAAGAAGAACAAAGTGTTCCAAGTTACCTTTGGGACCTTTTACCGCAGAATCTTGTTCTTTTAATATTTCAAAATTCAAACTTATTGCACAATTTTTAATTTTTTCTATTGCCTTTTGCCTTAAATTTTCGTCTTTAACAACACCTTTTTTTACTTCACCGGGTTCAAGTTCAAATTGCGGTTTTATCATTGCTATAACCAAACTTTCATTTGTAACAATTTCACTTACCACAGGCAATATTTTATCAAGTGATATAAAAGAAACATCTATTGTAACAATATCTATTTTATCTTTTAATAAACTTTTATCAAAATATCTGAAATTTATATTTTCAATATTTACAACTCTTTTATCATTTCTTAATTTGTAGTGAAGTTGAGCGGTACCGACATCAACGGCATAAACTTTTTTTGCACCGTGTTGAAGCATACAATCGGTAAAACCGCCGGTCGAAGCACCTATATCAATACACACTTTATTCGTAAAATCAATTTGGAACAAATTTAAAACCGACTCTAATTTTAGCCCGCCCCTTGAAACGTAAGGATTTTGCTTTTCTATTTCAATAACGGCATCTTCATTAATTTGAGTGCCTGCTTTTGTTATTTTTTCCCCGTCAACAAAAACTTTGCCTTCCATAACAAGTGCTTGTGCTTTTGAACGGCTTTCAACTAAATTTTTTTCAAAAATTAAAACATCAAGTCTTTTTTTCATTATAGTTTAAAGTGCCGAGGACGAGATTTGAACTCGCACACCCTTAAGGGAACAGGCTTCTGAGACCTGCGTGTCTGCCATTCCACCACCTCGGCAAGACACAAAAATTTATGGCGGAGAGAAGGGGATTCGAACCCCTGATAGGGTTTCCCCTATATCAGTTTTCGAGACTGACGCCTTAAACCAACTCGGCCATCTCTCCTTTATTATCAAACTTATTTTACAATTATTTTTTCTTCTACCGGCTCATTACCGTCTATTGTTGTTCCGTATAAAGCATAATAAGATATTGACGGTTTTTCTAACCATTTTTCCGTAGATTGTATATATATTTTTGTTAAATATGATTCGATATTATTTATTAATATCTTTACTTTAGGTTTTCCGTCAACAATTAAAATTGTCATTTTTTTACCTTCAACGAATTTTAATATTAAATCAAAGTTATTGTCTTTTTCGTTATATTTCGTATCAAAACCGTAAAATTTTTTATCAAAAGTATTTAATTCTTCTCTTTTACCGGATTTTTCTGCAAGAGGAATCCAATAAGCGTCAACAGGTGTTTGCTTATTAATTTGTCCGTCGGAATTTAGCACTGCATCATAGCAAACTATATTTGGATTTTTACTTCTTTCAATATGAAATAAAGCATTTTCGGTTTCAAGTGCAAATATGAGTGAACAACAAAAAAACATTAAACAAACTAAACAAAAAAATTTTTTCACTTTAATAATCTCCCTTTTTTCATAGAAATCCAACCGAAACATTATACTATATAAAAAGTTTTTCCGCCATAGATTTTAATGTTACATAATCTGTTTTTCCGTTACCCATCAAAAGCATTTCATCAAGTATTTTTATTTTTCGAGGGACAAACAAATCGCTAAAACCGAGCTTTTTAAAATTTGTACTTATTTCGCTTGCGGTAGTATTTTGTCTTGTTGTAAACAATATCAATTGCTCACCTTTTTTCTCATCGGCAATTGCAACAACCGCATATTGAAAATCTGCCCAAATCGATGAAAGTGCTTCCTCAACCGCAGTAAGCGAAACCATTTCACCTGCTATTTTTGCAAACCTTTTTGCCCTGCCTTTTATGGTAATAAACCTGTCTTTATCAAAATCCACAATATCACCGGTATCGTACCATCCGTCTTTTAACGGTTGTATAACACCTGGCTTATCACTTTTAATGTAACCGAGCATAACATTTTTACCTTTTACAACAAGTTTTTTGCCGTCTTTAATTCCCGGAACTTCTTCAAGTTTAACTTCTATACCCGGAAAAATTCTTCCGACAGAACCTTTCTTATGATACATAGTCGTATTTACCGAAAGAACAGGAGCTGTTTCGGTTGCTCCGTAACCTTCCAAAAGGTTTATACCGAAATTTGTAAATAAAGTTTTAAAAGTTTCTTCTTTTACTCTTTCTGCTCCGACAACAGCAACCCTTATCGAGTAAAAATCATAAGCATGTGCATTTTTACCGTAACCGGCAAAAAAAGTAGGTGTCGTAAAGGTAACGGTGGAATTCGTATCATAAATAAGTTCCGGTATAATTTTATAATGAAGCGGTGTAGGATAGTAAAAAACTTTCACTCCTCTTGAAACAGGCAAAATCATTCCGCATGTAAAGCCGAAAGAATGAAATATCGGAAGTGCCATAAAAAAACTGTCCAAAATATCAAAAAACAATATGGAATTTATTTGGTTCATGTTGGCTTGAATATTCTCATGGCTTAAAACAACTCCTTTGGGAACACCTTCGGAACCGCTTGTAAAAAGAACAACTGCCGGATCTTTATGAGAAACATTACCTTTAATTTTATTGTAGTAATACCTTGGAAAAAACGATGCTAAAACTCCGATTAATTTTTCTTTTAAAGTTATTTCTTTTTTTAAATTTTCAAGATAAATTATTTCAATATTCTCTTTTTCCAAAGTTGCTATAAGTTCTTCAAAGCCGCCTTTTATAACAAATTGCTTTGATGTATATACGGTTTTTATTGCAGCCGTTTTACAACACGAAACCATATTTTTTATGCCTGTTGAAAAATTCAACATACACGGAACAATATTGTATGCAAACATTCCGTAAACGGCAACAACGGCAGCAACCGCATTCGGAAGGAGTACACCTGCAAACTCTTTTTGTTTACTGTGTTTTGCAAATTGCTTTCCCAAAACGAAAGCTCCGGTTAATAATTGTCCGTAATTTATAGGTTTTCTTGCAATATCTTCTATAATTTTTTTTCTTCTTCCGGCAAAATCCTTTGCTTCAATCAACGATTCAAATAAAGTTTTATCCGACCTTGCCGAATAATATTTTGCATCCGTCATAATATCAAAAAGCTGTTTTGTAATTTCTTTTTTTCTTTCTTCTCCTTTCAAAGAAGAATCAACTTTTAATTTTGTCGGTTTAAAAATATTTACGCTTACCTGTTTTTTCGGTTTTACTTTAAATTGTTTTCCGAAAGGAGAAAGTATTTTATATTGTGTTCCGTCTATATATATGGGAACTATACTTGCATCGGTTTTATCTGCAATCATTGCAGGACCGGGATATATTTTCATCATACTGCCGGTCGTTGAAATTCTTCCCTCGGGATAAATAACAACTTTGCTTCCTTTTTCTACTTCACTTATGATTGTTTTTAATGCCATTGGGCTGTTCGGCTCTATTTGAAAAAATTTTACAATGTTTAAAAAAGGTTTAACATACCATTTTTTTGCAATTATCGGATTTATCGTAAAACACAAATCTTCCGGAATAAAAGCCCATATCAAAACGGCATCCAAAAAAGAATTATGGTTTGCAACAAATAACACTTTCCCCTGCAATTTTTTTATATTTTCCAAACCGTTAACCTGCACTTTAAAAAAGTATTTTAAAATGAGTGCAATAAATTTTTTATTAAGTATTATTTTTAATAATTTATCCATTTGTTTCTTTAAATATTTCCTGTAATTTTAAATAATCAATAGTTCCGGTTCCGGTAATCGGAATATTTTCCATAACAACAATTTCATCCGGAACAATAAAATTTTCTATTTGTTGTTCGTTAACTATTTTTTCCAAATCTTGTTTTGTTGCATTTTTATATGTCGTAAAGAGTATTATTTCTTTTTTTCTGTTACGTAAAACCCTTATCAATGCATGTTTTGAATCTTTCCAAACATTTGCAATTTCCAATTCAAGTTCCGTTAAAGAAACCGGTTCCCCGTCAAATTTTACAAATCTTTTTGATTTACCTTTCATAAAAATAAATTTATCTTTATCTATTTCGACAATATCACCGGTATCAAACCAATTATCTTCTGTTTTTTTAGATACCAATAGCTTGTTTTCAATATAAAAATCGGCAACATTGGGACCTTTAACAAGTAAGTGACTTGCACCTACAAAAGCAGTTGTGGATTCTAATTTGAATTCCATCGCCGGTAACATTCTTCCTACACTATATTGTTTGAAATACATAGGTGTATTTATTGATATTATTGAAGAAGTTTCCGTTGTTCCGTAAGCTTCAAAAATTCTTTTACCGAAATTTTCTTCCCAAATTTTAACCGTTTCCTCTTTAAGTTTTTCAATACCGGAAATAACATACCTTATTGAATAGAAATCGTAAGGATGTGCCGTTTTTGCATAACCGTTAAGAAAAGTATCCGTTCCCAAAAGAACAGTAGAACTTGTATCATACACAAGTTCCGAAACCATTTTATAATGCAGCGGAGAATGATAAACAAAAACCTTTATCCCGCGAAGTAACGGTAACAATACACCTGCGACAAAACCCAAAGAGGAAAATATCGGCATTGAATTAAAAAAACTGTCGGATATACCAAAATCCATAACACTTGAAATTTGTGCAATTGAAGCCTGAATATTTTTATGAGTTAAAACAACGGATTTTGTTTTCCCGTTAACAGCCGCGGTAAACAAAACAACTGCAGGACTTTCATTATTAAAGTTATCACAAATTTTTTTGTAATAATAATTCGGAAAATACGACATTACATAAGCAAAAACTTTATTTAAAATATTAACACTTGCTTTTATATCCTCTTCATAAATAATATTTATGTTACGTTCTATCAATTTTTCTATTATGTTATTCGGTTTAAACTCTTTTATAAAATTTTTGGAAGTATACACGGTTTTTATCCCTACGTTTTCAATACAGGCTAAAATATTTTCTGTGGAATCGGTATAATTTATCATCGCAGGAATTCTGCCGGTTGCAGACAAAGCAAAAAATATTTCTACCGTTGTTTTTGTATTTGCAAGCATAACACCGACATATTCTTTTTTTTCCGTTTGTTTTTTTATTTTATTTGCAAATGCAAAAATAGCACCGGTTAACCTGCCGACAGTGAGAGGTTCCCTTTTTATGTCGTCCAATATATCTTTATTTCTGCCAACCAATTTAATATTTTGTATTAAAGAGCCGAAAACGGTTTTATTTGTAAAATTACTTGCAAATTTCATTTCACACATAATATCGTAAAGTTTTGTCATTGCAACATTTCTTCTTCTATTTTCTGATGCGGATTTAAAAACATCCAATTTTCTTGCAGGAAGAACGGTAAGTTTAATTTTTCTTTGTCTTTTACTTTTTGTTTTTGCTCCGAAATAAGAAAAATCCGAATACTGAATACCCTCTATACAAACAGGTAATATATCGGCATTACTTTTATCGGCAACAACTGCAGGCCCCGGATAAACTTTCATAAGTCCGCCGGTAGTTGTAATTCTTCCTTCCGGGAAAATTGCAACTTTTCCGCCGCCTTTCAATTCATCTACTATCGATTTTACAACCATAACATTTGAATTATCTATAGGAAAATATTTTATTGTTTTTAAGAAAGGTTGAACCCACCATTTTTTAGTAACATCACTGTTAATTGCAAACGAAACCTTTTCACCGAATACCACCGATAAAATTATTCCGTCTAAAAAAGATGTATGGTTTGCAATTATTAAAGTTCCGGCTTTACAATTATCAAAATTTTCTTTTCCGACAACTTCTATGGAATAAAAAATATATAGTATTCTACCGATAATCATTCTTAACAGATGGGCAGGCAATAAGCTGCAAATATATACGGCTGCAATGAAATTAAATATTGCTATCAATGTTAAAATAACGGGAACATTTAAATTTATTTTCGTGAACACCAAACAAACTAATGAACCTGCTGTCATAAAAAGTATATTTATTATATTATTTATCGCAATTACTCTTGCTCTTATTTTTCTGCTTGCCAAAACCTGCAGTAATGTCATAATAGGAACTATATATAGTCCGGCAAATACCGCAAAAGCAATTAAGTCAATAATTGTTCTTATTCCGGAAAAACTCAAAATAAAATTTTTAATAGAGACATCCGTCAAAAGCAGTAAATCCAAATCTTTTGCGACAAAAGACAAATCCAACATAAAAATCGTCATTAACAAAACCGAAATCGGAATATGTTTTAATGAAATTTCTTTTTTCAATAAAAAATATGACAACAAAGAACCTAAGCAAATTCCAAAAGCAAACAATATTATTAAAAACATATAGGAACTTCGTTGATTTTGTAAAACGACAAGTGCAAAATTAGGTATTTGAGAAATCAAAACAACCGCTATAAACCAAAACCAAGATATGCCCAAAATACATAAATAAATATCATGAGAATATTTAAAATATTTTATATTGTTGAAAGTTGTTTTAATAAAATTTAAAGAAATTCGAAATGTTTGTTTTGATTCTTTTAATTTAGGAATAAATAATGAAGCTAAAAAACCTATTGCGGCAACGGAAACAAATATGGTAAAAAGAATTTTTTTATCAAGAAAATAAGTAAAAGTACCGAATAATATTCCTAAAAGCATTGCACTGTAAGTACCGATTTGAATAAGACTGTTTCCTGCTATTAAATTATCTTTATCCAATATTTCCGGTAAAATACCAAATTTAATAGGACCAAACAGTGCAGACAATGTTCCCATTAAAAACAAACATATAATCAAAACCCAAATATTCCCTACAATAAACCCTGTAACGGCAATAAGAGATACAACAAATTGAAAAAATTTTATTCTTCTTATAAGATAATCTTTTTCGTATTTATCTGCAATTTCACCGGCAACGGCAGAAAACAATAAGGAAGGCAGCATAAATAAAGCAACCAAAAAAGAAGCTATTATATACCTTGTATTAAGAGATAACGATGACGGTGTAAATATTAAAAAAATTATTAATGCGGTTCTGAAAAAATTATCGTTAAATGTTCCCAAAAATTGAGATATATAAAAATAAGTATATGAACGACTAAATAACACTTTTATTAGATTTTTCATAAACATACATATTTTATAAAATACCGTTATAAATTGCAAAATTTGCAGAGTAAATTTTGAAGCTTGTACGATTATAAGATTGGACAAGCAGGAGTAAATTGAAAGGTTATAGAATCGAAAACAAAAATATTTTTAAAATTTGAATAAATATAAAAATATAGTATAATATCTTAAAATAAATTTTTTGGAGTTATATTATGAAAAAAATATTTTTATTGTTATTTTCTTTATTGTTATCGGCAAATGTATATGCAATGTCTGCAGAAATTTTAGGTAAGGGAGGAATTGTTGCTTCACCTTATCTAAGTTTGGACTGCGATGTTTATGATGTTGATTTAGGCTTTACATTGGGAGCCGAAGTATACTTTTTCCCTTGGAAACATTTGGGTTTTGGCGGCGGTGTAACATATCTGTTTAATACGGATGTTGAAAACACAGGTAAAAAAATGTCTTTTACGGATGTTTATTTTTCCGTGAAACCGAAAATAATATTTAACAAGGATATTACGGCTCTTTATTTTTTAGGACAAGCAGGTTTAAGTAATGCCGATATTAAAATTGTAAACGGTGATTGCAGCCCGGGTGTGTATGCTGCAGTAGGCTGTGGAATTGAAGCAAATTGGTTTATAGCCGAAGTTACATATTCTTATACAAGTTGGGCACTTTCCAATGCAGATTTTAACAGGGCGGAATTTTATACGCTTTCGGTTAACATAGGTTATAAATTTTCATTTGAAATGTAAAAAAATTCGCAGAGCGAATTTTGAGGTATAGAAGTCAGTTGTATTTCGCATACCGGTTTAATGATAAATCGTTAAACATCAACGTCCGCAATGACGAAACGATATAAGTTTTGCGAATGACAAAAAATAAAAAAACAGGAAGATTATAAATTTAATCTTCCTGTTTTTTATCAATAAATATTTAAAATTGTTTTTACTTTTGAATTTTAAATATAATTTCGGTTCTTCTGTTTTGAGCTTGTCCTTCTTCGGTATCGTTACTCGCTATAGGTTTTGAAAAACCTAAACCTTCTGTTGTTATTCTACTGCTGTCAATACCTTTTTTTATTAAATAATCTCCGACGGATTTTGCTCTTCTTTCAGATAAATTCTTATTATATCCTTCACTACCTATATTATCGGTATGTCCTTCAATTTTAACTGCAATCTTATCATTTTCTTTTAAGAATTCGGCTATCGCATCTAAATTAGCAAAATTTTCTTCCATTATCGTTGCAGAACCAAACTCAAATAAACTTGCTTTTGAAAATTTTTCCAATGAAATTGAAAAATTATCTTTATTTTCACCAATTGCAGTTTCAATTTCTTGTTTTAATGCTTGTTGAAGAATATTAACATCTTCTTTTTTTTCCGCTTCTGCATTTTTTCTTAATGCTTTTTCAAGGTCTGATAATTCTTCTTCTTTTGTTTCCACCTCTTCTTTTATTGTCTCTTGAACATTTGCCGCTTCTTCTTTTTCAGCCTCTGCATTTTTTCTTAATGCTTTTTCAAGGTCTGATAATTCTTCTTCTTTTGTTTCCACTTCTTCTTTTACCGCTTCTTGAGCATTTGATATTTCTTCTTTTCCGGTTTCTATTTCCTTATTCAATGCTCTTTCAAGGTCGGATGACAATTCTTCTTCTTTTGTTTCCGCTTCTTCTTTTACCGCTTCTTGAGCATTTGATATTTCTTCTTTTCCGGTTTCTATTTCCTTATTCAATGCTCTTTCAAGGTCGGATGACAATTCTTCTTCTTTTATTTCCGCTTCTTCTTTTACCGCTTCTTGAGCATTTGATATTTCTTCTTTTCCGGTTTCTATTTCCTTATTTAATGTTCTTTCAAGGTCGGACAACTCTTCTTCTTTTGTTTCCGCTTCTTCTTTTATTGTCTCTTGAACATTTGCTGCTTCTTTCGTAGTTTCTTCCTCTAATACTTCTTGAACTGCTTTTTCCTGAATAGTTTGATTTTCGGGAGTTATCGCAGATGAAATATCCTTTAATTTAAATACCATTTCGGTTCTTCTGTTTTGAGCTTGTCCTTCTTCAGTATCATTACTTGCTGCAGGTTTAGAGAAACCAAAACCTTCGGTTGTTATTCTGCTGCTATCAATACCTTTATTAATTAAGTAATCACCGACAGCTTTTGCTCTTCTTTCCGATAAGCCCTTATTATATTCTTCGGTTCCTACATTATCGGTATGTCCTTCAATTTCAACTTTAATATTGTCATATTCTTTTAAGAATTCGGCTATTGCATCCAAATTATCAAAATTTTCTTCTTTTATTACATCGGAATCAAAGTCGAATAAATTTTGTTTCATAAGTTTTTCTAAAGCTATTTTAAAGTGTTCTTTTTCTGCTTTCATTGCATTTTCTGCTTCTTCTTTAAGAACATCTTTAACAGGCTTTACTTCAGCTTCAGGGAATTCAGGTTCTTCGGTTTTAGGAAAATCCGGAGAAAGCGTGGACGGCCAATTCGGATCAACAACAACAGGATATGCAGGGTCCACAATAACAGGAAAGTCATCATCGGAAATAAAACTGCCTACACCGAGATTCGGATAAAAATAAGAATAAACTACTTCGTCACCTGCAAAAACAAAACAATTAAAAATAAACAAACAACTTAAAAAACTAATTATCTTTTTCATTTTTTACCTTCAATAATCTATTTATTTTTTAAAGAAACTTAAAAATTTACTAAAAAAGCCACCTTCAGACGATGAAGAACTTGAACTTGAAGAAGCGGTTTCTTTAGGTTTCGAAGCAGCCGTTTGTTCTGCTGCTTTAACTGCAGTTTCTGCAATTTCGGTTTTTGAAGCATTTTCCGATGTTGCCATTTTTACCGCTGCTGCGGTTGCTGCAGATGTTGCCATTTCGGAAACCGTTGCGGAAGAATTTTTCAATGTTTTAACCGTTGAAGCAACAGCACCTGCTTTTTCCAATAAAGGAACTATTTTATCACCGTACTTAACATTGTTTTTTGCATAGTCCAATGCTGTTTTTCCGAGCACATCGGTAGCATTAACATTAGCACCCGAATTTAACAACAAACCGACTATACCTACCGCAGAACTTGTAGTATTTTCACAGGCCGACATCAAAGCAGTTTTTCCGGTTTCTGCGGCAACTGCATTTACATCAACTTTACCGGTTGTCAACATACTTTGAATTGCAGCTATTCCGCCTGTTTTACATAAATCAACAAAAGTTGACGAATCTGCTGCATAAACATTCAATACAGTAAACATCAAACCTATCACAACTAAACTTACGACTTTTTTCATTTTTTACTTTCTCCTTTTAAAATTTAATAAATTTTGGAAGATTGAATGATTGGAGGATTTGATGAACGAAAATTCAAATGTAAAATTTGCTTTGCAAATTTTGCTATTTTATATTCCGCTTTACTTCTATTCTTCTAATCTTCTAATCTTCTATTTTTTAATTTCTTTTATTATTGCAGGAATAATTTCATACAAATTACCTATTAATGAATATGTGGCAGCTTTTACCATAGGACAATCTTTATCTTTATTTATTGCAATAATAACATCCGATGAACTCATACCGACCAAATGCTGAATTTGCCCTGAAATTCCGCATGCTATATAAATTTTAGGTGCAACCGTTCTACCTGTTTGCCCCACCTGATGTGAATAACCAATCCAATTCGAATCAACAGCTGCCCTTGAAGCACCTACAGCACCGCCCAATAAATTCGCCAATTCCGTTACCAATTTAAAGCCATCGGCATTACCTAAACCTCTTCCGCCGGAAACTATTATATCGGCATCGGAAATATTTACATCTGCACTTTCGTCTTTAAAAAAACCTAAAAATTTTGTTCTGTTAATAATTGTTTGAGCATCTATGGTTTTATTTATAATTTCACCTTTTCTGCCTTCAACAACGGAAGCTTCCTTAAATACTTTATGACGAACTGTTGCCATTTGAGGTCTGTGTCTTGGAGTTAATATTGTAGCCATTATATTACCGCCAAAAGCCGGCCTTGTTTGCATTAAATTTCTTGTTTGTTCATCTATTTCAAGTGCGGTACAATCGGCAGTAAGTCCCGTATAAATTTTTGCAGCAACTCTTGAAGCAAATGACCTTCCTATATTTGTAGCACCCATTAAAACTATCTCGGGTTTTTCTTCTTTTATTAAATTTGTAAGAATACAACCGTAAGGGTCATCCTGAAATTCTGCCAAAATAGGGTTATCGTAAACATAAACTTTATCTGCACCTCTGTTTATTAAATCCTGTGCTTTTGACGAAATATCAGAACCTATTAAAACGGCACTTAAAGGGACATTTAATTTTTTCGCAAGCTCTCCGCCTTTATTCAAAAGTTCATAAACTACGGAAGAAATTTCACCGTGTCTTTGTTCGGCATAAACCCAAACACCTTTATATAAACTTTTATCAACGGCATCTTTAACTTCTTCCTTTTGCATGGAAATCGCACTTACGGGACAAGCTTTAACACATGAACCGCAAAACCTGCATTGATTTCCGTCAACGACAGCTTTACCTTCTTTAACCGATATTGCACCGAAAGGACAAGCACTTTCACAAGCACCGCAACCTATACATTTATCCGTAGATATATTTAATTTATTTGCCATTTTTATTCTCCTATATCAAGCCGTCACTCGACAATTTTTTTACCAACTCTGCAGCAATTTGTTGCGGTTCACCTTCAAATATCTGACCGCCTGTTCTTTGAGCGGGAGCAAATACTTTATTAACTTGTGTCGGAGAACCGGCAAGTCCTGTTTTTTTAACATCTGCATTTATGGTTTGTGCATTTAACTGTTTGATAATAGCTTTTTTTGCAGCCATTTTTCCTTTAAGCGAAGGTATTCTTGGGGTATTTATTTCTTTAACTACCGTAAGTAAACACGGAACCGGGGTTTCTATTAAATCGTATCCGTCCTCCATCATTCTTTGTACTTTTATTGAATTTTCAGTAACTTCTTCAATTTTCTTAACATAAGCTACATGCGGAATATTTAACATTTCGGCAACGGAAGGACCTACTTGGGCAGTATCACCGTCTGTTGCCTGTTTACCGCAAAATATAACACCGAAATCCGGTATTGTTTTTATCGCAGTCGATATTGCATAAGAGGTTGCCCATGTATCTGCTCCTGCAAAAGCTCTGTCACATATTAATACCGCTTCATCACATCCTCTTGAAATTGCTTCTCTTAAAGCATTTTCTGCCTGAGGAGGCCCCATTGTTATAACGGTAACTTTACCTCCTGTTTTTTCTTTAAGCCTAACAGCTTCTTCTATAGCATACTCATCGAAAGGATTGATTATAGCCTCAACTCCTTCTCTTTTTAAAGTTCCTTTTTCAGGATCAATTTGAACATTCGTCGTACCCGGAACTTGTTTTATACAAACCAATATATGCATCATCGTCCTCCATTGACAAAAACAAAAAAAATATAAATATCCAAATAATATTTACACCAAACAAGTATATAAAAAAATAAAATTTATTTCAATTATCAAGTATATTACTTTTGTATTGTTTTAAAATATCTGTTTAAAATTATTTTTTAAAGGTAAGGTGCTAATTTGGCTAAAATTCCGTTCGTATAAGGAATGTCACCCAAAAGAGTTTTTCTTATGGATACAACTTCTTCCGTTGAAACAGGTTTTAAATGTGCAACTTTGTTTCTTATACTTTTACATTTTTGTAAGCTTTTATATTCTCTGTTGTTCAAATTTGCTTTTTCTCTTATATCTCTGATACCGTTATCCAATATTTTTTTCGGATCTAATTTATTTTTAATATTTTGCTGTTCGTCCGGAACTTTTACTTCATCTTGTTTTTCAAAAGTTTCAAAACCGTAAGCACTTACCATAACAATTCTCTCGAATGCTTTAACATAACAGTTTGCTATTGCCGACGGTTCCATTGCATTAGTATCTTTATATTTGTTATATAGAAATTCCCCTGTTGCAACATATTTAATCATAACAGAATCCTGTATAAATTTATCAAAACCTTTAAAAGCATCCTTTATTTTATTTTCAAGTTTTGTTATTTTTAAATTAAAATCATTTTCTTCTTTCAAATGTTTTAATAAATCGTTATATTTATCGTTCAATAATTTATGTTCCGAATAATATTTTTTTACTATTGTCTTTTTAAAAATTATATAAACTATAATAATTATAATTGCCACAAATATTAAATTTACAAGTATGATATGTAAACTATACTTTAAAACAAAATCCAAAATTTTCGGATTTTTCGTAAAAAGACCAAGAAATGTATCTACGGATACGAAATCTTTATTTTTTATAATTCCTAATATTCGTACTTTTATTCTTATATCATTATAATCACTGTCCTGTGCTTTGGCAAAAGAAACAAATTCGTTATCTTTAAACAAATCCAATATTAAATTTGCTATATCGTTTGTCAGTTGCGGATATTGTTGCTTAAATTCGTCATCAACCCATAAAGGATCATTAGGTATTTTATAATCTATTTCAAAAATTTTTATCGAATCATTTTTTTTAAATAACGGATCATCTTTAAAAAGTCCGTAAAAATTGCAACATGCATCCCATTTGCCGCTTATAACATAATTATAAACATCTTCTGCACTTGGAGAACTGTCATTAAAAAATTCTTTTTCCGTTTTTACATTATTTTCAATCAAAAATAATTTAGGATACAAGTAGCCGGATGCGGAATTCGGGTTTGTAAAATAAAATTTTTTATTTTGTAAATCTTGAATTGTGTTGATACCTCTGTCTTTTCTTGCTATTATAACAGGTGTATAATCAGTTTGCCACTTTCCATCAATTTTATATACCGATTTTAACATAACCGTTTTTGATAAAGAAAGAACATACGTGAGCGGAGAACCCTTATAAAAATTGCTGTTATCTCTGGCAACATCTATTAAAAACGTATCATAATCCAAAACTTTTATTTTTGTTTTTAAATTAAATTTTTCTTTTATTGCTTTAGATATTTGTTCGCCGTAATCGGCAAGGATATCCCCTTTTAAAATTGTGATTGTAATTTCTTTTAAAGAATCGCCATTATTTTTAACGACAGAAGAATCAAATATATCAATATCATCGTTATCAATATCAATTAAAGACGGATTATCATATAAAGGGCTGCTATTTTTATCAAAAGAAGAACTTTTATAAAAATTAATTTTACCTCTGTCTATATTAACCAAAAGTGTATCATAATCCAAAACTTTTATTTTTAATTTTTTATCAAGTTGTTCATTTACTGTTTTTGACAATTGCTCGCCGTACTTACTAACCTGACCGCCTTTCAAAAATACAATTGCAATTTCTTCTTCCGAAGAATCGTTATCTTGTGCAAATATCTTTTGTGACAAAGCTTGACAAAAAAATAAAGATAAAATTATTATTAAAAATTTTATTTTTTTCATTAGGATGTATTTTACAAAATTTTAATGGTATATACCAATTTATTTTAAATTATCATTTTTATAGTTCTACGGTTATTTCATCAACTGTTTTTCTTTTAAAATGCCAATCACTCGGCTTTGATTTTTCTGACGGATAACCTAAAGCCAAAAACATTGCAGGAACAATATTTTCGGGTAATTTAAAAACATCGGATGCCGTTTTTGAATTGAACCCTCTAATCCAAAGCGAATGTATTCCAAGTGATTCTGCCTCATACATCATTGTTGTTGCGGCAATGCTAATATCCTGCTCACCTGAATTGTAACCTTCTTCTCTTTTATTTTTCCAAACTTCGTTTTTATCATAACAAACTAAAATTATTAACGGACTATTATATGTAAAAGGAGTAACCTGTGCTGCCTGCTCCAAAGCTTTTTTACTTTTTAAAACATAAAATCGTTGAGGTTGATAATTGCATGCCGTAGGTACAAGTCGTCCCGCTTCAAGTATTTTATCAAGCTTTTCCTTTTCTACCGGCATGTTGTCAAAAAACCTTTCCGAATACCTTTTAGTTACCAATTCCAAAAAATTCATTTTTATACCTCTTATGTAAAATTTTAAATATAATTATAAATTTTTCTAAACTTTATAAAATAAAATATTGAAACTATTACGGATAAAAATTCTGCCACTGGAACAGCCAACCATATACCGTTAACTTTTAAAATCAACGGTAACAGCAGTATTGCCAAACTTAAAAAAACAAAAGTTCTAAGCAACATAATTATTGCTGCAATTTTGCCGTTGGAAAATGCAGTAAACATTGCCGCCGAAAAAATATTTGTTCCGGTGAATAAAAAAGAAATTGCAAAAATAAAAAAGCCCTTTAATGCAATATAAAACACTTTAGAATTTTCTCTTGCAAAAACATCTATTATATAAGGAGCTGCCGGTATTGATAACATATACACCAGAACGGAAGATAATACTACAAATATTATACTTATTCTAAAAATATTTTTTAGTTGAAATGAATTTTCAGCTCCATAATTATAACTGAATACAGGTGCTACACCTGAAGAATATCCGTAAAAAATTGAAGTTAAAATAAATTCCGCATAAAGAACAATCGTAATAGCTGCAACACCGTCAACACCGATATATTTCATCATTTCTATATTAAATAAAAAAGTTGTTATTGATATAGAAACATTCCCTACAAATTCGGCAATGCCGTTATAACAGCTTTTAACAACAACCAACAAATTATGCATCGGCTTAACAAAATATAATGTACCTTTTCTTTTGAAAGTAAAATACAATATTCCTATTGAATTTTGTGCAATAAAGCCAACAATTGTTCCGTAAGCGGCACCTGCAATTCCCAGTTCCATTAAAACAATAAAAATATAATCAAAAACAATATTTGTTGTTCCGCCCGTTAAAGAAGCAATAAGCCCCATTTTAGGTTTTCCGGTCGTAACAAAAAAAGAATGGAATATCATTTGTAATATACATAAAGGTGAAAATATTAAAATAGGGACAATGTAGTCATAGCAATAATTATAAATTAAATTATCGGCTCCCAAAAGATAAATTATATGTTTTATAAACAGTAAACATACCAAAGCAAATATTAAACCAATTATTGCGGAAGAAAGAACTATTAAAGAAAAATATTGTTTTGCCTGTCTATTTTTTTGTTCCCCCATTTTTTTTGCAACTAATGCACTACCCCCTGAAGCAAGCATTATTGATATTGCAAATAAAATACTAAACAACGGATAAACAATATTTATTGCAGCAAATGCATTAGTATTAACAAATCTGGAAACAAATACTCCATCAGTCATTATATACAATGATACAAAAAACAACATTATCATCGTTGGCATTGCAAATTTTATTAAACCTAAAAAATTAAAATTTTGTGCTAACTTGTTTTTCATATCAAAAAATAATATCAAATAAAATTAATAATGTAAAAATTTTTTAACAGTATAAATACAATATAATATTTTATTTATAAAATAAAAACACGGCAAAATTTACATAAAAAAGTAATTAAGCCGTGTCATAAAATAATTTACATCTAAAATATAACTTGCTATATTGCGTTTTCACCTTCTTCACCGGTTCTGATTCTTATTACTCTTTCTACGGGATAAACAAATATTTTACCGTCACCGATATCACCTGTTCTTGCTTTTTTAATTATAACATTTATAACTTTATCAACCATTTCATCTTTTACGATAACTTCAATTTTTGCTTTCATAATAAAATTTACACTGTATTCTTTGCTCCTGTAAATTTCTTTATGCCCGCCCTGTTTACCGAAACCTTCAACATTGGATTTTGTAAGTCCGTTTACTCCGATTTCGGTAAGAGCATTTTTAATATCTTCAACGATATATGGCTTTACTATTGCACAAATTTTTTTCATATCTATCTCCTTTTTCCATCTGTTCTTCTAATCCTCTAATCTTCAAATCTTCTAAAATCTGTATCCGCTTTCGCCGTGTTGCGACAAATCAAGTCCTTCCAATTCTTCTCTGTCGGATACTCTTAATCCCATAGTTTTATCTATAATTTTTAATATAATAAAAGATACGACAAAAGCATAAACTATTGTTGCAAGAACACTTATTACCTGAATTTTAAGAAGTGTTACTCCGCCATCAGCACCGTCGGGGTTAACCAATGTAGTTGCAAAAATACCGGTAAGTAAAGCACCGGCGATTCCTCCTACACAGTGTACACCGATAACATCAAGTGAATCGTCATAACCGAACCTTTCCTTTAAGTTTACGGCAAAAAAGCATACTGCTCCACCGACTAAACCTATAAATAAAGCAGAAACCGGGGTAACAAAACCTGCTGCCGGTGTAATGGCAACAAGCCCTGCAACGGCACCCGATATCGAGCCTAAAACAGTCGGTTTTCCTCTATATATCCATTCGCTTAAAGACCAAGAAATTAATGCTGCACCTGCCGCAATATGAGTAACAACAAAAGCCGAAACTGCAAGCCCCGATGCTGCCAATGCACTACCTGCATTAAATCCGAACCAACCTATCCATAAAATTGCAACACCTATGAATGTTAACGGCAAATTGTGTGGCGGCATTGCCTCGTGGTGATAACCTCTTCTTATACCCATTATAAGTATTGCCGCAAATGCCGATGTTCCGGACGCAATATGAACTACAAGTCCTCCTGCAAAATCAAGTCCGCCGAGATTTTTTATCCAACCATCTTGTCCCCATACCCAATGTGCTATAGGACAATAAACTATTGTAAGCCAAACAACAATAAACAATATAAAAGATTTAAACTTGAATCTTTCCGCAAATGCACCCGTAATAAGAGCAGGTGTTAAAATTGCAAACATCATTTGAAAAACCATAAACAGTTGCTGCGGTATTGTTGACGAATATGTCGGGTCCGGTTCAAAGCCGACACCGTCAAGAAATGCCCATTTTAAACTGCCTATTATGTGTCCTACATCCGGTCCGAAAGCCAAACTGTAACCGTAAACAAGCCAAATTATCGTCGCAATTCCCAAAACTACAAAACTTTGCATTAATGTTCCCAATACATTTTTTCTTCTAACCATACCGCCGTAAAATAATGCCACTCCCGGTGTCATTACCATAACAAGAGCCGCACAGATAATTATAAATGCAGTATCTGCTCCGCTTATGTTATTTACTTCTTGAACTGCAACTTCTTGTGTATCTTGTTCTATTTCTTGTGCATATACGGGAGTAAATACACTTAAAGAAATTAAAAACAAGCACATACAAATTAACAATTTTCTCATTTTATTCCTCCTTTTTATTTTTTTAAATAAAAAGAAGTCCGAAAGATTTCTCTTCCGGACTTCCTTGCCCTTAATTTAATATATAATCAAAAAGGTGCTTAAAGATTTTCATCCTTAAGCACCTTTGCTAAAGTTATCAAATTGTTGTGTATATTCTATAACAAAAATTTTTTCTTGTCAAACAACAATCGGTTGATAAAAAATATTAATTTTGATAGCATAACTTGAAATCCAAATATTTTTGTAACTTTCAATGTATCTGCAATAAAATAATTATGAGGTTTTTATGAAATTTTCAAATTTAATTTTAAAAACTTTTATTAATACGGATTTAAAAAAAGATATTTTATTTTTGAAAAGCATAATTTTTTTTGATGAACTCAATACTTTTCAATTAAAAAAAATCCGTGCTCATATTTATAAAAAAACATATCTGCAAAAAGAAGTTATTTATAAAAAAAATCAAGAAGCAAAACTGTTTTGTATTGTAAAAGCCGGCAAGGTAGAATTAGACAACGGAAAAGAAAAACGGGTTATACAAAAAAGAGAGTTTTTCGGTCAAAAATATGCTTTTAATGACAGTGAAGTTTATCCTAATACGGCAACGGCATTGGAAGACAGCGAAATTTTTTTGATGTATAAAGACGAAATTGAAGATTTGATGGAAAAAGACAAAAGCATAGGGTTTAATATGTTTAAAAAAATATTAAAAATGCTTTATAAAAGAGAACAAAATGAAAGATAACAGAGTAACAAAAATTTTTATCATATCCGTTTTGTTATTATTTTTTTTGTTCGTCATACTTTATTTATCGAAACAAATTATTGTTCCGTTTATAGTTGCAGGTTTAATCAGTTATTTAATTTCTCCTATAATAAATAAAATTATGTTGTTAGGTATCAAAAGATGGGTTGCCGTCAGTTTTTTTACCATGTTGATTATAGCTATATTTACTTTTATTGTTATTTTATTGGTTCCCGTTATAACTATGGAAATAAATACTCTTAAAGAAAACTATCCGAAATACGAAGCGGTTATTAAAGAAAAATGTAATGATATTGCCGAGAAATTTCCTTTTTTAAAAAAATATACAGACACTATTACAACTACAAAAGAAAATTCGGAAAACGGTATTATGGGTTTAGTAGTAAATAATTTGGAAACGTTACCGCAACATATAACATCGGTAATATCCGTAGTAACACTTATAATTTTAATTCCTATAATAACCTTTTTTATGTTATTGGGTGCAAATAAAGCTAAGGACGGTTTTATTCAGTTTATTCCTGCAAAATATGTTGAATTTTTTGTGTCATTCATATATGAAGTAAATTTTGTTTTAGGCGGTTACATCAGAGGTCAAATTATAGAAGTCTTTTTTATAGGAATAGCAACAAGTTTAATTTTAGCATGTTTTAAAGTCGAGTATGCATTAACAATAGGTGTTATTTCCGGTTTGTTTAATGTAATACCTTATCTTGGTCCTGCGGTAGCTATGATATCCGGTGTTCTTGCAACAGCGATACAATATAAATCAATTACTGCAGTTTTATATGTTTTTATTGCATTGGAAATTGTTCAGCAAATGGACGGACATGTAGTTCAGCCGTTAATTGTCGGTAAAAATGTAAATTTAGGTCCGGTTACAATGATTTTTGCTTTGTTGTTCGGTGCAAATGTCGGCGGAATTCTTGGTATGCTTGTTTCGGTTCCTGCTTTTGCCATATCTAAAAATATATTTATTATATTTACAAACAGATATAGAAAATCTTTATTAAAGCAGTAGATTTGTAACAATTTTGTATTAATATAAGTCTAAATATTATAAATTTTTATAATGGAGAAAAAAATGAAAAAAATATTTGCTCTTAGCTTTTTGTTTTTGTTATCGGTTGTAAATTTGTATGCCGATAAAACAAGTAATTTGTTTGTTATAGAAAGAAGCAAAAATGCAAATGTCGTAAATTACGATGCAGTGTTGACAGATGACGGAAAAATAGACGAAAAAAAACCCATAGATGCGTATTGGTTGTTATATGCGGAGAAAAACGGTGAAAGAGAAGAACTCAGTGCTTTTGATAAAAAAGCTTACGGATTTAAAACGGATTATAACAAAGAAAAAGGTAATTTTGATTTTATATTAAAAGCCGTTAAAGAAAAACCTATGGTTTTGGATTTATACAACAATGTTCCTAAGGCAGTAATCAAAATAAATGATGTAGATTGTTTCTTGGAGAAAGTTTATATTGAATCCAAAGACGGTGCACTCGGAATACCTAAAGTAAGTTATTACGAATTATTCGGTAAAGAAGTTGCGACAGGAAATGCTCAACAACAAAAAATATCGGTTAAACAATAATAATATTCTTTATTGTTAAAAATCTTAAAAAACTCAGGAAATAAATGCACTTATTTTCCTGAGTTTTTATTTATCGGTAATAGAAGACGGATAAATTCCGTCAAAACAGGCGCAACAAAATTTGGAAGTATCATGTTCGTCGGTGCAACAAGCTTTTTTCATATTGTTAATATCAAGGAAAGTTAAACTGTCAACATTTAAAAATTCTTTTATTTCTTCATTGCTTTTCATTGCCGATATAAGTTTATCTTTATTCGGGGTATCTATCCCGTAATAACAAGGTGATATTACCGGCGGGCAAGACAGGGCAAAATGTATTTCTTTTGCACCGACATCTCTTAGTATTTTAACTATTTTTTGTGCCGTTGTTCCCCTTACCAACGAATCATCTATTAGAACAATTTTTTTACCGTCAATAACATCTTTTATCGGAAACAACTTTAATCTTGCCGTTATTTCTCTCATTTTTTGTGACGGTTTTATAAAACTTCTGCCTACATAATGGTTTCTTATAAATCCGGTTTGAAATTTTATTCCGGACTGTTCGGAAAAACCTTGTGCAGAAAATATTCCTGTATCGGGAACAGGAACAACTATATCGGCTTTAATATCTTTCATTTGTTTTGCAAGATATTTTCCCATTTGTACTCTTGCATTTTTAACACTTTTGTTGCATAACACACTGTCAGACCTTGAAAAATATACCTGTTCAAAAATACAAAATTTTTCTTTCTCTTTTTTATCGAGATAAATATCTTCTATTATTTTGCCGTTTTCTATTACAACAATTTCACCGGGATTAACATTTCTTATAAAACTTCCGCCTGCAGCATCTATTGCGGAAGTTTCGGATGCAAGGATATAAGAATCTTTTGTTTTTCCTAAAACAAGCGGTCTAAAACCGAACGGATCTCTTACACCCGCAAGTTTGTTACCGATAATAAATATTAAAGAATATGCCCCTTCCAATTTTGATATCGCGTTTTTTATAAGTTCTCCTGCAGAATTTCCTTTATTTTTTGCAACCAAATGTGCAACTATTTCGGTATCCGATGTATGATTAAATATTGAACCGCTTTGTGCAAGTTCTTTTTTTATTGTTTCACAGTTTGTGATATTTCCGTTATGAGCAACGGCAATGTTACCGTGAATACAATTAAAAACAAAAGGTTGAGCATTTAATAATGTGCTTTCCGAATGTGTTGAATATCGGACATGACCTATACAAACTTTGCCCGTTAATGTATTTAATATTTTTTCCTTAAAAATTTGTGACACAAGCCCCATGGATTTATGTGTAATATAATTTATACCGTCGTTATTTGATGTTATTCCCGCAGATTCTTCTCCTCTGTGTTGTAATGTTAAAAGCCCTACAAAAACAAACATTGAAGCGGTTTCATTGTTTTCTATTCCGAATATCCCGCACATACTTTCGCTCCTTAATCATACAATCTTCTAATTTTTTGTGTATAACAAATGATACGGATTCTTATCCGCAGCAATATATTTCGAAAAATTATCAACATTTATATTTTTAGTATAATTAAAATATTGTTTATATTGTTTTATATATTTATTTAAAACTTTTTTATCTTCGTCTGTAAGTTCGGCTTTTTTTATTTCTTTGCCCATATTCTTTTTAGGAACGGAACCGTTGATATACATTACTCCGCCGTGCATTCCGGTACCTAAATATTTTCCCGTTAAGTTTTCCGCTTTTGTTATTCCTATACCAAGCAAAATTATTATTCCGCCTGCCATATATTCACCTAAAAAATCACCTGCACAAGAACCGATAACTATTACAGGTTTCATATCAAGATACTCTTTCATATGGATACCTACTCTGTATCCTACACTGTCTTTAACAAATATTTCTCCGCCTCTCATTGCATAACCGGTAGTATCTCCGCAACTTCCGTGCACAATAATTTTTCCTTTGTTCATTGTATTACCGATAGCATCTTGTGCATTGGAAAATATTTCAAGTTCAGGACCTGCCATATATGCACCCAAATCGTTACCTGGAACACCGTCTATATTTATTTTAATATCGTGATCTATTCCACATCCGATATATCTTTGTCCGCATACACCGTGCAAATTTATTTTATCGTAATTTAATGCAAAATGTCTTATTTCTTTATTCAAATCTTCGGCTAACTTATTATTAACATCTATATCTATCTGTTTCATTTTTTATATACCTCCGAATATCTTGTTTTGCCTTATATCTTTAGAAAATATATTTAAGCCAATACTTTGTTTTGTTATATCGTAATTTAAACTGCTTAAAGGAGTTTTATCGTTAATTAAAGAAGTATATATTCCTGCTCTTTCGTTTGTATTTATAAGGACAAATCCTTCAAGTTTATCATCTTTAATTACCAATTTTTTTAGTAAGCTTTTATTATCATCTTTTTGAATATAAACTTTATACCCGTCTTGTTTTGTATCAACGATTCCGGCAGAAATTAAGTGCAATCCGAAAAAGCCGATAGCATTTAACGGAAACCCGCCGTTAAATTCTTTTTTTATACCTGCCATATTAGAACCGGCAAGTTTACCCTGAATAAAAGCATTAGGCCATAGTGCAAGAATTTTATTTTGTTCAGCCAAAACATCAAAACTTTCCACACAATCACCTGCAGCATAAATATCTTTTACGGATGTTTGCATATATTTATTAACAACAATACCTCTGTTTATTTTTATGCTTGCATCTTTTGCAACAGATACATTAGGTCGGACACCGACTGCCATTATTAAAACATCGCAATTAAGATCTGTTCCGTCGGCAAGTATTACGGAATTTGCTTTAACTTCTTTTGCAGTATTTGAAAGATAAAAAGTAACATTATGTTTTTCTATATGGCTTTGAATAACAGATGCCGTATTTTTATCCAATACCGAAGCCATAACTCTGTCCGCCATATCGCAAACCTTAACGGATTTAACCTGTTCCGCCAAAGCTTCCGCGGCTTTTAAACCTATTAACCCGGCACCGATAATAACTACATCTGAATTTTTATTAACAACTTTTTGTATTTTTTGAACAGATTCTATATTTAAAAAAGTATAAACATTTTTATGCTTTTCTATTCCGTTTATGGGTGGAACAAAAGGAACACTTCCCGTAGCAATAAGAAGTTTATCGTATTTATAAGTTTCATTGCTTTCACAAACAACCTCTTTTTTTGTTGTGTTTATCCGTTGAACTTTAGAATTTAATTTAACCGCTATTTTGTTTTTTGTATAAAAATCTTCTTTTTTATACTTTATTGTTTCCAAGCTTTGTTTTCCCTGCAAGAAATAAGAAATTAACGGCCTTCCGTAAGAAGGAAAGTTTTCTTCCGACAATATTGTTATATTACCTTTTTTATCGATATTTCTAATTTCGGCGGCACAACTTGTTCCCGCACAGCTGTTTCCTACTATTAAATAATTCATTTTGTTTTTCCTATATTAATACTAAACTTTTTATAAAACTAAATTCTCGATTTGCCTCACAATGATAACAATTTTAAAAATTTCTTTTGAAGCACGACTTGTCGCCGCTTATGAGTGCAGAAATTTTTAGAGTAAAAAACTATAAATTCCATTAGTTTTTTAGTGCGACACTGTTTGAAGAAAAATTCGTTACATTATGTCGTTAGGATTTTTCAAGTTGTCGCACGGCTTTAAAAATTTCAAACGAATGGCGACATTGAGTGCAAAAAAGAGAATTTTTAAAAGAACTAACTATTTATTACTCTACAATTCCATAAATTTCAAAGCACCGTTAGGACAATTTTTTGCACAAGCAGGTTCGTTTCCGTTTTCCGTACATAAATCGCATTTTGAAATGACTGTTCCGGTTACCGACATTTTTATTGCACCGAACGGACAAGCCATTATGCAAGACTGGCACCCTACACATTTTTCTTTTATGTTTCTGACTATACCGTTTTCATCTTTATACATTGCACCGGAAATACATGCCTGAACACATTTCGGTTCTGCACAATGTCTGCACTGAAGAGCAAAAAAAGTTTTTATTCCGTTCTTTTCTATTTCTTCAATCGTTATTGCAGAATCAACTTTTTCTTTTTTATATGTTTTTATGATATCTTTTGATTTTGAATGTGCGGTTCTGCAATAAACTTCGCATAATCCGCACCCTAAACAATTTTTTTCAAAAGCATAAACTTTTTTCATTTCTTTTATTATTCTCCTGCATGTTTTATTCCGAGTATTTCCAATTCTTTAAGATTAAGTCCTACTCCTCTTAACATTAATCTGTTGCCTCTTAAACTGTCTATTGCATTTATTCCCATTCCGCCCAACATTTCTTTAATTTCGTTGTTCCATGCAGTAAGCAAATTTATTAACCTTTCATAAGCAATATCGGGATTTAATCTCTTTACAAGTTCCGGATTTTGTGTTGCTATTCCCCAATTACATTTGCCGGTAGAACAACTTTGGCACATGTGGCAACCCATAGCAATTAATGCCGCAGAAGCAATATATACGGCATCTGCACCTAAAGCAATGGCTTTTACTATATCTGCACTGTTTCTTATTGAACCTGCACATATAACCGAAATTGTGTTTCTTATACCTTCATCTCTTAATCTTTGATCTACACTTGCTAAAGCAAGCTCTATAGGTATTCCTACATTATCTCTAACTCTTGTAGGTGCTGCTCCCGTTCCGCCTCTAAACCCGTCTATAACAATTGCATCTGCTCCCGCTCTTGCAATACCTGATGCAATTGCTGAAACATTATGAACCGCTGCAATTTTAACAAAAACGGGCTTTGTATAATTTGTACTTTCTTTTAAAGAAAATATAAGTTGTCTTAAATCTTCTATTGAATATATATCGTGGTGCGGTGCAGGTGATATTGCATCTGAACCTTCCGGTATCATTCTTGTTGCCGAAACATCATGTCCGACTTTTATTCCCGGCAAATGTCCGCCTATTCCGGGTTTTGCACCTTGCCCTATTTTAATTTCTATTGCCGCACCGGCATTTAAATAATCCAAATGAACACCGAATCTGCCTGAAGCAACCTGAACTGTAGTATTTTTACCGTATTTATAAAAATCTTTATGAAGTCCGCCTTCGCCAGTATTATAAAGTATTCCCAACTTTTCTGCTGCTCTTGCAAGTGCTTCATGAGCATTTTTAGATATTGAACCGTAACTCATTGCAGAAAACATTATCGGCATATTTAACTCTATTTGCGGCGGAATTTTCGTTATCATATTACCGTTTTTATCGTATTCTATTTTGTCGGGCTTTCTGCCAATCATAACTTTTGTTTCCATAGGTTCCCTTAAAGGATCTATGGAAGGGTTTGTTACCTGGCTTGCATTTAATAATATTTTATCCCAGTAAATAGGAAACGGTTTAGGGTTTCCCATACTCGACAATAACATACCGCCCGTTTGTGCCTGCCTGTAAATTTCATCTATTGCAGTGCCTGTCCAATTGGCATTTTCTTTAAATTCCAATGTGTTTTTTCTTATCTTAATTGCTTTCGTGGGACACATTGCAACACATCTGTGGCAACATACACATTTTGAATCATCCGACAAAACAATATTATCTTCTTTGTCATATCTGTGAACTTCGTTGGAACATTGTTTTACACAAACCTGACATTGAATACATTTTGTATTATCTCTTAAAACTTCAAATCTGTCCGATATTAAATTTAAACTCATTGTTTTGCCTCCAACTTAACAATTACCGGTTCGCCGCCTTTGGGATGATAAATATTTTCAGGTTCCGGGCAAATTACTCTTATTGCACTTTCTTCACTTGCAAAATATACTTTACTTCCTTTAGTTGCACTTACCATTGACCTTAATTTTATTCTGTCGTTTAAGGCAATAAGTCCGTCTTGGTATCCTATAAGAATAGAAAAAGGACCGTTTATAAGTGCCGAAGAATATACCGTTCTTAATGTTTTTAATTCCTGTGCTTTTTTCGGATTTTCATTTTCAATATCTTTCCAAAAAGGTGCCACCAACACCTGTAAAGCTTTTTCCATAGGAAGTTTATGTTTTCTGACGAGCAAATCAAGCAAATATGTTATTACTTCCGTATCTGTTTGAAGAGAACAATTGTATCCGAACATTTCCACAAATCTTCTGTTGGCATCATAAGAAGAAATTTCTCCGTTATGAACTATAGACCAGTCAAGCATGGTAAAAGGATGTGCACCGCCCCACCAACCGGGAGTGTTTGTAGGAAACCTTCCGTGTGCCGTCCAGATGTAACCTTCATAATTTTCAAGCATATAAAAGTTTCCTATATCTTCCGGATAACCTACACCTTTAAAGGCACCCATATTTTTACCGCTTGAAAACACATAAGCACCGCCGAACTCTTTATTTATTCTTATTACACATCTGGCGGTAAATTCATTTTCGTCCATATTTAAGTTTCTGACTTTATAAATTCTGGGCAAAACGAAATATCGCCATATTAAAGGTTTATTTTTTATCGACGGAACTTTTCTTGTGAGAATATTTCCCGCACTTTCTATTTCAAAGTGTTCGTTTAAAAATTCTTCCGTTCTTGCTTTTATTTGATTGTTGTCATAAAAAATGTGCAGAGCAAAAAAATCTTTATATTGCGGATATATTCCGTATCCTGCAAATCCGCCGCCGAGACCGTTAGACCGCTCGTGCATTAATGCAATGGATTTAATAATATCGGTTCCGTTAAATCTGTTACCTTTTTTATCTATGATACCGCTTATGGCACAGCCCGACGGTATTCTTACCTGACCTTCTTTCATGTTCGCTCCTTAAAATTTGCCCTCCTTGGCAAATTTTGAAGATTAGAAGATTTGAAGAATAGAAGATTAGATGAAAAGTTGTATTTTTATTAACAAAAATCGCATAGCGATTTTTACAGCTTAACTTCCAATCCTCTAATCCTCCAATCTTCTATAGTTTTAATAATTTACCAAATACTGATCTATTTCCCATTGATGAACTTTCGTTCTGTAATTATCCCATTCTTCGGTTTTTGCCTGAGTATAAAGGTTAAACGAATATTCACCCAAAGTTTGTTTCATTAAATCGCTCTTTTGCATTGCTTTTACTGCATTAATTAAATTGTGCGGTAAATTTTCTATACCTGCAGCATCTCTTTCTTCTTTTGTCATCTTAAATATATTTTTATCTGTAGAATGTTTTACTTTAAGTTTATTCTTTATTCCGTCAAGACCTGCAGCCAAACATGCGGAAAGTAAGAAATACGGATTTGCTGCCGGATCCGGACATCTCAACTCTATTCTTGTAGATGCGCCTCTTGCAGCAGGAATTCTTATCAATGGACTTCTGTTACTTGCAGACCATGCAATATATACAGGTGCTTCATAACCCGGAACTAATCTCTTATAAGAATTTACAAGCGGATTGGATATTGCTGCCATAGATTTTATATGTTTCATTATACCTGCAATATAGCTGTATGCTGTTTTTGAAAGGCCTATTGAATCTTTAGGATCATAAAATGCATTTTTTCCGTCTTTAAATAATGACTGGTTTGTATGCATACCCGAACCGTTTATACCGAAAATAGGTTTCGGCATAAATGTTGCATGAAGTCCGTGTTTTTGTGCTATCGTTTTTGCTACCAACTTAAATGTGTTAATGTTATCTGCAGTTTTAAGTGCTTCTGCATATTTAAAATCTATTTCGTGTTGTCCTCTTGCAACTTCGTGGTGAGAAGCTTCAATTTCAAAACCCATTTGTTCAAGAGTTAAACACATATCTCTTCGAACACTTTCACCTAAATCTATAGGTGCCAAATCAAAATATCCCGCATCGTCGTGTGTTACTGTTGTAGGTTTACCTTTTTCGTCGGTATGGAACAAAAAGAATTCAAGTTCGGGACCGACATTAAATGTGTAACCTAATTTTGCCGCTGCCTTTAAATTTCTTTTTAAAATGTTTCTCGGGCAACCTTCAAAAGGTTTTCCGTCGGGTTTGTAAATATCGCAGATTAATCTTGCAACTTTACCTGTTTGCGGTCTCCAAGGGAAAATTACAAATGTGTCGGGATCCGGATAAAGATACATATCACTTTCTTCAATTCTTGTAAAACCTTCAATTGAAGAACCGTCAAGCATACATTTATTGTCTAATGCTTTTTCTATTTGGCTTGCAGTTATTGCAACATTTTTTAATTGACCGAAAATATCGGTGAACTGCAACCTGATAAATTGAACATCCTGTTCTTTAACAATTTTGATAATGTCTTGTTTTGTATACATCTTTTTTCTCCTTTTTTATAGCAGTCGGCTTTGCCTTTTTGCTTACAGCTTCGAATTTACATCCTTCATGTGCCAGTCGCTCCGCTATTACTTCAGCACACTACAGTCTGCAAATTCTTTGCTTCAGCTGAAAAATCAAAGCCTTTAACGGCTATAAAGTATTTTTTTTGCTTCGCAAAATTTTATATTTTCAAAGAAAAAGAGACTAAAAAGATTTTAAAATCTCTTTAGCCTCTTTGCTAAATACTTATTTATCTATTTAAATTTACTTAATAAAAAAGGTGCTTAAAGATTTAACTACAATCCTTAAGCACCTTTGCTTAAACCTTTTATTAACTTGTTGGCATAATTCTATAACAAAAAATTTTTTTTGTCAAATTTTTTATAAAACTATCTATCTAAATTCTATATCTGATAGTTTTACATCAATATATTTATCAATATTGTTACATTTAAGACAATTATTCGTTGTTGTTAGAATCTTCAATTGCTTTTTCAATATTTATTTCTTTTATCTTATTAATATCTAATTTATTATGACTAGAATCAATACCATAAGAAGATAAATCATTAACCAGTTTTTCTAAACCTCTACTACCTTTTACTGTATTTGAAAATTTATTAAAATTTGTATTAAGTGTAATAATATTAGAACTTACTGTTGCCATATTATCAATAAAACTAAATATTCTTGTTTTTAAATTTTTGGCTATAGATATTATTTTTTCATGATTTTCTATTTGTCTTTGAACATCCCACAATTTTTCAATAATTCTTATAGTATGTATTAATGATGTAGCTGATACAATTGCTACATCTTTTTTCCAAGCATCATCTGTTAATGTAGGTTTATATCTTAAAGCTGAAATATAAGCTTCTTCTGGATAGATGAACATAAATGTGAAATCAGGACTAATTGTCTTAGCATTTTCGATAAATTTCTCAGTATACTTTTTAGAAGACAAATCTTTTATAAATGTTTTTATAACTTCTATATGCTCATCTAAAAATTTATTTTTTTCTTCATCTGTTTTAGCATTACAATAATTCATATATGCAGATAAAGGAACTTTTGAATCTATTACTATCCATTTATTACCGGGTAATAAAATCTGAAAATCGGGTCTTTTACTATCTTTTTGTTTTTGAAAGAAATAGTTAACGCCCTCTTGTAAATTTGAATTTTCTAATATTGTCTGCAAAATTGTTTCACCAAAATCACCTTTGGCTTTTGAATCTGTTTTGAACATATCAATAAGGCTTGAAGTTTGTTCTTTTAACTGATTCCCTTGATTAATAACATTTTTAAGTTCATTTTCCAAAGCCCCTCTTGTTTGACTAAATTCCTTTGTTTGTGTTTGAATTGTAGTTTCAAATGATTTTATATTTTTTTCAAAAGGTTCAACTACATTTTTTAATTCTTTTTTATTTGTATCGGTTAGTTCCTCTTTTGTATTTTTCAATATACCTGTTGCAACTTGTTCAAATACAGTTTTAGAATTTAAAATCAAATCTTTTTGTATTTGTTCAAGTTGTATTTTTTCCTTTTCTAAATGTTCTTTATCTTTTTCAAATGCTGTTATTTTTTTGTATAATTCAGATAACTTTTCTTGATTGTTTTTAATTTGTTTTTCCAGTTCTTCTATTTTTAAATCCTTTTCTTTTAGTGTTTCTTTTTGTTGTTCATATTTTCCTAAATCCATCTTATAAATTTTAATTTGTTTATCAAGATCATCTATTTTCAAATCTTTTTCTTTTAATATCTCTTTTTGTTGTTCATATATTTCTTTATGCTGTTCATATTTTCCTAAATCTATTAAAAAATTTTCTTTCTCTTTTATATAATTCTTGCTGTTTAGTTGTTCTCCTTTAAACTTTAAATAATAATGTATAGCAATACCTAGTGTACAAACAAATAAAAAA
>Ga0247611_10001211_pt1 | contig 46842 bp, 7 predicted proteins | sample 177DNAGHGhighgp2_FD_192422 | JGI IMG/M metagenome (GOLD analysis project Ga0247611, IMG submission 192422) | Sheep rumen microbial communities from Palmerston North, Manawatu-Wanganui, New Zealand - 1770 DNA GHGhigh gp2 | ecosystem: Host-associated > Mammals > Digestive system > Stomach > Rumen ... | reverse complement strand
TTTCGCCCTAAATAAAAATTTAATAAAAACCCTTAACGCCTTCAAGAATAAAATACTTAATAAAATAAATTTTTTGTAAAAATTAATATTTTAATCTTTATTTTATACTATAAGGCGTCAATCGTTTAATTAAAAAATATTTTCTATAAAAATATTTTTTAAGGTTTCGCCCTAAATAAAAATTTAATAAAAACCCTTAACGCCTTCAAGAATAAAATACTTAATAAAATAAATTTTTTGTAAAAATTAATATTTTAATCTTTATTTTATACTATAAGGCGTCAATCGTTTAATTAAAAAATATTTTCTATAAAAATATTTTAATAATTTTGATAAAAAATATTTTTTCAAATATTGAAATCATTTTTATTAATTGTTATTTACAATATTAATATTAAAACATATTTTATTTTAATAAAATATGTTTAAGTTTAATACATAAAAACATTAAAAATATTTATTTATATCGTTATTAAAGTAAATAATCAATAATAATATTTAAATTAATATCATTATTAAATAAAATTTAATCAATATTATTAAAATTATTATTTTCATTAAAAATTATATATTTAATTTTTAAAATATCATTTAAAATATCATTTATAATATCATTATGAATTATGAATTATACTTTTTATTAAACCCTTAAAATTAATCTTTAAATTATCATTTACAATAATATTGTTAGTTAATCCTTTATTTTTTCATTAATTTTTTTCATTAATCTTTTTACTTATACAAATAATAATCCGCCTAATCCAGAAACAATCCTTAACATATTTAAAGAATTATCATAAATTCCAATTCTTACATTTATATGTTTTTGCTCATCATTTTTAACATAAATTATATCTTTTATTTTATTCATATTTCCTTTTCCATCATCTTCATAAACGTATTCTTTATGATAATTAATTAGTTTTATTATTTCTTCATTAAATACAAGTTTAAACTCCAATTGGCCACATCTATTTAAATTACAACTTCCTGATGGTTGTTGTAATTCAGGATAAAGCGCAAACGGATAAACGCATATTCCATCATAATTATTTTTAGTATGACATTCATATTTCTTTAATAAACTATAGAATTTCTCACTATGTATTCTTTCACGAATTCTTCCTGAATATAACACTTCTATTTCTTTAATAAATGGTATATATTTCTTTGTTATCACATACTTTTTAGCATAATACTTTTTCACTGGTTTTATTTCAACAACTTTATTAATATATATCTTATTATTATTATTCATTATACATATATTATTTCTTTTATCTTCTTCACTTATCCACTTATTATTATCGTATTCTTTGAATATTAAACTTTTAACATCAAAATCTTCATTTAATCTTTCATCACTGTATAATATTACTTCAACGTTATTAGGATTATAATCATAAATATGATTCATAAAGTATTTCTTATTATTATACTTATTCTTATCAAGATTATAATCAATTTCATTTATACTTTCATTTATACTTTCATTTATACTTTCATTTATACTTTCATTTATACTTTCATTATCATCATACCTAACCCAATATTGAATATAATTTTCACTTTCTATATCATATTTATCTAAATATCTAACATAAATCTCATTATTATTAATAACTTTAACTATACTTCCACTTTTAACATCATAATTTATAAACTTATTTCCATCAAAGATCATTAAAGTATAATTTTCACCATCATAACAAAATATTATATCATTCTCTTTATAATTATTTATATCAATTTCATTTATATTAACAATATCTAAAACATAGTAATTAGTATAATATTCTTTAATGAACTTTTCATCAGCATTAACCCAATTATTATCTCCTTTTTGTTTTATATAAATTTCTTTCGTGTTATTAACAATAAATATAGTTTTTTGTTCTTCACTATATGAATTCAAATTATCGTTTGAATATTGGATTACAATATAAGAATCAATTGTAGTAGTTTCATTGTTTGTAGTATGATAGCATAATATTTTTTCTCCTTCATAAAGTTTAAGTTCAGAATTATTTATTTTTTCCCAATTAATGCCGTTCCATTTCATTAATGAATATTGATTATTATTGTTTATAATATAAATATTTCCATCTTTATAATTATCTTTCTCACTATCATTTATATATTTATACATTGTATTAACAAAATTTACGTTATTAATTACTTTATCAGTATACTTTATCCAATTATTTATATATTCAGATTGAATTATATAATAACCATTTTTAACAACTTTTCTAATATAAAATTTAACATAAATTTCATTAGTATCGTTAACTTTACAGATTATATTTTTATCTTTATCAACAATTTCTTGATATTCTCCGTTAATATGTTTCATTAAATGATACTTATTACCTTCAATGTTACTTTCACTATTTCTATCATAATAAAATATTATATCTCCTACATATTCTTTAGGCATCTCATATAAAATTTTATCTACATCATAATCAATATAATAATTCTTTAAGTAATCAGCATTAGCCATTATCCATTTTTGATATTGTTTATGTTCATTTTCATCTTCATAATCGTAATCTTTAACTCTAATATAAATTTTGTTTTTAGTTTTATCGTCATTAATTTCAAAATCATCATTAATATCTTCAACATCATATCTATCATTAATGAAACAAATAGAATTATTAACTGCTTCATTATAATCAACAAACTTATATCCATTTTTATTTTCACATTTTTTTAATAATAAAACATCAACATTATATTTAACCTTAATTACTTGTTCCATGTTTTTATCAGTATCATTTTTAGTATCATATAAAATATATTCATTTTCATAATCTCCAATATAATCTATACTATTATCTTCAGTATCATTTTTATTTTCAGGCACGTTAGTTTCATCAAATATTTGATCAAGATAATATCTATTTTTATTATCAGTTATTTCATATTTAATCCAAACTTGATTGTTATAAAAGTCGTTAACGTATCTTACAAAGTTTTCTTCATTACTTTTACAAATACAGCCATAATCAGTATCATAAGGAATATACTTATCACCGTTAAATATCATTAACGTATAATAGTTATTATCATTATAAAAGATTAAATCGTTAATATTAGAATTGTTAACTAATTCTTCAGTTATTATATTAACCGTTATAACGTTAAAGTTAACGTATTTATCTAATTCTTTGTTACTTATATTAGTCCATCCATACTTATATTGATTGATAACGTTGTTGTTTATTTCAATGTAATCATAACTATTAATTAATATTATTTCTTTCTTAACTGTATCGTTAACTTTATTAAACTCTTCAATTGTTTCATTACAATACCTTGAATCGTTTATGTCAACTTCTTCAACTTCAATATCAGTAATAAACATGTAATTTTTATTAATGTCATCTTCAATAATCTTTTTAATTTTTATTTCTTCAATATCATCATTAATAACGTTATTTAAATCGTTTTTGTATTCAATACTGTTCTTATAATATGTTATATTTTTCTTTTTAATGACGTTAATATTAGAATAATCAACAGTATCATAAAGTTGTGGTATTATCATTATTTCTTTTGAATTATTTAAGAAGTTAACAGGAATAGTATATTCTAAATTATTTATATCTACTACAAAATTATCTGCATATTGTGGTTGTTCAATTAAATTATCTAATAATTGTCCTGTGTATTCTAATCTTTGTTTTTCTTCAACATAAATGTAATTAACTAACAGGTAATCTTGTTCATTAGAATAAACTTTTTGAATTTCTCCATCAGTATCGTAATTAATTAAATCGTCTAAATTATTGTAATTTATCATAACTTTAATTTCACTATGTTGAAGAGCAATTAACGGTAAAGCTGAATTAATATGTTTTGACATATTGAAAGGAATAGGAATAATTATTTTGTTATCTTCATTTGAACTATTAATTATTTTATTATAACTTTTATCTTTATTATTTTTAACTGTTAATTTACTTAAAATATCAATATATTCTCCATTCATACTTTCAATAACTTGATCATTTACAATTAAATCTATAGATTTAATAAGTTTATGACCAACTCTATCAGCCCATTTACAATTTAATAAGTCATCGTGTTGTCTATTTTTTAAGTATCTTATGTATTCTTCAAGGTTAGAATAGTTATTTAATCCATATCTTTTTTCTTCTTCATACACTCCAATTAAACTAATTATTTTATCTATATTTTCTTTTAATTCTTCATAATGTTTTTTAATGTTTCTGTTTAACTTTTCTGCATTATCATAATAATCATCAATATCAAGAATGTCTCTAAAAGGTGTATTTTTTATTAAGAACCATATTAAGAATTTTACAAAATCTGTTTCTGTTTCAAACTCTTTATAGTAGGTATTAATTATATTTTGATAAATGTTATAAAATTTAGATGGTGTCATTGACTTATTAATGTTATCATAATCTTCATAAAAAATATTATATAAAGTAATAATTTTAGATATTAAAGTATCACTGTTATTTTTAATAAACTCTTCATTTTCATTATACCAATTTATAAGATTAAAGTTATTAGGGTTAATTTCTCCGTCATTACATATACTATTAAATAACGTTATAAAGCTAATATCTTTTTTACTTATTTCTTTACCTTTTAAGAATCTGTAAGTATATTCTTTGTTATAAATATCGTTAATAATATATTCTTTATACCATTGATACAAATCAATATCAGTATTAGGATTATAAGGATTTTTATCAATATCTCTTAAAGGATCAAGCGAAGAACCAATTAATAAATCAAAGCAAGAAATATAATTGTTATCATAATACATTTTTAAGAATGACTCTTTATTCATAATTAAGTTATTAACGTTATTTAAAACGTCTTTATATAAACATCTATAAGCAAATATTAAAACGTCTTTATCACTTGTATATGATAATCCTTCAAGTAAATTAATGTTAGTTGTTGACTGCATTAAATCTCTAAATAAAGAAATATCTATAAAGGTTGTATCAGGATTAGTAATAGTTTTATAAATATATGTATGGAAATCAACAAATAACTTAATGCTTTGTTTATACTTGTCAACACTATTTAAAGCAGAAAATTTATCAATAATACTTAAAATATTAAGATATTTCATAATATTATTATAGTTATTAATAGTTTTATCAAGAATATTATTACAATAATTAATAGTATGATTACTAATAAGGTTCATGTTACCATAAAAATCAATGTTTTTATCAATTTGTTCATATAAGCTTTCTACTTTAACAGAATTATAAATGTTATCACAAATATAATCTCTGCATTCTTTAAATGGATTAAATAGTTGTTCATATAAGGTGTCTTCAAATATTTTATTGAAATAACTATTATATTCTTCTTTTATCATATTAAACAAGTAATCAGCATAACCAGCAAATATGTCAATATGTCTATGTTCTGAATATAATTGTTTTGTTTCTATTTCTGTCCATACTAAGTTTGATGATGGTATAATTTTAAAATATTCGTTTTTAGCACGTTTATCTATAGCCTGATATTCAGGATTAATAGTTTCAATTTTATATGTTTTTATAAACATTTTATTGTCATCTTTTAATAAACAGTATGTATTAATAGTATCATTTTCATATTTTTCATAAGTATGTTCTTCAGAATTTCTAGTATATATGTTATAAGTATAATCAGCATATACAAAAATAGTTTGTTCTACAATTGGAATATTTTCATAAACTGTATTTAAAATATAATTATTTGATAACGTAGTATAATCCCATTCATATTCATTTGAAAAGTTTAATTTAGGATTAAATAATAAATATTTTATTGTATCGTTATGTATACAAATACAACTTACATTATTATCAAGAGTAATTTGTATATATTCTGAATTATTCCATTTATATAAGTTTGTTTTTATAACACACTCACCACTTAAACTACATATTTTACTAAAACCAACTAAAATATAATCTTCTTTATATTCAGTAGGTATATTTTCATATACTTCTATAAATATATTATCCATATTATTATTATAATAATCTATGTTATACTTAACCCATTTATTTGTAGTAGTATTTAAATTATAATATAAAGGATTATCAAGATCTTTTATAATAACATAACTTGTTTCGTTACATTCAATATATTGTTCGTTATCAAATTTCATTAATGCTTTATAATTATTCATATCAACAAAAATATAATCATCAAAAGTAGGTATTCCTTTATAAACTTTAGATAAAGTATACTTTATATCAAATAACTCATCAATTGTATGATCACTAATACTTTCATATTTATATAAATAACTTCTGCCATTATTTATGCCTTGTTTAAGGTATGAATCACAAATAATTTTAATTTTAGGAATGTATTCTTTAAATTCAGGTATTTCATTATAGATATAATAAATTAAATTGTAATAATAAGCATAAATAACAAATTCAATTGGATTTAAAGAATCAATATAAATATCTTTCTTAACTTTATAACTTGTAAAATCTTTAGTATAAACGTAATTTAACGTATAAGATGGGTTTTTAATTATATAGCATAAAATGTTAATTAGTTTATCAGATATATTAATATATTTATTCATACTTAAAAACATATTTTTAACTATATTAAAGTATTCAGAATTTTCAGAATTCTCAACGTTAAAATGTAAAGGTTCTCCATTGGGTTCATCAATCCTATGTTCTAAATCATCAATATCTCCGTTATTTAAAACTTTAATTATATAAACGTTTAATACATCAATATATTGTAATAGTTTTGTTTTATTATCATTGAAATTATTAACATTAAATTCATTTTCTGTAAATAATTTTGTAAAATCATTGTTTATCATTGATTGGATTGAAGAATGAATTGTTATATCAATTGTTTCTTTAGTATGCTCTTCAATTGTGTTAGTAAACGTTTTAATAATATCTGGTTTCTGTCCTCCATCATACTTGTTATAAGTTAATCTATTTAAAATTTGTATTAAATTAAAGAATAAAGTTTCATTTATATTAATAATATTGTTAGTTAATGGTGGATAATTTACTAAGTATTGTAATAAAGATTCATAATAATTATAATTATATTCTATGTTCTTATAATAGTTTAATCTTATATAAGATACTATATAATAGTTTTCTTTATCTCTTAATGTACTTGGTAATGTATCATTCTCTAATAAATTATAATCATCATAAGTTGTAAATAAGTTATATATACTCATATTATTGTTATATTCATCTCTTAAATAATCACAATAATGATTATAAATATTTTCAAGCATATTATCTATATTTTTATATAAGTCAGTATATCTTTCAAGCATATGTTCTTTGAATAGTTCAATGTTATTGTGAATAATCTTATATAACTCAGTTTCAACAAATAACTTATTATTATCATAATTTAAATAAGTTTGTAAATCATTAATAGGAATAATGAAATTATCGTATAAATATTTTTCATTTTCATCATAAGAATATTCATTTATAAACTCATTAATGTTAAACGTGTTTGTATTATCGTTAATTACACTTTTATTAATCTGATAGAAATAGTTAAACGTAAAAGCATTATTCTCAGTTAATGTATTATAATCATCAGTATAATCTAATACTACTTTATTAGTAATATCTCTGAATAAGTAAACGTTATAAATAAAAGTGTTTGATATTTCAGTTTTTATTAAATTATAAAGTGTATCCTTAAATGACACAGCATCATCATAAGAAGCAAGAATATTATCCATTGTATTCATATTATCAACACATTTTTTATAAACGTTATTATACATATATGATAACTGATCAACAAGATAATAACCTTTTGAAACGTTTTCTTCATTAGTATTTTCAGTCATATAGTTATTTAATAACATATTGAAATAATCTAAATAAGTTGCCTTATTTAAATTTTCATCAGTATTATATAATTGAATAAATTTAATTAATAAGAATCTACAGTTAGAATCTTCTGCTATTTGTTTTATTATATAATGTTTTAAGGTTGACGTTAATCTATTAATGTCATACATATAAATATGGTTTTTCCATTCTGTACCATCATAAACATAATAATCAAGTTTTTCGTCATCGTCTACTTTTGTTACTAATACTATTCCGTCATCTTTTTGCGGTACATAAGTATTATATTTAGTTCCTGTATAAGTAATGATATTATTTTTAAGTAAGTAAATATTGAAAATTTCTTTATTTTGTCTGTTTGAAGTTTCATCAATAATATATATTTTATCTAATATTGAATTATAATAGGATATATCAAAATTAGTAATTTGAGTTAAATCGTTTTCATCAGGGATTTTATCTATATCTTTTACAATATACTTGTATCGACCTATTTTATTAATAGTTTCATTGCCTATAAGTTTAAATCCTCCAAAAAATTCAATCCAATTCTGATAACCAGAATATTTAATAAATAATTGATCATCGTTAATAACATAAAGAATTTCTCCTGTTTTAGAATCTGTATTTAATAAATATCTATCAGTATTATTTATTTCATCCCAAGTATTATTTATGTATTCATAATAAATATTTTCAGTATCATTTATAATTATTATATATTGTATATCTTTAATTTCAACCCACTGATAAGATGAATTTGAAGATTTTGAAGAATTTTGATTAAACCCTTCATTAAACCCTTCATTAATCCAAGTTTCATTTCTGGTTTCATTTCTGGTTTCATTTCTGGTTTCATTTCTGGTTTCATTTCTGGTTTCATTTCTGGTTTCATTTCTGGTTTCATTTCTGGTTTCATTTCTGGTTTCATTTCTAGTTTCATTTCTGGTTTCATTTCTGGTTTCATTTCCATTTCTATTACCAATTTTTTGTGATTGTTTTAAAACATATTTATTATCCTTATAAATGAAAATATATTTATCAGGATAATTTTCTGCATCAGGCTCATAATCAATTATTTTATCAATATTTAAAGCATTATATTTTGTAATCGTATAATTTCCTAAAACAAAATCATTTATTTTTGTTAAAGTTTTATCGTAATTGTATAAGTATAAATCGTTATTTGTAGTATTAAAAATATAGTAATTACTTAAACGTAAATAGCTTTTAATTTCACTTGTTATAGCGTATTGTGTTAAATATACTTGTATCCAATTATCGTTTTCATATTTAAATAATAACGTTGTTATTATATCGTTCAGTTCATTATAAATAATAACATAATTATAAGTTGTTTGTTTATTTTCTCCTTTATATAAAGTATAATTATTTCCATTATATACAAAATAATAAGTATTAACGTCAGGATGTTCAGGTTTATTAGATAAAATTTCATTTAAACTTATAAATTTATCAGTTATTTCATTCCATTTATCGTTATAATAGTTAAACAATTGAATACTTGATAATTTACTGTCATTTAGTATAATGCAATATGAAACATTTTTAAGCGGCCCGTTCCAATTACCAGATAATTGATATAAGTTATAATTATCGTTTTCTATAATAAAGTCATATTCTTCATCAATTAAAACGTTGTATAAAACATATTCATTATTTATTAAAGTTAACGTGTAATATTCATTATTGTTTACATACAATAAAGGTTTATTTAAAATATCGCTTGTTTTATTTATATCAATATTTAACCAATTATTTTGTTCATACTTATTATTAACTTTTACAAATAATTTATCAACAATTCCTATAATATCATAATTGTTAAATTCTTTGTTTAACACGTAATAATAATTTTCAGAATTTTCATAATATTTTCCAAACGTTAAATCGTTTATTAAGTTCCATTTAATGTCTACATTAAAACTATAAATATTATTATGACTTTTATCAATGATATATAAATATAAATTATTTGACACAATATGCCCATATTCATCAATGTTTGAAATTAAACTATACTCGTTATTAGTTCTTTTCCATAATTTATAAACGTTATTATCCATTGTAAATAAGTATTTATCAGTATATTCAGTAAAATTAGGTTTACCAGTAATTTTATATATATCATTAACACGAACACAACAACTATCAAATTCTATTTCAGGATTATAAGTATTAAACTTAGACCATAAAGTATTATAAACGAATAACATATAATTATCATAATCATTTACAGGTTTAATATAAATAACATATTTCTTGTTTGTTATCAGTATAAATCTTCTATTATCTTTAAATTGGAATAAGTCATATTCTGTTTCACTATATTTTACAAACATATAACTATCCTCTAAATAGTCTAACGTAGAAGATATTTTTGTAAAGTATTTTTCATCAATTGATATTAAGGTATATTTATATAAGTCATAATACTCTTCATTGCCGATATTTACAATAATAATATCTGTATCATTAAATTCTTGTTCAACCCAACTTAACTTATTATTAACTATCTCTACTTTATACAACTGATACTTATTATTTCCTACAAAAATATAACTATTTAAAGTATATCCTTCAGTATCATCAGGTTTAACTGTTAAAATACTTTTAACGTTAATTCTTTTTATTATCTTATTATTGTTTATTGTTTCAGTTATATAATTAACAGTTATTGTATACTTATTTTGATTTATCCAATTATTATATTCAAACATTTGATAATTATTATTAATATAAGTTATTGAATTAGGATATAACTTAGAATTATCTACATATTCTGTATTATTATAATACGTGTAATCGTTAGTTAATGTTATTTCTGAATATATACCAGTTTCATTGTTTTCATTCCATTCTAATAACTTATAATTATCTTTATTTAAAGTGTTTGTTTTATCTTTTATAAATACATAATTATTATTATTTATTTTTTCAGAAGATTGTTTATATTTATTTTCTATATTATCCCATTTTAATAAGTTAAGTTTTACATAAAATTGATAATCACCATTCACAGGATTATGCTTTATACCAATAAATTCAACGTTTACTTTAACAGTTTCAATCCAATTTTCATTCTTTTCAAATAGTTTATCTTCACTTTCAATATAACAATAATTAACGTTATCAACATCTTCCCAATTATTATTGTATTGTTGTAATTTATAACTGTTATTTTCTTCAATAAATTGATAATCTCCGTTCATAGGATTATGCTTTATACCAATAAATTCAACGTTTACTTTAACAGTTTCAATCCAATTTTCATTCTTTTTAAACAATTTATCTTCACTTTCAATATAACAATAATTAACATTAACAACGTCTTCCCAACTATTATTGTATATTTGTAATAAATAGTTGTTTTCAAATACATATAAACCAATATACTTACTTTTATCAACGTTATTATATAAATAATAAGTTCCATTAGCGTTATAATAAACTGTTGAGATTTCAATTATAGAATATTGAATGTTAGAAACGTGATTAATAGTATATAAAAGGTTTTCTTTTTCATTAGAAGTATAATTGATAAAGTTATTAATCAGATGATCTTTAAAGCAGTATTTCCAGTTTTGTTTTTCAGTATCAGAAACTTTTTTTATAAATACCTGTTTAATGTCATTTACAATACAAATAGAACCGTTATTAACGTTATAATTTTCCCAATCTTTTTTATAAGAATTATATTGTAATAAAGTATAATTATCAGTATCTTCATAGAAAATTATTTGTCCATCTGTAGGATTTTCAGGTTTTATTCCGTTTTTATAAATTGTTTCAACAAAAATTTTTTCCATAGAATTATTAATCGGATCAAGTAAAATAAACTCATCATCATTATTAATAGAAACTTCTTTTAATCCTTCATCCCAGTAATAGTATATTTTTCTTATTGGGTCAATAAACCCATATTCTACGTCATCATATTGATTTAATGAAACTTGATCTGAAACTGTAATATCATAAAGATTATTAGATTTTTTAAATATATTAATATAGAAATAATAATTATCGTTAATGTAATATAGTTTATTTCCATGTTCATAATCAATATCTTCAGATTTTATTAGTTGATAATCTTTATAAAGTAAATTAATACCGTTTTCATCAACGTTTACCCAATTTGTTCCATCAAATCTTTGTTTAACGTTTGAATTACTTATATTAACGTTATATTCAGAAGTAAAGTTAATTAAATATCTATCTGTATCATACTCAATTACAATAGGAACACTTAAATCGTTTTGTAAAGTTTTTTTACAATCAATTACATAATTAAACGTTTTATTTCCAATTATTATATTATCTAAGTTTTGATAAGTATACTTATTTTTTATAACATAAATATAAAATTGCTTTGAACTTTCATAATCATAATAGTACCAAGAATCGTTATCAGTTATTTCTTCTTTTATCCATTTAATGTTTTCAGTTAAATTTTCATAAGTAATCTTAAAAGTAGAATCAATAATTTTATTATTATCGTTTATTAAAGTTTGAATTATATAAGAAATTTTGTTATCATTGTATAAAATTCTAATTGGAATATTATAATTTTCACGTTCAATTTTGTAAACATTTTGAGAGAAATTATTAATATAATTATTATTATTTCTATATTTTCCTTTTTGAATATATTGAATATTAGTATCAGTATTATAAGATGCTATATATAAAGTATCGTTTAAGTTACATAAAGAGTTAGAAGAAACATTTATGTTGTTTAAGTATTCAAGTTCATAATATTTATATTCAATAATATCAAAAATTCCAATATAATTATAATTTTCATATCCAATATAAAGAATATTGTTAAATATTGTCATACAAGTTAACAGTTTATTTTCATCAAATCTAATAATATTATCAATATCAATAATTTCATTATTACTGTTTAAATTTAAAACATATAATTCATTGTCATTATAAAGTCCAACATACATTTTATTATTATCTATGATCATTGATTTTACATTTTTATCTTCTGTAAAAATATGGTTAATAACATAATTATTATAAGTATAAGTTGGATAGTATCGTGAGATATAATCTGTGTTTTCAAATCCAATATAATAACCGTTATTATCAGTAATAATGCTTGTGCATCTAACAGACTGACTACTTTCAATTATATCTAAGTATTTTACTTCATAAGAGCATTTCTTATAACTTCCATTAGTTTCAGGAATTACTTCAGACGTTAATAAAACTTCTATTAAATATGATTTATCTTTTAATCCAAATAATACACTATTTATACTATTAATACTTAACGTATTAACAGTTAAACAATCAACTAATTCATCAGAAGTTTTAGTATATATGTATTCTTCATAAACTGGAATATTATATTCATTATTAATTAAATTAAAATAGTATATACCAAACTTATTATAATTTTCAAATCCTAATATTAAAACCTTTAAATCTTTATTATAAGTTAAACACTTTACTTTAGCGTTTTCTCCTGTTGTATATTCATATTTCGTGTATTTATCTGTTTGTGAAGGTATAACGTTAAGGTTTAATGGAATATATTCAATAATATAGTTAGCATTATCAATTATAGCATAAATTTTATCATCTATTGAAATCATTTGACGGTATACATAATATTCGTTAGTTGAAGAAGATTTTAGTTCATTCTTTTGTAATATTAACGTTAAATAATTGTTGTTATTATCAATAAGAATATTACCTTCTTTAGTCATATTTATATAATTATGAATGTTTTCATTGTAATTAGTTTCAGTGTATTCATCAGTATAAATATCATATTTTCCTATATAATTAGTGTTATAAGCAAAATATACGTTATCATATAAATCAAAAGCAGATGAAATACAAGTTCTATTTTGATTATCAGAATAATATATTTTATTGTAAGATTTATTTTTACAATCAAACAATAACATATAATTACAATTTTTAAATGAAATGAAAATATCATTATTTAAGTTTGTAATCATATTAGAACAAGTTAAGGTTTCATTTAAAGAATAATATGTTTGTTCACCATTAATATAATAAATCATAAAGTAATCTTTACTTTCAAATCCTAAATAAACGTTATTATTAATATCTACTGTCATAGCAGTACAGTTATGAACTTCATTATTTGTATAATAAATCTTAGTTATTTCGTCAGTATCTTCATTATAAATCATAAAGAAATTAGAGTTTAATCCAATAAAAATAGTATGATTTATTCCAGCAGTCATAACATTACAAGTATAAAAAGTGTTTTCATCGTTAGTTCCATTATTATTTTTATTATAATATTTCTTTATTAATTTATTAGTTTCATCATTATCGTTATAAATTAAGAAATAAGATGAATAGAATAATCCTATATACATAAACTCTTTATCACCTCTATTATATCCTTTAGCAATAGTAGTTCCATAAGTATATAAGTTAAAATTATTTGGTTTAATTTCATTAAACGTTACAGTTTCAGTTGAAGTATCAATTTCAAATATTTTATAATCAGAAGTGCAAAAGAATATTTTATTATAATTTCCACATCTTATTGCTGTAATTTTTCCATTAAATAAACCATTATTATAGTAATAATTAATTGTTTTATCGTTATATCTGAATGATGAAATATAAGATTGAGTTTCATAATATAAAATTTTATCGTTATTATCAGTCCATTTTTTAAGTTCTTTATCATATTCATATAACTTATAAAAGTATTGATTTCTATAATTACTAATAAAAGTATTTATGTAATAATATTTATATAATGAGAATAATCCGTTGTTTTCATCATTTTCAATTGGTATATATTTTTCAGGATTAAATATATATAGTTTATTTGATAACGTTGTAATCCAGAAAGTATAAATTTCATTAGTATACTCGTTTATAAAAGTATTTGTATAATCAAAGTTTTGATTCCAAGAATTATTATTATAAATTTGAATTGTTATGTTATTATCATAATTGTTAAATGTAATATACTTATTTACATCAACGTTAATTTTACTTTCAAAATAGGTGTCATTTTCTGTTGGTTCAATTAATTGATTATATTTAATTTTTACTATTATGTCAGTATTATCTCTATTTATTTCATCGTAATATAAAACATATAAATAATTGTTTAATATTCCACTCTTTATTAAGAATAATAGATGTTGTTTTTGATTTAATAAAGTTTCTTTATTTTTTTCAATTATATTAGCGTTATAAACGTTTAATATTTTTATATTGTCATTAAATTCTTCATTATTAATAATATATATTGTTCCGTCGTTAGTAATCATAAAGTATTGATTATTTTCTTTAACATAATAATAACTATTATTAACAGGATAAGAGTAATTTTCATTAGTTTTTTCTATGAATTTTTCATTTTTTTCATCATAATAATAAACAAACATTTTCTTTATATTTTCAATATCAGAATAGTTTATTTTAACAATTACATTAAATTCATTTATAGCATAAAAATATTTATCATTTTCTGTTAAAGTATTATTATCAAAACTATGTTTATCGTTAAAAATATAGTGAACTTGTTCATCGTCATTTATATCAACTTCAATTAAACGTTTATAACTATTATAAATAACATTTAACTTATAATTTCCAAGATTTATACCATAATAATAGTAATTTTTTAAATTTTTAGTTTTAATAAGATTGCTGTTATTATCTTTAACAATTAATTGAATGTTTCTTTTATCAAGAACTTTAATTTCATTAATAACTTGTTCTAAACTAGGTAAATAATCGTCATACTTATAAGAATTAATATAAGTAATATTACTATTTATAACTTCATTTTCAGTTCCATTTTTATATAAATAGATTAAATTATCAATGAATATTTTACTGTTATCGTTCAAAGTATAATAATATGTTGGTATAATAATATTAAACACGTTATGAATATTATGAATAAATATTTTTCTAATACTTGTTAAAACCGTTATATCAAATAAACGATAATTTAAATGATTGTATAATATAAAGTATTCCATTAATTTAGAAATATTATTAATGTTATCATAAACTAAATTTGAGTTATTAAACATATTGAAATTTAAATAATATCTATTAATGTTTAATATTTCTTTATCAATAAAAGTAATTTCATTATTATTTATATTCAATGTTTTAATTATATTATTTTGTAAAATTTGTAAAGTATCTGTAAATTTAGATAGATAATAAACAGGTTCATTTACTATTTCTATGTTCATTTGATTATTAAAGGTTTTGTTTGAATAATTAATGGAAGTATACTTATTAATGAAAGTATTATTTGAATATATATTGCTTGTTTTTTGGTTGTTATATTGGGTGTTATCTTGGTTATTATCGGTATTATTATCAGTTTCATTATCTTGATTATTATCTTGGTTATTATCTTGGAAATTATCTTGGTTATTATCAGTTTCATTATTTTGGAAATTATCTTGGTTATTATCAGTTTCATTATTTTGGAAATTATCTTGATTATTATCAGTTTCATTATTTTGGAAATTATCTTGGTTATTATCAGTATAATTATCTCGGTTATTATCAATATTATTATCTTGATTATTATCAGTTTCATTATCTCGGTTATTATCAATATTATTATCTCGGAAATTATCTTGATAATTATCAGTTTCATTATTTTGGAAATTATCTTGATTATTATCAGTATTATTATCAGTATAATTATCAGTTTTATTCATTTTCTTAAGCATCATTTCTGAATAATTAGAATTAACAGAATCGGAATTAACAGAATCGGAATTAATAGAATCGGAATTAACAGAATTAGAATTATCATATTTAAAAGATGTTGTTATAACGTTGAATAAATAATAAACCATTCTGTATTTATCATAAATGATACTGGTATGATTAAGATCAATTTCATCAATTTCATTGTTTAATTTTGTATAATAAATAGTATGACCACTTAAATAAGACAGAATATTATCAGTTATAAATTTAATATTTTTACAAGTAATATTATTGTTTATTAACGTAAATGAAGTAATTATATCGTTATTTAATATTAAATTATTGATAATATCATAATCATATAACGCTATTATTGTTGAATAATATTTAAATACATAACTTGTTATATTAAAATATTCAGTTGTTTTAATTAAAGTTGTATAAGTATTATCAGTATAACGTTTAATAATAATTACAATATCATCAATATAACATTTAATATAATTATCTGTCGTATCATATATTTTAAATTCTGTTTCATCAATTGTTGGAATATCTAACATTTCATATGTATTATTTATCCATAAATAATATTTATTAATTGTATCGTTATTATCTGTTTCATTATAATTATAATCATCTTTTATTAAATCGTTATTTGATAACTTTAAGCCATTTTTAACTAAACTTGATATATTACTTAGTTTAATAGAAACATATTTTCCTTCAGATACATTCCTAAATATTTTATTATTGTAATAAATATAATTGAAATTATTATTGTCTAAATATAAATTATTTTCATCAATATAATTAATTGAATATTCACAAATATAATCACAAGTATAAATGTTTATATACTTATAATTTGAAAATTCATATGTTATTGGTATATTGTTTGTAGTATAATATTGATAAACAAAATTAATATTTTCATTAGTTTCATTAATTTGGTTGTATTCAATAATTTTTTTACTTTCATCATTAGAATAAATAGGTGTTTCTATTATTTTTTCATTTTTAATAAAAGTATATAATACAGTATCATTATTAATGTTTGTTGAAGTGTTAGTAAACTGGTTAAAAGTATTTTCAAAAATTAGATATTTATTAATAGTATCACTGTTATTATCAATAATTAAATTATAACATAAATATCCTGAATAAACTAAATTATCTCTATAACAATAGAATAAGTTTGTTGATGTATTTTTATCATTTATATTGAAAACTTCTACATTATTTATTAAAGTTTTATCATAATTTAATCCATTAGCTGTTATGAAATAATTAGCATTTAATTCGTTTATAGAGTTTAATGAAAAAGATTGAGCGTTATATCGTGAGTTAGTTAACGTTAAAGTATTAAATATATTGACAATTATATTATTAATAATATCTAATTTAAGAATTGTAATAGAATTTAAAGGATTATTGTTAATATCCATTCCACCAGTAAATATGATATAATAACCTATAAGTTTATGAACGTTTATAGTTTGATTTTCTATAACATCTTTATAAATAGGAATACTATTACCAGATAAAAACATTGCAGGAACTGATAATGAAAATACTGTTGGATACTTATTAATTCTTCCATTAACTCCAGAATTTACACCAGAACAATAATAAACATCTATAACGTTTGAACAAACCATTGTACCATTATTATTGTAATAACCGCCAGCAAAGAATACATACTTATCTGCGCTAACTGAAGCTAATCCTGCACGTGCTTGTGATAACCTTGTATTCATAATGCCATAATCATTTTGTGATAATAAATGTAAAGAGTTTCCATTATCAGTTAAAGTTATTCCTATAACTAAATTAGAAACGTTACTTATTTTTGGTGGTAAATCATATTCGTTTGAACCGCCAGCTATTAATAAGTAAGGGTATTGTTTATCTTTTTCTATTGTATTTGTATCATAAATAATAGTTGATGATGAATGAAAATGTTGATTCATATCAACGTTTATCAATTCCCACATATAAGTTTCTGTAGTCCATACAATAAACGATGTATTGAAACAATAAATTTGATTGTTTCTATTCTGCCAAACAAAACCATTAAATATAAAGTTTTCATTATCAATAGGACCTGAAATAACCATAATACTGTTATTATTTTTATTTAAAGTATTATTATCAGATTTTACATAATTATAAAAAGTTTTTGGCGTTGTAATATCATAACACGTTATTGATTTTCTTGCCCACCAAGAATCATAAGGTTGATAATTATATTGTTGATATTTATCAAAGAAAATAACTTGTAAATCGTTATATTCAGTATTATTATCATAACCCCCAAAAATTACAGTATAATAATATTTTTCGTCATTTGTTATTGTTGCTGCGGCGTCAACCATCATTTTATGCGTTAAATTTAATTTTGTATAAGTGTCAATATATAATCCGCGGTTTATTATACTACCATATGTTGATACAACTCGCGCTTCTATTTTATTCAAATATTCATTATTTTTATTATTATAACCTGTTAATATTAAACCTATATGTCCTGGTGTATAAGTACTATTTGATACATTGTAAGTATCACCTAACGATAATGCTGATAATACAGAATAATTATTTTCTGATGTATTGCGCGTTAATGAAGGAATACTTGTAATTTTGTCTTTCCAATTATAAGTTATTATATCAATATTATTGTTATTAGAATTTCCATATTCTATACTTGAAAAATAAACACCATTTTTGCTTAAAGTAATTCCAAACTGATTAAAACTACCAATATTCATTTTATACGTAACTGTTTTTGTTATAGGATGAAAATAATTTAAAGATATCATATTTTCAGTAGAATAATAAGTACTATATCTAAAGTTAGGTTTTATTTCAAAAAATTCTATATTGTTAATTATTGTTCCATCTTTATCATGTCCTCCACTAATAACAAAATAATTCGGGGTTGCTATAACTGTTGATTCATATGAATTAGTTCTAATTAATTGTGTTTGTGGTAATATGCTTGATGCTTCATAACCAAATGAATATAAATGTGAAGTTTTTGCTTGTTCAGTGTTATTTAAAGAATCATAACTGTCTAATACAGTCATTAATAATATTGGCTCGCCTTTTTTAAACTTATTAACTGAATATGCTGATGTATATTTAATAGAACTAAACTTTTCATATTTTGCCGTTGTTAATTCTTTTGATTTAAATATAACGTTATACTTATCATCAGGATTATCATTATAATTATACGTTTCATTATTATTTACTGTAAATGCTGTTGTTTCGGTATCATATATAGGATTATTGTTATAACACGCTGAACCATATAAATCTCTTATAGTTTTAGTTTTATAACAAATCATCCAGTATTGTATAGTTTGATGTAACTCGTTATCTATATAACGTGGTTTATAATATATTAATCCGTCATCATCAGCAATTGTATAAAAGCTTGTTCTTGCTGAACTCCATACACTTTTATCGTACTTATATCTTCCATTTGTAAAGCAAGCATATTTTCCGTTTGATGCACATGCAGCTTTATCTACTGGTTCTGATATCTGAAAATGTTGCGATAATGAATAAGGCATATTTTCATCAACTTTATTATAAGGTGTCCAATCAGGATTATTAATTTTACTTTGATAAGTATATAAATCTTGTAATGACTTATTATAAACGTTTCCTTCATCATCTATTGAAAATATTTCTGGAATAGTTGAATAAAACATATTTTCGTTTATTCCATAAGTGTAATTATTTCCACATTTTCCACCAATAACTAAAACATAAGAAAAATCAATATTATCAATAGTTTTTCTTATAAATGTTACGTTAAAACCTGTTCTTGGATACATTAATTTAACTCTTACTTTATCCAAACGTCCATCGTTATATTTATATTGCATTGAATCCTTTTCACTTAACCTTATTAGTCGCGCTTCTTTTGTATTGTCGTTATAAATGTCATTCTCTACTAACTTATATATATAAACAGCATTAGAATAACTTATTCCATCTGTTTTTATCCCACCAATATGTAAAATATATGAATATTTTTTATTTCCAACTTGTCTTGATAACATAATTGCTTTTGATTCTTTTACACATTCTTGCTCCATTATTATATTTTTATTAGTATCTTTTACTTCTTCTTGTAAATTTTTACATTGTTCAACTATTGGCTGTTTATATTCTATTAATAACGGTTCATTTGTAGTTTCATCATATTGTTGTTTATAGAAATATAAGTTATTGTTAAATTTTGTATTTTCAGTTCCATTACAAAAACCAATATAATTATCTTTAGTTTCTAAAGAATTATTATCTTTATAATAATGATATAAATTACCAATAGATATATCTTTTAAATTTTTAGGTAAATATAATTTTTCGTGATTCTCGTTATTCCAAATTGAATTTTCATATTTAAACGTTTGTTTAGTATTATAAATAATACAATTATGTATATTAGTTATTTTTGCCCAACTATAATCAGTGTTATTATATTCTTGTAACTGATAATTACTTTGATCGTTAATAAGTCTTTTAGGAGTTAAATTTATATATTTTATATCATCATTAAAAGTATCTTCTAAAATCCATTTTTCATTTTCATATTTGAACAGTTTATTATCACTTTTAATATAACAATATTTAATGTTAGTTATATTTATCCAGTTAGGATTTTCAGGATTAGTTTCATTATCATATTGTTGTAAATTGAAAGAAACGGTTTCAAAATCATTTCTAATAAATTGGTATTCCCCATTTTCTGGATTTTGCTTTTGTCCAATATTACTTAACGTTATTAGTTCAATCCAATTTTCATTTTCATATTTAAATAACGTATTATTATTAGTATAACAATAATGCTCTTGCTCACTATAAGTTACTGTTTTCCAAACGTTTTGATATTGTTGTAATATATAAGGATTAGATTCTGTACCATTACCTATAAATTGATAATCCCAATAATTAGGATTATAATTATTTCCATAATTGTTTATTATTATACTGTTATAATTTATTAAAATCCATTTAGAGTTATCATATTTAAATAATAAGCGTTTATCTTTTACAAAACAAAAAGCTGTTTCATTTCCTGAAGGAATTAATGTACCATTTGAAGTTAAAGTATATTTATCTTCTAATGAACTATATATAAACTTATAATCGTTATCGTTTGAATTAGAATATTCAATGTTATCAACAACTGCTAAAATAATTGGATTAGTTTCAGTATTTATAACTTGTATCCATTTTTTATCATTATAATTGTATATATAAATTGAATTAGTATTGATTATATAACAATATTTATTAAAAATAAATTTAGTCCAATGATTATTTTCATCATAATTTTCATCATAAAGTTGTAATTCATACGGGTTAATTTCAGTTCCATTACCAATAAATCTAAAAGCATTTTCACCAAAATTATTTATAACTAATTCTGGATTAAATTCTTGATATTTATTATTAATATATTTATATATTGTTGGTTTAATATTGCTTGTTATATAACAATACTTATCATTAACTTCTTTTATAGTATCTTCATCTTTTATATATTGATATAATTTATAAGTATCACTGTTAATTTTAATAAAAATATAAGTTTTATCTGTTATAAATTTAATTGTTTTATTTATGTTATTAAATACATTATTATTAGAATTTGTATAAATTTTATTGTTTGATAAAATTAAAACAAACATTTTATTATTTATAGTAGCAGAAACATTATTAATTGTTAATTTATAAGTTTCATCATTTATTTTAGTAAATTTATAGTTTACCCCATTAAATTCTTTTTGACTATTAATATTTTCAAAAGTTAAAGTTTCATATGTTATCATCTCATTATTTTCATAAGTATAAACTATGTTTTTATCATAACGTTTAATTATAAAGATATAATTATTATCGTATATTTTATCAATATAAATAACTTTATTACTAATAGTTTCCATATTTTTTGTAACATTGTAAATATCATTTAATTCAGAATTTGTCTTATTCTTTAATAAATAACTATAATAAACGTTATTAGTATTATCTCCAGCAGAAATTGTATAATTTTTATCTAACTTATAAAATGTAGGTAAATTTTCATAATTAGGATTATTAATTGAATTGTTTACTAATTTATTGATAATATTTTGACTAATAATAATATAATCATATAAAATATTCATATTAAGCATGTTATCTCCATCATAACCGATATTAATGATATTATTATTACTTTTAAAGGTTAACTTATAATATAAATTAAATTCTTCGTTTGTTATAGCAACAGTTGATATAAATTTAACTGTATTATCATCAGTTATTATTTCATATATTTGTATTGAATCGTTAATTTCAGTTGTATTGTTATTTTCTACAATATTATTATAATTTATTATTACATTCTTAACATCATAATAAATTAAACTGTTATCAAACGATAATATATTTAAATCTGTTATTTGTCTATCTTTATATATATCATAATTATCTTGTTTAATCCATTTGTATTGTTCTTGTTGATATCTATATAAGGTTAACATATAATTGTTTGTTGAATCTGAATTTATTATACAATATAAGTAATCAAAAATATCTTTAAAATTGTATGTTACATTTTTTAAATCATAAGTATTATTATCAATGTTATTAACAAATATATCATAATTATTATTAAAAGTTCCATTTTCATTATAATTTATCGTATTTAACGTTTTATAATCAGTTGCTTCATTCCAATAATTACTATCTTCATTATATTCATATAAAGTTTTATTATCTTTTACATAACAATATTTAATATCTGTAATAGTTATCCATTGATTATATTGATATTGCTGTAATATATAAGGGTTAGTTTCTGTACCATCTCCAATAAATTGATATTCATTGTTTAAAGGGTTATCAACTTTACCAATTTTATCAATTATGATATAAATATTATATAATGTCCATTTATTATAAATAAATTTAAATAATTGTTTTGTATCAGTTAAATAACAGTAATAAATATTATTAATGTTATCAGGTATATCAATCCATTGATTATTTAAACTGTTGAATTTCTTTAATTTATACTGATTATTTTCTTGTATAAATTCATATTCATTATCTTTTGGATAATCAATTGAATGAATATTATTTATATAAACCATATTATTAAAATATTTTTGTTGTGGTATCCAATTATCATTATAAATAAACAATTGACGTGTATATACAATATAACAATAATTATTATTATTTTTTATTTCTTCCCAAACTCCATTATGATATTGTTGTAATTTATAAGGGTTAGATTCTGTTCCATCTCCAATAAATTCATATTCATTTTCTGAAGGTTCTGAAATTTCCTCTATATTATAAATATAAATTATATTATCATTACCAAATTTATTTATATTTATTGTATTCCATTCATTGTTATTTTTTGTATACATTTCTTGATAGTAAACGTTTGATATTAAACAAATTTTTGGATCAATTTCTGAATTTATTGTTATCGGATATGATTGAACATTATAATTAATTTGTTGTAAATTATAATTATAATTATCTATTTTAAATAGTTTATTATTATTCTTAACATAACAATGTTTAATGTTATATATATTAATCCAATGATTATTATAGTATAATTGTAGTTTATAAGTTTCATTATAAATAAACTGATAATCTCCATTTTCTGGGTTTTGTTTTTCTCCAATAAATTCAACACTTACTTTATCAATTTTATTCCAGTTATTTTCAGAATATTCAAACAATAAAATGTTATTATTAATATAACAATACTTAATGTTAGTAATATCATTCCAAACATTATTTTGATATTGTTGTAATTTATAAGTTTCATTATAAATAAACTGATAATCTCCATTTTCTGGATTTTGCTTTTCTCCAATAAATTCAACGTTTATTATATTAGTTTGTTCATTCCATATACTTTTAAAAACGTTAAATGAAAACTCATTATTTTCATAAATTTTATCTTTTGTAATAACGTTATTTAAATAAATATGTTTGTTATTATCGATTGAATCAATATTTAAAGTTATAGTATCAAAATCCTTGTAATCATCAGTATTATTATTCTTTTCAATTACATTATAAATTAACTTATATTTAAATATACTTGTTGATAACTTATTGTTTGTAATGTGCGGTGAAGAAATAACTAAATAACTTGTATTATTTAGATTTAAATATTCTATTGATGAATAATAATTTTTCATTTCTGTTAATTTAATTTCTCCAATATCTTCTAAATAAATATCAATTACTTTAAATATTTTAATTTCTTCATTAGTTTGTAATATTTCTGTATTCATAATTACTTCTTCATTATTTTGTAATTGTAAAGTTTCTTTAACAGTTTCTTTATAAACTTTCATAATATCTATAACGTATAACTTGTTTGTATACAAATAAATAAATTGATAATCGTTATTTGCTGGATTTTCTTTTTGCCCAATTTTTTCAACATTTATTTTAGAATTATCAGATATTTCAATCCAATCTCCATTATTAAATTTAAATAGTTTATTAACATTTTCATTATTATTTTCTTCATTAATATAACTTTCTACATAACAATAATTAATATTATAAACGTCAATCCATTGATTATTTTTATATTGTTGTAATTTATAAGGTTCAGTTTCTGTTCCTTTTCCAATAAACTGATAATCATCCTCTACTGGATTTTGTTTTTTACCGTTTCTTTCAACATTTATTTTAACAGTTTCATTCCAATTATTTTCATAATATTCAAATAATTTTTTGTTATTTTCAATATAACAATATTTAATGTTTGTAATATTAATCCATTCTTCATTTTGATATTGTTGTAATAAAATATTAATAAATTTGTATCCAAAAATTGCTACAAAATCATTAGTAATAGTATATTTATATACTTCTCTATCAGTATTAATTTCATTGATTGGATGAATATAATTAGGAATATATTCTTTATAACTTGTTATTGTGAACGTTTTACTACTTGGATATAATAAGTTATCAATTTCATCAGTTAATAAGTTACTTCTATTAATTATGTTATTGTTTACTGTATCAATTTCATAAAAGTTTAATTTATCATAAGTTGATTGATCATAATTATTAATAAATCCTCCTGCATAAATAACGTAATTATCAATTGTTGAAACAGTATAATTTTCACGATTTATTTTTAATAAATCTGGTGTAGTAAATTCTATCTTTTTTGGAACATTTAATGAATCTAAATATAACGTTTCAAAAGTATTATTAACAGTTTCTTGATTATTACTATTTATTTGTTTACCGTAAGATATTAAACAGTAATTACCACAATTTATTGTAATTGTATCAAACCTAAAAACTAATTTTGGTAAAGATATAAAATCATTTTCACAAACATATTTCTGACTTGTATTATCATAAGTATAAGTATTTAATTTCTTATATTTATTATCTTCATAAACATATATATCATATTTCCATTTATCAGCAGCACTATCATCAAATAAAGTTGATGTTATACTTGTTTCTTCAGTATAATAAATAAGAATATAATCTCTTAATTTCATTATTGATGAACATTTATTTACGTTATTAATTTTACTGTTAAAGTATTGATAATTAAGCTTATTATCTAAATTAATTTGCTTATTAATATCATATAACTTATAACTATTAAGATTATCTATATTAACTAATTCTGATGTATTATCTGATTTTATTATTATATTATTTATATTATCTGTTTTATTATTATTGATAATTTTATTTACATCTAAATAATTATTATACTTGTTTTGATACTTTTTAATAACCCATTTTTCTGTAGAATATTCATAAGTATTGTTTGTTAACTTATCATTAATAATAATTGTATTTTTATCTATTTTATTGTATAACGTATTAACCTCATAATTATTATCAGTTTTTTTAATATAATAATCAATCTTATATGTATTAGGTTCACTATTTAGTATAGTTGTTATCGCGTTATATGATGGAATAACTTGATAAGTTACTTGTTTCCAATCAGGCATTGGATCATTGGACATTATCTCATCGTTTATAGAATAATTATAAAAAGATAACGTATTTTTTGAAGTAAATAGTTGATTTTTATTAATTTGACAATCATTAAAATCAACAATAACCCATTTTTCATTATTATACTGTCTCATATAAAAAGTATCTATTATTTTTTCGTAGTTATCTATATTTGTTTCATTAAACTGTAATATATCAATGAATAAAATTTTAAGCAATGGTGAATATTTTAATTCTTGATTTAATTCTTGATTAATGATATTAATTTTATCTTCATAAAATCGTACTATTTTTCCATTTTTATCAGTAATTTGAAGATATACTTTATTATTTTCATCCTTATTAATTTCAGTATGATCATCTTTATTAACAATAACATCGTAATCGTGATATAAAGAAGTGATTGATAAAGTATTTTGAATAGGCTTATAAATAAACGTATAAATATTATTATTATCAAGGTTTATTGTGAAGTTTATTGCTGGGTTTATTGCGGGGTTTATTGCGGGGTTTCCTTTAAGGTTTCCTTCAGGGTTTCCTTCAGGGTTTCCTTCAGGGTTTCCTTCAGGGTTTCCTTTAAGGTTTCCTTTAAGGTTTCCTTCAAGGTTTCCTTCAGGGTTTCCTTCTGAGTTTATTGTAGAGTTTCCTTCAAGGTTTCCTTCATTTATTGATTTATTTAATTTGTTTGAATTAATTAAAACGTTAATTTCTTTATATCCAAATTCATTTTCAGGAATGATATAATAATTTTCAGTATTATCATTTAAATAAATATATTTTTCTTTAACTGAATAACTTAAATTTGAATTACTTTTTATTTCATAATATACAATTGCTGGTGTAATAGTATTTGTATCATTAAACGTTTTAGTTAATGTTTCTAACGTTTTATTTTTTATTAAAATCTTATAAGTATTGTTTTCTTTGAAGTTAAATATATTGTTAAAACTTTTTGTTATATAATTATTTAAAGCATTAGGATTCTTACAATAAATATAAGGATTATTATTGTTTAATACTAAAGCGTTTGTTAATATAGTTTTATTTTCATTTCTATAATTCATAGTTAATAGTATACAGTCTGAAGAATTATTTTGTTGTTCTTTAATGTATACATAATCTTTTATAATATTAATCCATTTTGTTTCAACATATTTTTGTAAATAATACTTATTATTTAATTCTATAACAATAATTTGATTATCTTCTGGATTTTCAGGATATTTTTTATATATTTCAGTTATTTTAATTATATTACTAGTTTTAGTATATAAAGTATTATTTCTAACATATAAGAATAGTTGTTCGTTTACATTTAATATAACATAATCCTTATTCAATGTTTGATAATTATTATATTCATTTAACTTGTAAATAGTTATTTGATTAGAAACGTTTGATATAACATAATCTGTTGTAATTAAAATATATTCTCCAGATACTAATTTTTTAATTGTATATATATTATCTTCAAATGTAATTTCATATAAATTATAATTTGTATCATTAATTTCTTCAACAGTATTAGTATCGTTAATTTCTTCAATTACATTAATATCAATTTGACTTATAATTAAAAATATTTTCATATAAAAATTAGGATTAAAATATGCTAATTCATTCTTATAAATATTACTTTTTAATACCTTTAATGAACTAATATTATTAGTATTAGTATTAGTATTATCAATATCATCAACAACATCATCAACAATAAAATCCATAATAATACCAGTAAAATCAGTATTTATATCATATTGTTTAATATTAGTTGTTATTTCATCCATAATAATATCGTTTATAAAATAATTAGTATCTTTATTACTTACTATGCCGTTTATGTTATCATCAACAATTCCATCAACAAACTCGTTAACGTTATAATGAAGTAAATAGTCATAGTAATCTTCAACAATCATATCAACTGTATCAGTTAATATTCCATAAGTTTTCTTTGACACTATACCAGTAATTGGTAATTGTATATTTTCATATGCATCAAAATTATTTAAATTAACTTTATCAACTATAAACTCTTTATAAAATCCTTTTATTTCTTCTGCTTTACCACGTGCATTTAATCTCCAAGTTTTTCCATCATAAGATATATAATTATTCTGTTTTAAATTATACTTTTTCCATTCATTATCTTCTATCCAATATAACTGTAAATTTGCTGAAGAAAACTTATTTACTATATAAAAAAATTTAAATTCCCCTTTTTCAGTTTCATAAGGTATTAAAGTGTTATCTTTATATATATATGCAGTTGTTGGTACATTATGATAATAATCGTTTAAATTTTCATTTAATATTCCATTCATTATAATAGTGTCTTCATTTAAAATACTTTTATCTATTGTATATAGTCTATTTTTAATTTGAATATAAACGTTATCGTTTAAAATTATATTATTATTTTCATTATTTATATATTCAAAAATATAAGTTCCATCATTTATGTCTAATTTTTCTATAATTATTTTATTTTCATCTGAATTTTCTTTTAAGGATAATTTATATATTCCATCATACTGTAAATCACGATAAATTTTGTTATAAATATAATATTCTTTTGAAGTATCAATTTTAGTAGAATCATTGTTATTAGAAAATTGAACACTATAATAATTATTATAGTATTCTGTATTTGGATCTATAAAAATATGATCATATAAATAAATATAATATTCTTGCTTTATGTCTGATGGTTTTACTATTCTTAATTTATTATTTTCTACTTTAAATAATGCCCAAGTTTCATTAAACTCGTAATCTTTTATAGTAATTGATTCTGTGTTTAAATCTATATTAATAATATTCTTTTCATTAGTTAACTTATTAACAAAATATAAATAGTTTTCTTCAAAATTTTCTGTTTTTAAATTATATGTAAATAAATTATTCTGTAATTTTGATAAATCTATTTGAATTAATTCATTAAGATTATTATCATACTTATAAATCTTATTAACGTTTATATTTTCTATTGTTATAACATATTTAGTTTCATCTTCAGTTTTTAAATCTTTTATGGCTGGTGTTAGTTTAATTTCTATATCATTTTTATTAACGTAATATAAAGCGTGTTTAGGAATATATTCATTTTCAATTATTTCATTATTATTTTTTTCAAAAGTATAAAACTTGTTATTAATTAAATAAATTTGAATTTGAGATAATAAATATGGTTTAATGTAATTTTTTACATAATTTTGATCAGATTTATCTATTAAAGTATTGTAAAGATTAATATTAGTTATATCAGGTAATTCTAAATAGATTTCAAATAATATTTCATCTTCTTGAGTGTATCCATTAAACGAATATTGAAAATCTGCGTGATTTTTATTATTATCTAATAACTGATAACGTTTATTAGTATATTCATAAGTTTCATTAGTTTCTTTTACAATAATAAGATATCCTTCAATTGGGATATAAATGTTCCATTGTTGTTCTTGTTCAGAATATTGCTTTAAACTTAGATTATTATTTTCATCTTTAAAAAAGATTACTTGTTTATCTATAGGGTTAATAGGGTCAGAAGTTAAAACGTTATCAGTAATTAAATAATCTTTTTCTATTAATTTATAAAACATTGTATTAAGATTGAATAAATATTTATATTCATTTTCTTTATTATTTGTTATGTTTGTTATATGAATTTTAACAATAAGAATATCATAAGAATTTTCATTTATTTTTGGTTCTATTTGAACAGAGGATTTAACTTTATATAATCCGTTTATTATAGTTTCAGTGTCTTTTATTGGTAAATAAAATTTTCTTCTTATTAACTTATTATGTTGGATATCATATTGTATAGAATAAGGAAGATAATAAGGAAAAATACTAAGAATATCAATATTATTATTGATTATTACATTTTCTTTAAAATAATACATTTCTTTAAAATTATAAAGCATCTTATTATCTATTAAATAACCAAATCCTGAAGAATATTCATCCATATTACAATATTGTTTTAAGAAATTTATACTCATATTATCAAATGGATTATTTATTTTAGCAATTGTTCCTTCACGTGGTTCAATAATAATATCAGAATTATTATCTACTATATGGTCAGCAATCCACGATGATTTACTATCAAAAATATTTATATTATTTTCTTGATTTATTAAAGGTGTATCTGTTGAAATGATATATTTTTTATCATCATCAAAATTATGATTAAAAATATTAATAAACTTCTCAATTTCTGGTAATTCTTCTGGAATCTCAAAAGTTGATATACTGTTTTCATCCTGAATATAAGCCCATAAATAATCAAAAATTATTTTTAATAAATCTATATCAGGATAATCTTTTAAATTTTCAAAAAGATTATCAAATAAATCTTTTTTATAGTCATTTAATGAAGTGTAAGATTCTGGATTTAAATTATTAGTTATTTTAATAATTGTTTCATAAAGATATTTCTTTTTTTCTAAAGAATCAATATATTCAGGAATTAAACCATAATTAGAAGAAGAACGTTGTTTACCATCAAATTCTCCGACAATTTTAAGAAAATCTTCTTCAGTTATAAAGTCTGTTGGATTATTCGGTTGAAAATCATAATTTATCCCAAATTTATTTAAATATTCTTTCATTTGTTTATAAGTCCATTTATGATACTTATTAAAAATTTTTGGTAAGTTTACTATTAAATATACTTTACTTATAAAATCTCCTATTCTTGGAATTATAACAGAAATATTTTTAATATTTTGTTTCAATGAAGGTATTATTATTTCTTTTTCTTCAGTTGAAAAATTAACATAACGCCTAAATAGTTTATTAAAAAATGTAATATCAGCATCTTTTGTTAAATATCCTGATTCAATATCGTTATTATTTATAAGTAATTGATTAAATGTCCCTCTTGACATAATAATATATTTTTACTTATAAGATTATATAATATTAAAATTTTAAATATAATAAACACATATAATTATATTTAAAAAATAATTATTTGTATTAATTTCAATTACAATCTAAATTATTAAAAAGGAATTTAAAAAATTTTTAATTTAAAAGTTATAAAATAATTTTATTATTAAGATTATAAAATAATTTTATTTAAAATAATTTTATTATTATATATAAAATAATTTTGTTATTAAAAATTTATTTTATAATATTATTTTTATTATTTTAAGGCGATAGTTATTTTTATTTTTTAAAATTATTGAACGCCTTAAAATAATTAAAAAGAGGTTAATTACTTTAAGGCGATAGTTATTTTTAATTTTTAAAATTATTGTACGCCTTAAAATAATAATTAAAAAGAGGGCAAAACCTGAATTTTTTTATAGAAAAAAAAATAATTAAAACGAAAATTAAATTTTGGATGAAACCTGAATTTTTTATAGAAAAAAAATAATTAAAACAAAAATTAAATTTTGGATGAAACCTGAATTTTTTTATAGAAAAAAAATAATTAAAATAAAAATAAAAATGAAAATTAAATTAAAAATATTTAATAAGTTTTGTTAAATAAAATTTTATTTATTTTATGAAAAATATTATTAATATTTTAATAATATTTTATTATAAAAAACTTATTCAATGGATGAAATAAAAATAACTAAATATAATATTAAAAATTTTAATATAATATCTGATAATGAAAAGTATATTTTTTATTTAATTAAAACTGGTAATATTAGGTTATTAGATTATTACTTATCAACACGACCAAAATCAATTTATGAAATTGATGAAGATGGAAATACTCCATTATTTTATGCTATTTATAAAAATGACTATAAACTTGTTAAATTATGTATTCAATATAAATCAGATGTTAATATTCATAATAATCAAGGAATTAGTCCATTAGTATTATCGTTTAATAATATTGATACAAATGATGGATTAAACATTATAAAAATATTAATAAAATATAATGCTAATGTAGATGAAACAATAAACAATATACCATTAATAATATATGCTATGAAATTTAATAATACAAATGCAATATTTGAACTATTAAATTCAAATATAAATGTAGATCAACAAACATTAAATAGATGGACACCTTTATTTTATACAATTACTGAATTAAATAATACTAATAATATTATTAGAAATACTAATTTAATATTTGCTGAATTATTAATTAATCATAATGCTGATTTAAATGTTTTAGATGTTAATAATAAAACAATGTTAAGTTATGCGTTACTTAAAAATAATATAGATATTGTAAAATTATTAGTAAAACATAATGTTAATACTGATATATATTATGATGATATAAATACACCATTATTTTATGCTTTACATCATAATGATGTAAACCTTGTTAAACTGTTAATAAAATATAACGTTAATGTAGATAGAATGAATAAAAATAAAGAATTACCAATTATATATGTTATTAAACATAATCAAATAAAAATATTAAAATTATTGTTAAAAGCACATTGTTATTTACCAAAAACTATAGAAGAGATTCCAACTATAATGTATTCAATGAAATATTGTAATAGTGAAATAAGCGTATTATTAATAGAAGCAGGTATTAATATAAAATATACAGATAAGTTTAATAATAACTTAGCACATTATGCAGTAAAATTTAATAAACCAAAAATTGTAGCAGCATTGTATGAACATTATATTAATATAAATCAATTAAATATCCAAAGTAAATCAATAGTAGAATATATTGGAAACAATTTGAAAGGATATAATATATTAACGATATTAATAAACAATGATATAAAATATGAATATATAAAAAAGTATTTATATACAAGATATATTTTTTCATATAATATGAACTTTATTTTATTAATAGTTAGTAAAATGAAAGTTAATTTTTATGTAAAAAGATACAAATATAAAAAATATGACAATTTAACAATATTACATGCTGCTGCTTTTAATAAAAATTCAGATGTATTAATGTATTTTTTAAATAATAATATAAGTAATAAGAATAAAATAGATATAAATGATGATAATAATACAGAGAAATTAACACCATTAAAATGTGCTGTATTATCTAACAATTTAAAAAATATAAATACGTTAATAATAAAAGGTGCAGATATGAACCATAAAAATAATAATAATGAAGATATTATAAAGTTTGCTGAAAAAAATAAATGTAATATTAAAACAATAGAATTTTTAAAACATTTAAAAATTGAGAAAGAATTGGAAGAAAAAGAAAATAATTACTTACAACAAAATAATTTAATAAAAGTTAATGATAATAAGAAAAAACATAAAGAAAATGGAAAAATATTAAAAAGGTATAAGAAAAAAATTTTTAATAAAAATATTGATAATAATAAAATGAAAAATGAAGAAAATAACCAAGAAAATAAAGCTGAAAATGATAAAGTTAATAAAACTATAAAGTTAAATCAGGGAAATAAAACTATAAAATTAAATCAGGAAAATGAAACAGAAAATAATAAAGTGAATGAAACTGAAATAAACCACGAAAATAATAAAGTGAATGAAACTGAAATAAACCACGAAAATAATAAAGTGAATGAAACTGAAATAAACCACGAAAATAATAAAATGAATGAAACTGAAATAAACCACGAAAATAATAAAATGAATGAAACTGAAATAAACCACGAAAATAATAAAGTGAATGAAACTGAAATAAACCACGAAAATAATAAAGTGAATGAAACTGAAATAAACCACGAAAATAAAACTATGGAATTAAATAAGGAAAATGAAAATAAAATTGATAAAAAACAACAATTTAATATAAATTTATTAGAAAATATTGATATAACTACTGATAATAATAGTTTAAATAATAATAGCCTAAATAATATCTTAAATAATAATCAAACTAATCAAGAAAATGAAAGTGATTTTAAAGATGATTTTAATAATGACATTATAATAAAATCTAATAAATAAAAAATGAAAATAAAAAATATTATTAAAAATAAGTATAATAATAAAAAATAAATATAATAACATTTATAATAAATTATGAAAAATAAATTAAAAAAAACCTATAAAACAAACTAAATTAAAATTGGAAAATAAACAAAAATATGCTCAATATTATTCAACAAACATACAAGAATTATTAAATAATTGTATTGAAATATTTTTAAAAGATTATTTTAATTTTTCTAAAATAGAAAATTTAAAAGATATTCCAATAATAGAACCGTGTTGCGGTGAAGGGCATATAATAGAATATTTAAAAACAAAAGGATTAAATACTTTTGAATTATATGATATTGATCCAAAGTATAAGAATACAATTAAACAAGATACAATTTTAAATCCACCAGATTATAATAATAAATGTATTATTACAAATCCACCATATGGATTATATAGAACGTTAAAACAAGAACAAAAAGAATTATATAAAGAATATTTTAAAGATAAAAAATTAATAGATAATATCTATAAAATTTATATTAATCAAATAATAAATTCAGATATTATATCAGGAATATTAATAATTCCATTAAATTTTTTATTTTCAAAAAATAAAAAATTAAGAAAACTTTTTATAGAAAAATATCAAATAATTTATGCTAATCTTTTTCAAAAATCAACATTTAAAGATGCCAGAATTGAAATATGTAGTTTTTATTTTAAAAGACGAGAAAATAATAATTATACTTTTCCAGCAAATTTAATAACAAAAGATAATAATAAAAGAATTATATTAGAAATATCAAAAAGAAATAATTATTTTTATGGATATGAAGTATATACAAAAAGATTTGAAATTAAAAATAAAGAATTAAAAGAAAAAATATTTGGTTCAATTGTTGAATATAAAATTTTATTAAATAATAATAAACAATTAATTAAAAATAATAAATTTAGTAATAATAGTTTATTAAATCAATATAAGGATAATGATTTTAATCAAGGGAATGAAACTGAATTTAATCAAGAAAATGAAACTGAATTTAATCAAGAAAATGAAACTGAATTTAATAAAAGAAATGAAACTGAATTTAATCAAGAAAATGAAACTGAATTTAATAAAAGAAATGAAACTGAATTTAATCAAGAAAATAAACTTAATAATAAACAATTAAACAATCAATCTTCTTATAAAATTATAAGAAAATGTTTTAACAAACAATTTAATACTTTTAAAGATAATAAAATTTTAACAACCTATAGAAAAACCTTAAATGTTTATAAAATTAATAATCAATATGTTAATAATATTTTATCATTTTTTGATAAAATTATTTATAAAAAATCAAAAAGATATTTGTATTTAACAAACATTAAAATATATTTGTATGATCCTTTAATTAAAGCAGTATATTCAACAAACCTTCAGCAAGATATAAATCCTATTAAAAAAATAGATTCTTATCATTCTTATATAAATATAGTTTCATTTATATGTTTAACAGAAAATGAACAAAAATATATTATAAGTAAATTTAATGAATATTATAATATTTATAAAAATAAATATTATTCATTATTTATGCAACCAGTTAATCACGAATATAATATGAAAATTTTACAAAAAAATCTTATAAAAATATGGATAAATAATATTATTTATGAAATGATAAATAAACAAATTATAAAATCAATTAATAAACCAAATATTTATAATAATATAACTATTTTTAAATTGATAATTGTATTAATTATGATAATTTTTATGTTTTTATGTTTATTTATAAAATATTAAAATTAATTTAAAATATAAAATAAATTAATATTACTTACTAATTTTAAGATGTTTATTATAGTAATATAATTTTTTCAACATTATAACATTAAATTCATTTATTAATATATATAAGGTTAATAAAAATTATCAGAAAAAATTTTCATGTATCAGCCGCAATTTAATAAATTAATTAAATTAAACTTTAGACGCCTTAAAGAATAAAAAAATAATAAAATATAGAATTTGTAAAAATACATAAATTTAATCTTTATTTTATACAGTAAGGCGTCAAACGTTTTAATTATTTTTTTAGATTTTTTTTTCAGATGTAATCACAATTTAATAAAACCAATAAATTAAAACCAATAAATTAATAAGTATATTATATTTTAAATTACATAGTATTAATATTTTTATGTAAAATAAATAAAAAAACTATTTTTGTTAAAATATTTTTAAAAAATATAATTAAACTATTTTTATTAAAACTTATTATTTATTTTTAAAAATAAATAATAATATAATTATTATAAGTTTATTTTATTATAGTTTTAATTTTTAAATTATATTGATGAAGATGATGAACTTGTATAACTAGAACCTGAACCACTTATTGACCTTGATTCAGACCCAGATTCTGAATTTGTTGAAGAACTATCTAAATTACTAATATGTTCTTCGTTTTCAGTTTTTTTTACTTCCTTTTTTTCTTCAGTAATTTCTTCTTTCTTTTCTTTCACTTCTTCCTTTTTTTCTTTCACTTCATTCTTCTCTTTTTTCATTTCTTCTTTCTTTTCTTTCACTTCTTCTTTCTTATCATCTTTCTTATCATCTTTCTTATCATCTTTCTTATCATCTTTCTTATCTTCTTTCTTATCGTCTTTTTTCTCTTCTTTTTCTTTTGTTTCGTCATCTTCTTGTTTAGATTTCTTTCTTAATAATGATTTCTTACTATCTTTTTTAGTTTTTTCTTCGTCTTTTTTAGTTTTTTCTTCATTCATTTCATCATCAGGGGTTGGTGTCTTAGAAGGTATTTGTTCAACTTCAAATTTATATTCTTTTTTCTCGTGGATTATCTTATTAATATTAATTAAAGGTATTTCTTTAAGATTTTTACAATTATTAATATAGATATCATTTAATCCTACTAATTTACTAGAAAGTTTCTTTATTCCAGAACAAGAATCAATAATTAGTTTATTTAGATTAATGAAAGTATTAGGAATAGTAGATATTTTATTACAACATAATATTTCTAAATATTTAATGTTAGTTAAAGAATTAGGGATTTTAGAAATATTAGGACATCTTAAAATTCTTAATTCTTCAATATTTTTATTATTATTAGGAATTTTAGAAATATTTTTACAATTATTTAGAATTAACGTTTTAATGTTATTTAAATTATTAGGTATTTCATTAATATTATCACAAGCATAAATTTGTAAATATTCAATATTTATTAATGATTTTGGTAAATTAGTTAACTTTTCACAATGATTTAGTTCTATCCTTTTAAGATTAACAAGTTTATCAGGTATTATAGTAATATCTTTACAATAATTAAGATAAATTCTTTTAAGGTTAGTATAAGTATCAGGAATATTTTGAATATGAATGTTATTAGTTATTTTTGAACCGATTCTTAATTCTTTAAGATTATGGAATGTATCAGGTAATTTAGTTATTTCATGTATTTTATTTAATTCAAGATACTTAAGCCGTGTATAAGTATTAGGAATTTCAGTAATTGAATTAGAATTAATAATTAAAGTATGTAATTTAACATATTTATCAGAAATTGATTTTATATTATCACAATTATTAATAGATAATACTTTTAATTTAGTGTAAGTTTCTGGTATAGACTGTAAATTATTACAGTTTTCAATAAAAATTTTCTTTAATTTAGTAAATTTATCAGATAATTCAGAAATATGACTATTATAAAGGTGTAATTCAACTAAATTAGTAAAAGTATCTGATAAATTTATAATATTATCACAATTAATAAGTTCTAGTTTAGTTAATTTTGTATAAGATTTAGGAATTTTATTAATTTGATTACAATCTGATAAAATAAGTTCTTCAACATCAGATAAATAAGGTAATTCTTTCACATCATCAAAACTAGTTAATGATAATTTATTGATAGTTTGCATATTATATTTATTTAAATCACTTATAGAATCTCCATTGAATTTATAAAGGCTTACAGTGCTCATATTTATATATAAATATATAAATAATGTTATTTTTAATTATTAATTTATTTTTAAATAAATATAAATATTTTAAGTTAATTTAGTAAAATTATTTTTTTAATTAAAAATACTTACATAATAAAATTAAAAAATAAATTAATTTTAATTAATTTAAAAAATATAAAATTTTTATTTTAAAAGTAATTAATTTTTTAAGACGTCATTGAATAGAATAAATATTTCTAACATTGAATACCTTCTTTATGGCCTTAATTGATAAAATTCTTGATTTTAATACTTTTTATTAAAATATTTTTAATAAAAAATTGAAAAAAGAAATCAACAAAATTTTTTATAATAAAATTGTTTCATTTAATATTCAAACAATTGAATAATTGCATTTTTAATAAATTAGTTTATTAATTAATTTTATTAATTAATAATGATTTCTTTTAATCTTGAAAATAACATTATTTTAAGAGGTGTTTATAAAAATTCTATGTCTCTATGTGATTGTAAAAATGGAATTTTTAGTAATCTAATTGGAACTTTAAAAATTGAAGATGGAGCATCTTATTATATAGAAGGATCTGCTTCTAAAACAGAAATTCATGATAAAATAACAGATACAATTTATACTGGAAACATTAAAGATTTTTTAATTTTGGAAATGATTGATAAAGTATTTAGAACTTTGTTAGATCATAACATTGAAATATCTGAAATTTTACCAGATAATTATTGGGAAGAAACATTGTCCCTTACAGATATTAACTGTCTTAAAGATGCTTATAAATATATTGAACATCTTATTTCATTTAACTTATTTGTATCATTAACACATATTACAATTATGCATGACTGTTATAAATTGTTTTTGATGTATAATTTTGTTAAAGGTAAAAAGGATGAAATTATTGATAAGTATCATTGTAAACGTTTAGGTGTACATATTTGGTTTAATGATATTTTTATGAATCTAAATGATGATGAACAATATGTGGTTTCGATGCATCTTCCTACTAAAAATACTAGTGGTTATTATGAACAAGTTATTTTTAATTATATAGAATCTAAAGATATGTTGAGAAGTATTCATGATAGATCATATTTTTATAAAAAAAATATTATTTTTGATGATAAAAATAATGTGATTTTTAATGAAGCATTATTGAGTATTATTAAAATAAATATTGATAAATATAGTAGATAATTTATTGAATATGATAAGCACCAAGAAGAATCTACTGATAAGATAGTTATTTTAATTAAATAAGTTTTAATTTTTTTATAAATGAAATTATAAAAATATAAATTTAAAAAGAAATTAAAAAAAAATATTTTTATAAATAAAAGTTATAATTTCAAAAAAGACTTTTTAACAATTAAGTGTAAAGTTCTAATTAAAAGTTTATTTTTATTTATTATAATTTTAATAAAATTTTAGTGAAAATTTGGAAAAATCCTGAATTTTTTACTTATTCATCCTAATTAAATTATTTTTTTAATAAACTTTGTGGCAAAACTTGAAAACCCCTAATTTTTTACATATTCATCAACAAGAATTACAATATTTTTAGAGAAACCTAAAAAACTTCGTTTGAAGTTAAAGCTTTTCAGTCCTAACATTCAAAAGACTTTTAAACTTCACCATCAAATGGTGTTGAAGTTTAAAATGTTGTGTTTTTTACTTTTTTGTCATCAATTAATATTAAATATAAACTATTAATTTTTATTAACTAAAAATTAATTATTTATTAATTTTTAATAATATTATATAATCTGATATGGATTACAACACTATTAAAAGTAAATATATTTTAAGGTATAATAAAATAAAACAATTAACAAATAAAACACTAAATGATCAAGGAACTTTGTTAGAATTATATTATTGTATAACGCATAATAATACTTATTTATGGAATGATATTGATAATAACATAAAATTAAAATATAAGTATACTTATTACGATTCTGGAATTGATTGTGCTACATTAGATGAAAATAATAATATAATATCAATTATACAATGTAAAAATTATAATGGTTGTTTAAATACAGTTAATTTAGAAGGATTTAATTATAATTGTATTAAAACGTTAAAAAGTAAAATAAATAATATAAAGTTAATTTTATGTATTTCATCAACTACAAAATTATGTAAACAATTAAAAGAAGATAAATTATATGAAATAGAACAATTAACTTTACCTGATAAAATTAATGAAAATGATACTGATAAAAAAAATGATGATAAACAGATTAATAAACAGATTAATAAACAGATTAAATTAAGAGATTATCAAAAAGAATGTTTAAATAGAATGAATAAGTTTATTAATAATAATGAATACTCTAATAATAAAAGGTTTATAGTTCAAATTCCGTGTGGATGTGGTAAAACTGTTATTATTCATGAGTTTTGTAAAATGTGGATTAAACAAGAAAAAAAGAATGAAAATGAAACTGAAATTAATCAAGAAAATGAAACTATAAATAATCAAAATAAGAAACAAGTAAAAAAGAAACGTATTAATCAAATAAAGAAACAAGAAAATAATCCTTCTTCTAATCAAGAAAATAATCCTTCTTTTAATCCTTCTTCTAATCCTTCTTCTAATCAAGAAAATAATCCTTCTTTTAATCCTTCTTCTAATCCTTCTTCTAATCAAGAAAATAATCCTTCTTTTAATCCTTTTTTTAATTCTTCTTCTAATTATTCTTTTAATTCTTCTTCTAATCCTTCTTCTAATTCTTTTCTTGATCTTTCAGAATCAAAAAAGATTTTAATTTTAGTACCAAGCCAATTATTAGTAGAACAATTTTTAAAAGAGTTTAATGACATAAAATGTAATTATCTTTTAACAAATCATGAAAAATATGATGATAATAATAATTTAACAATCTGTTGTTATAATTCTATTTATAATGTTATGAATTATGAATTTGATTTTGTTATTATTGATGAAGCACATCATATACAAAGACCAAGAATTTATAGAAATGAAAAAAATCCTGATAATAATACACAATATTTAGATATAATTAAATTTCATTTGAAATCAAAGTTTGAATTTTATTTTTCAGCAACAATAGATAATCCAGATTTTGTTTATACAATGGACCAAGCAATAGAACAAAAATATTTAAACGATTATCAAGTTGAAATTCATAATATTACTGACAATAGGTTTAATTCTTGTAGATTAATATTACAAAATTCATCTTATCAAAAAACAGTTATTTATTGTAATGATATTAATACTTGTAATAATTTAAACGAATACTTAATTCAAAATGGTTTAAAATCTATGTCTTTAACCAGTATGTTAAACAAACAAAAAAGAAAATATATAATTCATAAGTTTAAAAATGATGAAATTAATATTTTATGTTCTGTTAATTGTTTATCAGAAGGTATAAATATTCCATGTATTGATACTTGTATATTTTTTGACGATAGATCAAGTATTATTAATATTATACAATGTTTAGGTAGATGTTTAAGGTTATATTCAACAAAAATAAAAGCAAAAATGATTATTTTATCAAATAAAGAAAATAAAGATAAAAACTATAATAAATATCTTGAAGCAATTAGTTTTTCAGACAAATTCTTTAATGAAAATTATAAAAATAAGTTATTATTCAAATATGAAAAAGATAATTCTAATAATATGAATGATATACAATATAATAATTTATTGTATAATTTAACAGTTAAAGATTATGGATTATTTGACACGATGATTATAAAACGAAGAACATTAGAAGAAAAAATAAATATATGTAATGATTATTATTTAACTTTTAAATGTTTACCTGAAAAAGGAGAGATTTTTAAAGGTTTAAATGTATATAATTTTATTGGTGATATTATTAAAAAAGTAAAAAGTGATAAGAATATTGAAAATAATCAAGAAAATGAAAATGAAAATAAACAGGATAATGAAAATGAAAATAATCAAAAAAATAATCAAGATAATAAAACAGAAATTAATCAAGAACCTATTAACGGTAATAAGCAAGAATTAAATAAAGTTTCTAATAAAAAAGTTTCAAACAAAAAAACTACTAAAAAATCTAAGCAAAATAATTCTAAACAAATTGACCCTAATGAAGTATTAATAGAATTAAATAATATTTTTGAATATGATTTTATAAAGTATGGATTAAATCACGAAAATTTATTTATAAATCAGCCAGATACTTCACGATATAGTAAAGTTAAAAAAATACCATCTTTTTCATTTAAAAATAATAAATGGGTTTATTATTCTTTAAACTTAGAACATTTGAAAAAAATAGTTTTACAAAAACATATATTAAAAAATGATTTACAATTTATAAAAAGATTGAATGATATAAAACTTTTAAATGGTTTTAATAAATTTGAACAAAATGATTTTGAAAAAGGAAAATATTTAACACGAGATTGGAATTTTGTAGATAAAATTGATTATTATAGTTATGAAAATCTTGATGATAAAATGAATTTTAAACTATTTTTACAAATAAGATTAAATAAAAATATTAATATTTTTAACGGAAATACAGTTAAAGAAAAGAAAGATGAATTTATTAATTTTTGTATTAATAAAATTAAAGAGATTTTAAAAGAAAAATATAATTATTCAGATGATAAATTAAAATATATATTACAAATTAAAAATAATCATAATCAATCAACAAATGAAATTCATTTTAATTTAATTTTTTATAATTTAATTTGTAATTCTGATCATTATGATTTAGAAGATAAAATAAATTTAATTAATCAAGGATTAAAAGAGAATAAATGGAATATAACAAATAATTTAATAAGTTATGATAATAATAAACCTTATTTATATAATAATATTCATTTTATTCATCAAAGTAAAAATAATATAACTTATTTTAATAATGTTATTAATCCAATTGAATTTTTAAAAGATAAAAACACTTTAATAACACCAATAATTACAAAATTATTAAAAGAATATGTTTTTGAATTGTCTTTAATAAATGTGTAATTTATTTTTTATTTTTATAATTTACCAATTTAATTATTATTTTTAAAATTAATAATTAAATTTAAACTTTAATTTAAAAATATATTTTTATCAAAAATTTACCCAAAACTTTTACTTGAAAACTTTCATAAATTTTACCAGAAATTTTACTTGAAAATTTTCATAAAAATAAATTATAATAACTTATAATTATACCTTTTTATAAAAAATTATTCATAAAAATATTTAATTTTTATTATAAAGTATTTATTACTATAAACTTATACTTTTTATATTTTATTATAAATTTACTTAAACTTAAAATAACCCTTGATAAAATCACCCTTATTAAAATAACACCTTAATACAGTTTTTATTCAAAAAATTTATTTATAAAAAATGAAATTTTAAATATTGATTTTTATTATAAAAAATACGTTATACAAAAAATTATTAATAGTATTATTAATTTAATAGTATTTTAATAATTATTTTTTCATACATATTTTACTATTTTATTAATAAATATTTGTTTTTAAAAATGGTTTCTACAATAGATAACTCCTCGCTGATGTTCGATGATTTGAAGGATCATTATAAAAAACCTAATAATTCTATGTTTAATGTATTAAATAGAAGAAATTATGATGAAATTGAAGCATATTTTAAGTCAAATCCAAAAACAGTTAATTTTAAATTTCCTGCAAGAGTTAATTGTAAATTTCTTGACAGTGACCACATACATTCAAATATTCTACGTTTAATAACGCCTTTAGAATATGCTATTTTAAATCATGATCCTAAATTGTTAAAAATCTTGATTGATAATAATGTTAATTTAAATGAACAATTTAAGTGTAGAATATTTTTTGATAGATTTGAAATTAATTGTATTAATTTATTATTTTTAGATAATTTTTGTCCAAGTTTTGAATATTGTTTACAAGAAGATATTATAAAATCAGATTTAAATGAAATGTTTGAATTAATAATTGCTCAAGATAATTTTAACGTTAATCAACAATATATAATTTTTAATATAGGTATTCAAAAATATAATAAATATAATATAATTCAATTTATTATATATTATAACCTTCATGAATATCTCAATAATAAAAAAGCTTTTTTATATATTTCTACTATACTTAGAGATTATCCAAAAATTGTAAAAAATGATCAAGATAAGATGTTGATAGAATATATAAAAAATAATGAACATAACAATATAGATAGTATTATAAAAGATATTCTAAATAATGATGATTTAGAATTATTACTTTATATATATAATAAGTATTTTAAAAATGTATTTATAAATACAATGGTTATTAACCATATTTTATATAGTATTTTTCATTATAATAATATCGTTTTATTACAAACATTTATAGATATAATTAATCAAATTAATAAAGAATGTATTATTATAGATATTACAAAAAAAATAATGAAATATATTGAAAATATGGAAATGTCTGAATTTGTTAATGTTTCAGATAATTTACTACATATGCTAATTGATAAAAAAATTTATAAGATTGTAATTATAGATAATAAAGATAGGTATTCATTTATATATTTAGATACAGAACGTTTTTGTTATCAGTTTATTAAAATTTACGTTATTGATAAATTACAATCAACATTTATTTCATCTTATGAAAAAGCAAATTATGAATTATTTAAAGAATTTTTAATAAAATATATAAATATGTTTATATATATTAATAATACTACAGATATAAAACTAAATATAAAATATATCTTTACGACAGAAATTATTAATTATATCATTATAAATGATATTGATAAAGATAAGAAATTTATAGAATATATAATAAAAGAATTTAATCTAGATATTGATAATTATGATTTTATTAGTTATATATTTAAAGAAAAAACTTTACCTATTTATATTAAACATAATCTTATTAAACCTAATAATGTTATTGATACTTATTTAACAAGTTTAATATGTAAGAATGACACAGAATATCTTTTTAATGAAGAATATACACCAATTGAAATTATAAAATCCTTTCATTTTTTCCAAGCATGTTACAAATCAAATATGAATATGTTTTATAAATTAGTTGAATTAAATATGTTTGATTCTTCATTTTATAAAAATGAACTTTTTATAAAATATTTAATCAATTTTGATTTTAATAAATTATTATCATTAAACAATAAAAAGTATATTAATATAAATGATATAATTCATCAAATTACTAATAATAACATTTATGATGTTTTGAAACATACTATTTCAGACGATTTAATAAAATTAATAGTAAATCATATTATCAAAAATAATATTATCATAACAACAAGAAATTTTAGGCATATAAATCCAACTAATGTTCAAAAAACTAACTTAATCAAAAATATTTATAAAATCTATGAAATTGGATACAAATATGAAAATGTTAAAATTATGTTGAAAGAATTTTATCATAATATTAAATATTACGGAATAGAAAATGTAATTAATACTGTTAATGTTTTAAAATATAAATATTTTATGCAAATTAAAAATAATATATATTATCAAACTGATGAATTTGAAGTTTCATTTATTCATTATATAATTTTAACAATACGAGGAACAGAAATAATTTATTGTATGAATAAATTTCCTGAGTTTATCAATGATAATAACAATAAATACAAACTTTATCCAATTCATTGTGCATTGTTAAGAAATAACTTATATCTGTATAATTATATTTGTAAACAATTACATAAGCCTTATATTGAAATTCCAAATAGAAATAAAAAAACAAGAAAGAATATGTTTAAGATAGATGAAAATCGGCCAGATGAAGAAAAACTTGTTGATGATATTTTTGATGGTTTTGGTAATAATTTAATAGAATTTTGTTTGTTAAATAAATGTTGTATGACAATTATTAGAATGTTTATTCTTAATTACAAGTATGATATTTATAAATATCATAATAGAGAAAATATTATTATTAAGGCAATTAGGGTTGAAAATCAGGAATTTATTGAATTTTTAACACAATTAGGATATGATATTAATTTTGGAATTGTTAGGTTTATTCAATCGGCTACTGAATTATGCTAAAAATTATAATAAAAGTTAACAATTTACTATTTTATTAGATAAAAAGGTATAATAAAAAAAGTATAGAAAAGTATAATAAAAAGTATAATAAAAGTATAAAAAAAGTATAATAAAAAGTATAATAAAAAGTATAATAAAAAGTATAATAATTATTTTTATTAAAAATAAGATATTATACAAAAAATTAAGTATCTATTTCAAAATTAACTAATAATTTAATTAATATTATTTATTTTTG
>Ga0247611_10001210_pt1 | contig 46870 bp, 36 predicted proteins | sample 177DNAGHGhighgp2_FD_192422 | JGI IMG/M metagenome (GOLD analysis project Ga0247611, IMG submission 192422) | Sheep rumen microbial communities from Palmerston North, Manawatu-Wanganui, New Zealand - 1770 DNA GHGhigh gp2 | ecosystem: Host-associated > Mammals > Digestive system > Stomach > Rumen... | reverse complement strand
TGCATCGCAGGGCTTATTAGAGTACTCATAAATGTCAAATGTAGCTGCGAACCTCTCAAAAAAAGAGAAATACAGGTACATCGGTTAGTGTAAGTCTCTGTAAAAATGCATTTAACGGAAACTCAAGGTAAAAAAGTAGTGCTGCGCACTCCGACTAACACCACGCTGTTTCAGCCTAAGCAGTGCCATTCGCATTTCGCTGCGCTTCATGCTCATGTAGTGCTGCGCACTATCATAAAAAAACAGCACATACCCTTTAGCAAGCAAGCTTGCAGGGTACGTGCTGTTTTTTATGGCACTGCTTAGGAGTGGAACATCTTGTTGCTCTGGTATCTCGGTTCGCAGGTGAGGTTTACGCCGAGCTTAGAGAATACATTTTCATCAATGCTTGAAAGGATGACTGACGAATGTGCTTCGCAGCCGCGGAGCTTATCAAGCTGTGCGAGTGCGATACGTGCGTTCTCATCACTTTCTGCGCAGATTGTCAGAGCTATAAGAACCTCATTTATGTGCATGAGCGGATTGTGGTCGCCCAGATGATGTACCTTAAGATGCTGAATAGGCTCGATAACCGATGGAGCAAGGAGTATTACTTCGTCCTTAAGGCCTGCGAGATGCTTAAGTGCGTTAAGCAGCATTGCAGATGATGCTCCGAGGAGACTTGTCGTCTTACCTGTGATTATCGTTCCGTCGTCAAGTTCGATTGCTGCTGCAGGAAGTCCTGTGAGCTCGCCCTTAACATTTGCGGCTGTTGCGCATTTACGGCTTTCAAGACCGATTCCGGCCTGCTGCATAAGTACCTCAAGCTTGCTTACAATGTCCTGACGGCTGTTGCCTTTGCGAAGTGCACAGCATTCCTTGTAATATCTTCTGATGATCTCCTGATTACCGGCTTCTCTTGTAACTTCATCATTTGAAATGCAGTTTCCTGCCATATTTACGCCCATATCTGTAGGTGACTTATATGGTGAATCGCCGTAGATCTTCTTGAACATAGCGTTCAGTACAGGGAATACATCTATATCTCTGTTATAGTTTACAGTTGTTTCTCCGTATGCTTCGAGATGATAAGGATCGATCTCATTTATATCATTAAGGTCTGCTGTTGCAGCCTCATAAGCAAGATTGACAGGGTGTCTAAGAGGAATATTCCAGATCGGGAAGGTCTCGAATTTTGCATATCCGGCCTTGATTCCGAGCTGATTATCCTTGTAAAGCTGTGAAAGACATACAGCCATCTTTCCGCTTCCCGGACCAGGTGCAGTTACAACTACAAGCGGCTTTTCTGTTTCGATATATTCATTCTTGCCAAATCCGTCCTCACTTATAATATGAGGAATATTATTTGGATAACCGTCGATCGGATAATGTCTGTATACCTTCATACCAAGGCTTTCAAGTCTCTTCTGGTACTTTATCGCTCTCTCCTGGCCGTTGAATCTCGTGAGAACAACACTGCCGACGAAGAGTCCGTAGCCTCTGAATGCATCGATAAGTCTAAGAACATCCACATCATATGTAATACCGAGATCACCACGAACCTTGTTCTTCTCGATATCATTTGCATTAATGACGATTACGATCTCAGCATCTTCCTTAAGCTGTGTAAGCATTCTGATCTTACTGTCCGGAGCAAATCCCGGAAGTACTCTTGAAGCATGATAATCATCGAAAAGCTTGCCGCCGAATTCCATATACAGCTTGCCGCCGAAATTAGAAATTCTCTCTCTGATCTTTTCAGACTGCATTGAAAGATATTTGTCATTATCAAAACCAACCCTGCTCATTTTTTTGTTACCTCTTTCATTTTTTCAATTCATTAATCTGCCGTTTTTTATCTATGTATTTATCCTGCCTGCAAGTATGACCAGGCATTTTTTCTGCAGTTTTTATCTACGCATGTATCCTGCCTGCAAGCTTTATAAGTTCCTCACATCTTGCAAGGTCATTATATGTCAGTGCATCGTAATTCCTGAAATGCTCGATATATGCGGAAATGTCAATATTATCGAAGCTTCCATCCGTGCCGGGAGCATCATATTCATACTGATCAAAATTATTTACCACGAAGGTACATTTGCCCGAAGCCACCACGGAAATAAGCTCCGCAAAGCCCGTTGTTGCAGCATACTGATGTCTTCCCTGCCCGGTCACAACAAGTATCTGATCAGCCTTCTCGATAAGATAACTATTCAGCTTGTTCATCACGCTTTCGGTATCAACAATGATAATATCATACACCCCAGCGGCTTTGATTGCTTCAATGATCCTGATGTATTTCTCATCGGAAATACCTGAATTCTCGGAAATGCCTGTACGTCTCAGCTCCGGAATATAATCAAAATCCGAATGAACAACGTATTTCTCAACATCAGCATATCTAATACAGCCGGAAATATTTGATACATCAGTTCTCATCTTCTCCTTCATCAGAAAACTGAAATTCTGATAAGAAGATGTGCAGATATAAAGCACCTTCCTGGCATCCTTGGAAATGATCCTGCTAAGACCTAATGCAACTGTTGTCTTACCGGCTCCTCCGGTTGCAGAATGAACCATAAGAATTCTTGTCTTTCCCGAAGGTCTTAGACTACTTTCCGCCTTCTTTGGTTCTATATTCGGCTTTACGCTTTCGGCACTTTCACCGGCATTTTCATTATTTACTGTATTTTCATTTGCAGCCTTGATAAGCTTTTCTCTGGCCGCAGCCTCTCCCTCAATGAATTCCTGAGGGAATCTGATAAGAAAATCGCTGTGTCCAATTCTCAGAACATCCTTATCAGATATATATCTTGCCTCGCCGCTATTTAGCCTAGCCCCGTTTACAAATGTACCATTGGCGCTTCCGAGATCAATTACTGCCACCCTGTTGCCTACCTGCGAAATCTTGCAGTGAGTTCTGCTGACCGCCGTCTCAAGTACCGCATAATCAGCGCTGTCAGGGCTTCGTCCTATAACAAAATTGTCTTTATTTATTACAAATTCAGGAATCTCACCGTTAAGATTCTCAAGTCTTATCCTTGGCATCAGTGTACCTGCAAGATATCCTGTGTGTCCCTGCTCATTGTTCATCTGACGCATTTTCTCACTCAGCTGTGGAACAGAGTTTGCCGCCTTTGAAGAAGGAACCACAAGCTCACCTTCAGGTTCTTTACTCTGGGCAGGTGCATTTACTGTATTCTTAGTCAGAACTGTCGCTTCGGCTGCTGCGGATGGTTTCGGTGCCGGTGCAGTATTCTGCGCTGTCGTATTATCCTGTACAGCATCTCCATTTTCGAAAAGCGAAGCCTTCTGTATCATATCCATCACATTTCCGCCCATCATGCTGTAAAGCATTTCAAGCGTAACACTGCTGTCAGAAAGCGTTCTCACAAAGCCTTCACTCTTCGGGCTGCGGATCCCCGGAATATTTGTAATGATACTCGCAAATGCATTCCTCATATCCATCTCGAAGCCGTCGGCTTTATCATTTGAATCCATCGGAACATATGTAACCCTGATGCTTCCGTCGGTTTCGCTAAGGAATATCTTATTCAGAGAAACGATGATATGTCCTGCATTAAGTCCCTTGCAATTCTTGACCATTATCACCACTCCGAAGAATTCCTTCAGAATGTTGATGAACGCATCGTCATTTAAGGTTCCTATCCTGTCTGAAACAGGCACAAAGCCTGCAGCAGCGTAATACAAGGAGTTGTGACCATTGTAGCTGCCATACATGCATTTTATAAAAACGTCATTTTCCTTTTCAGCTGCCAGCTTATATTCATCACCCAATAAAAGATCTTCCCTGTTTATCAGATAAACAAAATCCCTGCCTGCTGCGAGTTCTGAAATACTGCCATCAAGTAACACTCCGTTCAAGGTCATCAAGCCTCCTTCTACCTATATTTTAAACTGAAATACTTATTCAAGAATAACCATTTGATTATATCACTTTGCTTTTTTCTCTGCAACTGCCGGGACACATATCATTCCAAAACTCTCACTATCGTTACAATTATCAGTCCCTCACAAAAAAATAGTCCAAGAAAAATTACAAGCGCCTCCAGAATTGCAGCAAACATTTTGCTCCTGTCGCTCTTCATTTTTTTGACAAGAAAAGCTCTTTCCCTTACGCCTCTGTAGTTCATCAGGAAAAATGCTGCTGTGAGAAAGACTAAATAAGCTAAAATGATTTCCACCACACGAATCACATTAACAATTGAGCTGCTCAGATTTTCATAGCCCTCATAATCCACAAGTCCTATGCAGACTGAAATAACCCCAATCAGGAGATATATGAATGCTGCGATAATCATATTAACCGGATTTCCAGACCTAAAGCCGGGTAATGCCCGACTGTTTACTTTTTTATCAAAATGATATCCAAATGAATTATCCCTGCCTGCCTCATCTGTCTTTTTGGAGCTTTTCAGGAAATCTCTGATCTCCTCCACCGTCTGGAACCTGTCTCTTTTATCCATCATCATGCATTTTGATGCAAACAGCTGAAGCGTCTTTAATCTTTCATTATCCGGCTGATAGTTTCTGTCCAATTCTACATTATCAATCATATATTTTACAGTAGCACCAAGGCTGTAAAAGTCCGTTCTAATATCACTTTCAGAGAAGCCGTACTGCTCCGGCGCAGCAAATCCGCGTGTTCCCATAGCAACCGTATCCCTGACCTTTGTTCCGTCAAGCTCTCTGGAAATGTTAAAATCCACAAGATAGACCTTTCTATCACGGTCTATCATGATATTATCCGGCTTGATGTCCCTGTGGATCACCGGCGGATTCATTTCACCAAGCTTTGAAAGCACGTCAAGAACGCCCGAAATAATATGATAAATGCTGTCCACATGCGTAAGATAATTACTCTCCGCCTCTATCATCTCGCCAACATTTTTGCCATCAACATATTCCTCAATGATAAGTGCATGATCTTCAAAGCCTAAAATATCATTGATCCGAGGAATTCCGTCAATTGCCTGTTCCTTAAGGCTTTCATAGATTCCCACAGAAATGCAGCTTATATACTTAGCGATGAGTATTATACTTTCATCATCTATCCTGCACACCTTTATCACTTCTTTTTTATCGTTTACATATCCGATAAAGCTGTAACCGTTAGTTTTCAGTTCATCAATTATAATTTTTTCTGTGATCATATACCTTTAGCCATCCAAAAAACATTTTCGGTTAAACAATGCTACAACTCCTGCATTTCCTTTTTATACAGCAGATTATTGGTTTCCTCTGCAGTAAATCCACTCTTTATAGCATAAATAATAACTGCGTCCCTTTTATCCTTCGGATAGAGCACGCCAAGCTTAAGTATCGTCAGACACCTGTTAGTCTCATCCAGATCAAGCCCTGCCGCGATACAAAGAGCAAGCGCATTATCCCTGCCCGGCTGCCTTATGCCGCTGACAAGCTGATAAGCATAAGTTCTGCTTATCGCCGAATCCTTAATAACCTTTTTAACCGGTATTCCCTTCGATTCCAGAAGATTATTATAATATTCAGAAAATGTATATGTTTTATAGCTGTTGTCTTTTATTATACTGTCAAGCTTATCCTCCGATCCGGCATTTTGAAGCTCGTCCAGAATATCATTTGTATTTTTCATTTCAATAATCTCCTTACTAAATATCCATTTTATCATAATTCACTGTAATCCTCCACAATAATACAGCCTCCGCAGGCAGCAGATTCTTTTCTTACTGCTTGCAGGGGCTGTAATCAGGTTTAATAATTTTTAAGACCGGGTTATTTCGTTGAAAATTTTATAACATCTGTTTTTTCAATGTTATAATCATCATCCATAAACTCAAAACAAAGTTCCACATCATCCACACTTGTTATTCCGTTTTCTTCAAGCTTAGAAGACATAAATGCTATATCATCAACAGCCTTCTTGCCTGCATAAATATCGCAATACAGATGTCCGTCGATCATATATCCGTTTACTGATACATCCTCAGCTGTGATGATCAGATTCTTATCCGTATTGTTCTCTATATAGAGACAGATGCCTGCTCCCCAAAAGCTGTTATTATCCACATATCTTCCAACAATCTTGATACCATTTTCATCATACAGTGTTTTGCCGCCAATATCAGCAGTAGTATCCATATCTGAAAATGATGAAGTCTTGATTGTTACCGGATCAAGCTTTTTTATCGTACTGAAGGTATCCGGATCAAGGATTTTAAAATAAATCTCTACCTTTCCGATATTATCGATTCCCGCCGCATTTAACTCATTCGACGAAAGCTTTATAGTATCCTTAGCTTTCTTGCCTGCCGCTACATCGCATGAGAAAATGTCAAAGATCATATAATCATTAACTATAGTTGCATCACACTGGATTATGATATTTTTATCTGTTGTATTTTCAATCTCAACATCAATACCATATCCCCAGATCTTGTCATTTTTGATTCCCTTGGCGATACATTTCACTCCGTCTGCATCAAAAAGCGTCATTTCGTTTATAGTCGGTTCATTATTCTTCTGTGTTGATGCCTCGGATGCTGAAGATGATTTCTGCGTTTCTGTTCCCAGTTCAGTCTTCTCCGGTCTCTCAACGCTAACTATATCATCTTTATCTTTTTTATTGGTTCCGGCTGCCCCCGCTCCTCCTAACACAATAATTATTATCAGCCAGAACCATATTTTTTTATAAAATGGTTTCTTCATATATCCTACCTCACTTTCTGTTTGTTTTCTTACTTAATCTTACACCATTCCAAATTATTTTTGGTATGCACGGTGCATACAAACAGAAAAAAAACCGTGCAGGTTTCGCCCTTATGGCGATTCCCGCACGGTCATCACAATATAATAAGCCTATTTAAATAAACCGCTTTATATTAAACTGTCTGATCACTCTTCATTTGGCATCTTCCAACCAAAATGATTTGTGTGAAGAAGCTGCTCTGAAAGCTCGCCTACAGGCTCTCCCAGGAACTCTTCATAAAGCTTCTTGATATCAGGATTTTCATGGCTGTAACGAAGCTCCATCTTCTCATCAATGTCATGGAGATGCTGTCCACGGCTGAAACGGCGATCGATATCATCCTTATGAACAGGCTGTCCGCCACCGCCGGAGCATCCGTTAGGGCAAGCCATGATCTCAACGAAATCATACTTAACCTGTCCCTTTACGATAGCACGGCAGAGCTTATCAGTATTTGCAAGTCCACTGGTAACAGCGATACGAACCTTTGTACCGTTAAGATCATATTCAGCCTCTCTCCAAGGCTTGTCGCCTGCTTCGCTGCTGCTGATCTCATGAAATGCTGACGGATCCGGCTTCTGTCCTGTTACAAAGAATGCTGCAGAACGAAGAGCTGCTTCCATAACACCACCGGTAACACCGAAGATAACGCCCGCACCTGAGAAGTCCTGCATAAGAGAATCAAACTCAGATTCCTCTATACGATCGATCGGTACGTTCTGTACCTTTGTAAGGCGCATAAGCTCACGGGTTGTAAGAACGATATCAACGTCCTTAACTCCATTTTTACCATACATTGTAGGAAGATCACACTCTGTCTTCTTAGCAACGCAAGGCATAACAGAAACTACGCAGATATTTTCAGGAGCAACTCCTATCTTCTCAGCGTAAAATGTCTTCATTATCGCACCGAACATCTGCTGAGGGCTCTTTGCTGTTGAAAGCTGTCCAACAAGCTCAGGATAATGAGTCTTAACGAAACGAACCCAGCCCGGGCAGCAGCTTGTGAACATAGGATACTTTGCAAGGTCTCCTGATGTAAATCTCTTGAGGAATTCTGTTCCTTCCTCCATGATAGTAAGGTCTGCTGAGAAGCAGGTATCAAATACATAATCAAATCCGAGATTTCTGAGTACGCCTGCAAGCTTCTTAACTGTAGCTTCCTCTGAAGTAAGTCCGCAGGATTCTCCCCATGCTGCTCTTACAGCAGGTGCAATCTGAACGATAGTTGTAATATTTGGATTCTCAAGAGCATACAGAACCTTCTCTGTATCATCTCTCTCACGAAGAGCGCCGACAGGACACTGAACTATACACTGTCCGCAGGCTGCACAGTCGGTCTGCTCGATCTTTCTGTTGCCTGATACGCCTACTCTTGTTCTTCCACCGGTACCGATGAGATCCCAGATCTTTACGCCCTGTACCTTCTCGCATACAGATACGCAGCGCATACACTTTATACATTTCTTTGCATCACGGATAAGAGGAAATTCTCCGTTCCACTCTGCAAGCTTACCCTCAGGAAGATCCATCGGATAAGGATTCTCTATAAGATTAAAATCTCTTGCCAGTGACTGAAGCTGACAGTTGTCATTTCTTGCACACATTGCGCAGTGTCCATCATGCTGGCTCATAAGAAGGCTGAGGTTAGTCCTGCATGCGCTTCTTACACGAAGTGAATTTGTGATGATGTTCATTCCTTCCTGAACCTTTGTGATACATGAAGGAACAAGCTTGTCCTCACCCTCTATCTCAACGCTGCAAAGTCTGCAGGCGCCGATCTCATTGATCTCCTTAAGATAACAGAGGTGTGGGATTTCTATTCCGGCTGACTCTGCAGCAGCCATAATGGTTGTTCCTTCCGGAACATTAACCGGCACATGATTGATCGTTACATTTACCATTCCTGCTTCCTCCCTCCTCTGAATAAGCCGTAGCCGAATCTGTCGCATCTGAGACAGCGGCTGCACTCCTGATGAGCCTCTTCACAGCTCATTCCGTTTGTTACAAGGCCAAAGTCGCCAGAGATATTCTCAATGTCTCTGCTGGTCTGTGATACACGTCCGCATGGCGGAGCGTTGTTAAGGTGTGGTTCCGGAACAGGAATATCTTTAAGTATCTTATGATCAAATCCAAGGAAGCTGTCAATGTTGTCTGCAGCAACCTTACCTGCAGAAACTGCAAGGATAACAGTTGCAGGACCTGATACAGCATCACCGCCGGCGAATACATTTCCGCTTCCCGGTACAAAGCTTGAAAGCTCTGCCTGAATAGCGCCGCGGCGTGTCTTCATTCCGCTCTTCTCAAATGGCTGAGAATGGATAGACTGTCCGATAGCAACTACAATATAATCACAAGGGATCCTTACAAGATCCTTATCTGCCTTTGCTACAGAAGGACGTCCGTCGCTTCCTACCTTGCTGATGATCTGTGGCTGTACATGGATAGCTACAGCATTTCCTTCAGCATCAAGCTCTATATGATCCGGTGCGTGAAGCGTGAGAAGCTCTGCTCCTTCCTTCTCTGCATCACGGATTTCTTCTTCAAGTGCTGTCATGTCATCAACACGTCTGCGGTAAACGCAGGTAACGTGTGCTGCACCGAGACGAAGGCTTGTACGTGTAGCGTCCATGGCAACATTTCCGCCTCCGACAACTACAACACGCTTGCCTGAAAGATCAGGTCCGCTGCCTTCTCCGACGCTTCTAAGCATCTTAACTGCGCTGACTACATTTGGTGCCTGCTCTCCTTCGATTCCGAGCTTTCTGTCATCATGCGCACCTATGGAAATGTAAACTGCGTCATAGTCTGCCTTAAGTGCTTCAACAGTAATATCATCACCGATATTTGTATTAAGCACTGTCTTAACGCCTGTATTTAAAATGTACTTTATATCTCTGTCGAGTATATCCTGAGGAAGTCTGTAATCAGGAATACCGTAACGAAGCATACCTCCAAGCTTTGGACGCTGCTCGTATACAGTTACTTCGTGACCCATAAGCTGAAGGAAATATGCCGCTGTAAGTCCGCCAGGACCTCCACCGACAACTGCAACCTTCTTGCCTGTTGGCTCTGCTATGGTCGGAAGAATCTTATCCTCCGAATGATCAACGGCATATCTCTTGATGCCGCAGATATTTACAGCATCATCAACCATATGACGTCTGCATCTTGCTTCACATGGATGCTCGCATACGTAGCCGCATACTGAAGGGAAAGGATTGTCCTTTCTGATAAGGCTTACTGCCTCTTCATTTTTGCCGGCCTTTACAAGAGCAATATATCCAGGAATATCCACATGTGCCGGACAGGCTGTCTGACATGGGATTGTCTGCTCAAGTCCATAGTTGCAGGTTCCGCTTTCGATGTGCTGTACAAAATCATCACGGAAGCCCTTAATACCGCGAAGTACCATCTCCGCAGATTCATATCCTATAGCACAGTCTGCAGTATCTCTTATCATCGTTGCAGTGTGCTCAATAAGCTGAATGGTGTCCATATCAGCAGTACCGTCAAGTATAGATTCGAGGAGCTTTTCAATCTGTCCGAGTCCAACACGGCATGGTACACATTTACCACAGCTCTGTGAATGACACATTCTCAAGAAGCTGAGCGTCATGTCTACAGGACAAAGTCCTAGCGGACTAGATGAAACACGGCGTTCGATGTCTCTGTAAAGACCATCCAGCACCTTCTGCCCCTGCACAGGTGATTCAATCTTTAATCTTTCCATTGTTCCTCCCTTTATTAGTTCCCAGTCAATCTGATATTACCATGAGGAAAGATTGTAAGCGTTTACATTTCGCTCATCAATATATCCTCATCTTTTCCGCATGCTTTAAATGTAAGCGTTTACATTATAACCTTTACAGTATAATATTTCAAGCATTAATTTAAACAATATATAATAATTTGGCCGTTTCTGTCAGAAAGCCTTAAAGCTGCGTAAGTTGAAAGGTACTGTAGACATAAAAATTAATAAATGCTATAATCATACTCACTAAAAAAAGGCGGATAACAAAATGTGGATAGCAGATAACTGGAAAGATTATGAAATATTAGATACATCATCAGGCGAAAAGCTTGAGAGATGGGCAGACTATATACTGCTCCGTCCGGACCCGCAGGTTCTCTGGAACACACCAAAGCGGATAAAGGAATGGAAGAAGCTGAACGGTCATTATCACAGAAGTGAGAAAGGCGGCGGAAGCTGGGAATTCTTCGACCTTCCGGAGGAATGGACGATAAACTACTCTCTTCCCGAGATTGCCGGAGACAAGGCTCACAGCGAGCTTACCTTCCATCTGAAACCATTTTCTTTTAAGCATACCGGTCTCTTCCCTGAGCAGGCAGTAAACTGGGACTGGACCTACAGCCTTATCAGAAAAAGGATCAATGAAACAGGAAAAAATGTTAAAGTCCTCAACCTCTTTGCTTACACAGGCGGTGCTACTCTCGCGGCAGCTGCTGCAGGTGCAGCCGTTACCCACGTCGATGCGTCAAAGGGCATGGTAGGCTGGGCAAAGGAAAATGCAGCCTCATCCGGACTTTCGGACGCCCCTATACGGTGGCTTGTCGATGACTGCAAGAAATTTGTTGAGAGGGAAATACGAAGAGGCAACCATTACGATGGCATCATCATGGATCCTCCTTCATACGGAAGAGGTCCTAAGGGTGAGATCTGGAAGATGGAGGACAGCATCTACGAGCTGGTTCAGCTGACAGCAAAGCTTCTCTCTGATGATCCACTCTTCTTCCTTATCAATTCATATACCACAGGTCTTGCACCTTCCGTACTGACATACATTATGTCAACCGAAATAATTCCGGAGCACGGCGGCAGTGTTGAAAGCAGCGAGATCGGTCTTCCGGTCACAGCTACAAATCTTGTACTTCCTTGCGGTGCCAGCGGAAGATGGCAGAAATAAAAAAAATATTATTGAAAAGTTTTTTGCAATTCTTTTCATAAACGTAAATAGTGCCCCGGTAGATCCGTTCAGTTGTATTTCTCTACAAATGAGTGAACCCACCGGGGCACCTTATTTAAAATATTTCAAGGTAATGCTCTTACCATACTCTCTCTTCGATAGGAAGATATTCTTTATGTTTTCCGACATACTTATATGCCGGTCTGATGATCTTACCGTTATTTACCAGCTCTTCTATTCTGTGAGCTGACCATCCCGGAATACGTGCTATAGCAAAGATAGGTGTGAAAAGCTCCATAGGGATCTTAAGCATTGTATATACAAAGCCGCTGTAAAAGTCTACATTTGCACAGACAGGCTTCTGCATATTTCTCTTCTCCATGATAAGCTCTCTTGCAATATTCTCCACTCTCTCATAGAGCTCGAATTCCTTTGTCATTCCCTTCTCTTCAGAAAGCTTTCTTGCAGCATCCTTAAGGATGACAGCTCTCGGATCTGAGATTGAATAAACCGCATGGCCCATACCATAGATAAGTCCCGAACCGTCAAAGCCCTTCTTGTCAAGGATATCATTCAGATAATTCTTAAGCTCCTTCTCGTTCTCCCAGTCTGATACATGAGATTTGATATCTCCGAACATCTGCTGAACCTTAAGGTTAGCACCACCGTGTCTAGGTCCCTTCAGTGAACCGAGTGATGCAGCTACTGCCGAATATGTATCTGTATGTGAAGATGTAACAACGTGTGTTGTAAATGTAGAGTTATTTCCGCCGCCGTGATCTGCATGAAGCACGAGACAGATATCAAGAACCTTGGCCTCAAGATCAGTATATTTTGTATCTGATCTGAGCAGTCTTAAGATATTCTCTGCTGTCGAAAGATTTGGCTTCGGTCTGTGAATTATAAGGCTCGAATCAAGGAACTTATGTCTGTAGCTCTGATATCCGTAAGCTGCGATAAGCGGGAATCTTGCTATAAGTCCGAGGCACTGCTCAAGTACATGTCTTACCTCGATATTGTCCGGATCTCTGTCGTAAGAATAAAGAGTAAGCACGCATCTCTGCATCGTGTTCATTATATTTGCACTAGGAGTCTTCATGATAACATCTCTGTTGAAGTCTGTCGGAAGCTCTCTCAGCTCACCTATAACATCCATGAACTCCTTAAGCTGCTGCTTGGTAGGAAGCTCACCGAAGAGAAGAAGGAAAACTATCTCCTCAAAACCTCTCTTGGTACCCTTGAAACCACCGATAAGATCAGCTATCTCGTATCCCTGATAATACAGTTCGCCCGGAATTGCAATACGCTGTCCGTTCTCTTCCTTAAAGCCTGTAACATCTGAAATCTCTGTGAGACCTGTAAGAACTCCTTTACCATTGGAATCTCTCAGTCCTCTCTTAACGTCATACTTTGAATACAGTCTCTGATCTATCTTACCCGAATCCGCGCAGAATTCGACATATTTATCAACCAGCTTATTGAAGTCTTCATTACTGAACATAAGTTAAGTCTCCTTTGTCTCTTTATCTACTTGCTTTTTGTCCGGTTCAAAATCTATGATACACCTTTCAAATGCATTTATTACTTTGGTATCTTTATATGAGTACTGCTGAACGTACTGTCTGCCATAGGTTCTGTGAACATGTCCGTGGATGAAAAGCCCCGGACTGTATTTGTCCAGTATCTTATAAAAGCACTGAAAACCTCTGTGCGGAAGATCCTCGCCGTCATGAAGATTATACGCAGGTGAATGTGTCACCAGAATATCCACTCCATGGTTTTTCATCAGCTTAAGCCTCATTTTTCTGACTCTTCTGGCCATATCCTTTTCGGTATACTGATGAAGAGATTCCTCGCCCATATTATACTTCATGCTTCCGCCAAGTCCAAGTATCCTTACACCCTTGTAATTATATATCTTATCCTCGATACATTCACATCCATCCGGTGGTATCTTCTCATATTTATAGTCATGGTTGCCGTGAACATACAGGACCGGACACTTTGCATAGGTTGCAAGAAATGAGAGATAGTGCGGATCAAGGTCCCCTGCGGATATTATAAGATCAATCCCTTCCAGCTTGCTCTTCTCAAAAAAATCCCAGTAAAATTTAGATTCCAGATCCGCTACTGCCAGTATTCTCATCGTCCTTTAATACACCCTTAAGCTCAACGATTCCTCTCGCTCTTTCCTTGAGACTGTCTATAACCGGTATTATTCCATCCACGTTCTCAACAAGCCAGTCCATAGTCATTATCTCTTCCGGAGGCATGAGCCTTCCTTCCCCATTTTTCTCTTCTCCGTCCTGTCCGATAATACTTCCATAGAACGGAGCAAAGCTTCCATCCGTGATCATACCCTTGATCGTTTTTACCAGTCTTCCGATTCCATCAGGAACCTTCTTAGACAGTATCAGATCTATAACCCCTGCAGAAAGGCCCCACCAGTAATTGATAGGAATTCCTGCATTTCCGCTGTCCGTATCATCCCATGAATCATTCATGATATAACGGACAATTCTTTCATATAATACGCCCCAGTTATATACCGGCATGGCTATATTCTCAGGCTCTCCCGCAGAAAGCTTATACATACCGAATCTTCTGGATGCATTTCTCGGAGTGATCATATCCTGATCTGAGATATAATCAACGCCCGATTCAAAGAACTCCCTGTAAAGCTCGGATTTCTTACCATCCTCCTTAAGGGTCGTCCATTTAAGGCTTACCGTAGCGCGCGGATTGACCATTCTCGCGCCCATAGCAAATGCATTTATATTTGCTGTCATACCATATATCGGATAATCGGCAAGATAACCTAGCTTATCCGTTTCCGTAAGCGCTCCGGCTATCATTCCCGAAAGAAATTTTGCCTCATACAGTCTCGCATAATATGTTCTGATGTATCTGTGCGAGGTATTCAGTGAGCAGTTCAGTATCTTAACATTCGGATATTTAACCGCACACTTAAGGCTTGCATCGATAAGCTGTGAGGTTGTTGTAAAGATGACCTCGCACTTTTCCTTCTCGATCAGCTCTTCTATAGCAGCTATCGCCTCGTCCTCATTGCTTGCCGAGGTTATCTTGAGAGTCGATATCTTATCACCGAAAACCTCTTTCAAATGATTTCTTCCCAGCTCGTGAGTGTACAGGAAGTCTGAAGTCATAGGATCCCTGTCATAGATAAATGCAACCTTCAGCGGCTTACTTGCTGAGAAGTTCGGTGCAAACATCTGACCGAAGAGGGATTTCTTACCTTCCTCAGGAGGGGTAAGACTGATATCTAGCACCTCGTTCTGATCCTTTGTAAGGTATTCCTCCCAGGTATTTGCAACCGCCCTCTTCATCTCTTCAGAAGACATATTTACTGCTTCATAAAAATCATAAACATCCAGGAAGGCAAGGAACGCATCGCCTGTAGTAATGTTCTCAAGCTTCTTGCCGCCCTTTGCATCAAAAGCCTCACGGAATTTGTAGAGCGCAGACATAAAGTTCTTCGTATCATCATCTGTCCATACAGATATATCCTCATCCCTGATGCTTCCCGGAGCGGTCAGTATATCTGTCCTGCCGATATTCTCAGGGTTTTCAGCGTTAAGTCTGTCATTCTGAGCCTTCTCTGCCTTTGACTTCATGACCTTCTCCATGATCTTCTGGAAGTTTCCTTCCTCAGTCATCCAGATGTCATTTATGCCTGTGACAGCGTTAAATTCCATAAATTCATAATATATTCTGATCTCTTTATCATCTGTCTTTCTCGGGATCTTACGTATAACCTCTGCAGGTATCTCAAGAGCGTCATAAAACTTCATGACACTGACACGCTTGTTGCCCTCGATGACATAGTAATAATTCAGATATTCGTAAACCTTGATCGGATCTCTGATGCCTTCATTCATCTGTGCATCGGCAAGAGCCGACCATTTATATGCAAATTCCGTCTTAAGCCCAAGGATAGGCATGAAATTGCTTGCGAAAGAATATGTTCTGCTCCTTGTACTTGTACCTACAACTCTGCTGAGCGGAATACGGATCACTCCCATATTCTTCTCCTGAAGGATATCATTTTCCTGAATTATCTCATCAAGAACAGGAAGGTACGGATGACGACCCTTCTGCAAAGCTGTCTTATATGCTCTAACTCCGTATTTCAGCGCTTTTTCGTATTCAATAATTGACATAAAGCGTCACCTCGTATAACTCTCCGGCTGTAAAAAGCCTTTACAATGCGGCGGTTTCGGTTTACCCGGCGCTGCCGCCTGATTATATCATTTATAGATTATGCCTTCCGCAAATTCCTTCTCAGATACACTGATCTCATTTGCAGAAAAGCCTGCTCTTCTAAGAATATCAAGGAGTTTTTCCCTATCTCCTTCTGTGCACGTCATTTTACCACTCTGTATCAAATAGTCAAGCTGTTCTTCGTAATTGATACAGTTCCTGAACTCCTTATCGCGGCGCTTAAGCTTCTTGATATATCTCATATATTTCATAATAAGCTTATCGCTGCTGCCTGCACGCGCATATAAAAATCTATACTTTATCACCGGATAGATAAATATCGCTCCAAAGATAAGCGCACCAACGATAAATATAGTCATTATGACAACTGCAAGCTTTCTGATAAAGTTGTCATTGATACGGAAATTGAAGCCTCCGCCATTCTCTACTTCTTCGTTACCGTCATCATTTCCTGAAATGGCTCTGCTGAACTCACTCCAGAAATCAACCAGATCATCCTCGCTGACTGCAGGAGTTGCCTCAACTACTGTCCAGCCCTTTCCGTCAATATATGCCTCAACCCAGGCATGAGCATCCGCGTCAGTAGCATTTACCGAGATAAGCGCTGTCTCACCGATAGCCGAATATCCGTTATAGTAATCACTGTACTCTGCATCATCTACAAGAACACCGTCTCTTGTCATCTGCTCATAAGATATAGCGTATCCCTCGCAATATCTTGTAGGAATGCCGTAATATCTGAGTATCAGCGCAGTCGAGCTTGCGAAATGCGCACAGTAACCCTTCTTGTTCTTGGTAAGGAAATAATTAACAAAGTCGGATCTTCTCGGGGTTGCACCCGGTTTTATTGTGTAAGGTATATTCTCCTGGAAATACTCTTTAACCTGAGAGATTATCTCTTCAGAGCTTCCGTGGAAATTCCTTTGCTGACAGAAATCCTCTATAACATCTCTGTTGGCATCCGGTATCTCAAGGAATTCATCTCCGATCTCGACCTCCTCCAGATCATAATCAGTTCCATAGAACATCGGATAATATGTATATTCTTTTGTCTGTTCATAATAGACCATATTATTTGTATCATCAGAATAATACGGAAGATAAACTCCTGCCTGTGCGTCAACATTTGTTATAAGGAGCTTACCCTGTGCAGAATAATCCGCCTTATCCTCGTAAGCCTTCTTAAGTGCCTCTACCTCATTATGATTCTGCCCCTCAGGAGTTCTGTAATCCCTGTTCATCTTCCAGACATTCTGATACGGAACATAGGTGCTTCCGACAAACTGCTTAAGATAAAGCGTTTCGTAAGAATACGGCGTAAGCTGAACTGTAATATCTGTTTTATAATCAAGCCTGATGGATGATACGCCTCCGAGACGTCCTGTTGAAAGACCACCGTTATTTGCATAATAGTTAAAGAGTCCTTCGATACCGAGAGTAAAGAGATTTGCCATCGTATCGATCGTACTCTTCTTATATTTGTTATTGCCGTTACGGTCATAGCCTTCCTTCGGGACTATAATACTTATGACATTTACAAATATAAATACCAGAACAAAGCCGAAGATCATCATCTGTCTTAAGGCTTTATTATTCAGTCCGTAAGAGAGGCCGTCCTTTGCGTGATAGTATTTATTGTCTACTCTGTAAAGTCTGTAATGGCGTCCGGACCTGAGAAGATACGCCATAAGTATACCGCCGAGAAGCAGTATCGCATAAAACATATCCGGCTCAGATTCAAAATACACCGGTAAAAAGTTAAGTAAAATGACGATTATTGTTGCTACAAGATATCTCGCACGTCTTGAGATATAGTTATTTACAAGAATATTCAGCAGAAGGACCATAAAGACCACCACCACCGTTATGGCCGTATACCGGTCGGATATACGCTCGGTATAATGCTGGTAACCTTCAAGATTAAGGTATATGGAAGCCACGCTCATAACATCATTTACAACCGAATAAAATCCACTGTTTATATAATCCTTAAGCAGATACGCCGAAGCAGCAAAAAGCACGAAATATATCAGATATCCGATATTTTCTGTTGCATATCTGTAGTAAAGAACAGAACAGAGGACAGCAGAAAGAAAGGCCGCGATATTTACCGTCAGCTGAGAATATTCAATCTCAAACGCTGACATAAATGTACCTACACCGCCCATAGTAAGACAGTATGTAATGATACCCTTAAGGAAGAATGTTCCGATACGTTTTTCCTTCTGATCATAAACACTCTTATCTATCTCGATACCCTTACATATCTCAATATCCTTATTTTCACTAATCCTGCTCCACCACGACTGCAACGGCTTCTCCCTCTCTGAATAAAACATTTACATAAGCCTTAAGCTCAGGCTTGATGCTTCTCATGTATTCCTTGGTCTTCTCACTATCCAAATATATCTTTTCATACAGCATATCCGAAAATGCATTATCCGCATCATCCAGATTCATCAGCTGTCTCTCTTCAAATTCAAATCTGTTCTCGCTCCACCACATGAATTTCACGAAAACATTATCACGGACAAAGCTCCTCACGATGCTGTAGCCAAGATCGAGCACTGCATCCACTTCATCCATGGAGCCTGCAAGATCCAGCATTATCACCATCTGCTGGTCTGACATGCTGACTCTGTCCTTAACCATCAGGATGTCCCTCTTGGCAGAAAGCTTCCAGTGAATGCTCATAAGCTTATCTCCCGGGATATACTCCCTGACATCGGTAACATCCGAAAAATCATAACCCTTCTTCTGAGTCTCTTCAGCCTCTGTATAACCGCGGTTGATATCAGATGCGTCTATAGCCGGCATAAGATTCTTCGAAGGAAGTACGAAGATTTCGGCTGCCGCCGGATTCTTCTTCTTTAATTCAATAAAACCAAGTGGATCCAAAACTGTGATAGCGTCAATAGAATATTCAATATTTCCGCATTTCGACAGCTTAAGCGGTATCAGCAGCTCTTCGGTATGTCTCATGGCTGACGCCATGGTTACAACCATTCCACTGCCGACATTATAGAATTTATTCTTAATATTCCAGTTCACACGAACGTGCAATACCGGGAAGAAGGCCTTATTCGTAAGCTCGATCCTGACATAACTGAGAGTATCCTTCTCCGCTATACGATCGGCGGCCTCCAGAGTACAGAAAATACTGTGCCTTACGTAAAGGCACAGTATTATAGACAAAACCGGCAAGATGATCATGAGCCACATGAGCATCATAAAAAGATGACTATGCATAAATGCATGCACGCCAAAAACTACCAGGAATAATATGATATAAAAAATTATCCTTCCAAAATGAATCTTAGTTTTCAAATTCTAACTCCTGGGTGCCTGAATAGACTGAAGAGTTCTCTCCAATGCGCCGACTATCGTAAGTCCCTGAGCTCTTGCTTTCTGTCCGAGCTTTACTCTGTGACCGAGAGTATCTCTCACTACACTCTGAACATCTTTTGCAGTAACATAGTCTCTGTTTTCAAGAACAGCCATTGCTTTGGCCATTCTGAGGCAGGCTATAGTTCCTCTCGGGCTGGCGCCCATTGAAAACATATCAGTTTTTCTGGTTGCTTCAACTATATTTACAATATATTCGTAAATCTCATCCTTTACGAACATATCATTTGAAATCTTTCTAAGTTCCTTAAGATCCTCGCCGCTCATTACAGGCTCTACTGTATCAATGAGGTGGGAGGCATTTCCCTTCAGGATGGCTACAGCGTCACTATGCTCAGGATATCCCATAGAAAGGCATATCATGAATCTGTCGAGCTGTGATTCCGGAAGAAGCTGTGTTCCTGACGAACCATAAGGATTTTCTGTGGCTATAACGATGAAAGGATCCGGAAGGGATCTTGTAACGCCGTCAACTGTGGCATGTCCCTCTTCCATTACCTCCAGAAGCGCAGACTGAGTCTTTGGACTGGTTCTGTTGATCTCGTCAGCCAGGAAAAGATTACAGAATACAGAACCCGGTCTGTATTCAAACTCTTTTGTTGCACTGTTATACATAGAAAACCCCAGTATATCCGAAGGAAGTACGTCAGGCGTAAACTGAACTCTCTTGTAGTCAAGAGAGAGAGCCTTTGCAAATGCTGTCGCAAGGGTGGTCTTTCCAACGCCCGGAATATCCTCCATCAGGATGTGTCCGCCTGCTATAGCAGCTGCAAGCACCTTCCTTACAACGTGCTCCTTACCTTTAATGACTTTATTTACATTATTTTCTACTGCTGTTGTCTTTTCTATATAACTCATTCATTACCTCATCTAGTGATTCCAAGCTTAACTGCTTCATCAGCAACAGCCTTTGCAACTACCTTTGCAACTTCAGGATTAAATGCATCCGGAATGATGTAGTCTGCATTTAATTCATCGTCCTTTACGATAGATGCTATTGCGATTGCCGCTGCACGCTTCATTTCCTCTGTGATTGCTTTTGCTCTTGCATCCAAAGCTCCTCTGAAGATACCAGGGAATACAAGAACGTTATTGATCTGGTTAGGGAAATCGCTTCTTCCTGTTGCAACTACTGCAGCACCGCCTGCCTTTGCTTCGTCAGGCATGATCTCAGGAGTAGGATTAGCCATGGCAAAAATGATGGAATCCTTAGCCATTGTGCTTACCATTTCCTTTGTAAGTACTCCAGGTGCAGATACTCCGAGGAAGATATCCTTACCCTTTACTACATCTGCAAGGCTTCCTGCTTCCTTGTTCTTGTTTGTGATCTTTGCGATCTCAGCCTTTGCAGGATTAAGTCCGTCTCTTCCTTCGTAGATAGCGCCCTGTCTGTCAACAAGGATAGCATCCTTAAGTCCGAATGAAAGGAGAAGCTTTGTGATAGAGATACCGGCTGCTCCGGCACCGTTAATAACTGCTGTTACTTCATTTATATTCTTACCGACTAACTTAAGTGCATTCATGATACCTGCTGAACAAACGATGGCTGTTCCGTGCTGATCATCATGAAATACAGGAATATCAAGCTCTTTCTTAAGTCTCTCTTCGATCTCAAAGCATCTTGGTGCTGAGATATCCTCTAAGTTGATACCGCCAAATGAAGGAGCGATCCTCTTAACAGTTTCAACTATCTCGTCTGTATCCTTTGTATCAAGACAGATAGGGAATGCGTCTACATTTCCGAATCTCTTGAAGAGGATACCCTTACCTTCCATTACAGGAATAGCTGCAAGAGGTCCGATATCACCGAGACCGAGTACTGCTGTACCGTCTGATACTACGGCTATCGTATTAGCCTTACATGTATATTTATATACATCCATAGGGTTCTCATGAATCTTTCTGCATGGCTCCGCAACTCCCGGAGTATATGCTGTTGAAAGATCATCCTTGGTCTCAACTCTGACCTTGGATACAACCTCAATCTTACCTTTGTTTTCCTCATGCATTTCGAGACTTAACTTATTAAAATCCATCTTAATCAGTCCTCCACCTTTATTCTTTTTATCTCTTCCTCGTATCCTTCGATATTCTCACGGCATGCTTCGATCTCTGAAAAGAGGCAGTTAAGCTCTTCGTCATTTAATCCGTCGTTCTTATATCGCTTATACATAATACGTCCTATTTTTTCATAATCAGTCTTGATAACTGACTTTTCCTTGCTGATCTTCGACTTTACCTTGCCGACCTCTATAGCTGTACCGGTCTTGTCTCCGACGCTCTTTACAACTGAACTGAATGTATCCTTAAAAGTCATCCAGACACCTCCATCCCTATATACTATATGCAGGAAATTCCGGCATATTGTTTACTTTACCGTTAATCTGTCTGCTGTTTACCATTACCGAAAATGCCTGATTTACAACAGATATAATCGCATACTAACATACTTTTAATCCAAAATCAAAGCATTTCAAAAAGCGAAAGCTGCTTTCCTTCAGTTTTATTCTCATAGCTTCTGTTGAGCTTATCAATATCATTTCTTCCGAAGAGTATTCCTCTCTTTAAAGCATACTCTGATACCATCTTCGCTATCTTCTCACTTCCTGCCGAGCTTACTACTTCAGCACTTCCGTAAACCTCGCAGAAGCTTTTATACTCTTCAGGGAAGCCCTCCTCATACATGCTGCGGAAATTCTTACCGACTCCGGCTCTAAGTGTAAGAAGCATATTTCCGGTATCAACGCCTGCTATATCGTACTCATCAAGCTTCTCAAGCAGTACACCGATATCCTTCACAGAATCATTGATAAATGGTATCACCGGCGAGATAAGGACAACGACCTTGATGCCCTCCGCCGTAAGACGCCTTATCATTTCAAGCCTTTCGGAAACAGACGAAGGTCCCTCGCAGAGTTTTCTTACAACGTGGTCTCTCACGGTCTCTATCGGTACATTTACAACAACCTTCGAATTCCTGTTGATATCAGACAGAAGATCGATATCTCTCAGGATAAGATCATTTCTTGTAGTAATCGATACGCCGAAATCGAACCTTTTGATGACGATCAGGCTTTCGCGCATTATGCCCTCTTCCTTCTCGATACTCATGTAAGGATCGACCACGCTTCCGACCATTACCATGCCTCTGGTTCTCTTCCTTGAGAGAGCCTTTGCTAAAAGATCAGGCGCATTTTTCTTCACCTCAACGTCATAATAATCCTCATCCCCGCTGCTGTAAGGCTTTCTGAGGCCTTCACAATATATGATCTTTTCATTACTTCCATGATACGGACTGTAGCCGTTCTGAGGCGTCAGTACAGTCTTCGCTTCAACGTAATGCATACTCTTCTCCTAAATAAAATCAAAGGTCTGCTGTTCATATGTGAGTTCATGATATTCGAGTTCTTCCTGACTCGTCCTGCTCTCATAGTTGACAACAACAGTAACCTCCCTGCCTCCTCTGATCTGCTGTCCGAGGATGTAGTTGATGTCAAATCTTCCTGTGATCGCAGGTGAAGCACCTCTTGCAGGAACGATCAGCTGGACACTATTTGCTTCAAGAAGCTTGAATATCGGTTCCCAGATATATATATCCTTGGCCGCACCGAAAGGATTATCGATAAATATCGTCTTGCTCCTTGTTCCGATACTGTCAGGCGCATACATACCCGAGATATAATTGATGACTGATATAAGGAACTGTATGTAGATACCCTGTGACTGACCGGTACTTCCTACAGCCTCCTCATACTTAAGATAACGGCTCTGTTCCTTGATCCTCTCTCTCTTGTAGAGGCTGAGCTTTATCTTATTCATGTCTGTTACTATGACTCCGAAAAGCTTCTTGGTAGAAAGGCTTGCTCTGATAAACTTGACTCTTCCGTCGTCATCATTTATCTTATCAGCCTCTTCCACTATGCGGTCGATGTATGAAGCCATCCTTTCACGCATATATTCCTCTTTGATGTAAGGAATACTGAGCTTTATCATATCTATCTTCTCACCGTCAAGAACGATTCCGGAAAGTCCCGGAAGCAGTTCAAGCTCGGTCTTAACGTCAAGACATCTGTCAAGGCACTGATCCACAAAGCTGTCATGAAGAAGCTCCATATCGGAAAGGCTCTTGCCTATCCTCTCCTTTTCGATACGAATAACCTCTGTCATCTCCTTAAGGCTCTGGACAAGCACCTCCGAATCCGCAAGGCTGCCAGGTATCTGAACATCCTCCTTGATGGTATTCGCAAGTCCGAATGCACTCATGCCTGTAAGCGTCTCGGCTATCCTTCCCTTGCTTCTCACAAGCTCAAGCTTTGCTCTCTCCATAGCCTTCTGGATACTGTCATATCTTACGAGACACTGTTCAAAGCTTTCACTTCTTACCTCTTCGCCGCTTATCACGCTTGCATTTGAGATATCTATACCATTTCTCTCTATCAGACGCTTTATATCCTTGTAAATGTCTTCCGAATCACGTCTTCTTCTGTCAAATTCCGACAGACTCTTTCTGTTCTTCTCGTAATTCTCCTTTGCCTCTGCAAGACGTACCTCTGCGTTTTTCTTCATAAGCTCAAGATTCTCGCTGGTATCCTCTATCCTGCTGAAGGCTCCGAAGGCATCATTTATATTCTTTATCGCATATTCAATACTGCCGGAAAGTCTGTCGCACTCACTTCTCTGCTCCGCCCTTTTTGCCTCTATCTTCTGCAGGGCAGCGCTTTCTTCACCGAGGCGGTCTCTCAGGCTTCTCAGCGCATCCTTGTCGAATCTTACAAGCTTTCCGCTTCTCCTTGTCTCTTCAAGCTGTTCAGTAAGACCTGCTTTCCTTGCCTCAATATTCTTGAGTATTCTTTCCATGCTGTTTTTAAGCGTGTCAGAAAGCATTCTGAGAGATTCCTGCTCCTTCAGCTGGTCTACATTTTCTTTCAGACACATATCAAATGCAGCCGAAAGACTGCTCAGATCATCACCAACCACCTTGTGACTTCCTTCGGTATGGTAAGCGGCATATTTACCGTTCCATTCTTCCGAAAGCTTTTCGCGGCCTGCTGTTAAGGATGAGATTCTGTTGCGTTCATTTTGTACAAGATCAGAAAGCTTTCTGTTCTCTGCATAGAGTCCGTCCAGAAGAAGGCTGATACGCTTCTTCTCGGCTCCTGCCTCCTGGGCTCTCTTTCTGTCAGCTTCAGCAAGTGCAGATAAGGTGGATGCCTCTGTAAGTATGCTTATATCAGATCCAACCTCAGCAAGCTCACCTCTTATGACTGTAAGCTTTCCTTCCGTCTCCGACAGCTTCTCTCCGAGTCTTCCGACTCTGCCGAGAAGTTCATTTTTCTCAAGCAGCAGTGCATTTTCCTGTGATGAAAGGTTATCTGCATCTTCTCTTGCAGACAGCTTCTCAGGAGATAAGGTACCGATGACAAATTCTCTGTCCTCTTTGGTGACCATAAGGAAATCCCTGAGGCTTCTTATCTCATCATTTACTACATCTATCTCTGCCTTCTTCTCTGAAGCAAGCTTTTCTCCCGACCTCTCATCCACGAAGAATTCTGAGCCTCTATGCAGAAGTCTTGCGGCATCATTTCTTGCTCCGAACCTTAAATAGCTTTCCGAATCCAGCTCTTCTTCATTAAATACCGGAACGAGCTCATTTCCGGTGTCAACATCCTCGATGTTCTGATCGTTTACGATCTTATCAAAATCGCTGCAGACAACTCCGTAAGGAAGCTCCGGCTTTGAGGAAATGATACTGCATCTCTTATCCTCCGGAAGCGCTGCCAGATAGTCCATACCTGTCATTGCATAGATGTTGTGGCGGCTTCTCAGATATGAGAGCACCTTCTCAACGCCTTCAGTCGGCTCGATCAGCCTGCCTGCAAGGATGTCATTATATCTTTTTGTCATTGTACGAAGAAGCTGTTCCTTATCTCTAAGGCTTACAGTTGCTTCTCCGATCTTGGTATCTATAACTGTTCCGAGCTCCGACAGGTCTCCGGTCTCATCGCCAAGGTAAATCTTTCTCAGCTTCTCAAGTCTGCTTCTGTCTCCCTCGAAGGAATCTCTCAGCTTCTCAACTCTTGCCCTTTCCGAAGAAACGGCAGCCATCTTAGCGGAATTGCTTTCTATACTGCTATGAAGGCTTGTAAGCTCTGCAGCCAGGCTGTCCTTCTCTAATGCAGTTTCCTTCTCTTCTTTCGAGAGATTATCTCTTCTAAGCTTTGCGCCTGCGAGCTTCGCATTTATATCGTCAAAGCTTTTATCATTCAGATTGTTAAATGCAGCTGCTATCCTCTCCTCAAGTGCGCTGCAGTTAAGGAGCGCAGACTTCTCGGCACCGCCAAGCTCTGCAGCATTTGCCTCTGCTTCTGCAAGGGTCTTCTTAGACAGTTCAAGCTCCTTCTCATATTTCTGAAGCTTTTCCTTACTCTCAGATATTTCCCTCTCGTACTGTTCTATCCTTTTATCAAGCAACAGTCTTATGCTGTAAACAATATCGTGTATATCTTCAATCTCTTTATTGCCGCTTTCAAGAAGTCTCAGCTTTTCATCAACTTCCTTCTTCCTGTCGCCGTCGAGGATATAATCCAGATATTCATTTCCGGACTCGGCTTCAATAAGCCTTTCTCTTGCCTCCTCGAGGTTCCTTGAAGCTTCCTCTACATTTGCCTTAAGACTCTCCGCCAGAGTTCTCTTCTCATCAAGAGTATTCATTTCCATAGAAACGCTTATCTCATCAAGCTTTGCAGTCATTTCCTGCTTTAAGGCCGAAGCATCATCCATAGCCTTGATAAGGCCCTCTCTCTCCCTTTCAGACTCTGCGGCAGCCTTCTCAACCGTCACATATATATCCGAAAGGAGCTTCTCGACCTCGTCCTTCTCCCTGTAGATATCCTCAAAGGAACGCACTCTGTCATGAAGAAGCTCGATAAGCTCGATCTGATGATCATAGGAAGCTATATCTCTCTTCTTCTCAGCAAGGTTCTTCAGCTGATCCCTGATACTTATGAGCAGGCGGGCCATACCGTTTTTGCTGCCCTCATCCCTCTCGGTCCTTACAAGAAATGCTTTATCAATGATCTCCTCGATGAGAAGATCCTCGATCACCTTACGTGTTGTCTTATAATTATTTTCAAAATACGTTCTTACGTGTCCCTCGGTCTTATTGATGCCGCGGATAATCTCCCACTGGCTTTCATGCAGTCCGTAATTACTGATAAATCTCTGATACTCACCCTTTTTGTCGAATACCATGACCTTAAGCTCTACATTTTTATGTGAAAGATCCAGCAGATAATTCTTCAGCGCCTGATAGGAAATGTGTTCCTTATCACGGATAAGCGGAAGGTTTATGATGTCATTTTTATTGTATGAATTGTAAAATATCACATAATTAAAGTACTCGATGGCAGCTGTTCCGGATTCTCCGCCTGATACACTCTTCTCTTCAGCCGCTGCCTCCTCCAGCTTCATCTGACCGGCCGTCTCACTGCTGTCCTTGGCCTTTCTCGCACAGAAGCCGGTCGTCATATAACGGAAGCCCTCTGCAAGATCGCACTCATCCAGCTTCCACTCGATAAGCGAATGAATAGTAGTATTTCCGCAGCCGTCCCTGAAGAGCTTCTCAACCGGCTGTTTATCATCAAGAGTACAGTTCGGGATCAGGTTCTGCATAAGAAGCAGCATAAGAACAGACTTTCCACCGCCATTGGCAAGATCATATATGGTATTTCTGCCATACATTCTCATGGAAAAATCATCATAATACTGTGTACCGAAATTATATTTTACGTTATTAACTCTGATCCTGTTTATCTCCGGCATTGCCTGCCCCTCCTGTAAGTGTATATATCTTACCCTTATATTCCTCGAAATAATTCTCCGCAAGTGCCCTGAATCTGTCGGTCGGATAATATCTGTCGCCGTTTTCCACGAAAAGCTTTTCATTTTCGAGGAAGTTAAATGTAAGCTTCACGAAACCGGTCCTTGAACCTCTGCTCGCTTTATTTCTCTCATTATCAGTTGAAAGTATCAGCGGAAGGCTGTCCCAGAGTATGCTGACTGCCTTGAAGCTTTCAGCATTTTCATCATCCTCGTCAAAAATGCCGTTTCCGCCGACAAGCTGCATCAGCCTCTCGGACACTTCATTTATCATATCCTCAGCTCTCACAAACTCCTGAGTCTGGTAGGTTGATGAATCCTTGTAGAAATGAAGCAGTGCGGTATAAATGATAAAATATACAAGATAAAGCTCCTTGTTCAATCTGAGGCCGATGATCCTCTTAAGCTCGTCATTTGTATAGCCGAATACCTTATTGCCATCCCCGGCGGTAAGATACAGCGCCTCATTATATTCATAAAGCCTAAGACCAAGCTTCTTCAAAAGCTTTGTGACTATATCATAAAGCTCTCCGTTCGCATAAAATTCCTCATACATTTCGCGGCTGTCCTTACTTCTGGCAGAAATCTCCCTGCCGGTTATAAGCGCGCTGTATATATCAAGAGCCTTTTCAAGATTACGTTCGTCCATATTCCAATCCTTTATCTATATGATGACCAAGTGTCCTTTAATTATTCTTTTCCCTGCCTGTATGTATAAGCTTCAGCTGCCAATAAATATTTACTAAGCTAACTCTGTCGTAAATATCATGTTGGTTATCATTCTTCCGGCGTCGCCGTCCCTTATCACTATCTCTTCATTGTCAAAGCTTATTGAGAAGTTCATGTCAGAGTATTCACTCTTCTGGCTGTCCGTCATATTTTCAACAACCATTCCCTCAAGAACCGTCTCCTGCTTATTCAGCATCTTCTTCATGCTGTAGCTTTCCTTCTCTGCAAGATGCACGAGAAATGAATAAAAATCTCTGTTATCGTAAATCTCTTCGCCGAATTTAACCTCGAGAATAGCCACAAACTCTTTAAGAGTCAGCTTATTCCACCTCTTAAGTCTGTCGAGAAGCTCCGTAAAGAGCATTCCAAAGTTATGTCCTATCAGAGTATCCAGCTTCTCATCCTCAAACTTAAATGACAGCTCAGCCACAGAGGTATCAACCTGCTCACCCTTAAGTCCGTCATCAGAGGTGCCCTTAAGCATATTGTCGATCAGCATCGGTGCAAAGCTTTTATGTATCTTCGGCATAAGGAAAGGCCTTACTATATAGCCCATATCCGCAGGTCTTCCGCCTCTTACTATCCTTCCGATAATATCTTCAAAATCGAAGGTCTGTCTGAGAGATCTGTACTTCGCACGATTTATCATTTCCTCGGAAAGCTTTGAAAGCTCAGCTGTCTCTGCGATCAGCTCGCTGTGATTGATGATAGCCTTCTTAAGCTCCGTCATAAGTTCATTTATCTCACTGAACCTCTTGCTGCTTCCGCCCTCGCTTCTGATCCTTGCGACTGCTTTGTCGGCAAGATTCTTGTTCTTCTCAAATGACTGCCTTTCCTCCTGGAACCATCTTGCCGTGCTGTTCATAAATTCATCGCACGCCGCAGAACCGGCTCTTACATCAGAAGCCATAAGACTTATGACCTCCTTACGCCTCTTCTTGAGACGTGAAACCTCATTGTTGATCCTCTTAACCACATCGATACCGCCGCGGAAATTTTCTGTCTTGATAAGCTTTTCAAGAAGCAGCTGGCTTGTACTGATGCGGCTCTCGTCACGAACCTCCTTGGTATCAAGATAGAACTCAATACCGTCCGCAGTGATATAATATACAACATTTCCGGATACGATATTGCTCTCGATAAGCCTTATCCTTGTAGTCTTCTTCTTTCTGCTCTCCGGATCATAAAATGAAAAGCTGAAGGCTTTTCCGTCATTATTTATCTTGTTAAAAATGTGTGCCGCAAGTTCTTTTGATTCTGTAAGCTCGACCGTCTCTGCTGTGATATCAAAATCTCTCTCAAGGAGCTTTATCATAAACTTCTCATAATCCTGATACTCTACCGGTCTGTCATTAAAATTATTCTCATCTATAAAGAATCTCAGGACAGCCAGAGTGATGTAGCCCATGTCAAGTTCTGCGAACTTTCCCTCTTTGTACTGGGAAAGTGTTCCCTGGCACAGAACAAAGAACGGATAATACTTTTTAAGATTAAGCATTCTCTCTGCATGGTCGCTTACTATTTCATTTATCAGAACGTGCTGCTCTGCCATCTGTTATGCTCCTTAAACTGTCCTAAAGGTTATTCCGGATTCATTTAATCAGAATCCGTCTCAGTATTTAATAATATCACAAAAACACAAAATCTTGTAGTTTTTTCTTTAAGATATCTTTTAAATATATGCTTTTAGCATCAAAAAAGGCGGCCAATGATGACCGCCTTCTCTAAAAAGATATATTTCTAATTAAGCTCTGTTAGCTGAACCGAATACAGCAACACGATCCTTAACTTCTTCTCTGATAGCTGCTGCACCAGGTGCAAGAAGCTTACGTGGATCATATCCCTTACCTTCAAGGTCCTTACCTGCTTCGATGTACTTTCTTGTAGCATCTGCGAATACGAGCTGAAGCTCTGTATTTACATTAACCTTAGCAACGCCCATAGAGATTGCCTTCTGGATCTGCTCATCAGGAATTCCTGAACCACCGTGAAGAACGAGTGGTGTATTTCCTGTAACAGCCTTAATGCTCTCAAGTACCTGGAACTGAAGACCAGCCCAGTTTGCAGGATACTTACCATGGATGTTTCCGATACCACATGCAAGCATTGTTACGCCAAGGCTGTTAACCTGCTTACACTCTTCCGGATCTGCACACTCACCTGTAGAAACAACACCGTCTTCCTCACCGCCGATGCCGCCAACTTCTGCCTCAAGAGAGATACCCTTTTCCTTGCAGATAGCAACAAGCTCTTTAGTCTTTGCAATGTTCTCCTCAAGTGGAAGTGAAGAACCATCAAACATGATTGATGAGAAACCAGCTTCGATACAAGCCTTAGCTGCTTCATAGTTACCATGATCAAGGTGAAGTGCTACAGGAACTGTAATACCAAGTGATTCGATCATAGCCTTAACCATAGCAACAACAGTCTTGTAACCTGTCATATACTTTGCAGCACCCATAGATACACCAAGGATAACCGGGCTCTTGAGCTCTTCGCACTCAAGAAGGATTTCCTTAGTCCACTCAAGGTTATTGATATTGAACTGTGCAACAGCATAACCACCGGCAACTGCGTCATTAAGCATCTTTTCAGCTGAAACTAACATTAAATTATACCTCCGTTGAAATATATGTTTGTGAACTCCTGCATAAGAGATGTGTCAATGAACACTATCCGTACGCCTGCAAAATATGACTTGCCACCGATCCGGTGCCTAAGCTTCAGGGACTCTCCACAGCCGCGTCATATCCACATAAAAAGGAGTTCTATTTAACTAATCGCCAACATTATATAACATGGGCCTGATTTAAACAAGCATTATTTTTCGTAGTAGATCGGCACGTTCTTCGTCTCATCCGAGATATCCCAGAGATCTACTACAGTTCCGTTGGCAAAAACCCTGTAGTAGAGCACCGTTGCGGTACGTCCTTCATTCTCCTTATCATACATCACTTCATAAATATGCACGTTATAGAAATGACCGTCGATTTCGTTATAATCCTCTGTCACATCATATTTATCGGTCTTTCTGCTGATCATATTCTTCGATATTGCATACTTGCTGCAATCCTCGGCTATAATGTCTCCCGGAGTGACTCCTTCATTTCCTGAAAGTGCATTCGGGATCTTTGTAGAGAAGTAGCATACTGACCAGTATTTCTTACCATCGATCTCCTTAAGCTCCATGACAGCATACATTGGCTTCTTCTCATTCAAGCCTCTGCCCTTTATGTCCATCAGATATTTCACATAATAATATCTGCCGTCATACTTTACAGATTCAATGCTCTTAAGCTTTATAGTCAGTCTGTTTCCGTCAACATTTCCGGTTGTAAGGTAGTATCTGTCATTATCCTTGTAATATCCGTAGACTGCACCGTTTTCATCATTTGCCGCTGTTATAAGCTTTTCCATATCATTTTCCTGCAGATTGAAAATGTTTTCCGCTACCCACTCAACCGAGTTTTCATCAATCGAATAATATGTATCCCTAAGTACCGCTGCTCTGGCTCTTGGATCAAGAGGCGCGCCGTTTTTAACAGAATACTCCAGCGGAATCTCTCCCTGATAAACCGATCTCTTATCATCTCCGCAGCATATTTCCGTGACTATCGACCGAAGGATATCCACGCTGCACTTTGTAGATTTTCTTGAATCATAAGTCATCTCGCCGGAATCCATCGAATCATAAGCCCAGGCATAGGTGTAGCTTAAAACACTTGTAAGCTGAGGTGCCATCGGAAGTTCTGTTGGCGCGATGGTCTTGCCCTTCGGCATCTCGCTCCACACCAGATTCTTTGCATCCGTTTTATGCCTGTGAATGATAATGGCAGTGATACCGCCGCCAATCGCAAGAATGATAAGCACTAAAATGATGATAAGCTGCTTCTTCGAAAGCTTTTTCTTACCTCCGGTATATGGTCCGACTTCTGTGCTCTTTCCCTGATCATATGGTACAACCGCTGTGCCGGTCTTAAGCTTCTCAGTCTCATATACTGCCGGTTCTGCAAAATCCTTATCACCGGTCACTGCAACTGAAAGTTCTCCAGAAACCGCAGGAACATTTTCTGCTGTTTTCTCTGCCGTATCATCCTGCTCCGAAGATTCATTCTTTTCTTCTGCCGAAGCATTTGCCTGCTCTGCGAATTCTTTTTTTACTTCTGACGAAGCCTTTGATGACTCCGCTGCATCAGTTTCTGCCGAATCATTTTCCGTAGACTGCTTCGCCGCTTTTTCCGATTCTGCAGTTTTGTTTTCCTGCTTCGCCGCTTTCTCCGCTGCAGCAGTTTTCGCTTCCTGCTCTGCTGCTTTCTCCGATTCTGCGGTTTCTTCCGCTTTCTCCACCGCAGTATTTTTATTTTTTTCAAATTCTGTTAACGCCTGAAGATTGTTTACTGTAGGCGCACCACATGATGTACAGAATAATGCGTCATCCTTCAGTTCATTTCCACATTTGAAACAAAACATTTTCATTCCTCCTATGACAAAATGTCATCGTTCCATATAATCATTCCCTAAATATCAGAATCATTATAACAAGTGTCTGCAGAAAATGCACTAAGATAAATTCCTTACTTCTTCAGATATCTCTTCAGATACTGACCGGTATATGAAGCCTTGCATTTTGCGACCTCCTCAGGAGTTCCGGCTGCAACAACGGTTCCGCCGCCGCTTCCGCCTTCCGGTCCGAGATCTATTATATAATCCGCTTCCTTGATGACATCCATATTGTGTTCAATAACAACTACAGTATTTCCGCCATCTGTCAGCTTCTGAAGTATCTCAAGCAGTTTTTTTACATCATCGAAATGAAGTCCTGTCGTAGGCTCGTCCAGTATATAGATCGTCCTGCCGGTGCTTCTTCTAGAAAGCTCTGCCGCAAGCTTAATACGCTGTGCCTCGCCGCCCGAAAGCGTTGTTGAAGGCTGTCCAAGCTTCACATAACCAAGTCCTACATCTCTTAAGGTTTCAATCTTGCGCTTTACAGAAGGTACATTTTCGAAAAATTCACAGGCCTCATCCACGGTCATATCAAGGACCTCGTAGATATTCTTGCCCTTATATTTTACCTCCAGAGTCTCTCTGTTATATCTTTTGCCGCCGCACACCTCACATGGTACATAAATGTCCGGAAGGAAATGCATTTCGATCTTAATGATACCGTCACCCTTACAGGCCTCGCAGCGTCCGCCCGATACATTAAATGAAAAGCGTCCCTTACTGTATCCAAATGCTTTTGCATCCTTTGTTCCGGCAAAAAGATCTCTTATCAGATCAAATACTCCTGTGTATGTTGCAGGATTTGATCTTGGCGTACGTCCTATCGGCGACTGGTCTATATCTATGATCTTATCAAGCTTATCATAGCCGGAAATGCTGTCATACTTACCCGGCTTAACCCTTGCCCTGTTCAGATCCCTGAGAAGCTTCTTCTTAAGGATCTCATTTACAAGTGAGCTCTTTCCGGAGCCTGAAACGCCTGTAACGCAGGTAAATACTCCGAGCGGTATTTCAACATCTATCTTCTTAAGATTATTCTCCCTCGCGCCCTTGATACTGATATAATCCGTTGGTTTTCTTCTAACAGAAGGAACCTCTATCTCAAGCTCATGCGAAAGATATTTGCCTGTGAGGGAATTCGGTGACTTCATGATCTCCTCGGCAGTACCCTCGGCAACTATCGTTCCTCCGTTCTTGCCGGCGCCCGGTCCTATATCAACTATATAATCAGCAGCCTTCATTGTGTCCTCGTCATGTTCAACGACAATAAGCGTATTGCCGAGATCACGAAGAGATTTTAAAGACGCGATAAGCTTGTCGTTATCCCTCTGATGAAGTCCGATACTAGGCTCATCAAGTATATATGAAACGCCCACAAGACCTGAGCCGATCTGTGTGGCAAGTCTTATTCTCTGTGCTTCTCCACCGGAAAGCGTTGCTGTTGCTCGCGAAAGAGTCAGATAGTTCAGTCCGACATCCACCATGAACTTTGTTCTCGCAGATATCTCACGGAGTATCTGTCCGCCGATCATCTTCTCTCTATCGGTAAGCTCGATCTTCGATATAAAGTCATTTAACTCCTCTACCGGAAGTTCAGTCACATCATAGATGTTCCTGCCTGATATTGTAACTGCAAGCGAGGTTGGTTTAAGTCTCATTCCGTGACATTCCTCACAAGGGATAAATGTCATAAACTCCTCATACTCTGCCTTCATCGCTTCAGATGAGGTCTCCCTGTAACGCTGCTGTACATTCTTGATCAGGCCTTCAAATGCGACATTATATACGCCGAAGCCTCTCTGTCCGGCATAAGCAACCTTGATCTTCTTGCCATTAACACCATTTAAAATGACGTCCTTAACTTCATCGGAAAGCTCAGACCATGGTGCATCCAGAGAAAAGCCGTATTCCTCAGAAAGTGACAGAAGCATCGCATGGGTAAAGCTCTTCGCATCACCGCTGGACTGCCAGCCCGGCACCGCAAAAACACCGTCATTTAAGCTTCTCTTCTTGTCCGGTATCATAAGATCTATATCAAATTCATGCTTAAAGCCAAGTCCTGTACAGACCGGACATGCTCCGAACGGATTATTGAAGGAAAAGCTTCTCGGCTCTATCTCATCAATACTGATACCGCAGTCCGGACATGAATAGCTGTCCGAAAATGTAAGCGTCTCTCCGTCCACTATTTCACATTTAACAATACCCTCAGAGAGGTGCAGCGCCTGCTCGATAGAACCTGCAAGTCTCTGCTCGATGCCCTCCTTGATGACAAGTCTGTCTATCACGATATCTATATTATGCTTTTTATTCTTCTCTAATTTGATCTCTTCATCCAGGCCGTAGAGATTTCCGTCCACCATAACTCTGACGTAGCCGCTCTTCTTAGCCTGCTGGAGCACCTTCTCGTGCTCGCCCTTTCTGCCTCTTACAACAGGCGAAAGTATGCTGAACTTTGTCCTCTCCGGAAGCGTCATGATACTGTCCACCATCTGGTCAACAGTCTGTCTATCGATGACCTTGCCGCACTTCGGGCAGTGCGGAATACCGATCCTCGCGTAAAGAAGACGCAGATAATCATAAATCTCGGTAACCGTTCCGACTGTTGAACGAGGGTTTCTGTTGGTCGACTTCTGATCTATTGATATTGCCGGAGAAAGCCCTTCGATCTTATCAACATCAGGTTTATCAGCCTGGCCAAGGAACATACGCGCATAAGATGAGAGGGATTCCACATATCTTCTCTGTCCCTCCGCATAAATGGTATCAAATGCAAGACTCGACTTTCCCGAGCCTGAAAGTCCCGTAAACACTATGAATTTATTCCTCGGGAGCTTTAAATCCACATTCTTAAGATTATGTTCTCTCGCGCCCTTTATAGTAATATATTTTATCTCTTCCATCGAAAAACAGCCTCCTGACCGAACATATGTTTTATTATTGTATCACATATGATATTTTTGTCAACCTGCCTCTTACCGTAAACTCACTTCTCCAACCGCTGCCTGCACAGATTCCAAATGCAGCCTGTCTTCATCTTACCACAATTCACTTCTCCAACCGCTGCCTGCACAAACTCCAAATGCAGCCTGTCTTCATCTTACCACAATTCACTTCTCCAACCGCTGACTGCACAAACTCCAACTGCCTTCAAATAAAACAGCCGGTGTCTTAACAAACTGCTAATTCACCGGCCTTTTATCTCATCTAAAATAATCCTGAAGCTCTGCGGCAGCTCCGCCTGCAAAGCCTCTGCAGGAAGAAACTAAACCCTGCTTCTTACATACTTTGCAAACTGGTCTACGCACTTCTGCTCTGCTTCATTTACGCCGTCAGAAGCAACCATGATATCAGCGATATCATCACTCATCTTCATAAGCTCATCCGACTCTATCCTGTCAAGGTATGATGTAACAGTTTCCCAGGTGATATTATGATCTGCACTGATCTTATCAAGCTCTGCATTTACTTCTGCAGGAAGCTTATGCTTACCCTTAAGAGAACCAATATTGATATCCATCTCCATATACTCTTCAACACTGATATTTCCATCACATGCTGCACAGTACATTGAAAGAGCTGCTGTAGCAAGAATCCTGTCAGAGAGCTCCTTAAGCTCTGCCTCAGAGAGAGTTTCCACAGGCTCAGCAGCCTTTACAGCCTCCCTGGCCGTTTCCTGTATCGCCTTTGCTTCTTCTGCCGCATTAAGGATTGCAGTCTTACCTGCATCCTCAGCCCCTGCGAGATTCTTCTCAGGTACAACCCTTCTGTCATCCTCTCCGATTCCACCTAATACTTTACTAAAAAGTCCCATAATTCCTTCTCCTTTATATTTTTATACTCTTCGACTCTCTGGTCGAGGTCCACCCATTTTGTTCATGCTTACCTTTGACATCAGATTCAGTGCATCGACAACCTGCTGTTTGCCGTACACCAGAAATATCTGATCACAGATCCACTGATACAGCTCCAGGTCATCCGGAAGAAGCTTAACCCCTTCATTAAGACTGTAAACAACCTCTACATTTCCTCCGAGTGACACTCTGTAATTAAATGAAAGCTCCTCTCCGGCCTTTCTTCCGGATTCATAGATCTGACGTACTATCTTCTTACCGCCCTGAGGATGCTCGCCCACTGGAAATTCGATCCTGAGGGAAACTCCTGAAAACTTCATGTCCTCAGCCATCTCTACATAATCTTCAGGAACAGGATATCTGAGAGCACTCTCATGCGTATATTTATAGATAAAACTCATTGTATCCTTACAAATCTTTTCTTTATCAAGTATGCCCATATTATCTCCATTTACAGCTTAAATGCTGTCGCAGTAAGTATAGCGATCTCTCTTCCGGTATCGTCTGTCACTTTGATATTTACTATCGTGGTGGTCTTTCCGCTCTTCACCTTCTCAGCCCTCGATATAAGTCTGCTGCCCTTAGGTGCATTAAGATAATTAATGCTCATCTGCTGTGCAACTGACAGACTGTGGATATGATTGGTAAGAACTGCCAGCGAGAAATCCGCAAGCGTAAAGATAACTCCGCCCATTACGCCGCCATAGGCATTTTGATGTGCATCCGTCACAGTCATGCTGCAGATGCTGTAATCTTCTCCAAGCTCATCGATCTGCATTCCGTTAGTGGTTGCAAATCTGTCATTTTTAAAATATTCCCTTGCCTCTTCAAGGCTGTTAAAAGTACCCATTTCCCCTATATCTCCTATAAAGTATGTCTTTAAAATATACTCTATAAATCTTAGCATAGAAATTGTCTTTTTTCTATATGGAGATAATCTTTCAAATGTAGATTTTACAGGGTCTCTTTTGTATGTTTTTATCAGAACATGTTATCTGGAAAGCATTTCCGAATCTTATCAAAACAGCTTCTTCATATTATCTGTGATCGCTCTAGGTCCTATGATGCAGGATCTTATGCACACTCCGAGGAAGATCACAAATACCGCAATATAATAAACTCCTATCGGAAGCTCAAGCACCTCATACATTAGAAGTCCGAGGAGCGCTGAAGCGATAGCTATAACTATCATTATCGCCATATTGAAGAAAACGTTCAGATTGCCTCTCAGAGCACTGTATTCATCATCCCAGTCTCTGTAAGGCGCCGCGCTGTCCAGTCCCATTCCCACAAATATCGATATGACGTGGGTAAAAAGCAGTAAAAATGCAAAATACACGCAGGACAGTACGCCCGTTCCGATATAGCAGCAAACTATAATGTCAGTCACCAGAAGCATCGGATAAGTAAAGATAAAGCTTACCAGCGCCTTTGCCCACATCTGCGTCCTGAAGCTTACAGGAATGAATTTGATCAGTTCAAGATGCTGTCCTTCTCTTGTAAATGCAGTCGACGCAAGTGAATTAAGCGCTGTTGCGATAACACCTATCGCAACCATGACCATAATAAGTATCATGTCCGCCCTTTCCTTACCGAGCCTGTACATTACTATAAAATCCGCAAGTCCGCCCTTTTTACCAGCGAAATGAAAAAGCATCCAGGCTCCGACAGGCCAGATGATATTTATAAATGCACAGTTTCCCGAAAATGCCTTTGTCCTCAAGATCACCGTCATTTCTTTTCTTAAACAGGCCTTTAAATGTGACTCTTCTTTTATATCTCCGGCTTTTACTTCCTTTTTTCTTGAAGAACCGAGAGCCGCTGCCGTATAAAGTCCCTTCTGATAGAGCAGCCTGCCCAGCTGATAGAGAATCACCAGAAGGACTGCATTTGATATAAGATAAAGCAGAAGAAACAGTATGCTTCCGTCACTTACCGCCTTGCCAAGCCACGGAACCGGGAAGAATATCACATTCAGTGTCCTGAGAAAGGAATTGCTGCCGCTTCCCAGAGATTCAACGTAATTCTCCATATTTATCTCGCCGATGCCGCGGAGAGAATAAGCAAAAAGTCCCGCAAATATCAAGAGAAACAGGCTCGACATATGATAGAAAAGCTTTGTGCTCTTCACTTTACTCATAGCCGCCATAAGTATAAGGCTGAAAATTGCGCAGTATATCATTGGTATCAGCGGTATCAGTACTACGCCGATGACTGATGCGATAAGAGCTACCGGGTTAAGTGCCTTTACCAGACTGTAATTTTTAATGACTGCCATAAAATATCCAACAAATACAGCCGCAAGTATCATAAATTCCATGATACTCTCTGCTATATATGAATATAAAAATCTTCCCATCATCAGTCTGTGTGCCGGTATCGGCAGCGTCACAAAATGCTCCCTGTCTGATGAAAAGAAAAGCACACTGAAGATCACCAGGATACCGAATATCATGGAAAATGCAGAAAGCAGCTGCATTTCAAAAAGTATGCCCTCCGCCGGTGCGTCCGTTTCGATCAGTGCGCCCGTCATGACATAGCTAATAAAGCCTACGACAACCGTGCACGGGATCATGATGCCCAGCAGAGCTATTGTTGCAAGCACTCTGTAGAGAAGTCTCTCGGGAAGGCGCATTTCACTATTCTTCTGAAGTATTCGCAGGATAGAACCTACACCTGTTTCATTCATACTATCTGTCACTTTCCTACCATTTCCATAAATATTTCTTCAAGATCCCTGCCCGGTTTTTCCTTCTTCAGGTCTTCAACCGTTCCCTGATACAGGGATTTTCCGTGATTGATGATGACTATCCTGTCGCAGAGCTTCTCAGCAACCTCAAGTACATGAGTTGAAAAAAGCACTGCATTGTTCTTTGCGGCATGCTCCTTCATCATCTGCTTTAAGACAAATGCCGCCGTCGGATCAAGACCTGTCATAGGCTCGTCCAGTATCCACGCAGGCGGATTATGTATAAGTGCCGCTATGACCATAGTTTTCTGTCTCATTCCGTGGGAATACTCTCTCATTGGACGTCCGAGGGAATCACTGATATCGAAGCGCTCCGCCATTTCCTTTATACGCGCTTCTCTCTTATCCAGAGGAACCTTGTAGAGGTTCGCTATATAATTGATATATTCGATGCCGCTCAGCTGAAGCAGGATGTCCGGATTATCCGCAACATACGCAAAGCTTTCCTTGGCCTTGATAGGTTCCTTTACTATATCGTATCCATTTATAAGAGCTCTGCCCCCGGCAGGCCTCAGTATACCGGTCAGCATCTTGATAGCTGTTGTCTTGCCGGCTCCGTTCGGCCCTGCAAAGCCGACTATCTCTCCCGGCTTAATATCAAAGGACAGTCCGTCCACAGCTTTAAAATCCTTTCCGTATATCATTGAAAGATTTTCTGCCTTTATCATAAAATATCCTTTCGTAACTAAAGTTATGTAAACCACATTTCGGCACGCCGATTGCATTTTTTCCTGCGTGATCCCTTTGCTGAAAAAGCCTTGGTAACCGCCTGTTTTTTTATAAAAATGCTTTCCCCATAAGCCGGAAAAAGCCTTAATATCTGCCATTTATATGATTTTATCATAATTAAAAAAAACTGCCTACAAAAAAGATTAATTTTTGTATATTTTTGAGCATAACTATTATCAATATTTTGCCAAATAAATCATTAAAATGATATAATCCGCAGCCTGATAAACATATACTAAAGCCATCAGATAAAGTTCGGAAATAAAACTAAATATGGAGGTACGAAAATGAGAAAGAACTCAAAGCGTTTTGCAGCTGTCATCACAGCAGCACTTCTCACAGGAAGCTGCCTTACAGGCTGTGGCGACAAAGACGATGATAAAACTACCGCTGCCCCTGCAACAACTGCTGTTACAGAAGCTGCAGTTTCCACAGAGGAAGCATCTACAGAAGCACCTGCTCCTGATACAAGCGCAACTGATGTTGCCGAAGCTGATGTACCGGTACCTGAAGGATATCACCTTGTATGGCACGATGAATTCAACGGAGCAGAGCTTAACCCGGATGACTGGAATTATGAGACTCACGAAGTAGGCTGGGTTAATCACGAGCTTCAGGAATATGTACCTAGTACAGATTATGCATTTGTAAAGGATGGCGAGCTTGTTATCCAGCCTGTAAAGGTTATCAAGAATGACGGAAAGCCTTACTACTATTCAGGACGTGTAAATACACAGAATAAACACGATATCAAATACGGCAGGATTGAAGCAAGACTTAAGGTTCCTACAGGAAGAGGTTTCCTTCCGGCATTCTGGATGATGCCTCAGGAGGAACAGTTCTATGGTCAGTGGCCATGCTGCGGTGAGATCGATATCATGGAGGTTCTTGGAAATCAGACAGATACACTTTACGGAACACTTCATTACGGCGAGCCTCACAAGCAGAATCAGGGAACATACAAGCTTGAAAGCGGAAGCTTTGCTGAAGAATATCATGTATTTGCTATAGAATGGGAACCGGGCGAGATCCGCTGGTACTGTGACGGCCAGCAGTATTACTCAACAAACGACTGGTTCACCAAAAAGCTTGGACAGGCTGAACCAAAGCCTTATCCGGCACCATTTAACCAGCCATTCCACGTAATACTTAATGTAGCAGTCGGTGGTGACTGGCCTGGAAATCCTGACGATACAACACCATTTGATGAAACAGCAGCAATGTATGTTGATTACGTCAGATATTACCAGAAAGAAAGCTATGATGAAAATGTAGAAAGACCTGTTGATGAATTAGTATTTAGAGAAGCAGACGAAACAGGCAATTTTGTATACAATGCTGACTTCTCAGAGGCCGAGGATCTTTCAGATGATGTAAACTGGAAATTCCTTCTCTTCTCGGAAGGCGAGGGTTCGGCTGAGATCAAAGATAACGAGATTGTCATTACTTCAACATCCGAAGGAACTGAGGAATACTCAGTACAGCTCGTTCAGCCGCAAATGCCTATGGAGAAGGGCTCAAGCTATAGGTTCTCATTTGAAGCCTATGCTGAGGAGCCTAGAACGATGATAACAGATATCTCAGCTCCTGATGTAGACTGGCAGAGATATCTGATCGATCGTAAGATTGACCTTACCACAGAATATCAGACCTTCACATTTGAATTCAAAATGAGCAAAGCAAGTGATGATAACGGTCGTATCGAGTTCAATATGGGTAAGCAGGGTTCAACCGCTACGATCCATATACGTAATGTCAGACTTGAAAAGATTGATCAGTAAAATTTTCATACACCCCTCAATTTACCCCATGTATCCTTCCTAATACATGGGGTATCCTCTTTTTAAGGGAAGAAATCATATAAGACATAAAAAACCGCATCATATTATATCTTTCCGGATTTCCGGATATATAATACGATGCGGTTTTTATTGTTTTTATATTTTAACAGAACTGTTTATTATGCGTTCTTTTCATTCTTTTCTTTATTATCAGCAGTAGTCTTCTTAGGAATCTTTCCAAGATACTTATAGAAGAGATACTTCTTACCGATGCCGTCAGCGATCTGCATAGATGCAACGCCTGAGCCCGGATTACCCTCAAAGAAGGCACATCCGTCCTTTGTAAGTGCTACATCCCATCCGATGACTCTGACCTCAGGAACACGCTTAGCAGCCTCTATACATGTCTTCTTTGCAATCTCCCAGTTAGGTATCTGAAGGCCCTTAAATGTTATTCCCGATACAGGATGCTTCTCAAATACCTTACCAGTCTCATCAACCGCATCTGTGAAGCACACGCCGGTCTTTATGTCAATCTGAGAAAACATATCATCCTTTGCGGTATTGAATGCCACCTGCTTCTTCTCGCCCGATCTGAGCGTTGCAGCAAGTATATGAACCTTGCCTTCATTATAAACTGTAACTATTCTTGCAAAGCTTGTGCTGTAAGGATTAACCTGTATCATTTCTTCGCAGGAAATAAGTGTTTCTTCGACGAGAGCTCCATTTCCCTTATTCTCAGCATAATAAGCCTTAAGATCAGGAATCTCACTTACAGTTATCTTCTTGATACCGATACCGCTGCTTTCTCTCTTAGGCTTCACAAAGAATGTCTTCTTATCCTTTACAAAGTTGATGAATTCCTCCTCTGTGGCGGTATCCATATCTATCCATTCTCTTCCTACGAAGTCTCTGAAGGTTTCATTGAAAAGGCCCTTATTATCAACCTGATTAATGGCTTCCTTGCTCCAGGTTTTCTTTTCAGCCTTAACCATCTGAGTTGTGATAAATGTCTTTCTCTCCTTCTTGCTACGAATATAGAATCTGAGATTCATATAATCATGGAAGGTTGCTCCGTACTTAAAAAGACAGTTAACCGCATCAAAACTCATTTTGATCCATCCGAGTCCCTTTGTTCTCTTCTTAGATTCTCTGATAAGGAATTTTACACCGTCAAGTTTGCTCCAATTCTCTTTCCAGTTCTTATTATCCGCCATTTTTTCTCTCCTAATAATCTGAAATATATTGAAAGTCCATACCTGTAGCCTCATTACCGCCAAATATTGTACTTCATTTTAATAGCTTTTTCAACTAGTATTTCGATTCGATTATGTTATCAATTCAGCTTTCAATTCATCTATGATTATCATTTTTCAAAGGTTTACATTAATCGAAAAAAACGCCCCAGGAATTCTGCATTCCAAGGGCATTCTCCTCAAAATGTTTTATCAAGCAGCTCCAGTCCGTAGTTCTTGACATCACCGTTCACAGCATCATATATCCACTCACCGACACTTCGGTCGTTCCCGAGCTTGTCAAATACATTTGCAGATATGATCGTATGCTGGGTATTATGGGTGTTTGCATCCTCTCCGCAGCTCCAGATATAAATGCCTACATCGGGGATATTCGTCTGCAAGCCGTTTACCATTTCTTTCAGATCACGCTGGAAGTTATCACCAAGTTCTTTTGTCTTATCCATTTTACCGCTGTTTATATAGGACTGATACTGCATCAGCGTATCATCACGATAGGAGCAGTCAAAGAGGATCTTCACGCTGTCACCACGCTTTTCGTGGAGTGCAGTCAGACTGTCAAGAACAAGGTTGTTTGTGGTCAGCCTGTCCGATATTTCAGTCGGAGCTTTCCACAGATCCACAGCCGTTTCGTGCCAGCCATCATAAAGCAGGAGCGAGCTGTCAACACAGACGGTCACATTTTCAGCACTCGGAAAACGGTCGATCACATCATCAGCCAGCAAGGAAGTCGCAAAACCGCCTGCCGAAAAGCCTGTTACAAGCAGCGTGTCAGGCTCTCCGATATACTGCTTGACCTGTTCCACATAAGCGGAGTAATTGTTGTACCCTGTGTGATACACAGTCTTTTTGCCCTCGTAAGTACCCGTGCCTGCGTGAAAATCGCCAGTCGCATAGGGAATCACGATAAAGCTCCAGTCCTTAAACGGATTATCCTCCGCTGTGCTGCCGATACCGCCCTGTGCGACAAAATCCTGTGCCGTCATATTAGTCGCATAGAACTTATTACCGCCTTCGGAGGTCTCAGGAGTGATGCTCACACCGCCGCCGAAGAAATATACAACGACTTTGTTTTCCGTACCCTTGCGGAAGATGCCGTGCCATTCGCTGCCGTCCGAGGACTTTGCACCGTCCACCTCGACCTCATACCACTTGCCGATCTCAGGCTCACCTTTGAGCTTCGGAAATGTTTTGAGGATCGTCAGCTTCAGAAGAATAAAAATGCCTATTGCGATCACGAAAATGATAATGCCGATGATGATAAGCACCTTTTTCAGTCTGCTTTTCGGTTTTGTGTTTCCCATAACATAGCCTCCTCTTATATATTCGCTTCAAGAAATGCAAGCACTCTGTCAAATGCGTCCTTTGCCGTCGCATCGTTTCTTTCATTCGCTACAAAGCAATGGGGTTTTTCCTCACCCTTTTCCGCATAAGGATCAACAAGTTCGTTCCTGACACCAAGCGCATCGAGCTTTTCGTGCATTTCGTTCATATCGTAACGGTATTCGCTGCCGAGCATGATCGAGGACGGATAATCACTTGTCATGTGCGGAATACAGTCATAGCGGTTTTCCGTTGTCAGCCATTTTCTGAATGAAGCCAACTACGATTTGTGTGTGCGTAGCTGCGATGAAGAATCCGCCGATGCACAGTACGACCATAACAGCAAGAACGATCAATATGACTTTGAGTGCTTTATACTTCTTTGCCGTACTTTTTCCCATAGCGACCATCCTTTCTTATCAAGTGCTTGACAAAACTGCCTTTTATGATACTATAGTATCATGCAATGACTTCATAGTCAATAAAGCCAAGAAAATGATACTATTTGGTGAAATCGTATCATCGGGCAGAAAGGAAGAATGAATAATGTCGAAGTATGTGACCTCAGCCTATGGGGAAGCGCTGTTCAAGCTGATGAAAAAGAAAAATATCGAAAAGATCACCGTGGACGAACTATGTGAGGAAGGCGGCATCGGAAGAGCGACTTATTTTCGAAATTATAAGTCAAAGGATGAGATCATCACCGCCTACATCATCATGAAGTGGCGTGAATATGAGCATGAACACCGACTCAAAGAGCATCAGATAAATGACAGTTATCGTGTCATGCGGTATTTTGATTTTTGCTATTCTCTGCGGAAAAAGAATGACCTTATCATCGGGCAGGGGCACCAAGGAGCGATCTTGTCAGCTTATGAGGTCATCATGACCGACAGCGACACCGAGCAGAGCTCGGATACCTATGAAAGCTACTATCTCGCCTATGGGCTTTTCGGCATATTTATGAAGTGGGCAAGAAACGGTTATACAGAGTCGGTGCAGGAGATGACGCAGATCGTTGTAGAGAGGATATTTGCAGGCACTTAGTGCCTTGCTCACGTCGCGCCATAAAACAAAAGGCAAAAAAATGCTCCGTGAAGAGTAAACTCTTCCGGAGCATATATTTTGTCTTTGTTTTGCATCGCTCGCAGTTCGCACAGATTATCTCTTTGAGAACTGAGGTTTCTTGTTTTATAAGGACTTATGCACGATTTGAGTGCTACGTGAGTGTTACGCAACAGCTCTAAGTGTGGCTTATCAGGATTAATTTCAATACATGATGTAGCGTTGTATCTTCCAATAGAACTCATCACTCATCCTTCATTGCACTTCTGATCCTGCTAAGTGATTCAGGCGTGATTCCAAGATATGTTGCTATATGTCTCCTGGGTACTCTCTTGCTGATTTCAGGATAGAGTTTTTTGAAATGAATATACCTCTCAGTTGCATTTTCAACAAGGAAACCATTTTCCCTGTAAATCTTATATCTCATGGCACTTTCCAAAAAATGAATCCATACATCCTTAAATGAAACATTTTCCCTGATCATCTTTTGTATGGAGGCCGTATTGCATATCATGACGGTGGTTTCTTCAAGCACTTCCCACATACAGATTCTTTCTGTATATCCGAAAAATCCCTCATCCATAAACATTGTTCCTTCCAGAGCGAAGCCTCTTGTGATATCATTTCCGTCATCATCGATGTAGTAAGCACGTGCCAGTCCGGACAGTATCAGCCCTGCATATGTAGTATCATCCCCTATCGATGCAAGAAGCTCGCCTTTTTTTACCACCCTGAAGCTGGCAAGATTTACTATTTCACCAACCAATTCTTCGCTTACAACGACACCATATTTTTCTGCAAATATCATCAGCTGTTTTACAAAATAATCTTTGTTCATAAAATGCCCCTTTAATAACCGCCCATGACAATAATGTATATAATGCTGATCAGATTTGTTCCGCCATGTATGATCATCGGAACCACCATGCGTTTCCGCTTCTGATATCCAAAGATACATACAAGTCCGAGCACAAAAGAATATCCAAAATTATACCAGTCAAGAAGAGCAAAAAGCATATTGAAAAGAAGAAGTGCTGTCACCTCTCCGAATATCGCTCCGCAAAATCTTTTAGCAAATCCCCTGTAATATATTTCCTTGCAAATACCGCTCACAAAGACCAGCGAGATAACATAGAGAATAGTTAAACCCACTCCCATCCTTCCATCTTCTACAAAAGCAAGTTCTGTACGGCCCTTATAGACAGGCAGCCACAAAAGAGATAATATACTGGCGATAATTGCGAGTATAATACCCCAGAGAATATCTCCCAAAAGAGTCTCTCTTTCAATAATTTCTTTCTTAAGGCTGATTCCGTTTGCCTTATAAAGAAGCCATGCACCCGGAAATAATACAAGATTGCCAAGTATAAATGTAAAAGCAAAAATCTGCTTATTAGCCTGTACATAGCTTGCTATATCAAGCAGATTCATTCCCGGTTTATAAAACCCAAGCGCATTCACCATCTCAAAAGCGGCTATAAACAGTGTTAATACAGTAGTGATCGTTATTGCCTTTCTGGCATTTTTGATATCATTTTCTTTCATGATGTCACCTCCTGAAAGAAATAATACCGTCTCTTAATTATTCCTGCATTGATATATGTTAAGTTTCCGGATTATTTACCATCATCCGATAACTGTCGACAGTTTTTTCCCTAACAATACACCAAAGATACAGAAGCATACACTAAAAGCCACATA